>Ga0307438_1000244_pt1 | contig 43986 bp, 35 predicted proteins | sample SalMarWE160110MG_FD_202144 | JGI IMG/M metagenome (GOLD analysis project Ga0307438, IMG submission 202144) | Salt marsh sediment microbial communities from the Plum Island Ecosystem LTER, Massachusetts, United States - WE1603-110 | ecosystem: Environmental > Aquatic > Marine > Intertidal zone >... | reverse complement strand
TGTGATAACATTACAAAAGAATTCCGATCCTTTCGGTAATCCGCAGACAGATCCTGTCAAACGTGACAATGTAGCAAAGTTCTACGCTGACTTCTGGCTCCGTCCATCGGAAGTTAATCATGGACAAACGATCAACGGTTACTGGATGGAACAGTCGCGTGGCAAGTTTGGCATTACGGCACTTGATCCCTATGGGCCTTATCGCATGCCGAAGAACCTCTGGGAATATGGTTTGAATGAATACGGGCAGAATATCTACACTCCTGACGGCAGCAGGGCGAGCAGTCGTATGGAACCAGATATTGATGCTCTCTGGAAAGCTGATGCAGGCGCTCTCAAATCACAGTATGATGCAATTCTTCGTATATATGCCGGTTACGACGAAACAGGTGTTTGGCAGGAATTCGGAGAGATGAAATTTCTGACACAGGATGATATACCTGCTGAATGGGGCAATCCGGACACTTCCAAACCACGGTGGGTTCCGACACGATATGTGCCATGGACATCCTGGAAAGCCGGTCAGATGCAATGGGGCCTGTCATCAATCCGCCAGGGAGAGAATTCCGGAACTATAACACATGAACTTGGCCATTACGCTTTCAGGATAGGTGATAACAACAATAATCCCTATGTGCAACCATATAGAAGAGTCGGTTCCGGTCCATGGGATATTATGGATAGAGGATGTTTTAACGGACCCGGCGGACCTCATATGCGATGCGTCGTACCACCAGCCATGGGTGCCGCAATGCCTGCAGGACTGTTGCTTAGAAACAGAATGGTCAACGGATTCATTACTGAGGATCAGGTGCTGACAATCAGTCGTGAAGGATTGTCATCATCCGGTCCTGTTGTTGCCTCTGTCACGGCAAGAGCTGTTGAGCCGCTACCGGGTTCTTTTGCAGGTATTATCGTCAGACTCGACGGAGCAGAACCACACGACAGAACACCTCCGGATGATCCTGCTGTCAATCCTCTTTCCCCGGGCATCCCCAATTATAACTTCTACTCACTTGAAGTTGTCCAGAGAATAGGTTATGATTCTTTCTGCCCCGACAATGGTGTACTTCTTGCTAAAAATAAAGACAAAGAGAGCCGTAACGGAGGACCCAATGGATTCAATTGCTTCAACTGGGTAATTGATGCTCATCCCGAAGATATAAACATGATCGATTATATCAGGCCCGATGGTACACCCGTTATGCGAACAATAGCAGACTACCGCCAGCTTAATGACGCCCTTTTTCACGCAGGACTGAATTCGGGGAGCAGTTATGAATGGATTGACGAACATAACAGATTACACTTCTATATTATTGACCTTCAAATAAATGATGAGGGAATACTCACTTACAGGCTTGGTGTAAGGTCGCTTGACGGATCAGGACCACAGTTAAGAAGTGTTACTATTGATCCTCCCTCAGCTAAAAAAATGAAAGATAATGCTGAATATCAATACTTTTCTCTTAAAAACAACGGATCTGTTAATGATGATATATATCGCCTGTCGGTAAAAACAGAAGGAGAAGGCTGGTCGGCACAATTACTAAACAGTCTGGCAGCACCAAAACAAGGAGAATCTGAAGCTGTCCCAGTTTATCTGTCAAGGAACAATAATGCTGCACGAAAAGCCAGGGTGACTCTCACAGCACAATCTGAAAGTGACTCCTCAATCATAGTTGTATCATCATTTAAAATAAAGGCCGGAAAGGGAAGTAGATGATTTAAATAAAAACCGCTATATTTATGAATGATGATATTTGCTAAATGACCAAAGCAGTTAAAATACTGGTTCTGAACAACGAAATCGAAGCCAAGCTTCTCAGTGAGATATTAAAAGAAAAAGATATCCCTCACCTGATACGGTCCTATTATGATTCCGCTTATGATGGCTTATGGCAGATGCAATCGGGATGGGGACATCTTGAGGCTCCTTCGGAGTTCAAAGAAGAGATTTTGAAGATCTATGAAGAAATTTCAGGCGAGTAAGCTTGGTGCTGCCCACCTTCGCCGCTCCGTCGCTAAAGCTATTGAGCGTAAGCGACAAGGCTTCGGCGGGTAAAAGGTGCTGGATTCTGGGTGCCGGGTGCTGGGTGGTGGGTATTTGGAAAAACTTCTGTAAATTTGGGTATGGAAATGCCATTACCTGATACAAACAGAGCATTGTTTATTCTTAATCCACAGGCAGGAGTCCCTCCTGTTAAAATTATAATATCAAAAAAATTGTTCCGCCGTAAAAATGTTCCATGTATCAAGTCACTAAGTATTGATGAATCCGGGAATGCAATAAGAGAAAATTTCGACAAATATGATACATTCATAGCTGTAGGTGGAGATGGCACTGTACATACAGTTGCAACAGAGCTTATTGGCAGCGATAAAATCCTTGGCGTCCTGCCTATCGGATCAGGAAACGGGTTCGCAAAAGAATTCAGATTTAAGCCAAATATAAAATCCTTGCTTAAAGATATCAGGCACGGAAACTGCCTGAATATTGATGTAATAGAAATTAACGATAATCTTTGCCTTAATGTCGCCGGTATCGGCCTCGACAGTTTTGTTGCTCACTCATTTAATAAACTTAAGTTCAGAGGCTTCCTTCCTTATATCGCACTAACCCTGAAGACTTTCTGGCAACTTCGACCTGTACATATCACTGTCAGATGCGATGGAAAAGAGGTTATATCGGAAGATCTGTATGTTCTTACCATTGCAAATACACGGCAATTTGGTAATAACGCATTCATTGCTCCTGACGCAGTGCCAAACGACGGAATAATTGATATTGTGATGATCAGGCCTTTTCCCAAGATCCTGCTTCTTAATTTTATCATCCGCCTTTTTACAGGAAGAATAAAACAATCAAAATATGTAAGGTACATCCGGACTGATAAAGAGGTGGTAATAGAGACTGATGAAACCCGGTTTCATGTCGACGGAGAACCTCTTGAAATATCAGGTAAAGCTGTTGTAAGGGTTAAAAGACGGGCTCTTAAAGTCCTTAAAGCAGCAAAAAACAAACGTTTCTGGAGTACAGGAAGCTAGCACGGATTTACCTTCGGACTTCGGCCGACATAGTCGGCTACGTCCGACGAAGTCGGTGAGCTCTTCCGCTCCGCGGAATCGGTTAGTGAAGCGTAATCCGTGCTCAGTGCTCTGCCAGGTTAGCGAAGCGTAATCCGTGCCTTTGTCTAGCTGTTATTGTCCCAAGGCAAAGTTTACAGGGACCATGAAATGAACATTAACAGGTTCCCCGCCCTGTGAACCCGGTGTAAAATCGGGCAATAAACTTACAACCCTTACCGCTTCGGCATCCAGCAAAGGGTGAACAGATTTTAAAACCATGGCATCTTCAACCTTCCCTGTTGAACTAACAATAAACCTGATGATAACTCTCCCTTCAATTTTCTGCTCCCTTGCTTCCGGAGGATACCGTAAATTATCATTGAGAAACTGGAGAAGAGCTTTTTCCCCACCCGGGAATAGAGGCATCTGTTCAACAACAACATATACATCATCTTTCGATACCTTATCCGGCAATTCAAATTTGACAGTTACTGACATGGGAAAAGGTTCTCTGAACTCAGGATTTTTTGCAGGTTCCCATTCAGAAGCCTTAACTGCTTCAATAACCGCATTACAAAGCAAGGGATCCTTTGAACCAGGACATGTGATATTTCCTATAGAGCCGTCAGGTTCGACAGTTAAATTTACAGTTACCCGTCCCTGGCTTCCTTTCGCACTTGCTTCCGGAGGATATTTGACCTGCCTGACAACCCAGTCGTTAAAATAAAGAACTCTTTGTCCCCCCTGAAATGTTGGAAAATCTTCGGGATTCTGCCGTCTTTTGGGAACCTCAATCCCCAGTTCTGCGGCTTTCTTCCTGGTCATGATCTCCATTGCACCGTTTTTCCCTTTTTCTCCATACTTCTCTATTGCCTCTTCTATTTTTAAAACTGTGATTTTAGCTATATCCGAAGCGTTAATGTCGCTTACTTTTTTATCAGTGATCACATCATCAATAACAATGATAGGGGATTCTGATGCCCCGGGTGTACTGCTTCTAATTTGTATCTCTTCCTTATAATCCGGATCTTTTAACATCTTTACGCTCATCTCAGCCGAAAAAACCGGCTTAAGGATCTGCGTCTTATACCCCTTATATGTAAAGACAAGCGAAGCATCTTCAGGCATATTTCCGATTGTGAAGCGACCTGCTGCATCAGTTATTACCCCGATGGAGGTACCCGATACCACAATTGTCACTCCCTGTAATGGAGTGCCATCCTCCTTAACAACAATACCTTTAACCTCTCTGGCAACAATAACCGGCGACTGGTAAATAGTCATGGTATCACCAGAGGGCTCAGCATAATGGTACTCAGGTTTGGCAAATGCATAAAAAACAATTGCAAAAACCGGAAGTACAAACAGAATTTTCAGCTTCCTGTAAGGTGAAGCAACTATCTTTTTCATCATGTCAAATCTCCTTTTACTATTTGAATAATTAAATGAATTCGCAAGGCTGATAACCTGCGAACTGAACAACTGATTAACCAGAGCTGCCTTATAAATTGCCGGGTGTGAGGTCCTTTGCATGGCAATCTCATCGGCAATATATTCATGGTTCAGCCTTATAAACCTGATATAAATCCATGCAAACGGATTTGCCCATTGAAGCAGGCAAAGCAATTCAACAAGAAGAAGATCGAACCAGTGCTTCTGGCGGACATGCACGAGTTCGTGATTCATTATCTCCTCCGCTTCAGCTTCACTAACCGACGGATTGATAAAAATGTAGTTGAAAAATGTAAATGAAGCAGGAAATTCAGAAGCTCTGATAAGCTTTACCTGATCCCTTATAGTGATGTTTACTTTATTTATCTTACTGTATAACGACCTGATACGCCAGATCAATCTGAATGCAAAAATTATTATACCTGAAAGATATAAAAAGAGGAGGATGCTCTTATAGTCTGCCTGTATATCGGAAACTACCTCCTGATCCGGAGTAAATGCAGCAACATCGCCCGGTATGTAGCCGGCAGGATTAACTGCCGGAGCAGATAACTCCACCTGGTAGTGGACAGAGATAAGTGGAAAAAACAGAGCTACCAGGATACCTGAAACCAGATAAATTCTTTTAAGAAGGAAAAACCTCTCATTCCTTAAAAACAGAAGATATACCAGCGCAAAACCTGTGAGCCAGATAACCGACTTTAACAGGTAAAGGGCAAATGCTTCCATTACTTACTCTTTTTTTTCTTTTTACTCTTTTTATTTTTTGATAATGCCTTTGTTGTATCCTCAAGCAACTCCTCAAGCTCCTTGAGAGTCAGATCTTTTTCGCGCGCAAAAAACGAAGCCATTGCAGGAAAGGAGTTATCGAAATAATTCTCCATCAGCCCGAAAAGCTGACTCTTCGAATATTCGCTTTTCGAAACCAGCGGATAGTAAATATGCCTGTTCCCGTGAGCTTTATGCCCCACAAATCCTTTCCTCTCCAGTATTCTTACCACCGTTGAAACAGTGTTGCGTGCAGGTTTCGGATCACGGAACCTGTTACGGATATCCTTTACCAAACCATTTTCCATGTCCCACAGAATCTGCATAATCTGCTCCTCCGCCTTTGTCAGATACATCTTTTTTTTACTCATAATCATTCTATTTTTTTAAATTCAACCCAAAATGCTTACTCCTTTTTACTTTTCACTTTATGCATAAACAACCAATACAAAGTTACGACTATTTTTATAGTCATGCAAATATTTTTGATAAAATATCTAATAATTTAGTTAATTAATTTATTAAACACCTCCGGCGTTCATTTTTGGGATGATTCTTACATTCCTATTATTGGTGTAATTCCTCCGGGATTTATTAATTTTATAATCTCTTCATACCAAATTACTAACAAAACAATTTTGATTAAATCCTTTAATAATCTTTGAATTTATATAATTTTCCCCTAAACCGCGGAGGTCATACCCCGATCCATCTTGGGATTCCACCAATACTACTAACTAATATAAATAACCAATATCGAACCGCGGAGCGGTTACACCACTAATAGTAACGAATTGAGCTCACCAAATTCGAACCGCGGAGCGGTTCCATTAATACTAAGCAATGCAAAAATAAATCATGCTTTATTGAATCAATTTTTTAATTAATTTGCAATGAATATCCATTAATAAATTTAACCAATGAAAAGAAATATTATTTTATCGATGGCATTTATTGCTACAGTGCTTATATCAGCACCTGTCTCCGGTCAGAAAGTCAACACCCTTACTGCAAAAGAGAAAAAAGCCGGATGGGTACTTCTGTTTAACGGCAAGGATTTTACAGGATGGAGACAATGCAACGGAACCGAAATGCCTAAGAACTGGATTATTGAGGATGATGCCATGAAGGTATTTACAGGCGAAGGAAGAAAACCCGGGCAGGGTGCAAACGGTGATATTGTTTATGGCGTTAAGAAATTCAAGAACTTTGAACTCTCAATCGACTGGAAAGCAAGTAAAATGGGAAATTCCGGTATTTTCTACTATATACGGGAAGTACCGAAGCAAGACATCTACTATGCAGCACCTGAGGTCCAGATTCTTGATAATGTGGATGCTACTGACAATAAAAAACCAAGTCACCTGGCTGGCTCCCTTTACGATATGATTGGAGCAGACCCTAAAACCGTGAATCCGGCAGGAGAATGGAATAATATCGTTATTCTGGTGAAAGACGGTAAGGTAACGCACACTCAGAATGGAGTAAAGGTTGTTGAGTATGAATTATGGACTCCTGCATGGGATGCCCTGGTTGAGAACAGCAAATTCAAAAACTTTCCCGGATTTAAAGAAGGAATTGCCAGAGAAGGCTATATAGGCCTTCAGGACCATGGTTATCCGATCTGGTTCAGGAATATAAAGATCCGCGAGTTATAGTAATAATCACGGGGCACCTTCTACAACTTCCGCGATTATCACTTGATTACCGGAGCACGTGGAACAGGAAGTCTTGACCTTACTGCCAGTATCCTGGCATGCTCTTCACCTTCTTTTGTGCCACTGTAAAATCCATAATAATTGCTTTAAGTGGATACTCATCCGGATTTGACAGACCATATTCAATTCCTGTAGGGATATACACAAAATCATTCATCGTCAGTTCATAACTCTGGTCACCGTAATTGAGAATTCCCGCTCCCTCAGGTATATAAATAATATGTTCTTCATCCGGGTAACTGACCATAGCAGAACTTCCTCCGGGATCCACTGTAATAATTAATTTGGAGAAAGCTCCGGAATTGAATAATATTGTTACAAATAAGCCCCAATGAGCATTTTTCATGTATTCTCCATACTTATTGTGTTGTCGGCCGGATTTGCCTACATCAATTTTCGTGTGTTGAAATTACCGAACACAATAGGTTTGATGCTTGTTTCCCTGATCTTCTCAATTTTCATCATTCTTGCAGGTTATTTCTTCCCTGCTTTTAAAGATGTTGTCGCAGGCAAATTGAGCAGCCTCGACTTCAGTGATCTGCTTCTTGAAGGGATGCTGAGCTTTATGCTTTTTGCAGGAGCAATACCTATAAGGTATGACGACCTCAAGAACGAAAATCTACCGATCTTGCTTTTTTCTACAATCAGTGTAATAATAAGCACGTTCATTATAGGTTTCAGTACTTTTTACCTGCTGAAGATTTTTGGATTACAGGTTAATCTTATACATGCTTTACTGTTTGGGGCATTAATTTCACCTACCGATCCGATTGCCGTTCTGAGTATTCTGAAAAGTGCCGGAATTTCAAAATCACTGGAAACAAAAATTGCAGGTGAATCACTTTTCAACGATGGTGTTGCCGTAGTTGTTTTTATCACGATCTTACAACTGGCTCAACCGGGTACCGAAATTAACGCAGGCAGCGTTCTTCTGTTATTCGGTCAGGAAGCTGTTGGCGGTATTGTGTTAGGGATTCTTTTAGGTTTTGGCAGTTATAAATTAATTGAAAGCATAGACAATTACCAGGTTGAAGTGCTAATAACACTGGCAGTTGTTATGGGTGGTTATACACTGGCTCATTTTATCCATGTCTCAGGGCCTCTGGCGATGGTCACTGCCGGATTAATTACCGGCAACCAGGGCAAAACATTCGGTATGTCAGAAATAACTGCAGAATATACTGATAAGTTCTGGGAACTGATAGATGAGATCCTGAATGCCATACTTTTTGTTCTGATTGGTGCGGAATTATTGATTATTCAACTGAATCCCAAAATAGTACTTCTGGCTCTTGTTTTGATTTTTCTGGCCCTTCTGGCACGGTATGTTTCTTTATGGATACCCTCTATAGCTATCAGAATAAAAGAGAGAATCACTCAAAAGACCCTTGGTATACTAACATGGGGAGGATTAAGAGGAGGCATTTCAATTGCTCTTGCCCTGTCGATCAGACCTGAGTTTAACAGGGAAATATGGGTAACCATTACGTATATAATTGTGTGTTTTTCAATACTGGTTCAGGGCACGACAATTGGCACATTCACAAAACGGCTTAAAAAATAAAACCCTATCTTGCCTTTGGAAGAATATAATTCTATCCGAAAAATGGTAATTTTGAATATTCCGGGTTTACTTTTTCAGGTATCAAAAAACGAACTTCATCAACCTGAGGGGAGAATATGGTTAGGGGATATTCAAACTAAACGAAAGATTACAATCCGGTGATCCCGCTCGAATTATATCTGTTGTGGTAAGATAATTTGTAAGAATAACTATTTGATCCGCATTAAACAAAATCATCCGGTTATTAATATTTTACCTGTGGATTTATTTTATTATTTTTGTATTTATACGGTACGTTAGTTCAGTTGATTCAGTCCGCCAACCGGCGGATGACAGGGCGGGAGTCCATTGCTCTTTTTAAATAAGGGACGTTAGTTCAGTTGGTTCAGAACGCTTGCTTGACAGGCAAGAGGTCACTGGTTCGAATCCAGTACGCCCCACAACTGAGAATGAAAGAGTTAGAGCACTTCTGGCTCTTTCTTATTTTTAATGGGTGAAACAAATTTGACCTATCCTTTGAAGACAAATTAATTTAAATCATTACAAAAATTCTGATTATAGAGTATCGAAAAATACTCCTCTCTGCTTACATCTGCTTTTGCAAAATTAGTAATTCTTTTGACTGGTTACAGCTTTTTTTGCTTCTTCAAGATGAAGGAATGCTTCATGCTAATATACAGCCTTCTCTCTTTGCAAATCGCTTATTAATTAAAACGTATCCAAATTGAGGATAAATCGCAATTTCTTACTTATCTGACGTAATTTTCAATAAATTTGTAAATAATGAACATATCAAACAAAAATATTAGTATCCTTCAGAAGTATTTTAAAGATAAAATTCTCATTTATGAAAGGAAAAGTCAGCGATAAAGCACGCCTGCAGCATATCCCTGAGGCAATATCTGAAATAGAGAATTACATAAGAAACATCACATTTGAAGAATTTTCAAAATCATCAGAGAAGAAATATTTTAGTACACGAGTATTATGTTATTGATGAAAACGTTGTCTGGAATATTATCACAGAGGACCTACCGAAACTAAGAGAACAGATTAGTTCTTTGAGGTATTGAGGTATGAATAAAAAAAAGTAAAGATACCTGCTGTACATAATCATTTTCTCAATTGCCAAACCTTGGATTGACAACATTACTGTAAATAGATCCAAATGTATACGAAAAGCCTAAACTGGTATAATACTGGTATTGAGTTTCTAGCTCTTTACGCTGAAGGAGTATTTCTTCGGTTGTCAGACCCTGTTTGACCAGACCAAGCTGATCGTGAATTAATGAAGCGCTGCCTCCGAAATTAACAGATAATCCTTTTACAATCCTGAGGTTCACATATCCATACAGCGAAAGATTGCTTTTAGACCAGTCGTGAAAATAATTTCTGTATTCCATAATGATATCTACTGAACCCCACTTCTGCACTACCTCATATGAGGCCGAAAGGGAATGAAGCCATAAATGTTCCTTTGTCTTATCATATATAGTTGAATCGATATAGTTTACATAATTATAACCTGCTGAATAAAGAATCCTTAACTGTTTTCTTGTGGATTCAGAATAAGGAAATATATCGTATTCAATCCCCGGCATAAGGCTGAGCTGGCTTCTTTCATTATCATAACTTGACGAGCCTGTCTTTGTTGATCCTCCTATTGACCAGTGATCCGATAAACTCTTCACAACCAATGCGCTTATGTATTTTGAATCATTACTGCTCCTGATAGTAGTAACATCATTAATAATGAATTTTGAGCTGTTCTTATAATAACGGGCATAGAAATTGATTTTCCAATCCTCTGTTATTCTGCTTGCTGAAAGAGTCCCGGCAAAATAATTCGATTTATATGTTTTCTGACCATTCAGATAACCAGATATTGAAGATTTGAAAACCCAGCTGTCCCACTTATCTGACGATACCGTTTCCGATAAGGGCTCACTGAAACTAATCCTCATGTACTTTGCGAGAGGAGTTTTTGCCACGTATCGCATTAAACCCATTTTCAAAGTATTAACCTGCTTTTCACGGATCATGTCTGAAGTCTCGTCAGGGGAAGTCACAATGGTTAAAGTGTCGTTCATCCCTGTGTATTGATGTTGCCCCACAAGGAAATATGAGTACTCAATTCCTCCCGAACCGGTTCTCTGACTTGTAGAGATTATATAAACACCAGCGTCTTTAATATCTCTCACGTAATTAATAAAGGGAATCTCTCTGCGGATATAATCGCTGACCTGCATATAGACATTCAGAGCATCCTTACGCAAAGTATCAGGTTGAAAAGAGGGTGCCTGAGGTAAGACCTGATTATGGAAAACAGAAAGAATAAATAAAAGAAAAATCATTCTTTTCATAGCCCTGTAAATGATTAGTTTATAATTCTAATTTATAATTTATACAAAAGATTTGATTTATCATTAAAAATTCTGACCGTTAACATTTATATCATGGATTCGGGTGCTTCGCAATGAAAATATTTGTTATCCAAAATTACCTCCTGTTCTGCTGAATATTTTATGTGGCTGCCAATTAATATCATTACCAAGAATCATTCTTGTTCCCTTCATATCTGCCTCTGCAAATCCATTTTGTTTTAAGAAGACTATCCCGGCATGATTGTCTGAAGGTAAAACTACTTTATCCACTCCGGAATATTTAATTTTCATCAATTCAATCCCGGCATCCTCATTATCAGCAAAAATTAAACCTTCACCCAAATCAGGTATATAGTACCCTTTTACTTCATTATTTTCCATGTAAACTATTGAGTTTTCCAAAAATTCATATAATAACATTTCTCTATCTTCTCCGGAGATCTTTCTATCCAGTTCAATAATAGTTGAACAATATTCAGTGGTATATGGGACTACATTTTCAGATACCGTTGACTCAATCCACGGTTTACTCCGTTTTAAATAAGCATACTCTGAGACAATTCTGAAACCGGCTTTTAAATAAACCGGATGTCCGAGTTCGGTGGCTATCAGTAAATATGTTTCAACTGACTGATTTTTAGTATTTTTTAGCAGTTCCTCAACAATCCGGTAACCTATGCCTCTCCTTCTGAAATCCTTATGAACAATGATATGTGCCAACCAGCATGTTTTGCCAAAGACTATTGAGGCTCCCGTACCGACTATTTTATCATTTAGTTTTGCTTTTATCGGGTAACAAAAAGCTCTTTTGATATAATACTCAAATTCGGGGACTATATCTGACCAGCCATCCGGCTGAAGATCTCTGATTTCATCCAGATCATTATATGTGACTGACCCAAACTGCAATTTGTTAATATCTATATACAACTAATCTCAAGTATGAGCAGGCCTGATTTTCCATGCCCTCACACGGCCTTTATGCGGTATGAGTGATCGTGCTTAGCAGATAATTCACTAAGAAAGGTAAAAAGCGGGATTCTGTTATTATGAAAAATCAAATCCTGAAATATATGCAGGTGCATCATAGAAATATTCCTTTTCCTGTTCAGTCAGATTAATAAACCTGGCATAGACCAGTCCCGGTTTGGCATTCAGCATGCGGTTCAGTGTTCCCATATTAACTCCCCATCTAAGCTTATCAAAGAGTTGGCTGCGGTCGTCAAGCCAGGTCAGACCGGTGTGAAATCCTTCAGTGGCACATACCGACTCAAACAGATCTGCCAGTTTAGCTTCATGCCCTTCTTTACAATAAATTGCATCAAAAACGATGTGGTGAAACTCACCGGGATAAAATATCCTGCGGTAATAGGGTGTCTTCGGAAGCACTCTCATCATCACCCAACCCCAGATGCCAGGAACATTATAAACTTTGTAAAGTGAAGGAATTGCACAAGTCCCTGCGATAATCTCATTACCCTCCTTAAGAACATAATACTTGTCATTATAAAACGAATAATCGGCATTGAAAAGAGAGTAATCTTTGTAATATTCTTTCAGCATTACCTCCATTCCGGCTATTTCTTCCTTCCTCAATTTTGTTACAAGATCGCCGGGCTTAGGAGAAAACCTGCTGAAAGCAACAGTAAGAAATGATCTTATCTGTTCGTATCCCGCCTGATGAAGCAAGTTTTTTGATCTTTCATTCATGCTCTCGGCAAATGCGTACATTATATGCTTTTCTCCTTCAAAAACACCTTTTATGTCAAGCAAATGAGGTTTGCTGAAAATCTCCAGTGTCTTGTGTTTGAATGAATCGTCCTTTTCTGGTTTGATGATAGTTTTTCTGCGGCTTTTCCAGTCGATATCCGTCTGGTAGGTAGAAAGAAATGCAAGATAACGAAGATGTGACGACGGATAACGAAGCTTCCCCTGTCCCGTAATGCGGTAACACGATCCGATAGTACCTGCCAGACGATTTTTTTTATAAAGTGATACGAACCTTATCTTGTCTTTGTATGCTGCAATCCTTGATTCAATATTCTGCAATGAGAACCTTAATCCCCCTTCTGCTCCCTGGACTGCACGGTTGAGAATTTCCAGCATGTCTTCATCAGCATAATCTGTTACTCTCACTTCCAGGTTATGGTATTTGAATACAACTCTTTCAAACATTACTTTTCATTAATTTATCAGTTTTTGTTGTCGAGGCTGCCAAACACCCGCTGAAGGATTGGAGTAACCCTTGCCGATACTTCCTTTCTGATCTTCAATTCCTCAATCTCAACTTTTATAAACATTCCATTAAGAGCCTTGGTTGTTAGAAAATCATCAAGGTCGGTGTTCACCGGTTTCAATCCGGCTAACCTGCCTGCAACAGAGTTTGCAACACTGTTCCATTTTCCGGTAAGAGCTACCCATGAGTCCTTTGTGGAAATATTGCCAATTATTTCCTTTTCTGTCGAGTTTTGGATCTTAGGTTTATAAAGATTGTATAGTTCATTGTATGTGGTACTCCTCAAATAATTTGTTGCAGCATTATCTGCTCCGTTTAAAATACCGAAAGCATCTCCGATGGTCATCTGCCTTACACTGTTCACAAAAATCGGAGCCACTTCTTTGGCAGCATCCTCAGCAGCTCTGTTTATCCGGAGAATCACATCCTGAACCAGCTGATCGCCTCCCGGAATCCTTGATATATTGTCAACAATTATTTTTGCCTCATCAGGTAACAGTATTTTAATTGTCTCATCACCATAGTATCCGTTTTCAGCAGCAAGACGCTGAGCAGAGTTTCTGGCACCTGTGATAAGAGCTTCCTTCAGACCGCTTATAACCTCATCTTCGGTAAGAGGCAGGTTTGTCGAAGACTGAAGAATACTGAGAATTTCTGCACATCCCGTTAACAGCAACACTGCAATAACAAATGATATAAATTTCCCTTTCATCTTTGTAGAATTATTAATCACTCTGCAAGATACAAATTATGGATTATGTTCTGACAAGTTATCGTATCAAAGAAATCAATCGTTGTCAGAAGATGATTAGTGCCTCCGCATCAATTAGACGTAATTGAAGATCCTCGCAGCAAGCTGCGAGGAATCTTCGATCCCCAATAAGGATTTTTCTGTTTTTTTGCTCGCTTACCCCGCCGCAAGCAGCGGGGAATGCGCTCGCGGGTATTCACCAGTCAGCTCTTTTAAGCAGTGCTTCGGATATGATAATATCCTCAGGATTGGTAATTTTGATATTTTCCCTGTTCCCCTCAACAAGAATAATCATTTCTCCTGTTTTTTCAAGTACTGTTGCATCATCAGAAAACTCAGGGCTATATTCCTGCAGATATGCCTTTTTAATAAGTTCGGCTTTAAACACCTGTGGTGTTTGTACCTTTTTGATATGCATTCTGCTTACCGGAATACTCCCCTGGCCGGTTATCATTCTTAAAGAGTCGTCAGCACAAACAACAGGAATTGCATTCCCATGCTTTTCTGCAGCCTCAAAACACCTTTTAATTGTATCAATACTAACTAATGGTCTGACTCCGTCGTGTATTGCAACCAGACCTGGCGGATTAACGAATTTGAGACCGTTTTTTACTGAAAAGAAACGGCTGGAACCACCTTTAACCAGAGTGTGAGGAATTGTAAATGAATACTTTTTCTGCAGTTCTGCCCAGTACCTGAGCTGATTTTCAGGCAGAACAGTTATGATTTCGATTGCTTCATTAAATGATTTGAATCTTTCAATTGTGTGCATCAGAACAGGCTTGCGAGCGAGTTCGAGAAACTGTTTCGGGATCTCTGCTCCCATCCTTTTGCCACTACCACCAGCTACAATAACTGCATACAAATTCATTGAACAGATACTTAATTATCATTTGTGTGCCTCCACTCTTTTTGGTCATTCCTTCGTATACAAGAACCTCCTGATACTTCTTTTTGGTGTTTTTGTAAACTCGTCAGCATGAATCCTGAATTTGCTAACCGCCATAAATTCAGGCAACCTTTCATTAACATTTTTCCGGATCTCTTCAAGAATAGCCAGTAACTGTTCCTCTGAAATACTGTCTCTTTTCATCATTTCATAATCGGGATATATTAGTCCGATCAGTTTGTTGGCTTCCGATATTACAAGAGATTCGGACACATAGTTCTGATTGTTTATGATAGATTCAATTTCCTCAGGAAAGATATTCTTGCCTGATGATCCGAGGATCATACTTTTACTTCTGCCTTTAATAAAAATGTTCCCCTCTTTATCCATTAATCCCAGATCACCTGTATGCATCCAGCCTTCGTCATCAATGATCTCCTTTGTAGCCTTTTCATTCTTGTAATAACCAAGCATGACATTCTCTCCACGTAAAATTATTTCTCCTATCTGGTTTTGAGGATCCGGTGAGTCAATGGTAATTTCAAGGGTATCAACAGGTCGGCCGGATGCACCGGATTTGGTTGTATCCCACGAAGCATAACTGATAAGGGGCCCGCATTCCGTCATACCATAGCCGACAGTAAATCTGAATCCTATTTTCCTGAAGAAACTCTCTGCTTCCGGATTAAATGCTGCTCCACCAATTACTATTTCATGGAACCGGCCACCAAATGTTTCAGTCAGTTTTCCCCTGATCTTTTTATATAGTATTTTGTTAATCCCCGGGATAGCAAGAAGGATTTTCATATGGAATTTATTTATGACAGGAAGCAGTTGCTTTTTGAAAATCTTCTCGATTACAAGCGGAACCGATAAAACAAGTCTGGGCTTAATTTCCTTGAAAGCCTGGATTATTATCTGTGGTGACGGTGTTTTTGATAAGATGGTTATATGACAACCGTACGTAAAGGGAAAGAGAAATTCAAAAGCACATCCGTATGTATGGGCAAGTGGAAGAAATGAGACCAGCGGATCCCCTGGTTGCAGAGGCATATGATTCTGGGCAAATCTTACATTGGCAGCAAGACTGTTATGAGAGATCATAACACCTTTTGAAAAACCAGTTGTCCCTCCGGTATAGCTGATAACCGCCAGCTTATCATTAGTGATATCAGAAAATTTTATGTCTTCCTTGCTAAGAGAAGGATAAGCTTCCCGGTACTTTTTGTCCAGTTCAGAAAAGACCTCTTTCATATATGCGTTTCCGGATGTGATCATCGAAAAATCATCAAGGGAAATGATTTCTGAAATCTCAGGCATCTTTGAGGCATCAAGAGTCTCATAGATCTTGTTATCGACAAAAAGCATCTTTGAATCTGAATGATTAATGAGGTTTAACAGATCCTCCGCTTTAAAATCAGGAAGGATCGGGACAGTAACTGCACCATAAGTAACTGTTGCAAGATATACAACACACCAGTTGGCGGAATTTCTTCCTACAAGAGCAATTTTTTCTTCCTCTTTTATTCCGGCTTCCTCAAACAGAATATGAAGTTTCAGGATCTTCTCGGCAATCTCCTTGTAGGTGTATCCCTTTTCACCGTAATTAGATAATGCTTCGATCTCCCAGTTTTGTTTGATACTCTGTTCAATATACCCGATCAGACGTTCTTTTATCATAGCTTCAGAATTTATTAGTTGACGACAATGTTACGATATGATTAATAATTAAGATATGTATAAAATCTGTTTTTCAGTCTGGTTTATTTATACCTAAATGAAATACATTACCAGTATTGCAATTATTGAAAATAAATTGACCAGGGTAAAGAAATAATTATATCCCTCCCTCTTTTTACTGAACTGCCCGAGTTTGCGGGCAAAAATGCCTATTGTAGGAATAAAAAGAACGATGAGGAAGGCAAAAAACTCAACTCCATAAAATACATTTTCAAGTCCGCCTCTGACCAGGGCAGAAAAATAGACAATTATTAACAACACCAGCAAATAGAGCAGGTAGCTGCCTTTCAGAAGAAGAGTTGATACCAGCCTTCGTTTGTGTAGCTGGTGCGGTTTAAGATAGGCATAGGCAATTGAGAAAACCAGAATAATAAAAATAACACCCAGTATGTGATTTAAGATTTCTTTAAAGTTTGCCATATCTGCTGATGTTAATTTCAGGACTTTGATTCCTTTAAAGTCCATATTAATGAACTTGCCCCCAACACCGCTGCATTCTGAGTACTGAGTTCTGATGGAAGAAGTTTTACCTTTCCTTTATAGATACTCAGCAGATTCTCTTCCATATATTTTTGTGCCGGTTCAAATATCAGATCTTTAGCCAGTGCAAGTCCACCAAATAAAAATATTGCTTCCGGATTGGTATGAGCTACCACATCAGCCAGTTTGAATCCCAGCATTCTTCCTGTATGCTCAAAAGCTCTTTTTGCAAGATAATCTCCCTTTTTGGCAGCATTATGAATAATCTCGGCATCCAGTTCATCAAAGCTGTATGATCTTAACTCACTTGGTTCAATACTGTCGGCCATAATCTTTAAAAGAGACCTTTTAAGTCCGGTTGCAGAAACGTAAGTCTCAAGACACCCTTTTCGCCCGCATCCGCAATCACGGTTGGAGGGGCCCGGCCGTATAGCCGTGTGTCCTATTTCACCTGCAAAACCGTCATGCCCGTAAACTAATTTGCCATCAATGACAAAACCACTTCCGAGACCTGTGCCAAGTGTAATTACAACAAAATTCTTCATCCCTCTGGCACCTCCGTAAATCATTTCACCTACTGCAGCAGCATTAGCATCATTTGTTACAACAACCGGAAGGGTGGTATGTCTTTGAAAAATCTCGCCCAGAGGTACTATTCCCTTCCATGGTAATCCTGCAGCGTGCTCAATGGTTCCCTTGTTAATATTGCCCATCGGTGCACCAATACCAAATCCGATTATATTAATATCCTCTCTGATCTTATGGCTGGCTACCACAATCTTTTCATATAACGTAGCTACATAAACTTCAATCTCCTCATAATGATTTGTCCTGAGTCTGTCTTCAGCAAGTATAGTCCCCGAACGATCAACAAATCCGAAAATAGTATTTGTCCCTCCAATATCAATACCTGCAACGATCTCTTTCTTTGCCATTGTTTAACAAAATAATTTAATATATGTAAATATACTTATTCCTTATTCAGGAACATATATATTGCCTACTTTTCTCGCTCTTTGAGGGTGATCGAGATCAATACCGAGGGAGATACCTGTTTCAACAAGAATATTCCATCCGGCTGCAAGCTGAACATACTCTGCATATTCGCCTCCATCAGGAATCATAATAGTCGGGAACATAGTATTCTGCGTGGATATTGCAATTATATCCATACCCACACCTTTTACAAGACACTCATAAAATTTATCCTGGTCTACGTTAAAAGGATCAACCCATATGAGTACTTCATTTTTATCCATCACCTCCTCAATGCCATGAAGAGCAAAAGTACCTTCGAGAAATGCTGATTTCTTTCTTGTTATTTCGTTTGTCTTAAGAGCCAGTTCTCCCGCAACACCATTGTCTCTTCCGGCAAAATAAATGACGTCAGCATTTCTTACTTTTTCAATTATTTCTTTATCAATAGCCGCTGTCATTACCTGTTCGGTTATATTAGCAAGTTCGGTCAATCCTTCCATCTTCTCGTTGCGCAGGTTACGCAACAGAGAATCGTAAAAAAGAGCTTGCTCGACCACTGATTTAGTAGCTGCAACCGCATTTTCCTTTCCGCACGACAAAACATGAGTATCATTTGCAAACTCCTCCAGTTTTGTATTCCTGTTTGCTGTCAGCCCGAAGATTGCTACATGATCCTTCTTTGTCAGATCATTAACCAGCCTGATTACTTCCTTTGTCTGTCCGGAATTTGAAGCAGCAAAAACAACATAATCCTTCAGGTTGTACTCCAGTGCCTGTGTACAGCCTTCGGTTATTACAGGCAGAAAAAATTCTTTTTTAAGAGACGATGAAATGGCTCGTTTGGCAGGAAAAAGCCTGCTGCTGCCTTCGCCGGTCAGGAATAATCCTTTGCGCGACCGAATGGTTCCCAGAAACCGGCCTGAAACCGCAGGATTAAATGACCTGATGATCGCAGGTGTTTCCATCATCTCTCTGACGAGAGCGTATTTTCTGTACTTTTCCTCATTTAAATTCATATCTGTTATTTTTTGTTTGTAAGAAATTCTGAAAGATCATTTTGTATCTGTGGTTCCTTTTGAAAACCCCCTCCAAGATGTTGCCAGTAAACCTCTGCATATTCAACTCCGGCCATTTTCCCATAATTACGGTTGCCTTCAAGAACAAAACTGAAAAAATCATCTATCTTATGCATGTGTCGCATAAGATCTATCTGGGAAACATGGTATCCCAACATTTTTTTCTTAGTCTCAATAACCGAAGTCACATCAACAAAAAAGTGAGGAGGAGGAATCTGTGAACCCAGGGGATCCGAAAGAGTCAGCGGTGATGTATGATAGAGCAGAGGAGTTATATCAACGGGTTTTTCCTTCACAGGAATAGTATCAAGAGAGGATATCATGGCTGATGCTTCTACAATGTTGGCAGTGGTTCTGTGATCAGAATGATAATCTGTTGGCAGGTGAGTGAAAATTACTCCTGCCCTGACCTTCCTTATCAGCGATATTATCTTTAACCTTAACTCCGCGGTATCGAAAAGAAATCCATCCGTTTCCCCAAGAGTATAGTACTCTGCGTCAAGAACAGCTGCGGCTTTTTTTGCCTCTTCAAAACGTACCCGGGCAGTCTCTTCCATTGTCATGTCACAGCCTCCCAGATCTCCACCTGTCATTGTAGCAATAACTATCTTATAACCTTTGTCTTTTAAAAGCTTAAGGACTCCGGCATTCCATGCTTCTGCATCGTCGGGATGTGCATTGATTGACAGTGCTACTTTGTTAAATCTTATTGCCATAATCATTATTTTTTCGTTATAAATATCTTGTCGAGTTTGACGAATTCGGGCAGCTCACCAATAAGTGGTTTCATATAATCAACAAAAGGACCGGATACATGGTTCCCTTCTGTATTGAAATACTCATGAGGCACAGGCTTGGCTGACACAGCGACCTCTTTCAGGGGAACCATGCCGAATTCAATAGTATAAGGATTATTTGAAACTCTGTCTATACTGACCATTACACCTGTTTCTCCCTCTTCAGCTATCTTAACAGCTTCAGCACCACAAAGGTAAGCTTCTTCAAGATCAATCTTTGAAGCTCTGACGAAATCGCTCATTATAAGCGATTCAGTTATTTGAAATTCACCCCGGCAGCCAAACTCATCCGCAATCATTCTGTGAAGGTTGATTGCAACACTCGTACCCCCCATGGCACCAAACTCAATATTATTGAATTTATCCCTTGTCACCGAAGAACTAACAGGCATGCCATCTGAATATTTCAAACCTTCACCGCAAACGATTGATACCCATCCATAAGCTTTAATACACCTATCAACATCCTTCAGGAAATTATCCCGGTTAAAATGGAACTCCGGTGCATAAATCAGATGAGGTGCATCCTCCTCGTTTTTTCTTGCAAGTGCTGTTGCTGCTGCCAGCCAGCCGGCATCCCTTCCTATTGTCTGATAAATCACAAAAGTGTCGACCTTCTGCATATCGCGGGCAAGTATTCCTGCCTGCATAACATTAATGATATTTGACCTTGCGGCTGATGCAAATCCGGGTGTATGATCGGTACCGAAAAGATCATTATCCACAGTTTTAGGTATTCCAATACCTGTGAGTTCATACCTCTCATTCCGGCAATATGTCTCAACCCTGTGGATCGTGTCCATCGTATCATTCCCTCCTATAAGAAAGAAATACCTGATGTTATACTTCCTCAGAACCTCAAGGATACGTGGAAGATCACTATCCTGCACTTTATGACGGGATGATCCCAGTGCGGATGAAGGAGTATGGCGCAATCCCTCTATAACATGACGGGGCTGCCTGCCCAGGTCATACATCAACTCCTGTATGAATCCTTCAATACCGTATTGCATCCCCAGGATCTCTCCTGGAAAGTCCGATTTTAAAGCCGTTTCTATCACTCCGGCAAGACTTGAATTAATAACCGACGTTGGTCCTCCTGATTGTCCGACAAGTACATTTCCTTTGATCATATATTTATGTTTTTAAATTACAGTCTCTCCTCCTTACTGTTTTTATCCTCCTGTCTTTTTTTGCCCCCCTATCTTTCGGTTCTGCCCCCCCTGTCTTTTTTTGCCCCCCTGCCCCTCCCGCTTCGCGGGACAGGCTCTAAAGGGGGGTTTACTATCCTGTATATTCTTAGTCCCGCTTTGCGGGGATTGGGGGCTCTTAGCCCCGCTTTGAGGGGTTGGCGGGCCTTCCCCTTCTGGCGTGATTGGGGGGCGGGGCGACTTATACGAACTTCAACATCCCAAAATAACCTGGTTGATGATAATCGGGCTTTTCCGTCCCTACAGGATTCCAGGTAACATAATGAGGAACTGTAAGCTCATCACCGCATTTATAAAAGTTCGCCCTGAAGGTTTTTCCCCTGAGATCTTCAACCTTATGACGGAAAAAAACCTCAAAAGGTATGGCTAAAGTAAGCGTCCAGGAAAATTCTCCTTTTCTCTCTTTAACCGGTTTATCCCCCACGGAACTAAGACGTCTGATCTTCGAAATAATACCGGCGTCGGCACGTGTGCTGTTTTCCCTTGCTGTTCCTGTTCCCAGCAGGCATGTACCTATTCCATTGAATTCCAGATTGTAATATATCCCATCATCAACCGGCGAAACGAAAAACTCTACACACGAATCTTCACAAACCATCTGATTGGTTTCAGTCTTTTCAGCCTTGAAGTAGTTTTCGACAGCATAAAACTTTAAATAAATCTCCTGGTCTCCGTATGCTATGGAAAAGTTCACATTCGGTCTATAATTATACTCTTTCCAGTTTATTGTGTCTATTCTATGCCTGGGTTGCTGCTTATCAAGCAAATCCGAAACTACATCCAGGTCGGGCAGAACAGATCCGGTGTCCAGTTTCTTTACTTCAATAGTCTTCATTGAAAAACAACGTATTACTTCTGAACTTAAAGAACTAAAAATACAACAAATATTTATTCATACAATTAATACATGCTGTTAATATATGCTGTCAAATCAACTCATTCAAAGCAAGTGCAGCAGCTCCGAGAACGGCGGCGTTGGTTTCAGGAATACCTGACGGTAGTATTTTATAAGTTCCCTTAAAAATGGGCTGAACATTCATTTCAACATATTTCCTGACAGGTTTAAAAAGCAGTTCTCCTGCCTGTGCAAGTCCACCAAATAAAAATATTGCCTCCGGACTTGAAAACCCGATAGCATTGATTATTCCAAAAGCAAGTCTTTCAGCAGTATAATCCAATGCTTCAAGAGCTACCGGATCTTTTTTTACTGCAGCTTCAGCAATTTTCTTTGAAGTCAGCTTTGATGGAGGAACATCCCTCAGCAGGCTTGGTTCCCTCATTTCGCTCAGCAGGTACTGAACTGTCCTTACCAGACCTGAAGCCGATGCATATGTCTCATAACAACCATGTCTTCCACAACCGCAATCCCTTCCTCCCGGAACGATTATTGTATGGCCAAGCTCACCTGCAAAACCGGTATGTCCATACACCACCTGTCCGTTAATGACAATTCCGCTTCCAAGTCCGGTGCCCAGTGTCAGAACAATAAAATCCTTCATTTTTTTTGCACCTCCGAATATCATCTCACCCATTGCAGCGGCATTTGCATCATTAGTGACAGCGACCGGGAGGTCTATTTCCTTTTTTATCAGATCCGCGAGTGGAACAATCCCTTTCCATGCAAGGTTAGGAGCAAGCTCAATGGTTCCTTTATGGTAATTGGCATTTGGTGCTCCTATTCCAATACCAATTAACTTAAGATCGTTCTTCCCTTTCATGAGGGTCTTAACCGATGATACCAGATTTGGTACATAATCCTTAATATCCGGATATGCAGTCGTCTTAATACTGCCCGTGGCAATCACCTTGCCTGTTCTTTCAACCAATCCAAATATGGTATTGGTTCCGCCGATGTCAATACCTGCTACAACTTCCTTCATTTTTATCAATTTGTTTAATTTAATATTTATGTTTGATATTGCAATTTATCTTCTTGGATTCCTTGTTTTCCTCAGTGCCGGATTTTTAACATTTTTCAATTGAAGATCCCAGTCTTCATTATCTGTCCAATTGACCCGGATCTCATGTTCTTCCGGAAAATATGAAACCGGTTCCGGCTGTCTTCCTGTCGAAAAATCACCGGTTGTCCATTTTCCATCACCGTTCAGGTCATAGATTGCACGTAGTCTGTAAAATCCTTTTTCGAGAAGAGGAAATTCCACTGTTCCGCCACTCGTCATAAATACTTCCCGGACAAGTTTTTCTGTATTGTCAAGAAGCTGAATGATTATGTTTCCCTCAGGATTCGTAATATTCATATTCAGGTTACCATACGATTCAGGTGTTCTGAGCGAGAATTTCACTCCGGTCGAATCTGAATAATCACCATAAATATTGCCAAACGCAGCTGAATCAGCAATAAAAAGATAGTCTTTCCCCTGTTGCAGATCCGTATTCATAAAATATCTGCATGAATTGGTGCTGTCCATCAACAGACTATAGGGAACCGGCACTCTCTGGTTATCAGAAATCTCGTATAATTTTAAACGTGAAGTGTCGGTTGGTCTGAATGGTGTCTGCGACCTTAAAATCAGTCCCTGATCCGGTCTGAGAAAACCCGATGAGATCCCGGTGCTGACCCTGTATGGTGTACGGCCGGCCTTTGCACGTGAAGATCGTGGTGCCAGGTACCTCATCAATAGAGTGTCTAGCTTATATCCATGTACTCCTGCTGTATCTGTAAAGGGATAACTGACAAATGTAGTGATCTGTTGCTGACTGTACAGTATACTGTCGGTCAGCCAGACAGTCATTGTATCCCTGTTTTCGCTGGTTTCAATAAAATATGCATCACTGTCTGTATCAGGTATTGAAAATTGAAATTTCATAGTATCCGGAGGCAGTGAAAGAGTATATATCATCTGGTAAGGAAGTTCCCTGACTGATGATGTCATATACCGGTTTTTCTTCTGTGCCTGAAACAGCAGCAATTTATACTCTCCCTCCGGTTCAACTATCATTTCTGACTCTTCATCTTCAGATCTGATAGTTGATGTATCCGGTGCTTCAGGAAGATAGTTTTTCAGGATGTTGATCTCGACAGGTTCGTTAAGAAAAGCAAACTCTTCATCCGCAAGGTTATAATTTTTACTGTTATCAAGATCCTTAAGTGCATAAAGCCGGTAAGTTCCTGGCCGTACATTATTGATCCTGAACATGCCGTTATCCTCTACCATTGTTATGTAATCAGGAAGTTGTTTAACAACAGCAGAATCAGCCAGTTGACTGTAAAGAAGTATAATAGTGCTTTCCGGAACTTCAAGATCATAACTGTTATAAACATTTCCTGTAACTGATAAAGAGTCAATCACCGGGCCGGTTGAAAAAACAAACTGGAAGTTATTAAGAGGATTATTCTCATTAAGATCCCTGATGGCATCCTGAAAATAGAAAGTATAGGTTGTAGAATCTCTTAACTCATCCTCGAACTCAATATTCACATTCTTTCCCCTTATAAACACCCTCGGTTTACTGTTCATAGGCGGTGAAACCATTAATTTTTCATTTATACCCTCAAGAACAACAAATTCATTAAAAGTAATTACAATTCTTTTACCGCTGAAGTTCGTCGAGCTGTTAGGCGGATTGCTTTTTATTACAACCGGAGGTTCCCTGTCTCTGAGCCCTCCTGAGGGAGAACTGATTTTTGCACATGCAGAAATCACCGTTAATGCTGATAATATCGTAAAAAGAGACCTGGTTATCCTCCCTTTCATAAATTCATCCGGATTTTTATGAAATACAAACTTACATCATTTTTTTCAGTTCATTCCATTACTTTAAACTTTAGTCACCTGCCTGCCTATCGGCAGGCTCCAAACTTTAGCTCACTTTAAGTACTGATTAAATACATATTTTCTACCTTTGGCAGAAATCTATTCAGTTAAATATGAATTTACTTGTTATTCCCTGGGACGTAAATCCGGAAATTTTCCGGATTGGCTCTTTTGCAGTAAGATGGTATGGATTACTTTTTGCCTCGTCGTTTCTATTCGGATATATCATAATGAAAAAGATATTTAATAACGAAGGTCTTGGAGATGTTGTCCTTGACAGACTTACAATCTACATGGCTATCGGGGTCATTGTGGGAGCCAGACTCGGTCACTGTTTTTTTTACGAACCCGGTTATTATTTAAGAAATCCTCTTGAAATAATAATGATATGGCACGGAGGCCTTGCAAGCCATGGAGCTGCGATCGGGATACTTGTGGTACTATGGCTGTTTGTCAGGAAAGAAAAGAAAGAATATACCTGGATCCTCGACCGGATCGCAATCGTAGTGGCCCTGTCAGGATTCTTCATAAGAATGGGTAATCTTATGAACTCTGAGATTTATGGTGTTGAAACAACTGTACCCTGGGGATTTGTATTCCTAAGAAACGGTGAAACAGCTCCTAAACACCCCACGCAGATTTACGAGGGACTATCTTACCTGATAATCTTTTTGCTGCTTTTCCGGATTTACTGGAAAAAAAAAGGAGGACATATTCAGGGAACACTTATAAGCCTTGCATTAATACTTATCTTCATCGCACGTTTCTTCATTGAATTTCTAAAAGAGGACCAGGTTGGCTTTGAAGCCACCATGAAATTAAACATGGGCCAATGGCTCAGCATACCCTTTTTTCTGACAGGAGTAGTCTGGTTGTATCTTAGTATTAAAAAGAATAAACGTCTGGTGATAAAAAGATAACACTTATTTTTTCAGTATCCCATTGAACAAGACATCCAGAATTGTATTCAGCCGGCTTTCAATGTTAACTTCCTTCTTTTTCCAGAAAAGAGGTACTTCAAGCCCTTTTAATGAAGTCTGAATAGCCAGAGCAGTGTATTCACTGTTTGCAACTTTGAATACTTTTTCCCTTGAACCATGCCATAGTAACAGCCTTAAAATCGCAAGTTCTTCACGATCGTACTTCTCACGTATGGTCTCGATGAAATCAAAATGATCAAGGTTCTTGTCAAAGATGGCATTATAGTAATTAGCCAGTTTTTCGAACGATTTCATCCTGACAAATACATAATTTTTCATTTTATCAACAGGCGATTCGACTGATTTTATTGCTTTAGTAAGCTCATTTCTAAGGATATTAGCTTCATGGTTAATAACCGCTTCAAATATTTTCTCTTTGCTCTCGAAATAGTAATAAATTGAACTTTTACCTATTTTGAGCGCTTTTGCAATCTCATCCATAGTGGTTTTCTTAAACCCATAACGGCTGAATATCTGTCCGGCAGAAATTATAACTTTCTTTCTAAATTCCTCTTTGTTAACCATATACAAAAGATTATTGAATCTCTTCAATACCCTATGCAAATATAAAACATAAAAATCTCATAACAAAATATTCGAATAATCCGGTCGATAATTCGAATGACCGGAATCATGAATAAGTAAATAATTGATTTTCGAGTGTAATGATATTCTTATTTATATTTACCGACAGTCATTTAAGACAATAATATCCCGGAAGAGATCTCTAAAAAAATATTGCTAATTATTTGTAATTTTGAAGTTTGAAATTACCTCCCTTAAAGGTCCTTAAAAGATGCGGATAGACAATAAAGATTATCAGAGTATCTGGCTCGATGAAAATGATCCTGGTGTAATCCGGATTATTGACCAGCAGAAACTGCCTTTCTTCTTTGAAACAAAGGAGCTTTGCTCGGTCGATGATGTCTATACCGCCATAAAAGACATGACTGTCCGTGGTGCCCCTCTCATTGGAGTAGCAGGGGCATTCGGTATGTATCTTGCCACCCTCGAAATCAATTCTTACACAAATATCAGTGAGCATCTTAACAATGCTGCCAGATATCTGATCTCCAGCCGTCCTACTGCGGTTAACCTCTCATGGGCTGTAAATTCTGTTTTATGCAGGTTACTTAAAGTGACACAGGAAGAATTATTATCCAAAACAGCACTTGATATTGCACTTGAGATCCTTGAAAGAGAAAAAGAGAATTGCCGGCTTATCGGTAAACATGGCTTAAAACTTATTGAAAAAATAAGCAGAAAAAAAAATGGTTCGCCTGTTAACATCCTCACACACTGCAATGCCGGGTGGCTTGCCACTGTTGATTTTGGAACAGCCACAGCCCCGGTTTATTTTGCTCACGACAAAGGTATTCCTTTACATGTCTGGGTTGACGAAACCCGGCCACGTAATCAGGGAGCAAAACTGACTGCCTGGGAGCTTGGCAAATATGGTGTATCATACACAGTAATTCCGGATAATACGGGAGGTCACCTGATGCAGAAAGGAATGGTTGATATTGTCATTGTTGGTGGCGACCGTGTAACCATGCACGGTGATGTGGCTAATAAAATCGGAACATATCTTAAAGCCCTTGCCGCTTCAGATAACAAAATTCCTTTTTATTGTGCATTGCCATCCTCATCATTCGATTTTGAAATCCATGATGGTTTAACAGAGATACCTGTAGAGGAGCGTGATCAGGAAGAGGTTACAACTATCACGGGTTTTGCCGGCGGTGAAATAGTATCCGTTCGTATATGTCCCGAAGATGCCCGTGCAGCAAACTGGGCTTTTGATATAACACCTGCACACCTGATTACAGGGCTCATAACTGAAAAAGGAATCTGCAGGGCAACGGAAGACGATATTAAAAAAATGTTCTCAGATAAACTCACATAAAAATGGAAGGGGTAGTTAAATTCAATTGCCACTGGAGTCAATCGGGGACTGTTATCTCCGATGAACAGTATGAAATAATCAATTACTGGAGAGAAATACTTTTTAATATGGACCTGATAGGTGCTTATGAGAATGGTGTCTGTTTCGGAAATATCAGTATGAGGATCAGGGGGGGCAACCAGTTCATAATAACCGGATCGGCAACAGGAGAGATCCCGGAACTGGAGCCCGGTCATTATGTAAAAGTCAATTCATTTAATATTGATGATAATGCTGTTCAGTGTGTCGGACCCCTAAAAGCCTCATCAGAATCTTTAACTCATGCAGCAATTTATCTGGCCGACCGGGATGTGAATGCCATTATTCATGTTCACAGTATTGACCTGTGGAACGAACTGATTTACAAAGTGCCAACCACTAATCCGGCTATGGATTACGGTACTGTTGGTCTGGCCAAAGATATTATCCGGCTTTTCAACGATTCTGATGTTTTTGAAAAAAGGATAATAGCAATGGCCGGCGACAGGGCGGGCATACTGACATTTGGTCACGATATGGATGAGGCAGTGAATGTTCTTATGCAATATTTAAAGAATGAGGTATGAGTAAAATTGGTATTATAGGCGGATCGGGCCTGGAGAATCCTGAAATCCTCAAAACTCAGGAGGAAAAGCATGTTGATACTCCTTATGGTATTACATCATCTCCCCTTTTATGTGGTACTATTAATGATACTGAAGTTGTTATATTATCGAGGCATGGATGGGAACATACCATTCCTCCCTCAAAGGTAAATAACCGTGCAAATATTTTTGCACTGAAAGAGACCGGTTGCACACATATCATTTCAACCACAGCCTGTGGCAGTCTGAGAGAAGATATTGGCAGGGGAGATATTATCATTCCCGACCAGTTCATTGATTTTACCAGGCATCGTATTGTAACCTTTCATGATTCGTTTGAGCCCGGGAAGATGAAGCATGCGCCAATGGCAGATCCCTTCAGTGAATCTATGAGGAAGGTATTGATCCAGAAAGGCAGGAACCTGAATCTCCGGCTTCACGAATCAGGGACAATTATCACAATTGAAGGGCCACGCTTCTCAACAAGGGCAGAGTCGAGGATGTTCAGGTCATGGGGTGCCGACCTGGTAAACATGTCTGTCGCACCAGAAGCAATACTTGCCTGTGAAGCAGGTATTCCTTACGTAACCATAGCAATGAGCACCGACTATGACAGCTGGAAGGAAGATGAAGAGCCTGTTTCGTGGCAAGAGGTTATAAAGGTATTTAACCTTAATGTGGAAAATGTCGCCAGATTAATTATTAACAGCGTTCAATTATTTTCAAATAAGTTTTAATTTCCACGTGTATGGCCAAATTTCCAGTAAAAAAGAGGCATAACAAAAAGATTCATTAAAGCTGAGCTTATAAGACCACCCAAGATAACAAGTGCCATCGGATATTCAATCTCCTGACCCGGTCTGTTCCCTCCAATTATTATTGCCATCAGAGCCAGCGCAGTTGTCATAGCTGTGAGCAGGATTGCCATTAATCTTTCCTTTGCTCCTCTTATTATAAGTGGTAATCCGAATTTCTCTCCTTCCTTAAACTCAAGGTGTCTGTAATGGCTTATCAGCATTATACTGTTTCTGACTGCAATACCAAGCACTGTGATAAATCCGATCAATGAACCGAGAGAGAGGACACCTCCACTCAGTAAAGCCACAATAACACCTCCGGTTAAAGCGAAAGGCAACCCCGAGAATACTGTCAGGGCCAGTCGTGTAGAGCCAAAATCTGCCTGCAGAATAATAAATATCCCGATGAAAGCGAGGAGAGACAAAGCGAGAATACGGTTCTTTGATTCTTTCTGGGCAGTATATTCACCAAGTAATTCAGGATGATATCCTCTGTCAAATGAGACATTTTTTAGGTTTTCCTGAATGTCGCGGGCTACCCTGCCAAGATCACGTCCTTCTACGTTGCATGTTACTTCAGTATAACGTGAAGCAAACTCTCGGGTTATCTGATTAGGCACCGGAGATATCTGTATATCTGCCACTTCGCTTAGTGGGACAATACCACCAGCAGGTATATCAACCATCAGCGACCGTAGTTCATTAACATTGGACCTGACTTCAGGAGATCCCCACACCACAACATCAAAAATATTCTGATTTTCAAAAAACTCTCCCACTTTTATTCCTTTCTGGTAAAGGTTAACTGTTTCGCGAATCTTACCCGCTGTCAGACCATATTGTGCTGCTTTCTCCGGTTTAATCCTGACTTCAATTTGCGGAACCAGATCCTGAGGGGTCACCTTCAGATCAATAACACCCTTGATATCAGCAATGGCATTTTTAACTTCTTCGGCTTTATCACGGATAATTGCAAGATCCTCACCATAAATCCTTATCACAAGAGTAGCACTCGCTCCTGTCAGTACTTCCTTGATTCTTTCACGCAAATATGTCAGAACGTCCCTGTACAGGCCAGGGTAACCATTTACTACTTCCTGTATCTGATTAACTGTAGCATTATAATCCACCTCAGGATCAAGGCTGATCCAGAGTTCAGTAAAATTAGGGCCCACTACTTCATCAGCAATTTCTGCCCTGCCAATATGAGAGCCGAAATTCCTTACACCGGGTATGGCGCGTAGTTCTTTGCTCACTCTTGTAGTAATACGATCCATTGCCTCTATCGATGTGCCTGATTTTTCAACCCAGTGCATCAGGAAATCATATTCCTTGAAATCAGGAAGGAATTCCTCTCCCAGGAATGGAATAGTCGTAAGTGTTGCAGCGAGTATTATCCCCATGATGATAAATACACGCTTTGGATATTTCAAAATTCGTGGTAATAATTTTTCGTAACCTGCTTTCATACGTGCCATTGAAACAGATTCTTTTTTTCTGGCAGCGCCGGGTAAGAGAAAAAATGAGAGAGCAGGGGTAAGAATCAAAGCTACCATAAGGGATGACATGATAGCCAGGATATATGAGAGAGCAAGTGGTTTGAAAAAAGATCCTGCCAATCCTCCGAGGAAAAAGACCGGCATCAGTACCAGGGCAACTATTATACTGCCATAAACAACAGCACTTCTGACCTCGACAGTTGCATCAAGGATAACATTAAAAACAGGTTCAGGGTGCTCCAATTCTCTGTTTTGTCTTAATCGCCTTAAAACATTTTCCACACCTATAATGGCATCGTCCACAAGTTCACCAAGCGCAATTATAAGTCCGGCCAGTACCATGGTGTTAATTGTTCCTCCCCGATAATTTAAGATCAGGGCGGCCGTGATCAGTGAAGCAGGAATAGCCAGAACGCTGATAAGAGCTGTTCTCCAGTCATTCAGAAAAAATGCCAGAACTCCTATTACAAGTATACATCCTATAAGTAGTGCCCTGTTAAGGTTCTGAAGAGACATCTCGATGAAGGTGGCCGGCCTGAATATTGTAGGATCAATTTGCAAATCTTTCAACCCTGGTTTAAGAGCTTCAAGTGTATTTTCTATCTGATGTGTAACTTCAAGAGTATTGCCCCAGGGTTGTTTTTCAACTATAAGTAAAAGGCCCGGAACATCATTGATAATAGCATCACCAATGGCTGGTGGAGAACCCTCGACAATTTCAGCAAGATCTCCCAGTTTGACCGGTACGCCATTTCTTATTGCAACCGGAACATTCAGCAGGTCTTCCGGGGATTTTACTGTTGATATGAATGACAGGGCAAGTCTCTGGTTTGGGGTATCCATAAATCCGCCACCACCAATTTCGGATGCCTCCTGTACTGCTTTCACCACCTCACTGGCAGTAATTGAATGTGCATGCAGGACATTTGGATCGATTAAAACCTGTATTTGCCGGTCACGCTGCCCCCAGATAGCTACATTGGCTACTCCGGGGATTGCCATCAACCGGGGGCGTATGGTCCATTTAGCCAGTGTAGTCATCTCCATCTGTGAAAGGGTATCCGAAGTGATCCCAATCTTCAGAACCCTGCTGGTTGAAGAAAGAGGGGATAACATCACAGGTGGTTTTGCCACACCGGGCAGTTTGCCGGCAATGACTGTAAGTCTTTCCTGTACCATCTGCCGGGCTTTCATAATATCAGTTCCCTCTTCAAAATAAAGCACAACTGAAGAAAGACCCAGAACCGATTTTGATCTGATGTGTTTCAGCCAGGAAACACCATTCATGGCATTCTCAATAGGTACAGTAACAAGTATTTCAACCTCAGATGTTGATAAGCCCGGCGTCTCCGTCTGTATCTCAACCAGTGGAGGGGCAAACTCGGGAAAAACATCAAAACGGGTTTTGCTGACGATGCGTGTTCCGGCTATTAAAAGCAGAGCCATCAGAATAACGACAGCTACACGCAAGCGTAACGCATTGGATATAATCCATCTCATCATTTCCCGCCTCCGAATTCAGTACCGTAAAGTTCAGCAGCTCCCCTGAATACTACCTCATCACCCGGAGAAACGCCCCTTAGTAAGACTGCTAACTCATCATTCACATGGCTCAACTCGACTCGTTTACGAACATAAACAGAGGGCTCAGATCTTATATATACCCAATTACCTCCATACATATCATAAATTATGGAAGAATATGGTACTATAAGGCTTTCCACGGCATTCTTCAAACTGATAATAACCATTATTTTTTGTCCAACCCTCAACATCCCTTCTTTATTATCAACCTCGTAATAAAGGTCTGATGAAACATTTGAGGGATCACTTCGCAGCGGACCAGACACAGGTTTTGCAAAAAGAAATACAGGTTCTGTTCCAGTACCAGTTACTGAGATATAAGCTTCCTTTTTCTGATCTACTTTTAAAAGATCGCCTGAATATACGGGCACCCTTACCCAGAAACGATAGGTCGGCGATACTTCAAACAAAACAGCAGATACCGGAACTGACTGACCCTGAGTGACATTTATATTCTGAATAATGCCTGATACCGGGGATTCTACTATATATGTTGACAGATCTTTTACATCTGTATTAAGATCGACGCCAAGATAGAGGTTTGATCTGCTTTTTGCTGCCTTTAATGATGCTTCAGCTTTAACCAGAACGGCCCAGGCAGATTCATAATTCTTTTCACTTATTGCCTTATTATCCAAAAGTTTTTCTGCACGTTTTACTTCTGCAAGTGCAACATCATATTCTGCCTGTTTAACCTTTAAATCTTCGCTTGCACTTATTATATCAATTTCCGGAGGCAGTACAACAATACGCATTGCCGTCTCTCCTTTCCTGATTAATGATCCGACAACCGGGAAATAACCTTTCTCCGTACCGATTACAGTGCCTTTAACTGGGGCAATAACTTTAACCTCCTGTCCGGGAGGAGCAATTATCTCTCCTCCTACCTCAAGCTTCTGAGGAATAATTTTGAGTTCTGCTTTCCTTGTTTCTATCCCAAGTCTGTTTTCAGCTTCAGTTGAAAGATGCAGTGTTGTAAGAGTATTCTCGTTAACCTGGTTTATTACTTCTGCAGGTTTCTCAGCACTTACATTGTCCTTGTTCTTTCCTTTACACCCACTTAAACCTGAAAATATGATCATGAATAAAATTCCTGCAATCAATACCAGCGGTTTGATTATTTTTTGTGTCTCATTTTTCATCTTATGTCCGATTCATCAGATAAAACATCTCAATTTTACTTACAGCCTTTCATTTCACTGGAGCGACAATTTCCCTCCCATGCTGAAATAAAGATTGGCCAGACTTTTCCTTATATTGGCTTCAGCATTGCAGAATCTTATATGTGCATTAAGATTTTGCCGTTTAAACTCAAGGAATTCAAGATACGATATTTCTCCTGTCAGATACGCTGTTTCACTATTTATAACAGCTTGTTCAGCAACCGGTAAAATCTCGTTGTTCAACAAATCATAAGTCGCCTTTGCAGCCAGATATTCATGGTATGACTGCAATACCTGGCTTCTGATTGACTGCTGAACAACACTATATTTTGCAGCAGCCCTCTGCATTTCAGTACGCGCTCTTGCTCTGCCTCCCTGATTAAAATTAAAAAGCGGTATGGCAAATTGCATTCCCGGCCCCATTTCAAAACCTTCTTTCCCCTCAGCATTGGCATCCAGCATAGCTGTAAGATTTAATATTTTTGATCTTTCCCATCCCAGTCTTCTTCCTGCCATCTCGATTTCAATTTCAGATGCCCGCATATCAGGACGGAAAGCCAGTGCCACTTCAATGAGCTTCTCCGGATCCGGGATGTCGAACTCCTGTACAGGAGTAGGATCTATTTGTATATCAGACCTTTCTGAGATCAACCCCAATAAAGTCAGAAATCGTATCTTTTGCGTTTCCAGATTCTTTTTTGCAACTAAAAAGGCCTCCCTTGCCTGAGATGCTGTTAGTCGAAATGCAGTTTCTTCAAGTTCACTGATATCACCTGTTTCCAATCTCAAAGAAGCAATATTTACAATTTCATCATCCAGTTTTGCTTTATTTTCCAGAAAATTCATTTCTTCCCCGACTCTAATCAAATCAGCATATGCGACACACACATCCCGTACCATGGCAAGACCATGCTGAACAAGATTTTCTGCAACATTTTCTGTATTAAGCTTTGCAATTGCAACCTTCCCTGGTCTTTGCCATAAAACATCCGCATAATATGAAAGTGTAAATTCCATTTGTTTGGGCCCGAGAGGAAATAACAGGGAGAAGACAGGGTTTGGAAGCATCCTGGCTTCAATAAGGTCAGCACGTGCAAAACCAAGAACAGACAGATCAACCTGTAGCTGAGGGCTGTTCCATAATGCTACCGACACAGATTCATTTTCAGTTAATCCATCTTCTATAACTACTCCCGGAGGAAGAGCCAGCGAATCTGAAAATTGATCAGACAGACTAAATCCTGATCGACTATTAATCTTGTCTGAAACATATTGTTTATCAAAAACAAGACGGGGGGTACAAGCTGTCACAAAAAGTAACAACAATAGTACCTGTATAGTTTTTTTAATAATAACCTTTTTTCTCAAATTAAAATAATAAACCAGAAAACGTCTCCCGGAATGATTTGAGTTCCATATAAAAATAGACAATTTTAATTAAAAATAATTCCTTGAAATGATGAAAAACCTCCTTTTCAGGTAAAATTATTTATTTTTAATGAGAACTTCATCTGTTATACCTGATACTTAAAAAATAATAATTTACATCTTAAATCAACAAACAGTCTTCAGGATGAGTTGTAAAACATGAAGTAGACCCATTCAGGTTAACAGCATGTCTGATTTTTCAATTTCCTGTTGTTAAATTCATCAAAAAAAAGTAATATTGAAGTCCGTTTAATTAACGTTGGTGGTTGCTTGTTGCCAGTTGCCAGTTAACTGAAATTTAATAGGTTAATTAACTGCAACCAGGAACCAGCAAGAGGATTTTTGGGCCCATAGTGCCGAAAAAATTGAAATCTTTGATTTCCCATTTTTTCGAGCATTCTCGAAATTGCAAATAACTTTGCAATTTCGGAACTCAGCCGGTCCCGTTCCGCAAAGCGGAACGTGGATCCTCGAAAATCTGTCAAAATTTTTCCGAAATTTTGCGATTTTCGGGATTAGAGCACCTGACACTTGATCAGATGGGTCGCTGGTTCTTTAAAATATCTTTTGGGCCCATAGCTCAGCCGGTTAGAGCACCTGACTCATAATCAGGGGGTCGCTGGTTCGATCCCAGCTGGGCCCACAAAATAAAAAGCGCAAACAGTGAAATAATGACTGAATGCACTTTTTTATTGTTAGTGTTACTGAATCTATACTGAAACAAATAAACTATTTAGTGAATATATCCCAGGTATCAGAGATATGGTTGAATGAGGGATTTTGGAGGTGAGGGAGTAACTGTTGATTTTTTGGTAACTTCGCAGACAAATACTATTTTCATGTCATCAAACTGAAAAAATCCACTCTATTTCAGTGATAATCTTCAATATACTCAATTCAAAATAAATACAATATTCCATGATCAATATCCGCGAATGATCTCTATAAGACTTCTCCTCCTGTTGAAATTTGCACGGATCTCTTCAGCAATTTGCCTGGACCGCTCGGAGTTGATCTGTTTCATAAGATCCAGCGATTCGGCGATTCTTTCGTAATGGTTCTTACCTGTGTGCTTCAGATTCTCTTCGATCCTGTCTCTCAGAAAAGATTCGGTTTCTGCCGGGAAGTGTTTCCGGTTCTTTTTAAAAAACGCGAAAGCCACTTCGTCATAAAAGAGGTCTGGTTCCTGTATCAGGGCCAGGGCATCTTTCATCCGGTTTTCCTCTTCATAGAAGGTTAACAGTTCCTCTGGATCTTGCTGCCTGACAATCTCTTCGCACCTTCCACCCACTATGCCTTTCAGAGTTTTGATTTTTTGGAGGAGAGAAGCCCGGGGGCATTTTCCGGCAACCTCTTCAGATACCTCATCTATATTCAAATTCAGTTTATGCGCCACCTCCAGATAGGTTGCGGCTACCTGGAAGTCTCCCAGGTGATTCCTTCCGTCAGGATCTTCTTTGATCAGGTCAAGGATTTCCCGGAACCGGTTCTGCTCATACAATAGCCGGCACAGTGTGATGAAATGCTCCTGCTTTGTTTTGCTGATGATCCGGAGCATCGCTTCCCTCTCGTCAGTATCCAGTTCAGGCTCCAGAAACTCATATAGTCGGGAGACCAGCGAAACCGGTAAGGCGGCTTCGCGGACTACAAAAGATCTCAGATCTGGTCTCTCCGGTTCTAAGAAAAAGCGGTGATAAGATTCTTCTATGGTGTAAAAGGTGTCGTATGACATCTCATTCAGCACCTGGTCCAATTGCCCGAGGTAGTATGTTTTTGCCTTAAACGGCAGTTGCTTTACATAGGCAATCACATATTCGCAGAAGGCCTCAGATTCGAAGTAGTCATCTTGGTAATAGTGATCCAGATACAGGTATCCCTCATTGAATGCTTGCTCGATGCTTCGGATGATAAAGAGGATCAGTTCACCGATTTCAACTGCTATGCGGGTTTCAAGTCCTTTCAGCTGGTTCAGTTGTAACATCAGTGCCTTTTCCATGCCCTCCGGGTCGTATAGCAGTTCGTCATCTTCAAAGAATTTCCTGATCTTCTTTTCCGTTTTTCTGAATATAGCTTCAGCGTCTGTTCCAGGCACTTCCCGGTTTTGTACCTCCGTTACAAAATCCAGGGGAGCGAACTTCATCACCAGTAGTACCAGGTCCTTTTTGGAGAGGGATTTCAGGTATTTCTTCAGGAAATCGAGCGATTCAATCGTGGTGGGACCGGTATGAGCAAAAGTTTTGATATTATCAGTTCCTTCATGGACAATTAGCAGCAGTGCCGCAACTGTATGTTTACATACGCCATTGTACGGGCAGTCACAGGTGCTGTAAATACTCCCCTCTTCCAGGTAAAACTCGATCCGGTATTCCTTGGTCCCCTTAACTGTGGCAACAGCTGTGTTGTTAGCTATGTTGTGCAGAAAATCTTCCACCATGCCTTCCTGGTAATACTCCTGCCCCCTTCGGAATACTTTGTAATCACTGCTGTCTCGCACATCCTCCTCAGAAATGCCGGCCAGGCATTCCATGATTAATTCCGAAGTTGCTTCAAAGAGGTATTCTCCATATGTATTTTCCATGTTTGATCGTATTGACAGATCCTAATTTTTCATAAAATTAATACTTTATGTAGCATGACAAGGAAAGCAGAACGCATCAGAAAAGAACTTTCTCCAAAGTTTCCTGAGTGGACCCGGAATTTCCGGGGATTTCTCGAATTGTATTATTCGGATATTTATGTTCCGGAGACGGATGAGTGCGAGAGATGGGAATCCATGAAGAAGATCTATGCCTCGGTTTTGGAGGCTATGATCTGTATGAGCGGGGTCAGGGATCAGTGGGAGGGCCCTGAATTCTTGCCGCTGGCCGTGGATGCCGGGCTGGAGGTTTTCTATAGGGCGGATAAACTGGAATGCCCTTTCTTTTTCGGCACGGACGAACTCGGCTTTTTTCTGAGTGCAGACCTGATTTATTCGAAAATGATACGGAAAATGGACGACCGGTTTTGGTTTCAAATGGCGGAGTTAACGCGTTTCGGGGAAATAGACCTTTGGGAGCACAGAGCCTGGCCGGAATCCCGGGCAAGGCAGGAGCCCTGGTTCCACCGGAAGTCAAGGAGCCGGATCTTTCATCTGATCAGGAGTGCGGTGGCCTGGGAAAAGGAGAACGGTTATGTGGACGAACTGGGAATGATGATAATTCGATGGAAGTACGATACTCCCTGGTAGGAATTACTGGACAAGGGATCTGCTGCATTTCACAATCTGTACCGCATAAACGAGGCCTTGTGGAAAAAACGCCGCTAGCACACAGACATGATTTTTCAACGCAAATCAGACAACATATCAAAAAACCGGTTATAGGTTTTCCCAGCCGGTTTTGTCATTATCTGACTGAATATTCCGGGTAAATACAAGAATATACCGTACGCCCTGCTGAAGAAAGGCATAACTACCTGGCAGATTGATCCAATTTTTGCCGAATATATTCTTTGAAAAGCAGGACTTTTCTGGTTTCTTCCGGGTCAAATACCAGTTTTTCGAAATCGCGTGATTTTCTCTCGAAATCAGTTGTTTCACAGGATTCAAGGATCCTTTCATATAATTGGTCGTGATGGGTAATTCCGAATTTCATGTCCAGATACCCAAAATCCGGATCTGTAAGGCCTGAGAGGAAGATAAAGTCGTAGTAATCCCTGCCTTTCCCTCTCTCCAGAACTGCCCCTGTCTTCATGGATAGAAGAATATCAGGTGAAGGGGCAAAGATCTGCGTAAAGACATTGAATATCTGAGACAGGTAGATTAGGCTCCGTTCACTTTTACCATCCATTTCCCATACTCTTTTACCAAATGTTTTTCGTAGAGTATGAGTGGATGCATTTGCACTTTTAATTCCAAACTCATTAAATGTTTTCAAAAGAAGCCTATTTATACTGTATGGATGTTTTTTTAAGATTCCTGTTAGCGAATAGGTATTCTCCACGCTGAATTTGCCTTTTCTTATTAACTGATCCGAAGAATATTTAAGAATCTCTTTCAATGAATCATTGATCGAAACATGTCTGATTTTTCCTGTTTTCTCTTCCTTTATTATCAACTCTTCCTTGTCAAGCAAATCTACCCATCGTAAATTAAGCAAGTCAGAAGCCCTGAGTACAAATTCCGGTGTTTGTGAGCACCTCATTCCGGTTTAATTTGAACAGTCCATTTATTAATATTTTATATTGTTCTTCAGGATTGATAGTGTGATGTTTATATTGCGGATTATGATGCTCAATCATTTCCGGAATCTTATGCTCCGTTGATCCGGAATGAAGTGCTCTGTGTGACCGGATTTACCACATCAGACCTGATTTTGAAGTGGTCAAGGAAGGACGGATTTTAAAAAGTCAGACACTTCAAAACAAATTTAGAAGGATTCTTCCAACCATTTGTTTAAATTTAAACAAATGATTACCAAGTCATGAATTTCAATTCTGGGTTATTCTGGTCAGTTCTGGGACATTTTATATGTATTATAAGGGAAAAGATTGGCAAAAGATGATCTGTCTTACAAAGTCTTATAAACATTAACCAGAGTAATATTTGGATCTATAGTAAATGCAAAGTCCCATAATACTGACCCATCATTAGAACCAATTGACCATAATTATTGATTAAGTTATTCTCATGAAATCATATTTGATAATTGTATCTGAAGTGGAAGGATGCGGTCAAGAGTAGTGCCTATTACACAAAAGATGATATCAATAAACATTGTATCTTTAGCTTATCAGACAAACAAATCAGAAATAATGCTCGGAGCAATAATTGGAGACATCATTGGTTCCACCTATGAATTTAAAAATGCTGACAGATACGATTTTGATCCATTCCCATCAGGATCAGATTTTACTGACGACACTGTCCTGACAGTAGCTATAGCCGATGCAATTCTAACAAAAAGAGATTATGTTGAAACGGTCAAAGAATATGCTTTGAATTATCCTGCAAGAGGTTATGGAGAATGGTTCAGTCAATGGATATATATGGACAATCCGAAACCATACAATAGTTTCGGGAACGGATCAGCGATGCGAGTCTCCCCAATCGGATGGGCATTTGATTCACTTGGAGAAACCCTTGAAGAAGCTGAAAGAAGCTCAGCTATAACGCATAATCACCGTGAAGGCAAAAAGGGGGCAAAAGTTGTTGCTGCTTCAATATTCCTTGCAAGGACTGGTTATGATAAAAAAGAAATAAAGAAGTTTATCGAAAAGAGCTACTCTTATAAACAAGACTGTTGTTAATGGCAGTATACCCAAATCAGAATTGCTGAAACTGATTGAATCTCACGACAGGGTACTTATGCTCGGCCATGGATCTCCATGGGGATTATTGAGCACAGGTCAGTTCCCTGATGCTGGTTTATTCATTATTGATGAATCAATGGTATTACCATTACAAAACAAGACTAACAGTGTTTTTATCTGGTGCAACGCTGACCAGTTCGTCCAAAGACATGGACTTTCAGGACTTAATAGTGGAATGTTCATCAGCGAGGTACTGGAGGCATTGGTATAGAATGGACTTTCCTAAATGTTGATAGGTTAACAGAGGAATTCTTAGAACATCTTCCGGGTAGAGCGGCTCGTTGCCTCACCGCTCCCCCACAGATCCGGACGAGCAGCTTTCCAGCATCCGGTTCCTCAGTAATTAGATTCGCTATGAAGGGACAAAAGAGTGTGCTATATAGGGTCTAACAAGAGGGCACCATTGCTCAACTAATTGGATAAATTTATCCCAAATCCAAGCTGGTTTCCCACCTCTGCGATTCAGCCATTTAAATAGACTGTGCTTTACCATCTCATAAAAGTTGTTAATACCTCTGAAGTTAAAGGTAATCCCATAATATGAGTAGTGTCCACGCAGTTTGATATTTATGGCCGCAATCAAATTTCTGAGTTTCACATGACGATTCAGCTTGATAAATTTGCTGATATTCATAATAGCCCTTGTCAGCCGTTTGGAGCTGGTCTTGCGCTTGAGAACTTTGTGCCCTTTGCGGCTCTTTCCCATATAATGAGTAAAACCAAGGAACTCAAAGCTCCGGCCAGACCCACCCCTTTTGCTGTTCAGGTCTATCAGTCTCGTCTTTTCAGGATGTAATGTCAGTTCGTATTTGGCGAACCTTTTCGGTAGAACTCTCATTACCCTTTCCGCCTCTGACTTGTCTTCAAATCCCAGTACAAAATCATCAGCCCAACGAACTATAAAACTCTTACCCTTTAACAATGGCTGGATTTGTTCCGAAAACCACACATCCAGCACATAATGAAGATAGATGTTGCTCAATAGCGGTGAGATCACCGATCCTTGCGGAGTACCTTCCTCCGGGTAACTGATGTTCCCAGATTCCATGACCCCCGCCTTAAGCCATTTGTCCATCATCCTTCTTATCACTCCGTCTTTCACCCGTTTGTCAAGGAGTTCCCGGAGTACACCATGATTGATGCTCCCAAAGTAGTTCTTAATGTCTGCATCTATAATATAGTGCATCCTATGTAAACTAACTTCTTTGAACATGTAACTGATCGCTTGGTGTTGTGATCGTCCCGGTCGGAAGCCATACGAAAAAAGTTTAAAATCCTCCTCATATATAGGCTCTATGACCTTTCGAACACTCGCCTGCAAAACCTTATCCTCCATGGTGGCGATGCCTAAGGGACGCTGGCTATGCTTATCTTTCGGTATATAGACCCGTCGTACGGCAGGGGCCCTATACCTTCCGGATTTGAACTCACTCAATAGACTCTCTAGTCTTTCTGGATATTCCAACCCGTACTGCTGCCATGTCTTCCCATCAACACCACCTGCACTCTCCCTGTTGAGCTGTTCATAGCTCTCCTGTAGTAGATTTGCATCAATGAAGTGATGTAGGTTATGCAAGGCTTCTCCTTTGAACTTCCTTGCTCTTTCGGCTATCTGCAATTCAACTGTTGACACCTTCTTCATGTCTCTGGTTCACTTAATGTTTCTGAATTACAGTTCTAACTACCGGCATCCCCCTTCCCTAATCACCGGCTTTCTGCGGTCCAGATTTCCCGGCTTTCAATCAGTACTATGAGGATGCTAAGACTGCCTTCGTCCTTCTCCTTCCCTTTGGTTTCCCTCGGTAAGGATACCACACGCTTGTTGCTTATTCTTATCGTTACTACTGGGGCAACAAGTTCCCTGGGTAACTTGGTCTCTTGGTCACGCGGTAGACCGTATATCCCGCGTTTCCCGTGTGGAGACGTGAGGCTCTCCCGTGTTCCCGTGTTTCCCTTTTCTGCCTTTGATATACTCTAAGACCCCGGCCAGATCGCCACATCTTGCCCATTTCGATGTTTTGATATTGTTCCAACTCAGGCTACAGTTAAAACTCCAGCTTTGTTATAACTCTCGTGGCTCAATTGTATACCTTCAGCACTCTCTGTCTACGCTTCACGCCATCATCTCTGGTGACTATGCAAGACTCGATTCCGGTGGGTGGCCAGCCCTTGCCGGACAGGATTGGTTACCTGCTGGGAATCTAAGAGGTGTTTCATTACTTCTATATTGTCCGCCTGATAACTCCCCACCTCACGGACATTAGCACGGCGCAAAGCCTGAATTATTCATAAAAAAGGGGGATTTGTTTTTCAAATACAACTTAAATAGTTATATTTGAATAGTTTACAACAAAAAACCCCCTTTGTACAATGATACACAAAAATAATGAAAATTCCACAATAGAACTTAACCTTTTTCCGATAAAAAGTAAGAACATCGAACTTAATTTTAGTGGCGATCGCATCAGCAGCGATGGTGGATTATTACTTCTTCGTGAGCTTGACAGCCAGCTAAACCTCTTATCCTCAGCCAGTAACTGTATTATTGATGGAAGGGACCAGCGTTATGTAGATCATTCCGTGAAGGAACTATTGATACAAAGAGTTTTTCAGATAGCAGCCGGCTATGAAGACTGCAACGACTGCAATGATCTACGAGAGGATATGGTATTCAAATTATGTGCAGGTCGTCTTCCCCAAAGTGACAATGATTTAGCATCTCAACCTACAATGAGTCGACTGGAAAACACAGTTACAAAGGCCGATCTCTTTCGTTTGGGTAAATGTTTAATAGATAACTTTATAAATTCATACTTAAAAGTTCCCTCTGTCATTATTTTAGATTGCGATGATACCAACAATGACACCTACGGGCAACAAGAACTGGCATTATTCAACAACTATTACAACGAGTACTGCTATATGCCATTACACATTTATGAAGGATTATCGGGGAAGTTGATAACCACCATTTTAAAACCTGGTCGCAGGAATAAACAAGTCAACATTGCCAGACTATTACAAAAACTGGTATCATACCTTCGTGCACATTGGCCAGAAACAAAGATTATAGTACGGGGCGACAGCCATTTCGCATCGAAGGATTTCATGGATTGGGCCAGTAACCAGCTTAATGTCGGATTTATTACCGGATTAACGGGCAATGCAAAACTCCACGAACTGGCTAATGTAACCATCGAAAGCGCTCAAAGAGAGTTTAATCAATATCAAAAACCTGTAAAGCGGTATCATTCATTTATGTACAAAGCAGAAAGTTGGGAGAATTACCAACGAGTTATTGTGAAAGTTGAGGTAAGTACAATGGGAACCAACATTCGATACATCGTTACCGACCTGAACGAATTTCGTACCCGTGATTTATACGAGAAAGGCTACTGTGCACGAGGTTCGATGGAGCTACGCATAAAAGATCATAAGTTGTATCTTAAGTCAGACCGGTCGTCTTGCACAAAGTTTACAGCCAACCAGTTTCGTCTGTTTCTACACTCAATGGCATACATACTTATACACACCTTACAAAAACAGGTATTAAAAGGAAGCGAGTATGCCAATGCAACTATGAAAACCATCCAGAATAAAATAATTAAAACCGCTGCATGGGTTAAAGAAATGAAAACCAAGATAAAGATAGAGTTACCTCAGTTTTGCACGACAAAAAAGGAGCAAATCAAAGGTTTTGAGATGCTGATCATGCTTCGAACTTAGAAATATTAAATCACAGTATCCCAAATATATAGTCTGACAATC
>Ga0307438_1000230_pt1 | contig 44989 bp, 35 predicted proteins | sample SalMarWE160110MG_FD_202144 | JGI IMG/M metagenome (GOLD analysis project Ga0307438, IMG submission 202144) | Salt marsh sediment microbial communities from the Plum Island Ecosystem LTER, Massachusetts, United States - WE1603-110 | ecosystem: Environmental > Aquatic > Marine > Intertidal zone >... | reverse complement strand
CGGCGACGGCGAGACGGCAATAATTTCACTCATTCGCCAGTTGCAGGGACCGCAGAATTTTACCGAGGTTCCGGGGCTCCTCTGGCGAAAGGATGGCAGGATTATCAGTAATCCGCCGAACTGGCCGGACCACATTTCGCTGACAACTGCCCGGGATTTTATTGATAACCCCAGTTACTTCGAACAAGGCGGACAATGCGGCGTAGAAACAAAACGAGGCTGCGACCGCAAATGTATTTATTGTGCCGACCCACTGGCAAAAGGAACAAAGCTCAGACTGCGTAGCCCTTCCGAGGTCGTCGATGAAATTCAGGTGTTATTGTCGCAGGGGATAGATGTATTGCATTTTTGCGACTCCGAGCTGAATGTTCCTCGAAGTCACTGTTACGCAATCTGCGAAGAGATTAACAGGCGTTCTCTTGGCAGCAGGATTCGCTGGTATGCTTATATGTTGCCGGTGCCGTTTGATGAGGATTTAGCCAAAAATATGGCCGAGGCTGGCTGTGCCGGTATCGATTTTACGGGTGATTCCGCCTGCTCTTCTATGCTCAAAACCTACAGACAGCAGCACGGAAAGCAGCATATCGCTGATGTGGTTCGGCTTTGCAGGCAAAACAGGATTACGGTTATGATAGACCTCTTGCTTGGCGGGCCCGGCGAAACACCGCAAACAGTAGCCGAGACAATTGATTTTATGAAAAAGATAAATCCAGATTGTGCCGGTGCCGCGCTTGGCATAAGGATATACCCTGGCACGGCTATGGGCGAAATAGCTGCCCGCGATTTAAAACAGGGAAGAAATTTTAATATCCGTAGAAAATATACCGGCCCGATAGATTTCTTCAAGCCGACCTTTTACATTTCCAGCGCTCTTGGCGAACAGCCGGCAAAGCTCGTAAGGGATTTGATTGGTGATGACCGAAGGTTCTTTGCTCCTGCCGATGAGATTGACTCTGAAGCATTGGGAGATAGTGTTCCTTCCAGCTATAATTACAATGAGAATCTGCCGCTGGTCAGAGCAATTCGAGAAGGCGCCAGGGGTGCTTATTGGGACATCTTAGGAAAAATCAGATAGCATCGTCCAACACAATAGCTAACATTAGTTCCTTGTTGTGTGGATTGATTCCTTTGAATTTATACGGATAGATTGGATTGAAAGCGTACGGTGTATTTTCAATACACACACGCAATTGTGCATAACATTCAGGCAACAAACCACTTGATGAGAGCCGGACAGACGCAAGGAAGTTTACACGGGCATGCCCTTAAAGCGAAGAAGCTGCCAAACTGCTTTTATCTGAATATTGTATATTTTCTATTGCCAGTTTGAAAAGCTGCCCTATGCTCTCGTAGTCTGTCAGAATTGACTTTGTGAGTTGTCATTCCTGTGAAAGTCGCCGACGCTCCAAAGCTATGGCGACGGAGCGCAGGAATCCACATCTTTGAAATGCTGGATTCCGCATCAAGTGCGGAATGACAACCCATCGAATCTAACTTGACAGACTACTCGAACATCTCGAAATAACCTTTCAGATTTACGTATGAAATCGGTGTATTCTTTTCTGCACGTTCAAGGAATTCTGTAAGGTAGGTTTTCCTCCACTTTGTGTCTGTGAGAGCAATTTTCAATTTTGCATCATTGAGCGTGTGTTCCGGATTTTGTCTTTGCCCTATCAAATCTTTTTTTCTCTTTGTTCTTTTTGCGTTAGGCATGGGCATTGTTCCTTTTGCTTCCTACAAAAGGCGAAAGTTCACGGAGGCGGGTGATGATTGGTGGGAGTTTTTCGATGGTAAAGTCCACCTCTTCTTCGGTGTTGTATCTTGACAAGCTAAAACGGATTGAGCCGTGAGCAGCGGTGAAAGGAACGCCCATCGCGCGCAGGACGTGAGAAGGCTCGAGTGAGCCGGATGTGCAGGCAGAGCCGCTGGAGGCACAGATGCCGTATTTATCGAGCATAAGTAGAATCGCTTCGCCCTCGATGAACTCGAAACTGATATTGGTGGTATTGGGCAGACGGTTTTCCTTATCGCCGTTTAGGCGGGAATCTGGACATTTTCCCAAAATCGCATTTTCCAGTTTGTCACGCAGGTATTTGACATTGTTATTTTCCTGTTCGAGATTTTGTGCAGCCAATTCACAGGCCTTACCGAGGCCGATTATGCCGGGGACATTTTCTGTTCCAGCTCTTCGGCCTGATTCCTGATGGCCTCCTAACATAAATGGAGAAAGCCGCGTTCCCTTTTTGACGTAAAGCACGCCAATGCCTTTGGGCCCGTGCAGCTTATGGCCAGAGAGACTTAGTAAATCGATATTACTATTTGAAAGATTCAAAGGGAATTTGCCAACGGCCTGGACCGCATCGGAGTGAAAGACGATGCCTTTGTCGGCAACCATTTCGGCGATTTTGTCGATGGGGAAAATGACGCCCGTTTCATTGTTGGCATACATAATCGAAACGATTGCGGTGTCGTTGTCGAGCTTATCCTCCAGTTCTGCTAAATCAAGACGACCGAGTTTATCCACGGACAATTCCACAACTGTATAGCCGTGATTTTCCAGCTCACGGCAGACAGTTAATACGGCGGGATGCTCAACACGAGTGGTTATTACCTTGCGTCGATTAGGATAAGCGGCAAGAGTGCCTTTTATTGCAGTGTTGTCACTCTCGGTGCCACAGCTTGTGAAAATAATTTCGCTCGGCTCGCAGCCAAGCAGGGCTGCAACCTGTTCGCGGGCCTTGCTGATTTTATGGCCGACTTGTCCACCAAAGGTGTGCATACTGGAAGGATTGCCGTAAATATCACAGAATAAGGGCTTCATCTCCTCTAATACTTCTTCGGCAACTTTAGTGGTGGCATTATTGTCAAAGTATATGGTCTTCATTTCCAAAATCCGAAATTCGAATCCTTCGACCTTGCTCAGGACAAGTATCGAAATACGAAACAATATCGAATATCAAAATTCAAATGTTCAAAACAAACATATCATTCATACATTGAGTCATTCTCTATGGTTGTGTGGCTGGTCTGCAGAATCCTTGTCTTCCTCGACATAAAGGTCTTTGGAGACAAACTCTTTTAACTTTGCTTCGACGACGTCTTTTATAGTAAACTCTGCCAAGCGGCACCGGGCGCACATTCCTCTAAAGGCGACGATGGCCTTGTTGCCTTCGACGTCTATCAGCTCGATATTTCCGCCGTGAGCGCGGAGGGCGGGACGAATTTGCTCACTAATTGTCTGCTGAATCAGTTGAATCTTCTGGATATTAGTCAATTTTGTCCCTTGGCGGGGTATGATTGGGACAGGTTGTTTTAGTTTATCACCCTGAATTTTTTCGATGAGCTTTTCGATTTCGCCCCGGCAGCCGCCGCAGCCGCCGCCGGCTTTGCAGTAGTTCGTTACCTGTTCGACAGTCGTCAGGTTGTTTTCTTTTATTACGCGTTCGATTTCCCTGTCGGTTACTCCGAAGCAGGTGCAGACGACGTTGCCTTCGAGTTCGTGTTTTTTCTTTCCGCCGGTTCTGTAGTTTTCGATAGCGGCTTCGAGGGCCTCTCTGCCCATAACGGAGCAGTGCATTTTCTGCTCGGGCAGGCCGCCAAGATAGTCGGCGATGTCTTTGTTTGTTATCTTCGCTGCCTCTTCGAGCGTTTTGCCCTTTATCATTTCGGTCAGAACCGATGAGGTGGCAATTGCGCTTGCACAGCCGAAGGTTTTGAATTTTGCATCGGCGATTTTGCCGTTTTTGTCGAGCTTGAAGGTCAGCTTCAGGGCATCGCCGCAGGCCAGAGAGCCGACCTCACCGACACCATCGGGATTTTCAATTTCACCGACGTTTCGCGGGTTGAAAAAATGGTCTCTAACTTTTTCCGTATAATCCCACATTTTCTCGTTACTCGTTGCTTGTTACTCGTATCTCGTTTTAAAAATCCTTATTCACACTTACTTTTGACTTTGTTTTAGAGCGTTTTCGAAGTCGGCGATTATATCGTCAATGTGCTCTGTTCCAACGGATACACGAATATAATCATCTGTGACGCCGGCTGCAAGCTGTTCTTTTTCGGTCAACTGCTGATGCGTGGTGCTCGCAGGGTGAATAACCAAAGTTTTGCTATCACCGATATTGGCCAAATGGCTGGCTAACTTGACGCTGTTTATGAACTTAATACCGGCCTGTCTGCCACCTTTGATGCCGAAGCCGAGGATTGCACCCTGGCCTTTGGGCAGGTATTTTTTTGCCAGCTCATAATCGGGATGAGATTTAAGGCCGGGATAATTTACCCAGGAGACCTCTGGTTTTTTTTCAAGCCAATTGGCTAACTTGAGAGCGTTTTCGCTGTGGCGCGGCATCCGCAGGTGCAGAGTTTCAAGGCCCTGCAAAAATAAAAAGGCATTAAATGGCGACATACAGGAGCCCATATCTCGCAGGAACTGGGTTTTGGCCTTGATGATATAGGCCAGTTCGCCAAAGGACTCGACGTATTTTAAGCCGTGATAACTCGGGTCCGGCTCAGTAAGCTCGGGGTATCGTCCATTTCTCCAGTCGAATCTGCCGGAGTCGATGATTGCCCCGCCGATGCTTGTGCCGTGGCCGCCGATGAACTTTGTGCAGCTATGAACGACAATGTCAATGCCGTGCTCAATCGGCCTGAATAGTATCGGTGTAGCAACGGTATTGTCACAAATGACCGGCAAACCATTTTCGTGGGCAATCTTGGTGATTTTGTTGTATTGCAAAATATCGTTTTTTGGATTGCCGATGGTCTCGATATAGAGCAGGCGGGTATTATCCTTAATTGCAGAGGCGAAATTTTCTGGATTCTTCGGGTCAACAAAGGTAACCTCGATACCGAGCTTGGCAAAGGTCTGGCTAAAGAGGGTGACCGTGCCGCCATAGAGCGAGTTGGAAGAAACAAGGTGCTGGCCTGCTTTGCATATATTCAAGATTGAGGTTGTAATTGCGGCCATACCTGAACTTAATGCCAAGCCGCCAACGCCGCCTTCCAGAGCAGCGAGGCGTTTTTCCAAAACGTCCGTAGTAGGATTCATCAACCGCGTGTAGATATTGCCGAATTCCTTGAGGGCGAATAGATTCGCAGCGTGGTCGGTATCCTTAAACAGGTAGCTGGTCGTTTGATAAATGGGGACGGCCCTGCTTAAGGTGTCGGAATCGGGCTGGTGACCGGCGTGTAAAGCCAAAGTTTCTATGTGGTATTTATTCTTATCAGTCATTTTTAATATCCTTTAAGGATAAAATTGCCACGGCCTACTTCGCAGGCCTTGTAATGACGATTGTTATTTTGTCGGTAAACCCCGTTAGAAATTTTTCCTTTCTGCATTATACTATTACTCCGTTGCCGAATTTCTAACGGGGTAAAACCTCAATCATTCTGTCAAGTGATTTTTTTGCCTTTATACGTATATCATCCGGCACGGCAACTTCGTGCTGCATATTTTCAAGCGAATTAGCGACCTTATCCAAGGTAATCTTCTTCATATTAGGGCAAACAGCCCTGTTGCTGGCAGGGAAGAATTCAGCTTGCGGATTTTGCTTTTTCAGGGCGTGAATTATTCCCACCTCGGTAGCGATGATGTATTTTTTCGGGTTTTCTTTGGCGACGAACTTTAACATCTGGCCTGTACTTAAAATCTGGTCGCAAAGCCGCTTGACCGGTTCTGTGCATTCCGGATGGGCCATAACAATCGCATCTGGATATTTTGCCTTTGCATTTTTGATGTCGTCTTCTGTGATTGCGACATGGACGTGGCAATAGCCGGGCCATAAAATAAGCTCTCTGCCGGTTTTTTCGGCAGCAAACCGGCCAAGATGCCGGTCGGGGACAAAGATAACCGGCCTATCTGTTGGTAAAGAATCCACCAGCTTAACAGCATTTGCGCTAGTGCAGCAGTAATCACTTTCAGCCTTGACCTCGGCGGGGCTGTTCACATAACATACGACCGAAGCGTCGAGGTGCTTTTGCTTTAGCTCGCGAAGCTGCTCGGCGGTAATCGTATCAGCAAGCGGGCAGCCAGCATCTTTGTCAGGCAACAAGACGGTTTTCTGCGGAGAGAGAATGACAGCGGTCTCAGCCATAAACTTTACGCCGCAAAAAACAATTACATCAGCATCCGTCTGTGCGGCCCGGACACTCAGGTCGAGAGAGTCGCCGGTAAAATCGGCGAGGTCCTGGATTTCGGCCGGCTGATAGTTATGCGCAAGAATAACAGCTCGACGCTCGGTCTTTAGTCGTTTGATTTTCTCAAGTAATTTCTCGTTCAAGGTAAACCTCTCAAATAAAAATATAGAATCCTAAGCACGAAATCCGAAACAAATCCAAATGACCAAAATACAAAATATGAGATAAGATGATTTGAACAATCGATGTTTGAACTTTTAATCATAGTTTTGCACTTTTAATTTCAATTTTTTTGTTTTTTTGTTTTGTATAAACTAAATCAGGATGTGGTGTTGTAACGGTAACGCCTGGCGGGACCGATTCCTTTACCCAGACATTGCCGCCGATTACGGCGCCTTTACCGATAGTTACATCGCCGAGAATCGTCGCTTCGGCATAGATAGTAACGTTATCCTCAATTGTCGGATGCCGCTTGCCGCCTTTTATAATATTTCCCCTTTCATTCTTTGGAAAACTAAGGGCTCCAAGTGTGGTTCCCTGATAAAGCTTTACATTATCACCTATGATAGTTGTTTCGCCTATGACGACGCCGGTGCCGTGGTCGATGAAAAAGTTTTTGCCGATATTTGCGCCCGGATGGATATCGATGCCGGTTTTTGCGTGCGCACACTCGGTCATTATGCGCGGTATCAGGGGTATCTGCTTTAGATACAATTCGTGTGCAATGCGATAAGTAGTAATGGCTATGATACAGGGATAGCTAATGACAATTTCCTCATAAGATTTTGCAGCGGGGTCGCCATCGAAGGCGGCATCGACATCGCCTTTCAACAACTCTCTGATTTTGGGAATCTGAGCCAGCAAATGCTCAGTAGCATCTTCAGCCATACTTCTGCAATCGCCTGTGTCGCAATTTTCCATCCTGCACCGATATTTGCAGGCCCGCTCTATTTGATCAGAAAGCTCGGTGTAGATATGATACAAAATATCAATGACAACGAAGTTTATATTTGATTTTGTAACTGTTCTTTTGCCGGTATAGCCGGGGAAAAGAATTTCGGTGAGTAAATCGAGAATCTCAAGGATTTTATCGCGCACCGGCAGATTAGAGACGTCGATAAAATTTGTACCTGAGTCGCCTTTATAGGTCTGAACAATTTCGCCAATCAGGTGTTCTATCTTTTTGTTGGTCGGTTTTTTATTTTTCATTTTTATATCCTCCCGGAAAAATCTGAGATATTTATTTTGCCCAACAGACCTTAATCGAACATTTCAGTGGAGATATACCTTTCTCCGGTATCAGGTAGAATAATAACAATTATTTTATCCAGGTTTTCCGTTCGCTGCGAGACCTGCACTGCGGCAGCCATTGCTGCGCCCGAGCTTATACCGGCGAGTATGCCCTCCTTCGCAGCCAATTGCCGGGCAGTTTTCAAAGCGTCTTCATTGGAGATGTGAACAATCTCATCAATTAGCTCAACATTCAGGACATTAGGCACAAAGCCGGCGCCTATACCCTGTATCTTGTGCGGACCTGGTTTGCCACCGGAAAGAACGGGGGAATCTTTCGGCTCGACGGCTATTACCTTGAGGTTTTTATTTCGCTTTTTCAGCACTTCGCCGCAGCCGGTTAAGGTTCCGCCTGTTCCGACACCACAAACAAAAATATCCAGCTTGCCATCGGTATCCGACCAGATTTCTTCTGCAGTAGTCTCCCTGTGAATCTTCGGATTGGCGGGATTATTAAATTGTTGAGGCATAAATGCATTGGGATTCTTTGCCACGAGCTTTTCGGCTTTGGCTATCGCTCCAGACATACCAAGCTCAGCCGGTGTCAGCACAATCTCCGCTCCAAACAATTTTAACAGTTTCCTCCTCTCAATGCTCATAGATTCCGGCATAGTCAGCATTAATCGATAACCCTTTGCGGCACATACAAAAGCAAGACCAATGCCGGTATTGCCGCTTGTCGGCTCGACGATAACCGTGTCGGGTTTTATCAGGCCTTTTTCCTCCGCATCCTGTATCATTGATAAAGCGATTCTGTCTTTTATGCTGCCACAGGGATTGTATGATTCGAGCTTTGCAAGAATCGTTACGCCTTTTGCGCCGAGCTTGTTTATCTGCACTAATGGCGTGTAACCAACCGCGTCTGTAATGTCTTCAAATATGGCACTCATAAGTTGACCTCAAATTGTTTATATTTGATAATTTAAGCCGTGTTTTTCTTTTGCCTGGTCCACCAAATCCTTCAGCGTTACGGATTGCAGGACATTTCTGATCGCCTTATGGACCTGTATCCAAAGCTGCCTTGCCATACAATCGATGGAGCGTGCACAATAATTTTCGTCTTCGACGCATTCTACGGTGGTTACAGGCCCTTCAAGGCAATCGAAAACATCGCTAAGTTTAATGAGATTCGGAGCTTTAGCAAGGATATATCCACCTCTCGGCCCCCTTATGCTCCTTATAAGCTCCCCGGATTTTAGTATTGTCATTATTTGTTCAAGGTATTTCATAGATATATCCTGGCATTTAGCAATATTTTTGAGCTGCAAAGGGCCTTTATTATAGTTGTCAGCCAGCTCCAAAATTGCCCTTATTCCGTATCTTGTTCGGGTTGAAAGTTTCATAGCTGTTCTCCTATATATCCTATCATTTTAGTAGTATATACGTAATTGTCAATACAAGGTGCTGAAAAATAGGGGGAAAATGCAAAAATCGCAGAAGTTCCTGTTTTTTAGGTCCAAATTAATGATAAATAGAACCACAAATCCGCAGGATAGTATATAAAGTACATATCTTTTTTATTTAAAATAATGGTATAATAATATAGAATCTCGTTGCCTATATACATTGACTTGGCCTTGTATAGATTTTGCTTGCTTCGACAAGCTCAAGACGGTCGGGATTTAGGGATGCGAGCAGCGAGGTAATGATGGTGGTGACGAGAGTTACGTTGCTATAAAGAGAATTTTTGTTGAAAAATGAAAACTACAAGAAATAACAGATTAAATGCTATTTTTAACCAAAGAGCAATTAACTTGACAATTTAACGAAACAGGACTAAAGTAACAAAGTGAGTTTTGCGAGTATTTCCAAAGGGATGTTACGGATGGCAAAAGGTCCCAAGAAAAAAGTCGTATTCATTTCCTCTTTCCCGCCGAGAAAATGCGGGATAGCGACTTTTACATCGGACCTTATCAAAAGTACACTTTCGGCTTCTAAAGGTGAGTTCGAGCCGCAAGTAGTTGCTATGTGCTCAGATAAAGAGCTGAAATATGCAGAGCCGGTCAAATTCGAAATCCGCCAGGACGTAAAGAGTGATTATATCTGCGCAGCCGATTATATCAACTTCAGCCATGTTGACCTGGTTTGTGCGCAGCATGAGTTCGGGTTGTTCGGCGGGGATGCCGGTAACTATCTGAGCTTACTGCTCAATAGATTAAAGGCACCGATTATAACAACTATCCATACAGTTCTTGACGACCCCAATGAAGCCTACCGCAAATCAATGGTAGAGGTCTGCGAGGCATCATACAAAGTAATTACAATGAATGAGCGCGGCGTCAAGATGCTGCAGGATATATACGGTGTACCAAATAAAAAGATAGAACTTATTGCCCACGGCATACCGGATTTGCCCTTTGTTGACGGCAACTACTATAAACACAAGTTCGGGATGGAGGGTCGAAGAACAATTCTGACATTCGGGCTGCTCAGTAAAAATAAAGGTATCGAGGTTATGCTTAAGGCGATGCCGGCTATGATTGAGGCAGAGCCAAAAGTTCTATACATCGTTCTTGGTATGACGCATCCATTAGTGCTGAAACTGGATGGCGAATCGTACAGATTCAAACTTCAAAATATAGTAAAAGACCTTGGGCTTCAGGAGCATGTGATTTTCCACAACAGATTCGTGAAGGATGAGGAGCTTCACAACTTTTTGTGTGCGGCGGATATATATGCCACGCCATATCTGAGCAGGGAACAACTAACCAGCGGCACTTTGTCGTTTGCTGTCGGCACGGGCAAGGCCGTCGTTTCGACTCCATATTGGGCGGCTGAGGAGCTGCTGGCAGGGGGCCGGGGGAGAATTGTCCCGTTCGGTGATTCAAAACAAATGGCAGATGCAATAATCGAAATATTAAAGGACGATTCGCTGTTTTATTCGATGCGAAGGCGAGCATACGACTACGGCAGAACCAGGACCTGGCCGAAGATAGGGCAGATATACTGGAAGCATTTTGATGCGAAACGACTTCCCGTGCGGATAAGTGCAAGAGCGGTAACGGCCGTTCCCAAAACAATTACAATGATAGAGGTTCCTGAGCCGTCGCTGTCGCATTTGAAAAAGCTGACGGATGAGACAGGACTGTTGCAGCATGCCAAATTTACGATACCGGATCGTAAACACGGCTACACAACAGATGACAATGCCCGGGCTGTAATCGCAATGACGAATTATTACGCGCAGTATCCCGAACCACAGGTTCTGCAGCTACTCGATGTATATCTGTCTTTTATTATGCATGCACAAAGCAAAGACGGCACGGTACGAAACTTTATGAATTACGACAGGACCTGGCAACAAAACGAGCCGGAGAGCGGCTGTCAGGGCAGAGTTCTATGGGCGTTCGGCACAGTTATGGCCAGGCCGCCTACAAGTGCATATTTGTCGGTAATCAAAGACCATTTCGACAGGTCAGTTAAACATGTACAAAAGCTTCACCCAAGAGGTATGGCGTATTCCATACTGGGTATGGTGGAATATCTAAGACAATTCCCCGGTGCAAGTGACATTAAGCGCGAGATGGAATTGGCAGCAGATGGTCTTGTAAGACAATACGAAGAAAACAGTTCCACCGACTGGCACTGGTTTGAGGATGCCTTAACTTATGAGAATGCCGTTTTGCCCCATGCACTTTTTGTTGCCGGTATGGAATTCGACAATAGAAAGTATCTTGAAGTTGCAGAGAAAAGCTGTGCGTTTTTGCTGGATAATACGTTCGACGGCAAACACAAACATTTCAGCTTTATCGGGTGCAACGGGTGGTACGAGCGAGGCAGGACAAGGGTCCATTTCGACCAGCAACCGATAGAGGCAGCGAGCACAGTAATGATGCTGAGGGCAGCTTATGATGCCACTGACAACACCAGATTTTTGAAACTTCAGCGAAAGGCCTTCGACTGGTTTCTCGGTAAAAACGATTTAAATACTCCGTTATACGATTTCAAGACCAAAGGCTGCTGTGACGGCCTTATGAGCGGGGGAGTTAATTTTAATCAGGGTGCGGAGAGTATGCTGAGCTTTTTATTGAGCCTGCTTGCTATAGTTGAAAGCTATACGCTAATCGATAAAGTCGAAGGCAGTCAGCAGGCGCTATTATCAGAGCAAAAGGCAAAAGAACAGATACCAATCAAGGGTATATCTGGCAAAACCGAACCTAAAAAAGAGGAAGTAAAAAAATCCACCTGAAAAGTCGGCTTGAATGAAGGTTGCCAGCTTTAACGTCAATTCTTTACGCGCCCGTCTGCCGATAGTGCTTTCGTGGCTCTCTCAACAAAAGCCGGACATCCTGTGCGTCCAGGAAACCAAGGTTCAGGATGTTGACTTTCCGGCTGATGCGTTTGACGAAAGCGGCTATAAATATGTCTTCAAAGGGCAGAAAAGCTATAACGGCGTAGCGATTTTCAGCAGAAGCCAAATCTCAAATGTTCAGTTCGGCTTCGAGGATGAACCGAAGGACGAGCCGCGGTTGATTAGAGCAGATATAAAAAACATTTCAATTGTTAATACTTATGTCCCACAGGGTTATCTGCCTGAGTCTGAGAAGTTTCAATATAAATTGAAATGGTTTGAGCGGCTGCTGAACTATTTCGATAAGAATTTTAAGCCAAGTGATGCTGTTATCTGGGTTGGTGACCTCAATATCGCGCCGGAGGCGATAGATATATATGACCCTGTGAACTTAGCAGGGCACGTCTGCTATCATCCGGAAGTGCAGAATAAATTAAAGGAAATTATGCAGTGGGGATTTTTGGATTTATTCAGGATGCACTGCAAAGAGCCGGGGCAATATACGTTCTGGGATTACAGATTGAGAGATTCGTTCAGGCGTAATCTTGGCTGGCGACTGGACCACGTTATGGCCACACAGCCGTTGGCAAAAAGATGCACCGGCTGCTATATAGATAAGGACCCTCGTCTTAAAGAGAGGCCGAGCGATCACACTCCCGTTGTGGCAGAGTTCGAGATGTGAGGGCAGGAGGCAGGATGCAGGAAACAGAAAACAGAAGATAGAATAGCGGATAGCGTTTAGTGTATAGTTTTTTGTCGCCAAGCGTGCCTCTCGCTTGAGCGCATCGCTTCAGGCAGAGAACTTCTCGCAGTAAAGCAATCTTTGGGCGCCGAATGACTTTGTAAATGCCCCGTCCTGACCGCTTTTATGTCGTTGGAATCTGCTTTCTACGTTATCCGTTACCTCTGTATAAAATCGGCCGTCAGAGCATTCAATAATGCAAACAAACCATAATTTTCCCATCCTTCGACTCCCTCGCTGCCGCTTGGTCGCTCAGGATGGCTCGACAAGTCGAGCCACTGGGGAACAAGGATTCGAACCTTGACTAACTGATCCAGAGTCAGTCGTGCTACCGTTACACTATTCCCCAAAGTATCAAAGATTACTTTATACTTCAGCTTTTAAGATTGCAAGGAAAATTACGAGCAGGTTCTCAGGGACTTAAGGAACGGTCAATGTTTTCGAGAGTTTCTGTTCACGTTTGGCCTGCTGAGTCCAAAGATATTGTGCCGCCTGCGACAATATTATCATCGTTGTTATACAGCACAAGCCTCTGGCCCGGGCAGGGTGCGAATTGCGGTGTATCAAACTCAACCGTTGCCAGGTTTTGTCCGATATCCACAATTTCACAATCTGCCGGCTCGCCATAGGAACGAATCTTGCCGAACAATCGTTTGCCTGCCGTAAAATCTTTATGTATAAGAACGTTGATCTGTGACATTCTTACAGTGCTGAAACTAACCTCATCTCTGGTTCCGAGGGCAATTGTGTTATTTTCGGCGTCAATTTTGCCTACATAAAGGGGTTCGCCGCCGGCATAGCCAATGCCCTGTCTTTGACCGAGTGTGTAATTCGCTATTCCTTTGTGTTCTGCTATCTTATTGCCATGCATATCGTTTATGTCACCAGGCCGGCTGGTAAGGTCGGAAGTTAGGGCCTGCCTGTAGTCACCTTCCCCTGCAAAACATAATTCCATACTTTCCGATTTTTCGGCAACGTTCAGGTTTGCTTCAGCGGCAATCGCACGGGTCTCCTCTTTCGTTAAATCGCCGACAGGAAAGATGATGCTCTGGAGTTTCTCCGGCGCTATGCCGTATAGAAAATAACTTTGGTCTTTTGCTTTGTCTTTTGCTTTTCCGAGGAAAACCGTTCCATCGGTTCTGGGCAGTCTTGCATAGTGCCCTGTGGCGAGGTAATTTATTACAAATCTTTCTTTGATAAAGTCCCACATCAATGAAAATTTCAAGTGTGTATTACAGTCAACACAGGGATTTGGGGTGTGGCCACGGGCGTAGGCGTGACGAAACGGCTTTATAACAAGATCTTCAAAAGGGTCGGTAATATCAATATAATAATGAGGGATGTCCAACTGGTCGCAAACTCCGGCGGCATCGACACCGCAGCATCCTCTTTTGTTTGTATCACGGGAGACCGGTATCTTCATTGTAATGCCGAGGACGTCCCAGCCGGCCTCTTTGAGAAGATAAGCGGAGACGCTGCTGTCAACCCCGCCGCTCATTAGTACCATAATCTGCTTATGGATTTTGTTTTTGGGGTGCCAGTGTGAAGAACCTGACCTTATCAACCTTATGTTCCATTTGCTGTTTGACATTGTTAACGAAATACTTTAACCTGCCCGTTCCTTAACGGCACATTATTTAACTTTATTCGGTAGTTTTGTCAATCGCTGTTTTAACTGTTCTCTAAATAATATCCCGCGAAATCGTATGGGTTCGGCCTCTCCCGGTATGATTAGTATGCTGACCGGGATAGCAGGTTCGTGATAAACATTTTTCAAGTCGATTGTTTCAGGAGAAGACTTTTCAGTAGTGTCAGCTTTAATTGGCAGGACATTTTTTTGCTCGATTAGATTTGCGATATCTTTGTTTTTATAAACCAGCCGGTCCACAACTTCACAATTAGCACACCAGCCGGCAGTAAACTTTATCAGGACGGGTTGTTGCTGTAGTTTGGCATTCTCAATTACGTTTGCATCATACTCCTGCCAGTCGATGGGCTCCGTGGAAAAAAAGGTTATAAAAGCCAGGGTGGCCAATGTTGCCGCTATAATGCGAACGATTAGTTTGCTGGAGAGTTTTGAGACGGGACCGACCCAGCCAGCCCACATCCAGATGCAGAAACTCAAAACAACAGCAAAATACAGGACATTGACTATTTGGTCGTGCGGGATGCCCTTTAATAACTTGACGGCAATAAACAGCAGGGCAAAACCGAGGGCCTGCTTAAAGATCTCCATCCATCTTCCGGCTTTGGGCAGCCGTTGCAATAAGCCGGGCATTGAAGTTAAGACTGCGTAAGGCAGGGCCATTCCGACCCCCATAATCATTATGGCTAAAGTGCCTAAAGGTAGGGATTGTCCCTGTATCCAGACAAAAGCAACGGTTAAAAGCCCAAAACTGCACGGTGTGCTGAGAATCGCGGCCAAATATCCCATCCCGAGCGAGCCAATATAACCTTCGCCGGAGCCGGATTTGCTCGCTATAGAAGAGGGCAGTGTGATAGTAAAGAGGCCAAACATAAATAAGGCCATCACGACCATCAGAAGCGACAGGGCAGTAACGATGGCAGGGTTTCGCAAATGGTCGCCCCAACTCAGTGTCGTATTATAGAAGCTTTGCAGGACAATGTTTGCGCCGGCAAGACAGGCGAAAAATAACAGGATTCCAATGCAAAAGATAAGACCCATCGCGATGGATTTGGCTTTGTTTTGCTGGGCCTGCCTGACGATTCTCATTATGATAAGGGGCAGCACGGGCCAGACACAGGGCATAATGTTCAAAGACAGGCCGGCCAGAAATGCTAAAACCAGAGCGAAAGAAATTGAGTAGCTCGGCCCCTGTGTTGCTATGTCGGAGGCATCACTCTTGTCAAAAGAAACCTGCTTCCATTTTGCGAGGTCTTGTTCGCCTAAATCGACTGTGAACCGTATTGTGTGCTCAAAAGGCGGCAGGCAAACCTGATTCGTGCAGGCAATACCGGAAATTTTGACCTTGACGTCACCTTTATCGCCTATCGAGGCCCTGGCAGATAAAATTGGTAAAAAAACAATAAAGCGGCCTGAGTACACCTCAACTTTTTTACCTGTGGGGTCATCAAAGATGCTCCATCGGGGAAAGACGGCTTTACCAAATTCAAAATCATTAGAATCAGCTTCGACTTTAAGCTCAAAGCCGGTGGCAGGAGCGGTTTCGGGATTTGCATAATAATGGGGGTCTTTAGTCCCTTCGAATATGACCGCAATCCCCCGGTTCGAATCCATACGGGCGGGCTCGAGATGGACGGTTGAAAACTCCTGCCCAATCCTTGTAATTTCAACCGGTTCTGAAACGGTGGTTTCGGTCTGGGCTGCGGCGTTTAAAGCGTATAACAGTAAGAAAGTGATGACAAAACTTGTTTTGCAGATTTTTTTCAAGGTAGCTATTGCTTTTGGAAATCTTATCATATCAGTTTGCGATGCCAAGGGCTTTGTGTTTAGTCAGGATGACATCGGCCAATTTGTCCAGTGAGGCGAAGTCATTATCTTTCGGGTCGCCCTTTATCAAAACCGGTTCGAGGACCTCCGCCTTGATATTTGTTATCATCGCGCTTAACTGTTCGACTGTTCTGCCGCCCCAGCCGAAAGAGCCGATGACAGAGATGAATTTCGTCTTGGGGCGAAGGGCGTTTGCTAAAAACGTTGCGTAAGCGGCGCACGGATGCGGGCCGGTTAAAACTGTGGGTGAGCCGATAACAACAGTTGCTGCATCCACCATCGCTATAGCAAGTTTGCCGACATCGACCGTCGAAAGCTCAAACTGCTGGACGGTAATGCCTCTATCCATTAAAGCCCTGACGAAATGCGAGACCATTTTGGCTGTGCTGCCGTGCATCGAGACATAAGCCACAACCACTTCATTTTTGACGTTATCAGAGGCCCAGTCTTTATAGGCATCAACGATAAATTCAGGCCGATTGTGCACGGGGCCGTGACTGGGGGCGATTATATCAATCTGTAAATCTTTGAGCTTTGCGAGGTTGGAGTTTATCTGGTGTCTGAACGGCATCATAATCTCGGCATAATACCGCTTGGCAGATTCATAGACGACCGCCTCATCGTCAACGAAAAGCCGGCTCGCGGCAAGGTGCGCTCCGAAGAAATCGCAGGAAAATAAGATTTTATCCTGCTTCAGATATGTTGCCATAGTTTCCGGCCAGTGCACCCAGGGGATGTAAATAAACTGTAATGTCTTATCACCAAGTGAAAGTGTCTGGCCGTCTTCGACTGTAATAAATTTATCATCCTCTATTGCGAGCAGGTCAATCAGCATAGACTTGCATTTGGGATTGGTAACCACCTTCGCATCAGGATATATCAGCAGCACATCGGGCAAAGAGCCGGAATGGTCCTGCTCTGCATGATGAGCGATGACGTAGTCAATCTTATTAATCCCAAGCTCGATGAGATTATCCAGCAGGACTTCCGTTTTGGACGGGTCAACCGTATCAAGCAGTGCAGTTTTTTCGCTGCCCCTGAGCAGATAAGAATTGTAGCTGGTTCCGTCCGGAAGCGGAATAAGCCGGTCGAACAGCCGGGAATCAAAGTCAATTGCGCCAACTTCGTAGATGTTTTCTTTTAGCTGTCTCATTGCTTTATTTCCTGGACTGCTTTTAGTGCAGCTTCGTAATTCGGTTCATTTGTCATCTCATCAACAATCTCTGTATAACGAATGACGCCTGTTTTGTCCACAATAAAAACCGCCCGGGCCAGAAGGCGTAATTCCTTAACAAGAACTCCGAAGGCATTGCCGAATTGGGCATTGCGGTGGTCCGAGAGCGTCCGGACGTTCTCAATATTTGCAGCTCCGCACCAGCGTTTCTGTGCGAAGGGAAGGTCCATACTGATAGTCAGCACGGCTACATCGTCGCCCAATGATGCAGCATGTTCATTAAACTTTCGTGTTTCTGTATCACACACGGAGGTATCCAGTGACGGGACCGAACAAAGCACACAGATTTTACCTCGATAATCGGAAAGTTTGACATCCGACAAATCATTGGCTAACAGCCGGACGTCCGGGACTGTATCGCCGACCTTTACCATATTTCCTAACAAGGTAAGCGGATTACCCTTAAACGTTACCGCAGGTTTTGTATTGTCCATAATACACCTCTTTTCCAACAATATGTTTTCCTCAATTTTACACGGCCTGCCCGAGTTCTGCGAGCATATAAAACACGGGCTGGTTACCGCATAAGCCGCCAAGGCGACAAAAGCAGTTATAACGATAATTTTGAAGACAACGAATTTTTTTTGCAACCTTTTTCATTGCCCCTAAATTTCTTTCTTATATTTGTTTACGTATAAAGCTGAGTTCAGTTCAGAAAGCGCGGGTATATTAGCGGGAAATCCGGTATTGCACATGGCATGATGTTTCCGCATAGCGGTCTGTCGCTCATTATTTGAGAGACTGTCATTCCGGCCTTGAGCCGGAATCCAGAATTTCAATAAAATGGATTCCTGCTTTCGCAGGAATGACATCTCTTGGTTAAGCTCTGACAAAGCACTGGTCGGCTGTTTGATTGCAGAGGTGGATTGGCTGTTATCTTTTGTAGGTCTGCGGCAGGTTTGATTTAGAAATTGGGAGCAGTTTCCAACCGGTCGGCAGAATTACCGCCGCCAACACTAACTTTAAAATTTCTCCGATAATAAACGGGTATAAGCCGGTAATGAAAACTCTGTTGATACCTACCCATCGGGATAGCCAGAGCAGACCAAAAGTATAAAGGACTATATTGCCTAAAATCATTGCTAAAATGGTTTTGCTAACTCTTCGGTCCCAGCCCCTCTCGGCAAGCAGCCCCACAATGTAAGCAGCGGGGACAAAGCCAAGCAGGTAACCACCCGTTGGCCCAAATAGTATTGGCAGACCACCTCCGAGAGCAAATACCGGCAGACCAGCAGCACCTTCGGCAATGTAAAGGAGCACAGATAAACCGCCCCGCCGAGAGCCGAGCAAGGCTCCGAGCATTAACACGGCAAAGGTCTGGCCAGTTATTGGAACGGGACTAAAGGGTAGTAAGATTCTGGCTTGCGTGCATAAGGCGATAAGCAAAGAGCCGCTGATAATCAGGATGATATCATAAAGTGCAGCATATCTTTTTGCATAGGGTCGCAGAACATCGGCTACTGTGGCATTGGTCAACATATTTACTCCATAAATAAAAACAGGAATAAAACAGGTTCCAGTATTCTTTCCATTACTACAACGAAAAATCCTGCTTTTGCCGGTTATTATATTTGAGGTTTGTTCCCGCGTCAAACGGCATATAATAAATCCTCGAAAAATACGTGACACCAGGATTTTAATCTTTCATTCCCTGATTTTTAGGGGATTTCGATATTTTTACTTTTTGGTTCTCCTATGTACCCACAATGGATAAGTAGGTTTAATTACTTATTTTCAGGATGGTCAAAAGACTGCTTAGAGCGAATTTATTTTTCGGTCTTTTTTACCGAATTTTTCGGCGGTGGGACAAGAATCGTATAAACCCTTTCTCTGTCGGTAGTTATGGGAATTTTAGCCCAAGACCTTAAAGATAAAGTGCCCTTTTTGTCTTTTTCCGTGCTTGTTTTGGTAAAGATTAAGAGTAATAACCCGGCTAATTCGCTTTTTTTGCCTTGACGAATAATTGAAAATGCCCGTATAATGTCAAAGAAGTGTAGTATTAATGACGAACAAGATTATGGATTGTCCCGTATTTTCTTCGGACGTGCATTTATATCGAGGGACGCAGGATACGGGTAGGGCCTTTTAAGGTCTTGTCCCACAGGTAGTTAAGTTACATAGACACTTTCAGGGCACATTGAAATAGAGCAAATTAAGATGGCAATTAGGCCCCTATATGCGGTTCTGAGAGGTGAATTTAATTGGGAACGAAATCTGGTTGAAAATGTTCGCTCAATTTTGAGGGAGTTTTAAGATTGGACATAAAATCAGCTAACAATGTAGAAAAGCCAAACCTATCGGTGGCAAAACCGTCACAATTGCAGAAGCTTTTAATTGTATTAAGCTGATATTATACTCAGGCGAAAAGGATTTCGTAAATCACAACCAATTACTGACCACCAGTATGTGTCTTTGAAGCTTTCCTTCCGAGAAAACCCGTAATCTGTTTTTATTGATTGGGTTTTGTTATCTCTATGATAACAGCAAGGGAAAGGTGGTAATAATGAATGGCATAATGATGCAAATCGGCCTGCCGGAAGTGCTCATTCCTATTGTTGCTTTTGTTTTGGGGATTTGTCTTACAGCCATAATCAACCAGATGATTTCCAGGGCCAGAGCCAGAACATTCAAGCAGGAACGGCAGCGACAAATAGAGTCCTCTGAAAAAGAGGCGGACAATATAATAAAGTCCGCTCAGATTGAAGCCGCGGCAGAAGTAATCAAGAAAAAAGAAGAGTTTACTACTGAGGCCAATCAAATCCGCGCCAAGCTGCATGAAACCGAGATGAGACTGACCAAGCGCGAAGATGCCATTGACCGTCAGGTTGAATTACTCCAGCAGCGCGAAAAAGGCCTCAAACAACAAGAACAAGATTTAGAGAGAAAATTACGGAATGTTGACCTCAAGGAGAAACAGCTTTCCGTCTTGATGGCACAGCAGAAAAATCAGCTTCTCAAAATTACGGCGATGGATGTTGAAGAGGCCAAGGAACTGTTGTTGAAGCGTCTTGAAGACGAGTGTGAGCATGAGATGTCCTCTTTGATATCGCGTAAGGTAGAAGAGGCCACCGAAAATGCCTATGAAAAGAGCAGGGAAATAATCAGCACCGCCATCCAGCGCTATGCAGCGGAACAGACCTGTGAAGTGGTCGTTTCAACCATCGAGATACCTAACGACGATATGAAAGGCCGGGTTATCGGCAGAGAAGGACGGAATATCCGGGCGTTTGAAAAGGCCACCGGAGTAGATGTGATAGTCGATGATACGCCCGGAATGATAGTAGTAAGCGGTTTTAATCCGGTAAGGCGTGAGGTTGCCCGGCTTTCTATGGAACGGTTAATACAGGATGGTCGGATACATCCGTCTCGAATCGAGGAGCTTGTTACCCAGACCAAAAAGGATGTCAACCACAAGCTTCTGCAGATAGGCAAAGATGCCGCTGTCGAGACCAATGTAAGAGGATTAAACAATAAAGTGCTCAGCATGCTCGGGGCTTTAAGCTATAGAACAAGCTACGGTCAGAATGTTCTTCGCCATAGTGTCGAGGTTGCTTTTCTTACACAGGTTATGGCTGATGAACTTGGCCTTGACGGCTCAATAGCAAGGCGAGCGGGGCTTTTGCACGATATCGGCAAGGCCATCGACCATGATGTCGAGGGTAACCATCCTAATATAGGAGCAAATTACCTGAAGAGGTTTAGCGAATCGCCTATTGTTCTCAATGCAGTAGCCGGCCATCACGGCGACGTCCCGCCTGATAATCCTTATACTCCGCTGGTGAGTGCTGCTGATGCAATCAGCGCTTCCCGACCCGGGGCAAGAAGAGAGACTCTCGAAAGATATATCAAACGACTGGAAAAGCTCGAAGAAATCGCCAATAGCTTCAAGGGAGTTGAAAACGCATACGCAATTCAGGCGGGCAGAGAAATCCGTGTCATCGTCGATGCAGAAAAAGTTGAGGATGAGTCGGCGATGAAAATTGCGCGTGATATTGCCAAAAAGATAGAAGACGAGATGACCTATCCGGGTGAAATCCAGGTTACCCTGTTACGCGAAGTCCGCTGCATCGAGTATGCAAAGTAGCAAATAGGAAATAGGGTTTAGTGGATAACGGATAACACATAAGATTTAGCGTTGATTGTTTTTGGCTAAATCTAAAGGCACCTTCGTTTTGAAAAAGAATTTAAGAACATGAGAGACACAATGAATGATGAGATTACACAGTTACTTGAAAATAATAAACTCCGACAAGAAGTAATTAAAACTATTCAGAGTGTTTGGAGATATGCTGGCACCCTTTACGATAATCCAGATGAAGATATGCAGAAATATCTTGAAGAGAACAAAGAATCCTCATTATGGGAAGAGGCTTGGTGGCGAGCAGAGACTTTCGGGGAGATTCATAAAATCTTTGACAAATTTGACAAATACGTTATTCAAAAAATGGCAAAGCCCTATAGATTGACCCTTGAAGAATTAGTTAAAGCTTTTTTAGATTTGGCAACGCCAGATGAGAGACACTATACAGAATTTGAAGGATTTAGTTCTGATGATTATAATAATCTATATACGATTTTTGTTAACTACGTAAAGAATAATATTCTATCATATCGGCACTCGAACCCTTTCCCAATCTGCGCGGTTACCTATGAACAAAAGGAGTTTCAACCCGAGGATTCGAATTCAGAAGATGGTGAGAGCGAAAAGCCATTATGGCAGAAAAACGATGTCAGTGTGAGCTTATTGCGTGGGGCTGATTTGATAGAAGAAAGACCTTTGGGTAAAAAACTATATCACATACTTGCATTTATTGAGGGGAATATAAGCACTTCTGCTTGCAGAAACTTACAGACTGAAATGGGTCGCATTCTCCCAACGGCGGTTCGGTCTGCAGACCTATTGCAGACAACAGGTTTTGGCAATGGGAAAATTATAGGTAACATAGGTCATGGAGCTTTTTTGACTTTTCAGAGAGAAATTGAGGGTCTTCCATGGGGTGATGAGTATCTTTTAGAAAACGGAAAACCTTTAATTAGGCAATATCTGGATGCGTATTATAATGATTCCCCAGGGAAAAAGGATTCTATTGGCAGGAGAATAAGAAATGCTGTCTGCCTATTGATAGAATCGGATAACCAGCCGAACAATGCTGTCGGGCTTGCTCTGTCGATTACTGCTATAGAGGCTTTATTAGGTGAAAACGTAAAAGAGCTTTCCACAATGCTTGCGGAAAGAGTTGGCGCCTTGTTAGAACCATATAGCAACCAGCGAGATAATACTTTAAAATTCGTAAAGAATTTATATAAAACTCGTTCACGTGCACTTCATGGAGAACTGGTCGAGACAGAAACTGAAGCAAGGATTAATGCTCGTCACTTAGCTGCCGCTGTGTTAAGTGGTATGTTTTCTCGAAGGGATTTTCTACATCGTGCAGGTTATGAGCCGGAAAGTCCTCAGGAATTACTACAAGACCTAGACAAAAGTTTTGCTAGGGGCCAGGCCACTGGAGTTGAAGAATACAATATCCGTGAGCTTTGGAGAAACAGGAAAGCAGGGAAAAAGGATAGTAGCTTATGAAATTAAATATTCTTTGTATTGGTGACATAGTGGGTCGGCCTGGCAGGCGGGTTGTGGCCGAGAAATTGAAGCCGTTGGTTGATGAGCTTGATATTGACTGCGTGATAGCCAACGCTGAAAATGCTGCGGGCGGCTCCGGCCTGACATCTCAAATCTACACCAAATTACTGCGGTACGGCGTAAATCTGATTACTTTAGGCGACCACACATACCGTAAAAAAGATATAATCGAGACCTTGGAAAAAAGCGAAAATATTGCCCGGCCAGCCAATTTTTCTGAACAAGCAGCCGGCAGGGGCATCGCACATTATAAAACCGGCAAAGGTCCGATTGTTGCGGTGGTCTCTTTGATAGGCCGTCTTTTTATGAAGCCGGCTGACTGTCCATACAATGCGATTGATAGAATCCTGCCGCAGCTCCAGCAGAAAGCTGACATCATAATCGTTGACTTTCACGCTGAGGCGACAAGTGAAAAAGTTGCAATGGGCTATCATCTTGACGGCAGGGTCAGCTTGTGTTTCGGAACTCATACCCACATTGTAACCGCTGATGAAAGAATCCTGCACAAAGGCACCGCATATATCACCGATATCGGAATGACAGGTGCGTTTAATTCGGTGCTTGGCCGAGGTGTCGAAAGCGTCTTGAAGTCTTTCAGGACGCAGATGCCGTTTCCTTTTGTGGTTGCGACCGGTGATGTGAAAATGAGTGCAATCCTGGTTACTGTTGACAGTAATACGAAAAAGGCCGAACGCATTGAAAGGATAAGTGTCAGCGCAGAGCAGGAAGATACAAAAAGTTACGATAGCGACGACGGCAAGCCGGAACATTTCAATAATTATTTCTGATAACAGCCGATTTTATAGAAACACGGTAAATGAGTGGTTTCAGGTCTTAGTTTGGCTTTAGGTGTTGCTGGGCCCAGATAGCAAGGGCAGCACCAGCCAGCAGAACAACTCCAAAGAACCACTGAGCCGGATTTAAGAACTCTCCGAATAATACGCTGGACATCATAAAGACCGTAAGCGGCTGAGACAATATCACAAGGGCGGGTATAGTAACCCCGATGCGTTTGATAGCGACATAATACAGGACATGACCAAGCCCAATAGCTGTTACGCCCGAAATGATAACACAGGCCCACGGCCATAGGGTCATTTCGAGACAATCGGTCGGCTTTCCAAAAACAAAGGCAAGGACAGAAAGCCCGAAAAGTGTATAAATGCTGGTTACAGAAAATCCGGCACGAGAATCAATATCCTTAAAGGCAATTTTTGCCAGAATCGTATAAGCTGCCCACATAATAGATGTCCCCATCGCAATAATCACGCCGACCATAGTCTTATATGCGGAGAAATCCTGCTTAAAAACCAGAATTCCCGTCACCCCGATAACCGATAGAGCAGCACCGAGCCAAAAACGATTGCTTTTCAATAACGGCCTCTCATCAACAAAGAATATAAATGAGAATACTGCTAACCAGATAACAGAAGTTTTCGTCAGCAGGACCATAAAAGCAGGGTCAATGTAGTAAAAACCGGCAGCCCATAAACTCTGCATTGCAATATTTGGCAACGCAGGTAAAAGCGCGTGCCTCCAGACGCTTTTGTTGACCAGGCCTTTTTTAGAGGCAAATATCAAGAACGGCAGCCAGAATAAACAAGCTGTAAGATAGCGCAGCATATTTTGCGTCCACGAGTCGAGATGACCGGTCAGGAATTTTATGAAATTCGGACCAATAGACCACAAAATCAGCGTGCCGATACAGGCAGATGTAGCTAAGACGTCAAATTTTCTAACGTTGTTGTTCATTTTTGCGAAACGTTAAAAAGTTGTTTACTGCAGGAATTGGTTTTGGGCTTTTTCCCGTGCTATTGTTGTTGCCGGTCCGTGGCCCGGATAAACGATAGTATCATCGGGAAGGGTTAAAAGCTTCCGGCGAATACTGTTGATTAACTGCTCCATACTGCCGCCGGGAAAGTCTGTCCGCCCGACCGAATCTGCAAATAAAGCGTCGTCCGTAAAAACTATCCCTTCATCCGCTGAATATAGACAGATACCGCCGGGTGTGTGGCCGGGAGTATGAAGCACCTCCAGCTTAACGCCCGCTTCGTCAATTTCATCTTTGTCCTCGACAATCAAATCAGCCGGGGTGGTAGTGAATGCTGCTCCAGTCATAATAGATAGATTGCTGTCGGCTTCTGTTAGGTTCTCAGAATCGAGTTTGTGGATATAAACCTTTGCATCGGGAAATTCAGAACGCAATTCAGTAACACCTGCAATATGGTCTATATGGCCGTGGGTCAAAACAACTGCAACCGGATTTAATTTTTTCCGAATCAGAAAATCTATTAAACTTCCGGATTTTAAACCTATATCGACAACAAGGCAATTTTTGGATGCACCGCTTTCGCGCAGGATAAAGCAGTTGGTTTCATACTCACCTAAAACAAAAGTGTCAATTTCCATTTTCTTCGTCCCTTAAAAACAGCTAAACCTAACAAAAACGGCTTTAGCAGTCAATAATATTTGTACTTGACTGCAAGGTTTGGTTTTGTTAAAGTGCGCTGCTTTGTAGTTAGTACTGGAAAATAGAAAATGAAGGAATTCAGGCGAGTATTCAAATATGTCTGGCCCCAGTGGCCAAGAATTATTGTCGTCGTCGTCAGTGCGGTAGTCGTTTCGTCTCTTCTTTCACTGAGCTTTATGACGGTCATACCGCTTCTGAAAGTGATGATGGGCGAAGAGGGTCTGCATGGCTGGGTGGAAAGGGAAATCAGCAAACGTCGATACGGAGTGTCCTTTTATATACCGGAAAAGATAGATTTTACTGAAACTGATATCGCATACCATTTGTTGTTGACGGATGTTGAAGACGGGCGCCAGGCGCAAAAAGCAGGTCTGCAGAAACTCGACAGAATTATTGGCGTTAACGACCTATCAGTGAAAGCAGATGGAGACAAAATTCCCTCTGCTAAACTGCTTGAAAGACTTGCAAATTTGCCGTCAGATGCAGAGGTTGGTATTCAAATACTCAGGAGCGATAAAGAAGGTGTTACTGAGACCAGGACATTAACACTCAATGCAGGTCCGAAACCTTTTTATGTGGAACACATCGAGCGGTGGATAAGTTGCTTACCGAGACAACAAACCAAGGATAGCAAAACCAAAGCGATAGTATTTATTATATTTGCGATGGGTGTGGTGACTATAATTCGATGTTTGGCCAAGTTCTTCCAGGAATATATGGCCCAGAAGGTAGTGCAGATTGGAGTAAACCGTTTGCGGGAAGATGCTTACAGCCATGCGATAAAAATGCCTATAGGTTTTTTTGCCAGCGAGCGGCCGAGCGATGTTGTCAGCAGAATTGTCCGTGATACGAGTGTAATGGGCAAAGCCATCAAAATAATGCTTGGGAAGGCATTGCGGGAGCCGATGAACGCTGTTTTTATGATTGGAGTGGCTATGTGGCTGAATTGGCAGCTTACATTGATTTTTCTGGGCGGCGCACCTTTTGTAGTATGGGTAATGGTTAGTTTAGGCAGAAAGATGAAACGAGCCACCAGGAAATCACTCATAGCCGGTTCGCAAATGCTATCGAAACTCAATGAGGTGATGTCAGGACTTCAGGTTGTCAAGGTGTATAACCGGTATGGTTATGAAGAAGACGGGTTTAGGGTAATTAACGACAAGCTGCTGAAACAATTGTTAAAAATATCAAGGGTTGATGCCGCTACCATGCCTTTAATGGAAGTGCTTGGAATGGCAGCAGGTTCAGTTGCACTGATATTCGGAGCACTCTGGGTCACAGGGGGTCAGATGGAAGGAAGTAAGTTTTTGGGGCTGCTGCTTTTCCTGGGCTTTGCAGCTGAGTCGGCGAGGAAAACCTCTGATATCTGGAATAAGCTCCAGGAAGCCAATGCCGCTGCCGAGAGAGTGTTTGGCGTTATAGATGAGCCGCCTGAATTTGAAGAAATTGGTGCGATTGAGCTGCCGCCGCTGAAGGAAAAGATAGAATTTAGGGATGTAGTTTTTGCCTATCCAGGCAGTAACAGGCCGGTATTAAAGGGAATAAATCTTTCGGTGCAGGCCGGACACAACATTGCTATTGTAGGCCCGAATGGCTCAGGCAAAACAACGCTGGCAAAGCTGTTACCGAGATTTTATAACCCGGACAGAGGCCGTATCCTGATAGACGGCACAGATATTCGCGATGTAACACTGTTTAGTTTGAGAAATCAGGTTGGAATGGTCACGCAAAATGTGGTAACCTTCAATGATACCATAGCGGCAAATATTGCGTATAGTAAAGCAGGCGCTACCAGAGAGGAGATAATTGCAGCGGCCAAACGTGCCTTTGCCCATGAGTTTATTGAGCCCCTGCCGAAAGGTTATGATACGATAATAGGTGAGCAAGGCGCCGGTCTCAGCGGCGGGCAATTGCAGAGAATCATAATTGCACGAGCGATTTTAAAGAACCCTGCAATTTTGATTTTCGACGAGGCAATGAGCCAGGTCGATGCCGACAGCGAGGCCAAGATTCATAAGGCCATTGAAGAAATTATGCAGGACAGGACCAGCTTCATAATAGCCCACAGATTCAGCACCGTAATTACAGCGGATGTAATAGTAGTAATGGATAAAGGCTATATTGTCGCTCATGGCCAACACGATGAGCTAATGCAAATTTGTCAATTGTATCAAAGTTTATATGAAACACAGTTAGTAGGCGCATAGTAGAAGTAATCGATGGTTCCTTCCTGTTGGTTTAATTTACCTGCTCTTCGGAAAGGATTTTACACGGTGGAGTCCGAATTTTGCACTTTGTCTTACGGTAAATTGCCCATCTTGCCGATTAAAATTAGGATGTAAAGAAATAGACGTCACATTGTTACCTGGTATTTTGGGTTTAAACTATGGCTGAGCTTTCACGGCAACAAAAAGCATACGAACTTTTTAAGAGATATAAAGGCAATCCAATACTAACGCCGGAGAATTGGCCTTATCCAACAAATGCCGTCTTTAATCCCGCAGCAGCAAAGCTAAATGCCGAGACGCTGCTGCTGGTTCGCGTCGAGGATATGCGCGGTTTCTCACATCTGACAGTCGCCCGCAGTACCGATGGATTCACGAACTGGGACATCGACCCTGAACCAACTCTCGAAGCTAATCAAAGCTCACAAGAGGAAAGATGGGGTTTGGAAGACCCCCGCATCATCTGGCTCGAGGAGCAAAAACAGTTTGCCATTACCTATGTCTCGTTCAGCGAAGGCGGCCCTGTGGTTTCGCTGGCGATTACTAAAAATTTCAAAACCTTTGCCCGACTCGGAAGTCTCCTGCCCCCGGAGGATAAAGATGCCTGCCTGCTTCCTCGCAGATTCAGGGGACGATTCGCACTGATTCATCGCCCTATCGTTCGGGGCGAGGCGCACATCTGGCTCAGCTTTTCTCCCGACCTTAAGCATTGGGGCGACCATAGACTGTTGATTAGAACAAGGTCTGCTTATTGGGACTGCCATAGAGTCGGCCTGGCCTGTCAACCTATAGAAACTCCTCAGGGCTGGATGTTATTCTATCATGGTGTTCGCGTTACCTCAGCAGGAGCAATATATCGCCTCGGATTAGCACTTTTGGATTTGGAGGAGCCCTGGAAAGTATTGCGACGAAGCGATGAATGGGTTCTGGGACCACGGGAGTCATACGAACGTATTGGTGATGTAGGTGATGTTGTATTCCCCAGCGGTGCTGTCGTTCACAAAGAAACCAATCAGCTCAATCTCTATTATGGTGCCGCTGATAGCACCGTGGCTGTTGCAACAGCTGGTTTAAGCGACTGCATAGACTATATTATGTCCTGCCCGGAAGCGATAGAATAACCGCGGGCAGATTCACCGCCGGTACCTTAACTTAATCTTCACGAGCGTTTTCGCAGCAACACCAGGCCGCCAAGCGTAAGCAGGCAAAGCGTTGTCGGCTCAGGAATATTAGTAGAGCCAAATGCGCTTGTATAGTCATTGTAAAACTTCGCCGCTGCATACGAAATGATGTGCCCACCCTGTGGCGAGCTTAAGTTTATAAAGTCGCTGTCTTCAAATGGCCCGGTACCGTTAATCTGAAATACAAAGCTAACAGTCTGGCCCGGATTGACAACGGGTGGATGAATGCCATGGCCGCCCTCAATGTAAACGTCAAAATGACCAAATCCGCCAACAAGAAAACCGTTCTCCAAAAAACCTAAGTCCCATCCCTCAGTAGCAGAACCTTCAGAGCCGGTAACATCAGTCAAAGTTAATCCCTCTACGTTATCAGCAACGTTGAAATATAACCTGTTTATCTTAAAAGCAGGGTCACCCTCGTTCTCAGGTGTAAGGTTGGTTACACTAAACATAAGTGTATTGCCAGCGACCGAGAAATCCAATTCAGCATCATAATATTCCGGCTGATGGGCCCAGCCATTTTCACCCGAGCAATGATTACTAAGTCTCAGGACTGTGCCTTTAGCCGGCGCTGAACATAATGCAAATAAAATAATTGAAACTGTTGTTGCTGAAGTGACTAAACTTTTCATAACTACCCCCCTTCCTGCAGACACTAATTAGTTACTGTGCGAGTGTTAAAAACCTACAACCATCCTGGAAAAAAGTGAGATAAACAACACTGCCCCCATATCAATTATGATTATTATAGCAAAAGCACTTCATCAAGTCAAGAACAATCACTGTATAAAGAGTCAAAATAGCTTTAAAATCTTTTTTAATGTTTTGTTCTGAGGAACAGAAGGTTAATTTTGGATTTTATTACATATATTTACCGGACTACAAGTAATAAAGATGGCCTTCGAAAGAATATGATGAAATAATTGCCTTCTAAAAACTATACAGGTAATTCAGCCCGATACCCGTAATAAATTATGCTTGCTAATATAATTTTGCCCTCGTATTTTAACTAACAAGGTATAATTTCGCCTGGCACTATCTTTAATGAAAATTGATAACTTGTTAATCCTGCTTATTTTGATGTATGGAGCCATTTTTCTTGCCGGCAGCCCGACTGAGAAGGTTCTTACCTGCCGGGGGACCAGCGATGCATCGGCAGCAGTGGCTATAAGCGAAAATCTGTTTATTGTAGCTGATGACGAGAACAATATTCTCCGGGTCTATGATGCTAATATAGGCGGACTACCTGTCTATTCGTATGACTTGACAGATTTTCTCGGTGTCGAACCGGAGCATCCCGAGGCCGACATTGAGGGGGCGACTTTGGCAGCAGACCGCATCTACTGGATTACATCACATGGCAGAAATAAAGACGGTAAAATAAGACCTAATCGCTATCGTTTCTTTGCAACCACATTCAAAGTCAAAGATGGTAATGTGATCATTATGCCTGTCGGCAAACCCTGCAGCACCCTTGTTCACCAGCTTATTAGAGCCGAGCATATTCGCCACCTGAAACTGGATAAAACAATCCGTTTCGACGAAATCCTGACCAAAAAAGAACGTAAGAAACTTGCGCCCAAAGAAAAGGGCCTTAATATTGAGGGACTCTGCGCATCAGCCGACGGCAAAACACTTTATATTGGATTTCGTAATCTTCTGGCCCGAGACGGCGGCACTCATCAACAGAACGCACTTGTTGTGCCTCTAAAAAATGCTGCGGTTGTAATAGAAAAAGGAGATGCCCCGATTTTTGGTGAGCCGATGTTGTGGAATTTAGGGTTTCTGGGGATAAGAGCAATGGAGTATTCGCCCTACCATAGGACATATTTTATTATCGCTGGGCCTTGCGGCGAAGAACAGAAATTCACACTATATAAATGGTTCGGGGACGAAGATGCACAGCCGATTTTACTACGAAAATTAGGATTTGAGAAAAACAAATTCACTCCTGAGGCACTGATTCCATTTAAAAATTCAGCTGGCTTATTGCTGCTCAGTGACGATGGGACGTTGGTTATTAATGTTTCCAGCTCACGCGAATGTATGGATGGACAGTTTAGTGAAGATGGGACCTGTCTGAATAAATACTTGCTCGACCCAAACAAAAAAACCTTCCGTTCAATCCGTATAGAGCCGTAAAGTCGGCCTTACTATAATTCTCTTTCTTTATGCTTGCTACTTCTTAGAAGCTGCGGAGGGCAGACCGCATTGAGATGACAAGAAAAAATGTTACTTTAACTGTAGGGTCGTGAATTTTGTTTTCACCGGATTGCAGAGGAGAAAGAGGGGAGCGTGCGGAAAATCAGGATATTTTTATTCTTCGTATTATTGCCCCAAGTCCGAGGACTAAGATAGTTGCCGGTTCGGGTACCGGTGTTGTTTTATGTTTCCTTGTTGTTCCAGAACCTCCGCCTTGAACCTGACCTCCGGAACCACCGCCGAATGCACCTGAATTTATTCTGCCGCCGCCACTATTGTTAGCGGAGATGCTCGCACCGGCAGATACATGCTCATATCCAGTCTGCTCAAATACTGCTATAATGATTTTCGGGTCGTTAAGGTAAACAAAAGTGCTGCTTGAAGTTGTATCACTCACATCGCCCAGCCAGCATACGAACCGATAACCGGGTTTTGGGACTGCATTTAAGAGAAGTTCGGTATTTCGTATAAAATAATGAACACCCGGATTTGGTGTAATGATGCCACCCTGAGAAGGACTTGGTTGAATAAGAAGGGTTACATCTGTTGTTTTAGAATAAGCCGGCCCGGTGAAAGCCGCTATGATTATAATAAAGGCAAATATTACTCCCTGCTGTCCGTAATGTGTTATACTATTGCTTTTCATCAAATCCCTTTGACATATTTGAATATCGAAGAACTGCCTTTTCGTCGCTTCTTACATTATCCTAATGACCGATATTATGCGCCTTTTTGCCTATTTGTCAAGGGAAAAGTGTAGAAAATTTGATTTAAAAGTTGATATTCTTGTAAGCTTAAAGAGATTCGGACGTTACTGTTCTATAGATTAAAATCATATCGATTTAACTTTCGGAATTGTATTTGCTTTTTTGGGATTTGTTGTTTTCAGGTGTTATTTATACCCAAGTGAATGTTTTTGGAGCGCATTTGCATTGTAACAGGTTTCTCCCTGTTTCCTATTTTTGCAATGATTGATTTGCGATATTTGCCTATTTTGACAGACGTGTGGATAAAAAAGCCAGATTCTAATTACTGCAGAATCTGGCTTCGGAGGAGGGTGATGAAAAGCTATATAATTGCGCCCAAAAACTCCGAATAATCCATTGTTATCTTAATATATATATATTCATCGAGAAAAAAGCAAGAATATCTTTAAGAAAACAATAAAAATTTCATTGAAAATACGATATATTTTATAAGGAGTCAAGCGTTTAATTATAAAAACAAAAAAAACTTAATGTATTTTTCCAAATAAGCAAATTTAACTCAGAATCAATAATAAATTACGCTTGATAAAATAATTTTGTTCTTACATTTTAACTAATAGACTGTTATTTTCCACAATAATATTTTTGGAAAGGTCAAGCTTTGGACAATAAAATTACAATTGCAGACTTGATAGCCGCTAAACGTCAAGGTCGTAAAATTGCAGCGGTTAGCTGCTATGACTATACAACAGCAAAACTAATCAGCCAAACCGATATAGAAATGGTATTAGTAGGTGACTCTGCAGCACAGGTAGTGCTCGGTTTCGATTCAACACTGCCGGCAACGATGGATTTTATGGTTGCTATAACTGCTGCGGTTCGGCGAGGCGCGCCGAATTTATGCCTTGTGGCCGATATGCCTTTCCTATCTTACCAGGTTGGTAATGCTGAGGCGGTGAGAAACGCCGGAAGGTTCGTTGCAGAAGCAGGTGCGCAGATTGTCAAAATAGAAGCAAGCAGGGCATATCTTGATGTCCTTAAATCTGTTAGTGACGCTGGAATTGCAGTTATGGCGCACATTGGGATTAGGCCACAAAGTATAAGCAAAATAGGACGATTCAAAGCAGAAGCGACAACCGCTGAAATGGCTCTGGAACTAATAAACCTCGCCGAGCAGATGACCCAGGCAGGCGCAAGCTCGCTATTGCTTGAAGGGATTGCCGCAGAGGCGGCGGATATTATAACTAAGCGCACGGAATTGCCGGTGATTGGATGCGGGTCAGGGCCCGGATGTGACGGTCAAATACTCATTGCTCCTGATATATTGGGATTAACGCAGGGGCCGAGCCCAAAGTTTTCGAAAAGCTACGCTAATCTAGCAGAGGCCACAATTGATGCTTTCAAAAACTATAGCAAAGAAACCAAGAGCGGGCAGTTCCCGGACGCCAGCCATAGTTATCATATGAAATCCGGGGAGGTTGGGAGACTTCAGGAATTGCTGAATAAGGGAGGCAGGAGACAAAGACAGGAAGACACAAAGAAATCAGATATATAAATTAAAAAATTCGAGTCTTGGCGCCTTAGTGGCCAAAAAAGGTTAAAGGCGACAAGTTCCGCCGCATTAGTTTTGCCACAAAGGCCTGAAGATACCAAGAATATAACATATTTGTTTTTTATCTTTGTGCCTTCGTGGCTAATCCTGTTTTCCGACAGGAAGACGCGGGGGCTGAAAGACACACACTAAGGGGTAATTTTTAGTTCATTGCGACAAGCCCCGCCCCTGCTATTGTCTTGAGGAAGGGTTGGGGCAAGTCTGCTCAGACCAACAAAAAAATGCTTCTTGACTTGAGCATCACTAATTAGTAAAAAAGGGCTGATTTATTAAGAAACAAAGAACAAAGAACAATTTAAGGATGACTATTATGAATAAGAGAGTTGTTTTTTTAATTTTAGTAGTATCTTTCAGTACCGGCTTTGTCCGGCAGAAGAATTGTCGGGCTGAAGAGATTTGGCGGGAAGCGGAGACAGCCGATACGATGGCAGCGCCGCTGGAGATTTTTCCTGATGGGACATTCGACCCGGTCAAAACAGTGGGCGGGCAGGGAGAGCCGTCGGGAGGAAAGTATATCGGGACAACCGGAGATGTTGACGGCAACAACGACCTGATTTACACAGAAGGTGCAAAGTATAATTTTACGGTTAAGGGAGGGACATACAAAGTTGTGGCCCGGGTGAGTAACGTAGAAGATGATTCATTCTGGATGCGAATACCCGGGGCGACAACGAATACGAAAAACAACAGCGCCGGGTGGGTATTATGGAACGGCATAAGGCCGGAAACGGCTGATTGGCACTGGGTAAACGTTCACAGCAGCGATGATAATAAACAGGTTGTTCATTTCACATTGCAGGCGGGGACACACACGGTGGAGTGGATGCATCGAGAAAATGAAAATTTCCTTGACGGTTTCATTATAACCAGCAACCTGGAGCTCGACCCGGCGACCTTGCCTGATGTTATTGGCGAAGGGCCAAAAATTTCAGAAAAGGCCTCTAATCCGAAACCGGCTGATAAAGAACAAGATGTGCCTTGTAAGGTGGTTCTTAGCTGGACGCCGGGAAAGTTTGCACCGGCAACAGACGGCCATAGGATTTACCTCAGCGAGGAGTTCAAAGACGTAAATGAAGGTCTTGCCGGGGCACTTCAAAAAGACCCGGTTGAAGATACTCCCCAGGACAGCAGCGGGTATCCCACTACTGGAACTCTTGACCTGGGATTTGGCAAGACGTACTATTGGCGAGTTGACGAGGCCAACGGCACTACCGGCTGGGATAAAGGTGATGTCTGGCAATTTACGGTTGAGCCCCTTACAAAGGAGCTTACTTTTGCTGAGATAAAAAATGTCACGGCTGTCAGTGCGGACAGTAACGATACGGGACCTGAAAGAACCGTGGACCGTTCCGGACTGGATGCTGATGGCGCACATTCGACAAAAACTACGGATATGTGGCTGAGCAAAAGCCACTCGCCGGGACAGGCCTGGGTGAAGTACGAGTTCGAAAGGGCCTACAAGCTTCATAAGATGTGGGTATGGAACTATAACGGAACCGGAGCGGGGACTCTTTATGGCATTAAGGATGTTACTATTGAGTACTCGACCGATGGAGCCGACTGGACGGCATTGGGCACTTACGAAATTGCCAAAGGTAGCGGTGAGCCAAAATATGCACACAATACTACTATTGGCTTTGAAGGCAAGGTAGCCAGGTATGTCAGGATTACTGCCAACAGCAACCATAGCAACGGGGCACTTGACCAGTACGGCCTAAGCGAGGTTCGCTTTTTCTATATACCGGTGTTTGTAAGATAAGCTGAACGGCAGAATGCAGAAGACGGGAGACAGAATACAGGAGACGGAAGGCGGAATAGATGGAATCAGTGGAATTAAGAACGGCGATAGAGAATTTAGGGGCCCGGATAGAAAATATCCGGGACTGGCTTTGACTTGTCTAACAAAAAGGCCGAATTAGCAAAGCTCGAAAAGAAAATGAGTCAGACGGGATTCTGGGACAATCCCAATAAGGCCCAATCGGTAGTATCTCAGCTAAGCGCACTTAAATCGGTAATTGAGCCGGTGGAAGAGATTAACAGCGAGTATAAAGATATTCAGGAACTATTGGAATTGGCGGCCGATGAGGATGAGTTAAAACAGGTGCAGGAAGACCTGGATGTGCTTGAAAGAAGGTGTGAACAAATAGAGCTGGCGGGGCTTTTATCCGGTCCCAACGATATGAAGAATTGTTTTTTCAGCATTCATGCCGGTGCCGGTGGGACGGAAAGCTGCGACTGGACAAATATGCTGCTTAGGATGTACAAGCGGTACTTCGAGCATAACAAATACAAGTTTCAGGAGCTTGATATTACCCCGGGCGAAGAGGTGGGGATTCGGTCGATAACGCTGCGGGTCAACGGGCCCTTTGCATACGGGAAGCTCTCTTGTGAGGCGGGCGTTCACCGACTGGTGCGGATTAGCCCGTTCGATTCCAACAAGAGACGGCATACGAGCTTTGCTGCTGTGGACTGCATACCTGAATTTGATTCTGGCAGTGCTGCCGGAGACGTTGAAATAAACGAAGAAGACCTGCGGATTGATTTTTACCGGGCCGGAGGTGCCGGCGGACAACACGTGAACAAGACCAGCTCAGCAGTGCGGATTACCCACGAGCCGACCGGTATCGTGGTGCAATGTCAAAGCGAACGAAGCCAGCACAGAAACAGGGCCGAGGCGATGAAAGTTCTCAAGGCCAGATTGTATATGCTCGAGCAGCAAAAACGTGATGCCGAGCTTGCAAAACTGTATGGAGAGAAGGGAGAAATCGCCTGGGGAAACCAGATACGAAGCTATGTCTTGCAGCCATACCAGATGGTTAAGGACCATCGAACCGACTTCCAAACCGGCAATGTAAATGCAGTGCTGGACGGGGAGCTTGAAGGATTTATTGAAAGCTATTTGCGATACAAGGTAAAAAAGAAAATTTAGTTCATTGTTTTTAGTTTTAAGTTTTGAGTTAGTTGAATAAACAAATTAAAATAAAGGGGGAAGTTAAAGGTCAGGGAAAATGAAACAGATTATAGATGTAGAGCTGAAAACTCGGAAAGTTGATTTTGGCGAATGCAAGACGGACTTGCTTGCGGTAGGGCATTTCTCCGACGTTAAAGGGCTGGGGACATTGAGCAGGGAGATAGACCGCAAGCTCGATGGTGAGATTGAGCGATTGATTAAATTAGGCGATTTCAAGGGTAAGGAGGGAACAAGTGCAATTGTTTATGGCAACGACAGAGTCGGCGCCAAGAGGATTTTGCTGATTGGTCTCGGTGAAAAGAAAAAGGCAACGCTCGATACGGTTCGCAAGGCGGCGGCAAACGCAGCAAAGAAGTCGGTGGAAATAAAAGCAAATTCTCTCAGTCTGGCATTGCACAGGGCATTTAGTGGGCGTTTTGATTTGGCGGCTATGGGCAGGGTCATAGCTGAGGGGATATATTTTGGCAGCTATCGTTACGATGAATTTGTTACCGAGAGCGAAAATGGACGATTGAGCTCACTTGGCGTTGAGGTGATAGATTTTGACTTGGCAGCGATAAAAAAGCTGAATAACGGCGTTATAAGCGGAGCCATTATCGGTAAAGCGCAAAGTTATGCACGGACGCTGGCGAATCGGCCGGCTAATGTAATAAATCCGCCCAAATTAGCGGCTGTTGCAAAAGATTTGGCTCGTGCTTCAAAAGGATTGAATTGCACGGTTTTTGACGAGAAGCAAATGGCTGCAAAGGGAATGGGTGGAGTGCTCGCAGTCGGTTCGGGCTCAAAGACTGCTCCAAGGTTCATTATTCTGAAATATAGCCCCGCTGGCAAATCGGCAGGTTCTCGGCCAACGGTTGCGCTGGTGGGCAAAGCAATAACGTTTGATTCCGGGGGGCTCAGTATTAAACCGGCTGCCAATATGGATGAGATGAAATTAGATAAAACCGGCGGGGTTACTGTATTGGGGACAATGAAGGCCGTGGCTGAGCTGGGACTGCCTTTGAATATATATGGAATTATACCTTCAGCAGAGAATATGCCGGGCGGGACAAGCTATCGGCCAGGTGACATCATTACCACTTTCAGCGGCAAAACCGTTGAGGTATTGAATACGGATGCCGAGGGTAGGATGATACTTTGTGATGCCCTTAGCTACGCGGTCAGGCAAAAGTGTGATATTATTATTGACATAGCAACACTGACAGGCGCCTGCAAGGTTGCTTTAGGTAACTATATGGCAGGGCTGATGAGCAACGATGAGAAGCTGATGAGACAGCTGCAAAGAGCAGCAGAAGACAGCGGAGAGAAGGTCTGGCCTATGCCGAGCAGTGATGAGTATGCACAAGAGATGAAGAGCAAGGTAGCTGATTTGAAGAATATCGGCAGTAAATGGGGCGGTGCCTGCACAGCGGCAGCGTTTTTGAGACAGTTTGTTGGTGATACAAGATGGGCACATCTGGATATAGCGGGGGTGGAAATTTTCGAGAAGGCCACGGAATTTACAACAGAGGGCTCGAGCGGATTTGGTGTCCGGCTTTTGACGAACTATCTTATGAATTTGGCAGGAAAATAAGTTACGACTTGATGAATTTCGTTCGAACGGCATAGAAGGGACGACGATGAGTGCTAAAAGCAGATTGAATATTGATGCAGACAGGATTAAAAAGGCAGTAACGGAAATACTTTTAGCGGTTGGTGAGGACACCAAGCGTGATGGATTAAAGAAGACGCCGGAGCGGGTGGCGAGGATGTATGCTGAGCTTCTGGCTGGAATGAATGAAGACCCGAAAGAACATCTTAAAAGTGTTTTTAATGAAAACTATGATGAGATTGTTCTGCTGCGGAATATTCCTTTTTACAGTATTTGCGAGCATCACCTGATGCCCTTTATCGGTAAGGCCGCTGTTGCTTATATACCCTCCGGGGCGGTGCTCGGTGTCAGTAAATTAGCACGTATTGTTGACTGCTTTGCTCGGCGGCTGCAGTCGCAGGAAAGACTTACGTATCAGATAGCAGATTTTATGATGAGCAGCTTGAAACCGCTGGGTGTTGCGGTTGTGCTGGAAGCATCACATAGCTGTATGACAATTCGCGGTATAAAAAAGCCCGGCTCGATGATGGTAACATCGGCGCTTCGGGGGATATTCAGGAGGGACCCCAGAAGCCGGAATGAGGTTTTGAGTCTGATGCATAACGGCAGCAAATAAACGGATTTTTTATGCACAAGACAGCAAGGCAGGTGCGGTTTTCGATAAATCCTTTTTTGCCGGCGGACAGCGACGGCTATAATTCGTTTGCTTCCAGGCCATCAGGCGAGGGATTATCAATATTTTTCGAATTGCTGGTGGAGGTGGCCGGCGAAGTTGAGCCGACGACGGGATTCGTTGTCAACGTGGATGATATCGATGAAAGCGTCCGCCGATTTGCCGTGCCGATCTTTGCAAGGCGAATAAGAGAGGATTTTCGCCAGGGCAGGCATATCGGATTTTTTGAAATAGCTGCGCTTTTAGGAACAGCGTGGGGACAATTGGCTGATAGGTTTGGGTCGGCGAAGCTGAGCAAATTGAGTTTGAATCTGAATCCTTTCAGAAAAGTGGAGATAAATTCAGAGGATTCGAAAATGATTTATTTTGGCGAGAAGTTCGAGTTTGCTGCGACACATAAGCTCTGGAACGAGCAGTTAAGTGATGCGCGTAATTTTGAGATTTTCGGCAACTGCGCCAATCCTACCGGACATGGGCATAACTATATTATTGAGGTTACTGTAAAAAAACCGGCAGGCAGTGACAGTTTTTGCATCGGGGATTTCGAGAAAATAGTGTATAATGAACTTATCAAACTTGTTGACCATAAGAATCTAAATGTTGATGTTGCCGAGTTTAAAAAGACCAATCCAACCGTTGAAAATATTGCGGGTTTTGCGTGGAACAAACTCGAAGGCAAATTTAGCGGAGCGAAACTGCACTGTATTACTGTCTGGGAAACCGATAAGACATATTGTTCATACTATGGAGAGTAAGTAAGCTTTTTTATTTAGTAACAAACAGCTTTTCGTTCTAATCGGTTTATTTTCTGCGTTTTTTAATGAGTGCCAAACCGCCTATACCGAGCAGCAAAGCGGTCGCCGGTTCTGGAATTACAGTCACCTGGAACTCTGTGTCGTCGAAGAAAGCGTTGAGCCAGGTTCCTTCCTCTTTCCGGCCGAGCAGTTCATATCGTATAGTCCTCGTGCCGGCAGGGACAGAACCATCGAGAGTTTGCTGAATCCAGGTGAGATTTGGTGATTCAACAAGGCCGGTTGAGACACTACCGATTTCCGATGCGAATTCATCAAGGAAATAAAGAGTTAATTGCGCGTAGTCTGCGCCTGACATGCTTTGGGCATTTTCGGTTTGCATGTATGTGCTTGCCTGGAAGGTAATCAGGTCTGCATCTATATCAGAAGCATAACCGCTCATATTGGTGTCCTGATAGAGGACACGCTCAGTAATAGCGCTGCCTACAGCTTGTCCACACATATTGAAAAACCAGTCTCCTGAATGTGGATAAACCCAACCCGAAGTTTCCTTCTGAGATTGTGAAGCGACGACAACCAGTGGGTCATCAGTTGACCAGTTGGCTAAACTACCGGTTTCTGCTCCGGGATTACTAAGCATGTTGAGGCCCATTGCTGGGCCGGTTGGGTAGATAATCAGAACAATTGACAGACCCAAAAGCCATATCTTTGGTTTTCTTAGCACCATCTTAATCATCTTTCCTTCTCCTAAATTTGTGCTCTTCGCTCGGCAAAGCAAATTAAGCCAAAGCTTTGCCTGGATTTATGACCTCCCTGTTTTGTGGAGTAGCTTGATATGCTGCTTCGCACCACCATCCTGTAAAAATACCGTACACAATTTAGCTCAAATTGTCAAGGCAAAAGTCCTATAAAAAAAAATTTTCGATAAAAATACGTGATTTTACGGTTGCAAAGGTTCGTTTAGATGATGAGTTTGAATCGGAATATGGAAATTTCGGATTTATTTGTTATAATCGACCTATAAAAGGAGTGTTTTTCAAATTTTAGGGCATATAGCGCATTATGAACCAATTGGCCTTTGGGGGCGTATAAATTTTTACGCAAAATTGGTGGTATGAGTTCGTAGGAGGCGTGTCTTGACTAAAGCTATGTTCTTTATTTGACGATACTTATGTTATAATAGGACATCCAGCCGAATATGCATATCCGACTGTTGAAAAAGGAATATACAAAAAAGTTGGATATAAGGGGGTTGTGTTCGCATTTTTTTCGCAGCCGACGGGGACGGAGTCTGCTAAAATTGAGTAACAATTAATGATAATGGACTAATAATAGCCCTTTTGTAGAAGGGGTGGTACTCTTAAAGGAAAACAGTGAAAGCACTTATTACCGGCGGGGCAGGATTTATTGGTTCTCATCTGGCAGAACGTCTGCTTGCCGATGGCAACAAGGTCTGTGTTGTTGACAACCTCAGCACCGGCAGTATAAAAAACATCGAAGCCATTAAATCAAATCCCGGATTCGATTTTGTTGAAGGTGACATTCGTGATGTCAGTTTGATGGAGACCCTTGCAGAACGAAGTGACGTCGTTTTTCATCTGGCGGCGGCCGTCGGTGTGCAACTCATAGCGGACAGGCCTGTTCATACGATAGAGACAAACATTAGCGGCACTGTGGTGGTGCTGGAAGCGTGTAACAAGTTCGGCAGAAAAATACTGATTGCTTCAAGCAGCGAAATTTACGGAAAAAGTGAGTCGGTTCCTTTTCACGAAGAAGATGATATTGTGCTCGGCTGCACAAGTTATTCGCGGTGGTCTTACGCCTGCAGTAAGGCGATAGACGAATTTTTGGGTCTGGCATTCTATCAACAGTACGGTCTTAATGTTATAATAGGCAGGTTTTTTAATACGATTGGGCCGAGGCAGACAGGTCGATATGGAATGGTAGTGCCTCGGTTTGTCCAATGGGCGCTAAAAAATGAGTCGATTTTGATATACGGCACGGGTAAACAGAGGCGGTGTTTTTGTTATGTGGGTGACCTCGTCGATGCTATTGTCAAATTGATGGATTGCGAAGAAGCAGCAGGAAAAGTATATAACATCGGTTCGGCCGAAGAGATTTCTATTGAAGAGCTTGCTGATAAAGTTATTGAAATGACGGACAGTTCAAGTAAAAAGGAATTTGTTCCCTACGAGATAGCTTATGGAAGAGCTATTGAAGATATGATGCGTCGTGTGCCGGGACTGGAGCGAATAAGAAATGTAATCGACTGGCAGCCCAAAACAAGACTTGCTGAAACGCTGCAGGTGATTATAGATAACGAAAAACACATACAATTGGCGCAAGGGTAAAAGACCATGAGCGCCTAATTACCCACGACACTTGCCGCCTGAACTATGATATATTTTGTGATTTTGTGAATTAGTTTTTATTTTTTTCATAGGAAGATGGAGTATTATGACAAAGGCAATAGTTACCGGTATCACGGGACAGGATGGTTCGTATCTTGTAGAGCTTCTGCTGACAAAAGGTTATGATGTCTGGGGTATAATCCGGCGAAGCTCGTCGTTTCACACGGGCAGGATTGACCATTTATACAAAGACCCACACGAGCATCCTCGCCTTAGACTTGTTTACGGTGATTTGACCGACGGCGGAAGTCTGTCAACAATTCTGAATGAGATTGAACCAGATGAGGTTTACAACCTTGGGGCGCAAAGTCATGTTCGCGTAAGCTTTGATACACCCATATATACGGTCAACGTAGATGCACTTGGGACGCTTCGGCTGCTTGAGGCAACTCGTTCTATGGAAAAACCGGCCAAATTTTACCAGGCATCCAGCAGTGAGATGTATGGCAAAGTAGTCGAGACGCCACAGACGGAGAAGACACCTTTTTATCCTCGAAGCCCCTATGGTTGTGCCAAGGTATACAGTTTCTGGCAGACGGTGAATTATAGGGAAGCATACGGTATGTTTGCGTGCAACGGAATTTTGTTCAATCACGAATCACCAAGGCGGGGTGAGACGTTTGTTACCAGGAAAATCACACGGGCTGCGACCCGGATTAAACTCGGCCTGCAGGACAAGCTTTATCTGGGTAATCTCGATGCAAAGCGAGACTGGGGGTATGCAGGTGATTATGTGGTTACTATGTGGCTTATGCTTCAGCAGGACAGGCCTGATGATTACGTAGTTGCGAGCGGAGAGACACACTCGGTGCGTGAGTTTTTGGATGAGGTTTTCGGGTATCTTGAGTTGGACTGGCACAAGTATGTTGAGATAGACCCTCGCTATTTCAGGCCAACCGAAGTAGATTTTTTGCAGGGGGATGCGGGCAAGGCAAGAAAGGTTCTTAAATGGGAGCCAAAGGTGACTTTCAAAGAGCTTGCGAGAATGATGGCCGATGCGGATATGAAAATCGCTGAGCGAGAAAAACTTATTCAAGAACATAGCAAATAGGAATAGAAAATTACGGTGAGCGGTTTTTTTGAGGACAGACGTGTTGTTGTTACAGGTGGCGCCGGTTTTCTCGGCGGCTTTGTTACTGAAGGGCTGCAAAAGCGAGGATGCAGGAACATTCTCGTGCCGAAGATTGAAGATTATGACCTCGTAAGCATAAAAGACATTATCAGGATGTATGAGGATATGAGGCCGGATGTTGTTGTTCACCTTGCGGCGGTTGTCGGCGGCATCGGTGCCAACCGCGAACATCCAGGCGAATTTTTCTATAAGAACTTAATGATGGGTGTTCAATTGATAGAGCAAGGCAGGATTCGCAATATCGAGAAGTTCGTAGCAATCGGCACGATTTGCGCATATCCAAAGTTTACACCAGTGCCTTTTAAGGAAAAGGACCTCTGGAACGGATATCCGGAGGAGACCAATGCTCCATACGGGCTGGCAAAGAAGATGCTGCTGGTCCAGTCACAGGCATACCGAACCGAATACGGTTTTAATTCTATATTTTTATTGCCTGTCAATCTTTACGGGCCTGGAGATAACTTTCACCCGGCTACAAGTCATGTCATACCCGCCTTGATAAAGAAATGCGTTGACGCAGTTGATAGCGGCATCAATCATATCGACTGCTGGGGGACGGGGAATGTGTCAAGGGAGTTTATATATGTTGCCGATGCTGCAGAAGGAATCTTGTTGGCTACTGAATATTACAATGACCCCGGCCCGGTCAACATTGGAACAGGATTTGAGATAACCATAAAAGAACTGGCGGAGAAAATTGCCAAACTGACCGGTTTTAAGGGTGATATTTGCTGGGACAGTTCCAAGCCGGACGGCCAGCCGAGGCGATGTCTTGATACTTCAAGAGCGAGAAAGTTTTTTGGCTTTGAAGCAAAAACGTCTTTTGACGAAGGCCTAAAAGAAACGATAGACTGGTACAAAGCAAACCGCAGAGGGGTTTTATGATGATTAGATGGTGATAAAGGGCAGCACCAGTAGTTATTGATAAAGTGTGAAGCGTGCAGAACAATTTGCCGATGTGATAGATATCATGAGTGAATTTCCCAGCAATACTGCAATGTTGGTACTGCAAGATTATCGGTGCTGAGAGCACAGGGACATTCTCTGCGTTCTCGGTTGTTTTTCATAAGAGTTTATGAACCTTAAGATAAGAATAATTTTGTTTTTTTGCTTGGTGAACTGGCTAATTTATCCCATTGCCTTTGCTGAAGAGGAAATGCCAGGTAATTTCACAAATCCTGCTGCTGTAAAAGAGGTCTTAAGCGGCAAACGCACGGTAGCTAATGCTGCGTGGTGGGGCTTTAACCAGGAAGATTCAACAGATGCTTTACAGGGAGCAATCAATTCCGGGGCAAGCAAGGTAATAGTCCCTTATACAGGTAGTGCCTGGATTGTTCGGCCTATAAACCTCGTGAGTAATCTTGAGTTAATTTTTGAGCCGGGCGTGGTTGTTATCGCAAAGAAAGGAGAATTTAAAGGCAAACGCGATTGTCTTTTTGAAACATTCGACAAGAACAATATCACGCTGACCGGTTATGGTGCTACATTGAGTATGCGAAAAGCTGATTATATGAGAATGGATTATGCCAAGTCTGAATACCGGAATGTTCTTTCTTTCCATAATTGTAACGACATTAAAATATTAGGGCTTACCTTGAGGGATAGCGGTGGGGACGGCATCTACATAGGTGATACAGTGAAGAATCGCCGGTCTTGTAAAAATATTCTCGTAAGAGACTGCGTCTGTGATAACAATTACCGACAGGGGGTAAGTGTAATTTGCGCTGAGAATCTGCTCATTGAGAACTGTATCTTTAAAAACACGGCAGGAACGAAACCGTCAGCGGGTATCGACCTTGAACCAAATCACTTCCTTGGCAAATTTGCCAATGTCGTAATCAGCAACTGTATTTCGGAGAACAACGATGGTCCCGGTTTCTTAGTTTATCTGAGTAAACTTTCACGCGAATCCGAGGATGTTTCCATTCTCTTTGTTAATTGCTACGTCAAAAGTGGAAAACAGTCCGGAATACATGTCGGCGTTATCAAGGACGATGGGCCCAAGGGCTTAATCGAGTTTAGAAACTGTACAATTGAGAACATTGATTACACCGGCGCTTATATCTATGATAAATCGGTTGACAGCGCTTTGGTGCGGTTCACCAATTGTAAATGGCGAAACGTAGGAATAAGAGAATCTTATAGCCGTTCGTCAACCTCAGTTCCAATTTACCTGCTTTCGAGGAATGAAAAATTCACAGGGAAAACTGGAGGTATAGAGTTCGTTGACTGCTATGTGTATGACAAGAAGAACCGTCCA
>Ga0307438_1000229_pt1 | contig 45007 bp, 37 predicted proteins | sample SalMarWE160110MG_FD_202144 | JGI IMG/M metagenome (GOLD analysis project Ga0307438, IMG submission 202144) | Salt marsh sediment microbial communities from the Plum Island Ecosystem LTER, Massachusetts, United States - WE1603-110 | ecosystem: Environmental > Aquatic > Marine > Intertidal zone >... | reverse complement strand
GGTTCTGAAAGTGCACTTCGAGCAATGGATCATGTGTTATTCATGGTCGGGGAAAACCCGGAGATTCAAATAACGTTATTGCACGTTACTCCGAGGATCAGGGACTACTGCACGATTGATTTTGACGACAAGGGAGAAGTCCTGGAGGAGGTGATAACAAAGGCTGATAAAAGATGTATTGATGACTTCTATACCCATGCTCAAAAGAGATTTGAAGAGGCCGGGATAGGAAAAGGCCGGATAGATATAAAGCAGGTAACGACTAAGGTAAAAATCGGAAAGGCAATTGTAGGTGAAATAAAAAAGGGCAATTACAGCACTGTTGTAATAGGCAGACGGGGAGCAAACGCCTCTTTCTTTATGGGCAGTGTCTCCAGACACGTTCTTACCAACGCATCGGATTGCGCCGTATGGCTTGTCCCCTGAGCCTCAATGACTCAACCATGCCTTCAGATTAATGTTTTTTGGGTCATCTGGACTGGTTGGCCCTCTCCAGGTTCCTCTTCAGGGTATTTACTCCTCTGACTATGATATATTGATAAAAATATTTATCTCCTTTTTTTTCATATCTGTTTAGTCGGACCTCATCCTTTTCACGATCAAAATTCTCCTCAAGTTTATCGGTCCATTCGGAAATCCTTTCCTTCACCACGGAGACTCTTTCATGTAGAGGAACCTTGTCCTCTATTATTATACTCGTTGATTCGATCCTATCATTGACTCCCATTCTATCCTTCCATTCAAATTTACATTACCTCAAGTAGTTTTATGGTAAAAAACAATGATTCACCCGCCAGTGGATGATTCGCATCAAGCGTTACCTTTTCATATATATACAATTCCTTATTTTTTTCACAACAAGACATTATTTTTGCCGATTTACTGGGAATCAGGATAAATCTTGCGGTACAAAATGCGTTGAAGTTCCCGGTAAGTGAAGAACGGATCATCGTTTCTAAGATAGGGCAGGAGTATCTTTTTTTTCCTCAATAGATCCCGTTCTATTACACCGGAGATTTCGTCCGGCTCGTAGAGCACGGCACTGGCCACAGGCTTTCCAAAAGGATTCAGTATTTCGCTGCCCCCCCAGAATCGGTAAGTTGTTATCGTACAAGATGGTTCAGTGTCTGTTTGCCCGTTTGTATTTTTGGTAAAATCGCTTGTTATGTCCCTCCTCTCTTCAAAGCTTTCTTCACCGACACGATTGGCGCAAATATTATAAACTCCGAATACGCGAGAATAAAAACTGTTGATAATACCCCAGGTTTCTATGTTGCTGAATTCATCTCCCATGGAGCCCTGGGAAGAATTGTATATGGAGATAAAGATATCCGCCTTTTGGCATACCCCGAGGTAAGGGATTGAAGGGTGCCATAAATCATTGCATATAAAGACCGCTATATTGTAGTCATACAGGTTGAATACGGGGATAACCTTCCCTGATGAAAACATTTTACGTTCTTCGAATACACCATAATTCGGCAGGTTCAGTTTTCGATAGGCAAAAAGCATTTCCCCGTTAACCGCTACCAGCGCGGAGTTGTAGAAATTCATTGACGGGGATTCCTCGATGAATCCCACCACGGCGGAAGTGCCCTTTGTGGTAGATGCCAGTGTTTTAATCTCCTTGGAGTCCAGTCTGAGGGCCACTTCATGATAACGCTGACCTACGAAATATCCTGTCAGCGCCAATTCAGGGAAGACTATCAGGTCCGCACCGTTTGCCTTCCCCTCCTCTATCTTATTTATTATAACCTCCAGGTTGCTGTTGACATCCAGCAGGATGGGATGGGTCTGGTATATTGCAACCTTCATGAATTATTCCCCCTATTTATAATAGGTTCTTACGTTTCAGCCAATTGGCCGCCACATCTTCTACCTGTTTCTTTTCGATATCCACTTCGGCATTCAGCTTTCGCATCTCTTCCGTGGTAAGGTGTTCAGCAATAGGCTCAAGAATTTTCTGGATTTCCGGATACTTATCCAGGACCTTTTTTCTGATTACGGGAGCCGGATTGTAAACAGGGAAAAAGGACTTATCATCCTTAAGATTGATAAAACCAAAAGCCTCTATTCTGCCGTCGGTTTCAAATCCCATGGATACGCTGACATATTCTTCTTGGAGGGCCTTATAGGCCAGTCCTGATTCCATCTTTTTAATGCTGTTATAAGGGACCGTAAAACCATAATGACTCATAAGGGCCTTAAAACCGTCGGGTCTTTCCCAGAATTCAGCGTTGACTCCTATCAGGAGTTTTTCAGGGTATTTATTTATATATCGACTGAGATCGGAAATCGAAGATATCCCCAGCCTTTCAGCATCCTCCTCCCTCATCATCAGGGTATAGGAGTTATTAAAAGGTACGCTTTCAAGCCAAATAAGACCTTTCCGGGCATCTGCTTCTTTGACCCATTCGTAGCACCTGGTCCTGTTTGTCATCATGTGGGGATCAGCCTGTTTATAATAAACCGTGTAGGCTGTTCCGGTATACTCATAATAAAGATCGATCTGGCCTTTGAGCAAAGATTGTCTGATTACGGATGATCCCACGCCGGTTTTCAGCTCCACAAAAAATCCGTTGTTTTCCATAAGATTCTTGCCCATTTCCGCGAGCAGGTACTGTTCAGTAAAATTCTTCCCGCCTATAATGACTTTCTTATCATTTACGGCTTTATGGCACGAGATAGAGACAACAACCATACCGAGGAGAAAAAAAGATACAAGGGCCCACCTTTTTATTTCCGTTTTCATATTATTTTTTCATTCCTTTCGTTATACCTCCTGAGTCAAGCGCAGCCCTCTGGGTATTATAATGAATCCTAAAAGCTCACACAGATAATCGGCCAAAAGCGCCAATAATGCCGTGGGAATAGCTCCTGCTAGCAACTTATCCGGTCTCATCAGGTCTATCCCGGTAAAGATATGCTCTCCTAAGCCGCCTGCGCCTATGAGAAAAGCCAGGGCTGCGGTCCCTATATTAATAACAAGCGCCACCCTGAAGCCGGTCAAGATGACCTTCATGGCGTTAGGGATCTCAACATACAAAAGAATTTGAAGACCCGGCATTCCCATTCCTTTAGCGGCATCAATGACCCATGGCGGGACAGACTTTATCCCCGCCATTGTATTTCTGGCAATAGGTAATATGGAATAGATAAACAGGGCAAAAACAGCTGCTTCAAATCCGATTCCAAGAAAACTCATGGCAATAGCTAGGACGGCCAGGGATGGGACAGCCTGTCCGAGTCCAACAATGTACATGATTACTCCGGAGAATCTTTTCAAACTGGGCCGGGTAAACAATATACCCACACTCAGTCCAATGGTGGTAGCAAGGGCCATACTTACCATCACCATCTTAATATGTTGCCATACTAGGCCGGCAGTGTAAAGTATCTCATTAGCATCGGATAAATATTCGATAAGACCGGTTCGATCAATAAATACCGCGCCTGCCAGAAGAAGAATTATTAGTATTAGTCGGTAAAGATACTTCAGGGCCTTATTCACGGTCGCTGATCCCCCGCAATTTTTATGCCTTTTGGTGTCAATATTTTCTCAAGATATGCCATCCCGCAATCAATAAATATGGCCAGTACCGCTACTAAAAGTGCTCCTGCCAGAATCATATCTTCATATGCCCTAGCTATGCCCTGCTGTATAAAGACACCCAAACCGCCTGCGCCGATATACGCCGCTATGGCGGCGATGCCTATATTCATCACGGCCGCATTTCTCAACCCGGCAATAATCACCGGCATGGCTAAGGGGATCTCGATCTCCTTCAGTCTTACCCACCTCCCCATACCGAGTCCTCTGGCGGTTTCCACGAGTTCCGGAGGGATATTACTGATGCCGACATAGGTATTTCGAATGATAGGCAACTGGCTGTAAAGAACCAAAGCTATGACTGCCGGTACCTTCCCCAGACCGTACCCGGCAATGGCGAGCAGCGGTAACATAAGCCCAAACAGGGCTATTGATGGTATAGTCATGAATATATTGGCAATATTGATGATTTTTTGAGCAAGCCTTTTATCATGGCTGATAATCACGCCTGTGGGTATTCCGATTATGGCGGCCAGAGAGATCGAAAAGGCCACAATGGATATATGGTCCAGCGTAAGAGACCAGCATTTTTCAGCATTGTCCATGATAAACGTGATAATATTCATGCTATGGTCCTGTTTTACTTTTGCAATCATCAAATATCTTTAAAACACGCCTCCGGATATCATCGTGGCTTATTACACCCGCAAGGTCTCCATTATCATCTATCACGGGGAACTGCCTGATATTATGCATAAGCATGTGAGACATCACATCTCTCAGATTATCGTTGAGCCTTATGAGGACGGGATACGCTGTGGCCGCGTCTTTAACCTTTGTGCTTTTATTCTTAAGGGCATCGATATCTATGTGTCCCAAAGGCTTGTTCTCCTGAATCACAATCATGTCCTGGAGATCTTCAGGAGAAAAACTATCCAATGCGATAAGACTGTTCATTGATCCTTGTATGGTATTATCCGGATTCCGCCTGATTGCTTCATAAGCCCTGTAAAGCCCCAAGGTCTTTACAGCTCTATCAGTCCCCACAAAATCGGAAATAAACTGATTTGCCGGGCGCGCCAATATTATTTCCGGAGTATTGTATTGAATCAACCGTCCTTGTTGAAAGATGGCAATCCTATCACCCAGTTTTATGGCCTCGTGAATGTCGTGAGTAACAAAGGCTATAGTCTTTTTAAGCTTTGACTGAATATCCAGAAACTCATCCTGGATATGCCCTCTGTTAACGGGATCAATCGCCCCGAAGGGCTCATCCATGAGGAGGATGTCCGGGTCCGCTGCCAGGCTTCGGGCCACCCCTATTCGTTGCTGCTGGCCGCCTGAAAGCTCAGCCGGGTAGCGATCCTTGAAAATATCCGGTTCCAGGCCCAATATTGAAAGTAATTCATCAACTCGCTTTCTTATCCTGTCCTCTGACCATCCCATTAATCGCGGCACCACGGCTATGTTCCCGTAAATGGTCATATTGGGGAACAGCCCAATTTCCTGAATGGCATATCCCATGGACTGCCGCAGCTTTATGGGATTCCAGGCCATAATATCCTGACCGTTGATCAATATTTCTCCACCGGTTAGGGAGAGGAGGCGGTTGGTGAGTCGAAGTAGTGTGGTCTTCCCGCATCCTGATGGTCCTAAAAAAGCTACGAGTTCACCGGGCTTGATATCAAGGGTTACATCTTTAACGGCTGTAATCGCATCATGGCCCTTTCCGAATATCTTCGTAACACCCCTATATTGGATCATGACAGTCTCTATTCTCCTAAAGAATCGAAATTCACCCGCGTATCGTCATTAGACAAGTCAATGTTTTTAATATCCTTTTGGATTATTGAATAGTCCTCATAGGCCCTCACCCGGTATGCCTCAAGCCGGACAGAGAGTCTTGGGACTATATGATTAGGGCCTGGAAGAACTAAAAGGATCTAAAAAGAGATTCGGAATGGCCGAGAAACCGCCGGACCCAAGAGGGGTTAACTCCAGAGAAAAGGGCTCAAGGTCAACCAGTTTCCCCAATCTGTTATCTAATAGCTTTGAATGGAATCAGCGATCAAAGAGCAGTTTCAACGTCCTTATCTTCAGATACAACCCGTGATACCGCACATTCTAATCCCCTTAATGTGTTAATCCACAAAGATTTTCCCGAGATTGGCGGTTGTAAGGGTATCTTCCATATACATGCCCAGCCCGATGTTTTTGAGGGATTCCATGCCTCGCTCGTCATATACTGGCGTCTCCACTTCAGGGGCATCATCGGGCGAAACTTCTTCGGCGATCTGTGCGGCCTTTTCCAGTTTTTCGAATGAAAAGTCGATTAGGTATCTTAAAAAGGCAAAGGGATGTCTCATCATGTGAAAGCCGTATTTTACACAGAGGGCCTGACCCATTTTTGCGTCTTCATAAGCGCGGTCGGTCAGTTTTTCCTCATGGGTGGTACCGGCACTCTGAAACGCAGGAAGATCAAGCATCAGGTTCAAATGAGTCATTAGGATATTCAGAAAATTGTGGCTGATGAGTCCATAATTGGGGTTATACTCGATTCGAGGATCAGCAATTGTGGGGTATCCGGCATGAACACAGGTTACTCCCGGCTTCAGCAGCTGAGCTGCGCAGATACCAAAAAGGACTTCAGCGTGGGTCATGGATAAGACACCGTTATAACAGTAAGGAGCGCTAATGCCTGCCATGGGCATTGCGGAAATGAACACCGGCAACCCGGCCCTGACCACTTTTACGAAATGTTCAGAAAAGTTTTCGTTTACCTCGAGAGGGGGGCGGGTGAGGCAAAATACGATCATGATATTCTTTCTCTGTTCATAAATCTCAATAGCTCTTTCCAGGGCTGTGTCGGAGGTTACCGCAAAATAGATGGGTTTTGTGCAGTTTTCGTGCATAATGTTTATTTGAACCACTTCGTCTTTTAGTTTTATTCCTCTGCCTATACCTTTGACTACCGGTGTCTCTTCGGCGAACTTTGCAATACGTATCGCATGATCAGTTGTCGGTGTCAGCCCGCCGTTGCCTGCCGCGTCGTCGTAAACATAGGGCGCGGTGCCGCCTATGAAAAAACTGTTTAAGGGAACAAAGAAGTCATCGGGCCCTGGAGTGTTTTCCAGACAACGTTTAACAAGGTCCCTTATCAGATAGATCCTGCCTTCATATACAACTGCCAGCCCATCCTTTTCAAATGTTCGAAAGACATTTTGAATCTCAGGTTGCCTGCATCCCACCCCGAGATTCTCAAGAATCCAGAGACTGTCCTCGTGGACACGGAAAAGCATGTCCAGAATATCTTCGCCAAGTAAAGATCTGGTTATCTTAATCCGCTCTTCGTTCACATTCTTCTCCTATCATTTATCTTGTTATGAAAATGTCAGTGCAAAAGGATTCTAATTGAAGATCTGGAAACCTTTATACAATATAGATCTAACATATTTTGTGTATTGAACTTATATCGGTTCAAAATGTTTCAGTTGAAATTATATACCAAAGAGTCCTATAGGTCAATGTTTCCGACAATGTATTTATGTTATTTTTATGTTTTATTAGTAATTTAGCAAGGTTAGTAATAATGCGAAGATCACGATAATGGATAAGAATCATAGTATCAGCTTGTGACATTCTCGTGGTTTATGTCACCTCCAGGTCCTGGACATCAAGCATGTTGGTAAGTTTAGCGAGAGTAGAAGCGATTTGTTTAATATCCCTTTCCGATATTCTATTCAGCCCGTCAATAATCTTCCACTGTATGGGCGGAGGGGCGTTTTCAGCAAGCAACTTGCCGCTTTTTGTCAGCTCGACTGTAATTATCCGCCTGTCATCAGATATCCTTAATCTTTTCACCAGTGCTTTTTGTTCCAGTCGGTCGATAATTCCCGTTACCGTGCTTGAATTAATCATTATAAGTTTGGCGATTTGTGAGGGGGGAAGGGGACCGTTTTCATAAAGGGAAAGAAGACAGTTAAGCTGGGCCGAGCTTATATTGTAAATCTTGTTTAATGCTTTTGTATAAAGCTCCCCAGCTTGCATAAGTCGCCGGATGGAATAAATTATATCCTTTATGTATCTCAAATGAACATCAGAAGCCGGTGCTGGTTGTCTAATATTGCTGGAGTATTCCATGATCTGATACCCGTAAAAGATTTGTGGTTTATCCGGTTGATGAGTACGTAAAGAAATAGAAGATTAGACTTTATAATAAGTACCTTAATGGCCCATGGGGCTCTCTTTTAAACGGCAAAAATATTAACAGCATGCTAATTACATAAGGTGCCACCCAGGCGGGCGGAATACTTATCACATAATATAAAATTTTCTACTCCGGCCAAGTCTGGAAGAGGCTAGCCGCCCGCCTCGTCTTGTTTTGTGCGGGGTCATAGCACATAAACGAGTTCGCCGCTTAAAAGAGAACCCCATAGCCCATATAGTGCAAAATATTTAAGATATCATTAACTAGCATACTCATTAAGCGAATGAACCAGATTTGTTAACCAGGAAACCATAAAACTATAATAGGCTAAAACCTTTTTTGCGTCAAATAAATAAAATACTTCATACCCACGTGTATTGTCCGGATAAACGAAAAAAGCTTGAGGCCCGGGGCGCATAGCAAAAGAATATTGAATTAATGCCTTTTTCTGTTTATTCTTTAGAATCACAAGGAGAGTTTCATGAACCGCTCGGATCAGTTAACAGCGGAAGGCATTCTTTTTACGGATGAATATCAACTCACCATGGCTCAACTCTATTACCGGTTGGGATTACATGAGAGTCAGGCCCAATTTGACCACTTCTTCAGGAGTTATCCTGACTACGGAGCCCACAAGGCAGGTTACTGTGTAAACGCGGGTTTTCAATATCTGTTGGATTGGATGAGAGGGGCGGTGTTCAGAAAAAAAGATATAAACTATCTTCGCAGTCAGAGGGGGCGTGAGGGAAAACGGGTATTTGACGAGGATTTTCTGAAATGGTTGGGTGATTACGGGAATTTTGAAGGTATCACTATAAAAGCTATACCAGAGGGACGCGTAGTCCATGCGGATATACCTCTCACCGTTGTTCAGGGGCCTATGGCCATGGCACAGATCCTCGAAACACCCTTACTCAACTTTTTAAACTATCAAGTACTTATAGCCACTAAGGCGGCACGAATCAGGGAGAGCGCGGGAGATCAATCGGTTTTGGAGTTCGGGCTTCGGAGAGGTCATGAAAGGGGTACCAACGCCGGTATAAGGGCCGCACTTATCGGTGGCGCGGATTTTAGCTCCGCGGTCGGGATATCCCATGTACTGGGATATGCCCCCAAGGGGACCCACGCTCACAGTATGGTGCAGGCGTTAATGGCGCTTGGAGAGGGCGAGCTGGGCGCCTTCAGGGCCTATGCAGACTTGTATCCCGACAACTGTCTTCTCCTTGTGGACACCGTAAATACCCTTGAAAGCGGAATACCTAACGCCATTAAGGTATTCGAGGAATTGAGCCGCAAAGGACATAGACCCGTCGGCATTCGTTTGGATTCGGGTGATCTCGCCTATCTGAGTATTCAAGCCGCGCGGATGCTTAATGCGGCGGGATTTCCAGATACCGTAATCATACTTTCGAACCAACTGGACGAACTGGTAATCTGGCAGATAATCAGCCAGATCAGAGAAGAGGCCGCAGATTTTGGTCTGGATCCGGAGTCGTTGATTAAGCGACTTATTTTCGGAGTAGGAACGCGTCTGATCACCTCTGCCGGTGACTCAGCCTTGGATGGTGTCTATAAACTTGTTGCGATTAAGGACAGGGCAAAATGGATCCCGGCAATAAAGATCTCCGAATCTGTAAGCAAGATTATAAACCCCGGACAGAAGCAGGTCTGGCGGTTATATGATGACAAGAAAAGGGCTACTGCCGACCTTATGACTATCCAGGGAGAGCAACCTTCCAAAGATGAGAATCTTGTGCTTCACCATACCACGGAAGAAGGGACATACCGAGTAATGGAACGAAACAAGATCAGTGAGATGGAGCCGCTCCTCGTGGAATTCCTGAAGGATGGCACCCTTGTTGGTACGTTGCCTTCAATCGATGAAATTAGATCGATACGTGAGGCTGATGTTGAACGACTGGACACCGGAGTGAGACGCCTCTTAAATCCGCATATCTACCATGTCTCTCTGTCCGATAAACTCTGGAAACTGAAAAAGGAGATGATCGAATCTGCGAATGTCAAAAGTTGACAGGATTCTCTATGAAGGATTGTCTGTGTCCCATAAAGGGGATACCGGGAATGAGGCGATGAGATAGAGTTTAACGGATTCTGGTCTATTCGCCTTTGCCAGAATACCCTGTGGCGACTCGACTGAGCTCGCCGAAGTCTTGCCACAGGGATGATCAGCCTTCGCCAAAGGCTACGGCTCGACAAGATGGCGTGGCGAACCGCGCTGTAATTCAGAGAGCGCCCGTCCTCCGCAGTAGCCTGTCCATCCTCCGTAGCAGGCCACTGCGGAGGACGGGCTACGGAGGATGGAAAGGCGGGGAGCTTCATTATAAGGAGGCATAAGGCAATGGGCATAGAAGAACAAATAAGGAGGGGGGACGGCCTGCTGATGGTTGATGTCCAGAATGATTTTTGTCCCGGCGGCAAGCTTCCGATCAAAGGCGGAGACGAAGTTGTTCCCGTGCTTAACAAGTGGATACAGGCATCCCTGGTTAAGCATATCCCGATCTATGCTTCACGGGACTGGCATCCTGTTAGACATCTAAGTTTCAAGGACGAAGGGGGAAAGTGGCCTGTTCACTGTGTTGAAGACACGGAAGGCGCCGCTTTTCATCCGGAACTCATAATGCCGGAGCATGTGATCAAGATTACAAAGGGAGTTCGTTTTGACAAGGACCAGAATTCCGCGTTTGATGAGACGGGATTAGCATCCCAGTTGAAAAAGGACGGCATAGAGAGGCTTTTTATCGGTGGGCTGGCTTTAGACGTTTGTGTATTGGCAACAGTCATGGACGCCAGGGAAGAGGGGTTTAAGGTCAAGCTTATCCTAGAAGCCACCCGTGCGGTCACTCCTGACGGGGGAGAGGAAGCCGTAAACAGAATGAAAGAGTCGGGGGCAGAAATAATCTGATAAAGAAAGCGTAATTATATGGCAAAAGAATACTGGACAATTACCGAGATTATGGAAACCATCCATGTTGATGAGGGGCTGATCGAGGAACTGGAGAGAGAGGAGATCATATGTTCCACCTGCCCGGAAGGACATAACTTAAGGCATTACTCCGCTACCGAGATTGACAAAGTACGTCTCGCCAGGATCCTCATGGAGGACATGGAGGTAAATATGCCCGGAGTGGAGGTTATACTCAGGATGAGACAAAACATGATAGAGATGAGAAAACAGTTTGACGCTATCCTTAAAGACCTGATGGCGCAATTCAATAGATTTTAATATCCCTCCGCGGGTCCTCTTGGTAGAACCTGTTAAGCTTCTCCACCGCATCAAGGAGATCCTTGTCGTCAGACTGAGGAACCTTGACTATGAGTTTCACCATAAGGTCTCCCTTTTTGTTTGTCTTGGGATTGACCGCCCCTTTTCCTTTTAACCTTAGGGTTTGCCCGCTCTGGCTCTTGGGAGGTACCTTGACCTTTACCATACCGTCAACGGTGGGAACCGTTATAGCGCTTCCGGCGATGGCTTCCTTAACCGTGATAGGTATTTCCATAAAGAGGTTATCCCCTTCTCTTTTGAGAAGATTATGAGGTTTTACGTGGATAATAAGGTAAAGGTCTCCGGGTTGGCCGCCATTAGACCCCGGTTCTCCTTTGCCTGCTACACGTACCTTTGACCCTTCTTTTACCCCTCGGGGGATAGATACCCTGATATTTTCACTGCCGGGGATCCTGCCTTGGCTATTACATCGCGGGCAAGGCTTTCCGGTCTTACCATGGCCGTGACACGTCGGGCATGACTTTGTAAACTGGATGGGCCCCTCTGCTATGTTCACGCGTCCCGATCCCCCACAGGTTGGACAGGTGGTCATAGCGGAATTAGGATCATATCCTGAGCCCAGACATATCGGACAAACCTGCATTCTCTGAATGGCAATCTCCGTGTCGAAACCTCTCAGGGCTGATATCAGATCAATGGTCATGTCATGTTCCACATCCGTTCCCATGGGGGCCGCTGAAGTCCTGAAGCGGCCACCCCTTTCTCCGCCCGTGCCGAAGAGATCCCCGAATATATCTTCGTAACTTTGGTATCGACCGAAATCCTGTCCGGTCCAGGCCCGACCGGAAGCCCCCTGCTGTCGGTAGGCGTCCCACTGTTTATATTGCCTGGCCTTTTCCTGATCAAAGCCCGCATGAAGTCCTTCTTCTCCGAATTCATCGTACAATTTTCTCTTTTCTTTGTTGCCCAGGCATTCATAGGCTCGGGATATATCCTTGAATCTCCCTTCTGCTTCCTTGTTGCCGGGATTGATATCAGGATGCCACTTTCTGGCAAGCTTTCGGTAGGCCTTCTTTATTTCTTCCTGAGAGGCGTCTTTTTTAACTCCCAGTATTTCGTAAAAGTCTTTTGCCATGAGATTCCCTGCCCAAGTCTTCAATTATTTTTTTCTATCATTATTCCCAAATTAGATGAGACAAAGGCGCCTTTGACTGGAGGATTAACCTCAGTTTAATCCTTTATAGTCTCAATACAGCAAAATCTCAACATCAAACCTTTCGGTTATTCCAAATTGCAGGATAGCCAACAGCACTGGATAAAGGTGTGCCTAATTTCCGGTCACGGCCATTCTTTTCAAGACGACAAGCCCATGGCGCAAGGCGTAAGGCGCAAGGCCGGAGGTATGGAACTAAGGAGAAGGGCTGTTCCTTTTTGAGTGACTATCGGGAGGGCGCCGTTATTTCAGGAAGTTACGGGTGGGGGACCCCCTGGCTCCCGTGTCAAAGACACGGGAGAACAGCGGAGGGGGTAGGCATCCCACGGCCGTAACCCCTTGAAATGACCAGCCCGGGAGATCCGGAACGAAAAAAAGGGACGGCCCTTCGGTCACGGCCATTCTTTTCAAGACGATGTATATTAGGATTCAAGGAGTCCAGGCCCTTCGACGGCGCCTCTCGGCCATGAGACATGTCGAAGAGCTCTTGTCGAGCCGCTCGAGGCCGAATGGCTCAGGACCGTGAGTCCTTCGACACCGAGCAAAGCCGAGGTGCTCAGGACCGTGAGCTTGTCGAACGGCTTGTCGAACGGTTCGAGAGTTCGAGCGCATAGAGCAAAGCGCAGCCGCCTTCGCTAACAAGCTACGGCGAGCCAGGTAGCGCAGGGCGTAAGGCGTGAGGCGCAAGGCGAAAAAAGCATAGCGCAGAGAGGATCAAAAGGTAAGAGGATCAGAACGTCAGAAGATAAGAAGATGAGAAGGTGATAAGATAAGAAGTAAGAAGTGCTAGTATCACAATTCGATATTATTCTGGCTACTGGCTCCTGTATCCTGTCTTCTTATACCTAATAGCTAATGGCTAAAATCTAAAACCTAACAGACTTCAGTCTAATAGACTTTTTTAGTACACTTACCCCCTTGATCCCTCGACCCCTAGAACCCTTGGGCCCTCGCTAAATTTATTTTGATTAATATCTCCTATGAGCTATTCATACTTGATAATATTGTATTAATTTAGTATGACCAGCAGCATCTTTTGATTATCTAATTGTCAAGATTATAGTTGTTGCTTTGTATACGAACACCCCGGAGTAGCAGATGAAATACAGAGAAAATAGGATATCTTATGGATTTTGAACTGACCAAAGAACAGAAAGATATTAAAAAGGCGGCACGTGAATTTGCTGTCGGGGAATTCACCGACGTGGCCCGCGATTTTGATATCAATGAAACCTTTCCTGCGGAGATTGTAAAAAAGGCTCGGGAGTTAGGCCTTTTCGGCCTCTTTATCCCGGAAAAATACGGGGGACCGGGGTTTGGTTTTCTGGAACAAGCTATGGTCCTGGAGGAATTCTTCAGAATAGATCCTGGAATCGGTCAGCAACTGAGTTCCGTCACATTCGGGGCTGAAGTATTACTGCTTTTCGGAACAGAGGAACAGAAAAAGAAATGGCTGACCCCCCTGTTCCAAGATGAATCTATAATGGGTTTTGCTATTACGGAACCTGATGCTGGGAGTGATACAGCTTCCGCATCGACCTCGGCAGTACTGAATGGGGAGGAGTATGTTATAAACGGTTCCAAAACTATGATCAGTAACGGCTCTGCAGGTGAATTCCTAATGGTGTTTTGCCTTACAGACCCGGATATCAAGTCAAGATACGGGCGACATAGCATTATCATAGTTGAGACCGACCGGCAAGGATACCAGGCTGACCCCATGCATGGAAAGATGGGGATGCGCGCGGCCGATACCTGCTCAATTTATTTCAGCGATGTACGCGTACCTAAAGAGAATCTTGTCGGTGTCAGGGGCAACGGCTTTATGCACTTGATGAAATTCTTGGATTATTCCAGGGCCTATGTTGCTGGGCACGGGGTTGGCCTGGCTCAGGGGGCTTTAGATATGGCCGTGAAACATGTAAAGTCCAGGAGACAGTTCGGGAAAAACATAGGTGCATTTCAGACGGCCCGATTTAAGATAGCCGATATGGCAACCAAGATCGAGGTGGCGCGTAATAGCGTATATAAATCAGCATGGCTTTTGGACCACGGCCGATCGGATCCCATGCTTACTGCCATGGCCAAGTTTTTTGCATCACATATAGCTGTTGAGGTAGTGGATGAAGCCTTGCAGCTCCACGGGGGGTATGGATATTTTAATGACTATGACATTGAACGATTCTACCGGGCTGCCAAAGTCCTTGAGATATATGAGGGGACAAAAGAGGTTGAAAAGATGGTAATAGCGAGGGAAATCATGTCAAAGTAAAGGGCACTACAGGTTATACCATGGCAAGTAATCACACAGGGGTAGGATTATGATTGATAAGGGGACAAAAATCCAGATGAAAAAGGGTTATAAGGGCATGAAAGGGATCATTGTAGATACAACAGACTCGCCTTATGAATTTTATGTGGTTAGGCTGGAGAAGGGCATCAGCATAGTAGCAGGACCTTCCGCATTTATCCTGGATCAGGGTATGGGATAAAATGACATCATTTCAACTAATTCAGGATAAAAATTCCTTGACAATTATTATTGGAAATTGTATTTTATTAAAAATTCATATATATTGAATGATGGCGGAATAAGGGGAAAATAATGAAAAAGAGATATATCATAGTGTTGTTATTGGCGGCCGGATTCCTCTTTGCTAATCCATACGGAATCTATGCTCAAAAACTCACACACACGGTCCACGAAGGAGATACACTGTGGGATATATGTGAAGAATACTATGGTAATCCCAATCTGTGGCCGAAGCTGTGGGAGATGAATGAGTTCATTACCAATCCTCACCTCATCAAGCCTGGCGATGTCATTACCCTCTTCGAACAAGAACCGGTAAAAGAGGTCGCTGAAGTGAAAGAGGAGGAAGAGGAACCTCCTCAGCCCGAAGAGGAACCAGGGCCGGAAATGGTGGGCATAGATTTGGCCGGCTTTACGAATGCGGATGCCCTTGGTTTCCTTTCGACAGAAGAGATTATTCCCTGGGGCGTGCTCTTCGCGTCCAAGAATGACAATATTATGCTGAGTGAAGGCGACACGGCATATATCCTCTTTGATGAAAGTAAGGATATTGGGATAGGCGATGAGTTTTCCATTGGCAGATCATCTCCGCTTCTCAAGCACCCTGTCACAGGAAAAGATTTGGGTTACACCTTTCTGGTAAAGGGGAAATTGGTAGTTGAAGAGCGTTTGGGTCTTGCCCGAAAAGGTATTGATGAATTTTATGAGAAAAAGAATGTTTTTAAGACCAGATTAGTCAAGGTCTACGAGCCCATCAGGATCGATGATTCAGTCTTACCATATAGATCCGTTTTCCCCTGCGTGGCGCCTGTGTCTTTGAACCGTGAAATTGTGTCTAATATCGTTGCAACAAAGGCCGAACGGGTGCTTATTGAACCTACCTCTATTGTGTATATCGACCTCGGTCTTAAGGACGGGGTAAAAAGAGGAAACGTCTTTGATGTCGTTGAAGCAAAGATAGTCCCGGATCCCCAACCGGAAACGTTTTGGTTATCTAAAGATGACGTAATAATCCTCCCTGACAGATCGGTCGGTAAGATCATGGTTCTGGAGTCGAGGACAGATACCTCAACCGCCATAGTTATATCCGCCGTCGAACCATTTTCACCAGGGGTTTATATCGTAGGCCTCACCTGGCAGGAAATGCCTGATTTTCTGTCAAGCATGCTAGATTGCCCGGCTGAATAATAATGCCCTTGGAAAAGTGCTGAGGCCTGACCCACCCGCAACAGGCATTAATCCCAAGAATGATTGAGTATTGAAGTCGGGTCTCAAGAAAAACCTTGACTATTAAAATCCGCTTTGCTTTATATTCCCACCATAATCTTTTCGCCAATCTGAATGGAAAAACATGCCTATTTGGTCGGATAAAAGATGCAGTTGGCTGGCCTTATGTATGATCAAGGGCCTGGGGAATATCGCCCGCAGGAACTTGGTGGATAGGTTCAGGGACCCTGATAAAATCTTTCAGGCGACAATATCGGGATTATTGAATGTTGAGGGTATTCGAAGAGAGGTCGCTCTGGATATATTGAATAGAAGATACGAGGGCGATCCTCAGAAAGAACTCAGGAGGACGGAGAGTCACGGCGCCAGGATTATTACCTATACCGATGCCGTATACCCTGGAGCCCTGAAAGAGATTCACGATCCACCAGTGGTGTTATACTTGAAAGGCAAGGATATACCGGTCAATACCACGTTTATCGCTATGGTGGGATCAAGGAATGCCACTCATTACGGCCTGAAGGCGGCTGAAAAGATCGGACAGGGGCTGGCAAGACGCGGCATGGGTGTAGTAAGTGGCATGGCAAGAGGAATAGACTCAGCCTCCCACCAGGGGTGCATTGCGGGGAGGGGTTTTACCATTGCTGTGCTGGGTACGGGTATTGACATAATTTATCCGGCTTCCAATAAGAACTTGTATCATGTGATAACCCAGAAAGGAGCGGTGATATCTGAATTCACAACGGGAACTCCGCCGGCGCCGAGTAATTTCCCCATACGTAATCGAATCATCAGCGGCCTCAGTAAAGGAGTGGTCGTTGTTGAGGCAACCAGAAATAGCGGTTCCCTTATTACAGCCTCCCAAGCCCTTGACCAGGGACGCGAAGTCTTTGCGGTACCTGGAAGCATCGATTCATTCAAAAGCACGGGCTGTCATTCTTTGATAAAACAGGGGGCCGGATTAATAGAAAATTCAGATGATGTTCTGGAGGAGCTGGGCCTGAATTATGCCTGGGTTTCCAAGATCGACACATTTAAGAGGGGCGATATTCCTTCAATGGACGAAACTGAAAAAGCAATATATGATCTGGTTGGAGATTACCCCATGCATATCGATCAGATATCCAGGCAGGGCAATCTGGAGTCAAAGGAGGTCTCCAGCATTCTTATGAGAATGGAGCTTAAAGGCATAATAAGACAGCTTCCAGGGAAGATGTTTGTACGTTAGGATTCATGGAAAAAGCGAAAAAAACAACAAAACGTGGCTTAGCGGATACTGTTTCCAATACAAAGGGCAAACAATTCGTCATAGTCGAATCACCTGCCAAGGCACGCACCATAAATAGGTACCTCGGCCCTGACTACACTGTCATGGCCTCGGTCGGACATGTCAGGGATCTACCTGAAAAGAACCCTAAGGGTGTGAAGGATCCCGTGCCCGGGGTTGATCTTAATAATGATTTCAATCCAACCTACCAGATAATCAAAGGCAAAAATAGGACGGTGGGGGAATTGAAATCCACCGCTCAAAAGGCTTCCGGGATATGGCTCGCCACCGATCTGGACAGGGAAGGAGAGGCGATAGCATGGCACCTTACAGAGGCCTTAGGGATTGATGCAAACAGTATAAAAAGGGTTGTTTTTAACGCCATAACCAAGCAGGAAATACAGAAGGCGTTCCAGCATCCACGTCTGATTGACATGGATAAAGTGAATGCGCAGCAGGCCCGTAGAATTCTGGACAGGATCGTGGGCTACCAGGTATCGCCACTGTTATGGAGAAAAGTGGCGGCGGGATTGAGCGCCGGCCGTGTCCAATCTGTGGCTGTCCGTTTGCTGGTAGAAAGGGAACAGGAGATCAGAGGTTTTGTACCGGAAGAATACTGGAGATTGACGGGGTATTTCACCATCCTGCCGGAGAAAACCGCATTAATTGCCGAAGAATGGGATGAATGGCTAGATAAATCCGCGAAGGAATCGGGGAAAGGGAAGTCAAATACCAGGACGGTGGATGAGAGAAACGAGTGGCTTTCTGAGCACCACAGTTTCGCCGCCGAACTGATCAAGGTGGAGGGGGGGAAATTCAGGCCGGGTAATGTCGATGAAGCACTGGCAATTGCCGAATTGGCCGGTTTTCATCTTGATGACAGGGTAGAAGAGGAAAGACCGGTTTCGGGAGGAAAAGCACTCCGCAGGATCATGCTGAAAGGCCATGTGGAAGGCGGCCCTGATTGGAAGATCAAGTCAGTTGAAAAAAAGCGTACGACCAACAGGCCACAGGCCCCTTTTATTACAAGCACCCTTCAACAGGCGGCTGCAAACCAGCTTGGCTTCACAACTCGACTAACCATGCGGACAGCACAGGCCCTTTATGAAGGGGTGATGATTGATAAATTGGGCTCCGTCGGGCTGATTACCTACATGAGAACCGATTCAACATACATTTCTCCTGATGCCTTAAACATGGCCAGGAATTATATTGAATCCAGGTTTGGTGATCGGTATGTTCCTTCCAAGCCCAACTATTTTACCTCTTCCGATAAGGCAGCCCAGGAGGCCCATGAGTCTATCCGGCCCACGGATGTAAACCTTACACCCCAGGACATCCGTTCGTCACTGACTAACCAGCAGTACAGGTTATATAAGCTTATATGGGAAAGGTTCATCGCCTGCCAGATGAAAGATGCCCAGTGGGATTACACCGTTGTCATGATTTCGGGCCTCGCAGCGGGCAAAGAGCTGATGTTCCGAGCCACTGGCAGGTCCCTGGTCTTTGACGGATATTACAAGATGACCGGAATACCCAATAATTCCGAGGAGGCTGTATTGCCGTCACTTGAGGAAGAAAAGCCTGTTTATCCTTTAAAGATGGAGCCTGAACAGAATTTTACCACGCCTCCTCCAAGGTACACGGAGGGGTCCCTGGTCAAAAAGCTGGAGTCGGAAGGAATCGGCCGACCCAGCACTTATGCACAGATTATCCAGGTTATTCAGGATCGCAAATACGCCAAAAAGATTAAAAACCGATTCCATGCCACGGACTTGGGTGAGGTGGTTACCAATAAACTGGTGGAGGCATTTCCTGAGATACTTCAAGTAGGCTACACTCGAGACATGGAAAAGCAGCTTGATGATATTGAAGAAAAACATGCCGATTGGGTGGCTATGCTCCGCCAGTTTTACGGACCCTTCAAAAGGAGGCTCGAAGAGGCCTATGAGGGTATGGAGCACGCCAAAGCAGAGGTCCAGCCCGCTCCCCACACCTGTCCCCAATGTGGCAGCGCTACTGTCTATCGTTTCGGTCGAAACGGGAGATTTCTGAGCTGTGCCAATTACCCTGCCTGTAAGTTTGCCTCGCCCATTGATGAGGAAGGCAATCCTGTGGCCCCGGAACAGACCGATATCGCATGTCCGAAGTGCGGTAGTCCCATGTTGATCAGGAGAGGACGTTTCGGAATGTTCTTGAGCTGTATCCGATATCCAGATTGTGACGGAATAATTAACCTGGACAAAAAGGGCCTTGTCAAGACGCCGAAGGTTCCGCCTCTTCTCACCGACATCCAATGCCCCAAGTGTGGCGCCTATCTCAATATAAGGCGGGGAACTCGTGGGCCGTGGTTAAGCTGTTCCAGGTTTCCCAAATGCCGGGGGAAGCTCGGCTGGACCTCCCTGGATGATGAGACAAAGAAGCAGTGGGAAAAGGCCCTTTCAGAGCACGAAAAGGCCCACCCTCGGCCGGTCATTCAAACAGTGGACGGAGAGCCTGTGGGGGAAGAGTACAGGCCTAAAATCACAAAGATGCCCTTTGAAGGTGAGGAACCTGGAGACTATGCTGAAGAAGGGGATATTTCGGTAACACCGTCTTTGAAATGATGTTGGGTAATCCCAGGACCTGTGGCGCGGTTCTTTCAGTAAATTACCAGCGGTCAGACCTATTCATTCGGCCCCGGCGGACAGCGCGGTCCAGTGGGGCTGTTACTGTCCATAAATTATAAAATGTTATAATAAATGATTGACATTTATATATTATTATGATATAAACAAATTACAAAGTAGGAGGCTTACCAATAATTAACCTTTAAACAGCTCCCTAGTCTCTCCTGTTGACGAAAATAGAACCTCTACTAGGGAGCATTTTTTTATCACTTTTTTGCCTTTTCTGCCATTTCCACAAGGCTCGCAAGCTTCGGCGTCCGTGATATTGAGAATCTTTTCTTTTCTTCTTCAGAGTAATTCTCATCGATAAACTTGTGGATATCTATGCGGCTTTGCCAACAGCCTGCGATCCATTTACAGGGAAGAAGATTATTTTCGGTTCTGCATAAAAGAAAATTAACCTCACCTCCTATTCTGGGGCATCGAATTTTTTTATGGTCATGTTCGTCGATCATATCCTAAGTACTCCATGCCCGGATTCAGCCGGTCTTGTCATCAACCTTAAGCCGCAACATCGGGCAATTCCGATTGTGCCTTTTTAACCTCCTCTTCAGGATACGCGTAATCCTGGAGTTGACCCGTCAAATACCGATCATATGCAGACAGATCAAAATGTCCGTGACCACTATGGGCGATTAGGATAGTCTTGGCTTCACCCGACTCCCTGCATTTAAGGGCTTCATCAATCGCCACCTTGAGGTTATGGCATGGCTCGGGCCCGCTAACAATTCCCTCGGTACGGGCAAACTTGATTCCCGCATCGAAAACGGCGTTCTGATGCACTGCTTGGGCCTCCACCAGACCCAGGTCATAGAGGTGGCATATAATAGGAGACATCCCGTGATAACGCAGACCCCCGGCGTGAATTGGAGGAGGAATGAAGCCATGGCCCAGGGTATGCATTTTGAGCAGTGGTGTCATCCCGGCTGAATCACCGAAGTCATAGGCATATAATCCTTTAGTCAGGGTTGGACAGCTTTCGGGCTCAACACAAATAATACGCATATCCGGTTTCTCCCCGCTTATCTTGTCCCTGATCCACGGCAGAAACTGACCGGCGAAGTTGGAACCCCCGCCAACACACCCCACAATTATATCCGGGTATGCATCAGCCATCTCCATCTGCTTCCTGGTCTCTTCTCCTACAATGGTCTGATGAAGAAGGACATGATTAAGCACACTGCCCAGAGAATAATGGGTATCATCACGAGTAACCGCATCCTCTACTGCCTCACTGATAGCAAGGCCCAGGCTGCCCGGACATTCGGGCCATTTTTCCAGCATATCTCTCCCAGCTTTCGTGTCCGGGCTGGGGCTGGGGACGCATGTTGCACCCCATGTCTCCATCAAGATACGCCTGTAAGGTTTTTGGTCATAGCTGATCCTGACCATATAGACCTTTAATTCGATATCAAAGAAGGCGCAACCCATGGCAAGGGCGCTTCCCCATTGCCCGGCGCCGGTCTCGGTTGTTATACGCTTAATACCTTCTTTCATGTTGTAGTATGCCTGGGCGACCGCCGTGTTAGGCTTATGGCTCCCGGCCTGGCTTGTCCCTTCGTATTTATAGAATATTTTGGCCGGTGTATCCAAGGCCTTTTCCAGGCGCCGTGCTCGGTGCAGAACCGTCGGCCTCCAGGTACGGTAGATATCCAGTACCTCCTCGGGGATCTCGATCCAGCGCTCGGTGCTCACTTCCTGCTTAATGAGCTCCATGGGGAATAGAGGAGCCAGATCATCGGGAGTTACAGGTTTTCCAGTTCCCGGGTGCAACACCGGCGCCAACGGCTCCGGCAGATCAGCTTGAATATTATACCAGTGGGTCGGCAGGTGCTTCTGTTCAAGAAAATACATCAATCTCTCCATTTTATCCTCCTTCGTGTTATTTATTAAAGATCATATCCGAATCGTTTTGTTTCCTTCATGGATTTGAGTTGTCCGGAGAAATCCGGAAATTCACAGACCTAAAAAGCCCCACTAGGCCGGAGGGAATCGGGAATGTAGGATTCAGATGGGGCCCTATAACGTGAGGCGGCGCACAGCTTAAGGTCTAATTGAAAATATTTGTTTCATCCGGAATGAGTACGCTAGTTAATGATATCTAAATATTCTGCGCTATATGGCCCATGGGGTTCTCTTTTAAGCGGCGAACTCGTTTATGTGCAATGACCTAGCACAAAACGAGACGAGGCGGGCGGGTAGCCTTTTCCAGACTTGGCCGGACTCCAGAATTTTCTATTATCTCATGACTACTCCGCCCGCCTGGGTGGCACCTTACGTAAATAGCATGCTGTTAATATTTTCGCCGCGTAAAAGAGAGCGTCATGGGCCATTAAGGTACCTTACCTATAATAAGGTTTAATCTTTTGTTTGTTTGCGTACTCATTAACCGGATGAACCAAATATTTCCCTGCATAGAACGAAAATAAAGTATAAAAGTCAAGAAGAATGATACCTTTTTTCAAATTCCTTTATGTCTGCCAGCAATTCATCGATATATTCATTATGGAAGGGCAATGAGTTTGTCCTTTTCGCCAGTTCCCTATCAAACTTCATAACCGATTCAAAATGTCTCCTTCTAGCTGAATTAGTCTTAAGGGTGACGGCCTTTTGCATACTCTTGAGGATATCCTCCCATTCTTTTTTGAATTGATCCACCTGCTCCCATGTTTTAAGATTCTTAGATCCTGAATATATCCTACCATTTGCTCCAGACCCCGGAAGGTAATCCATTCTCCTCTCGTCCTTATGGCACGCATACCTGAAATCGCAATGAACGCATTTAGCCCCGTCAGCGGAGTGATGGAAATATCCCTTTTCCAGGTTATCCATCAACATGTCTGCGTAGTAGTCGATAAGGCTGACCCCGCTTAAGTCAAGTCCTTTAACTCCAGGGTCATGGTCGATAATGAGTTGACTTAAAGGACCGTCCTTCAAAAAGACATCCTTCTTCAGCGAATAATAGGCGGCGGATATTCTATTGATGCCCGATATCGATCTCAAGGCCCTTATATAGACCGGAAGTTGAAAGGAAAGGCCCTTTTTGACCATATTGGACGAAGGAATCATACCGGTTTTATAATCATATATATATACCTTTTCCCTGTCGACTTTATCCCTATCAAATCGGTCTATGTATCCCTTTAGACTTGTCCTGCCCATCAGTACAAGGTCTCCTCTATTACCGAATTCGTATTCAACCCCTCCTGGGACCCTGTCTCTGAAGGCGGTTTCTTCAAAACGGAGAAGCTTGGCTAGAACACCCTCCCTGCCAAGAGAGGGCTCTCTTGTTGCATCCGGACCCTTTTCTAGCCCGGCCAGGAAATCGGTTTCTTGCATTTCAAAGAAGTCAAGCCTATTCAGAGAAGGATTTTGCGAGGCATAATCGCGGGCTATCTCCATCACTTCGGAGAATGCTTGGGAAAGACCTATATCATACACATTCTTACCCTGATCCAGGAGTTTCCTAAAAAAAAGACTTAATACATGATGAACATATTTTCCTATATCCAGGGCAGAGGCTGCCAGCCCCGGCTCTTCAATCCTCTCCAGCCCATAAATGTATTCAAACAGATAACGCATGGGGCAGTTTGCCATTGTCTCGAACTGGGAGGCGGAGATCTTATCCTTCTTATCATTCAGGAATTCACCAAATCTTTTCGCCCCTCCCACCATCCCGTCATACTCAAAGAGACCGTCCAAAGCGCGCCTGCAAGCAAGGGCCCTGATTCCCCTTATGGGCGCTTCGGAGCCTTCCCTGAGGATTATGTTTCTTAACCGGAAAGGATCGTGCTGTTCCGCTAGGACTTTGGAGGTATTCTTTTTGAAGTGGGCGTTTAACATCTCGTAATCGGATGGAATAAATAGGGTGTCTTCCCATCTGAATATCTCTTCAAGGTTCCATGACCCGGCCTCGGAAGTGACAGAGGAGGGTTTTACCATGGAATCCATGTCCATTAACACCTGCGACGGCTGAAGCGCCTTATCTTCCCTGAAACGTGGATAGGACAGATAGAGACGTTTTCTGTAGTTTCTTAAAAGATGGCTGAACAGGTGCCTGGAGAGATCCACATTGTCCTGGATCCTGAAGATCTTAGAAAGAGGTTCTGTAAGGATAAAATTCGTTTCATCCCTCAGGGGGAATCTATCCCCGGTAAGCCCTCCTGCGAAGACGTAATCAAACGACCTTCCCCTGATCTCCAGCCACTGGGAGATGCGTATAACATTAGGGTTTCGTTCATCAAGAAGAGATTGCTTCTTAAGCCTTTGTCTAAAAACGGAATAGAAGTTAGAGAGTAGACCATGACCTGTATCGGACTGAAATAGTTCACCGGCGATGGCCATTTCTGCAGCGCTTGAGGAAATCAGTTTCTTCAGCAGGGAATAGGCCTTCAAATCTCTCTTCATCATTTCACGTAGCAGAAGGGGAACGGGAGCGATGCCGGGGTCCCGGAAACTTATGATATTTTCCGGTAGCCCCAATTCATCAAGTATTCCTGAAAACCGGTTTGCTATTTCTCGAGGGCTGTTTTGCCTAAAAAGCCCCTGAAAGGGCTCCAGCTTTCTTTTCATGATATCCGCCTGGACGAGAAAGCAGTAGTATTCCGAGCGCAACCGGTCAGCTTCTGCGGGGTTTTTTATATCCCGGAGACTATGGGTAATAAAATCCTTCACATCCAGGAGGCCCTCTCTGGTGAGAGCGGAAAGGTTATCGCCAAGATTATTAATCCCGCATCTTCTTACTGTCCTGTCGAACATAGAGATATCAAACGCATTTGAAACTGTATCTGCTTTATCTTTTTGGAAAAGGTTCTCTACCTCTGACATCCTGTCGCCAGGAAGGAGGTATTCCCCTAATTCCGGGAAGGACTTATTATCTGTCACCCCCTTGTCTAAACTCCATTGAATAATGTCCAAGGAGAACAGATTGAGGATATCTTCCCTGTTGAAATGGTTTACAGGTATCTTGAAGATATGGAGAAATAGGTCCGATAAGGGATGGGTGTTCAGTGGGATTCCCTTTGTCAGGCTGAATGGAAGGCCGTACTCTTGGAATATCTCAAAGATAAGAGGGGAATAGTCATCCAGATTAGGGAAGATTAGACGTATTTTCCCGAGATCACGGGAGAGGTCCAGATTGTCTTCATGGATAATCCTCTTAATCTCGGTGGCAATGGCGCGCACCTCGTCCACCATACTCCAAAAAGACCTTATTCTAAGGTTATCACCTCCGCTTTCTTCCATCAGGCCGTTCCAGTATAGACCGCCGGCCAAGGGGTTTATAAAGGGTGTTTCACCGGCCTTATCGATACGGCAGTCCATGCCCGCATCCTCCAGTCGTTCCATTAGGGATACCATCGGGGTGAAGACCTTGCAGATATCTTTACGTCCTTCGCATATTTCTCTGTCTGGTGCCCTGGGTTGCCACGGTCCTGTGTCTTCTCTCCCGCATGCTTCCTTGAAATCGGAGATAGGGTCCTCCGCATTGCCGTCATAGTCAAGAGGCCACCATACTTCCCCTGTCTTGCTGAACAGGTTAAAGAGGATATCCTCCTCTATCCTTGATATATGAACGAATCCGTCAAACAGGATCATATCGATGCCTGCCGTAACGGATGGTTCACCCCCATTCACCAGAAAATCCCTTACGCTGGAGATAATATCATCGCCGTCATATACCCTGACCTCCCTCTTCATCTCTTCATAATCTCCCAACAGCCATACTAGATCGTTCTCCATAGCATATCTCTGTTCTCCCCTTCCAGGGTCCTTCTCATCCAGCATGATGATCCTGCCTGCAAGATCGTGGGCAAAGATATCCTGGTAGTTATTCCTTATGAGTTGGGAGAAAAATTCTGCTATTGTTCTGTATATATTGGGGAAATCTGCTCTTTTGTTATGGCCGGTCAGAAGCCGTTCAAAGTAAATCAGACCGTCTGGTTGTGACATCCTTTTTTCCACGGCCTTTCTTACAAGCAAGGGCCTTACGTCATCATCCACAGGCGCGTAATCTCTGAATCGCTTGTGCCTGATATCCTCTTCAAATATCCTGTAAATGATTCCAGTTAATGTGTTTACTTTCTTCTTAAGCCAGAAGCGATGATCCGCCTCAAGATCAATGACGCGGCCTCTGGCAGGGACGAGGTGGAGTATGGAACAGGGTCCGCTGGAAGATATCTTATCTTCCAGCAACCGTTGCCTTATATCAACGCTCCGTCCTATAAGGTAATGAATCGTGGTCATCTTTTAACACCTTATACTACCCGGTCGACAATCCTCGGCCCTATTTTTTGTTATTCTTTTTTGCTTTGGAGTGCAGATGGTAGGCGACCCTTGTTGTCAGGGAGATACAAGCGCATATGTTGTACATAAAACTTCTGAACAGGCCTGAAAGGTTATCATATTCGGCCTGGAGATTTCCCGTGTCAAGCTTTTTTAGCTTCAAATCATTCGATGCTGCAACAAAGGCGAACTCGGGTTCATGGCCTATATCCAAAAAGGGAAGAGGTCCGATCACATCTTCTTTTTCCAAGGTGAATAAAGGGAAATCACCATGCTGGGTTTTCCCTATGAGGTATGCAACCCCGTCGGTTATTATAGATATATCATGTTTCGAAGAGCCTTTTCCTGTTATCACCTTTGCCCCTTCCGGCAACGCCATATCTTCCGCCTTTTTGGTGTACAGGGCAACGGCCCTGTCCGTAATCTTTTTTAACCTGATATCAAGGCTGAGCAGCAGAGACCTGAAATCGGGAGACAGGGAATTAAACTCTCTTGAAAGTCTCTCTGTATCCAGGAGACCCAGGGATACTTTACCTCTGGCGATCACGGTGGATTTTCTGGCGTATTTTCCAAATAACAATGCGGTGAATGTGCCGATAAAACTTCCTTCTCCTAGACGTAACACGGTCATAGGGGCGTTTTCGGTTTCCTTTTCCACGTCCGCAGTTCCTTCCAGTATAACCCACATCCACTTACCATATTTGCCCTCTTTGACAATGGGCCTGCCGTCCTCGAATTCCTCTTCCCCGATAATATAGGAATAATCCCCGATAGCACCTTTGATGAGTGGTAGGGAGTCTTTTTTTATGGTTTCATCCGTGAGCATATCGGAGGGAGGGCCTAGTTTCTTAATAGCGCCGTCGTCGAGCATCCTGAGGGCGTCAAGGACAATCTCCATCCTGCCCTGCTTGATAACCTTGCTTTTTTGAACCTTCTCTTCACGGAACTCGAAACTTCCGTCCAGCCATCCAAAAAGGGGATATAAGGCGTCTATTCCTTTAAGACGGCCACAGGTCGCGTTTACGGGATTTCCCTTAACAAAGTATATATAGCCCGGATTGGGTGCATACTGGCTGGTAATCTTTAATACCCCCGTACCCGTGTTTCCACCAAGAAGCTGAAAGAGATCAGCCAGGCTTATAAAACTCAATTCTCCTGAAAGTGTTGATGTATCATTCATAATACATCTCTTCTATTGAGTCCATTTCAGCTCTCTATTAAGATAACTTAATGTGATCTGGATGGATTTCTTAAGGGTTTCTGCCACGCCCTTACCGTTTACCGCGCTTGCCGAAAAAGACGGGGCCTTGAGTTTGCTGTTAAGATCCTTTTCTAGGACCTCCAAAGGTAAAATAGGGATGCCGTCGTCGCCAAGGTCCCTCTTGTTATATTGAATGACCAGGGGAATCTTGAATATATTCATATTCTGTTCCGCCAGATTTTGTTGGAGATCTTTCAAAGACAAGATATTTGCCTGTCTCCGGACTTCCAGAGAATCGGCGACGAAGACGACGCCGTCCACACTCTTAAGAACGAGTTTTCTTGTGGAACTGTATTTTGCCTGTCCTGGCACGGTATAAAGCTGGAGTTTCACGTCACAGCCCTTTACCTTTCCTAGTCCCATGGGCAGGAAATCAAAGAATAGGGTGCGATCTCCTTTTGTGTTTATAGAGACCATATCGCTCTGGGTATATTTTTTCCCTGCTTTAAAGATATGTTCCAGATTGGTAGTCTTTCCGCAACGGCCGGGGCCGTAAAAGACGAGCCTGCATTCGATAACCCTGTCCTTTGCGTTGAAAATAGCCATAGATTCAGCCTTCCGATTGTCTCATACCCTGTATTGTTAATAATATGAGCATGCTCCACATAATATTGAATGATCCAAGACTACCTGCCATCCAGTGTTATATCAATGTTATAACTGCCGTGCTTCGGCCCCGTAGTGACCTTTGTCTTTCCGGAAACCGCTCCGCTCCCGTTAAAAATCGCGATAGATGACGTACATTGAATATTGGACAATCTCTGGCCTTGCTTAAAAAGGTCAACCAGAGCCTTCTTATTAGATGGTATAATGATACTTACTTTATTGCCTGACTGGAATGACACATCGAATTCAACAGTCTTACCTTTATACGGGCCATCTTCAAACTGAATGCCCAATGAAGATAAGTCTAATATATCGTCGGATTTCCCCTCCATATCGGCCTTTTCAGCAGATTCCTCACCGGTCTCCGGAAGTTCCGCCTCAATACCCCTTTTCTTGAAATAGTTTTCAAGAAAAGTCCGGAGGTATTTAAGGTCCCCTTTCCCTAATTCCTCCCTGACTGCCCATTGTTTATACTGCTCTACGGCTACGTCAGGTGAGGCAAGAGACAAATGGCACCTCAGCAGGTTTATTGCCGCCTGAAGGGGGGTGGGACCGTCCTTCACCAGTCTTTCAAGTTCCTTGACCCCCTTTTCATATTGTCCGAATTTCGCCAGCGCAACGGCACCCTCTATTGCCGCGGTGGCCTGGTTTGGTGAAAATGAGAATAGGTTTCTGATCAGGTCTTGAACATCTTCGGAGATCTCGGGTGATTCCGTTGCCTGATCGATCTCGGTTATCTCATTATCTACCGCCCGAATCCTGCTTTTTATATCATCGATTAGTTTTTTCTGTTTAGAAGTCGATGGATCCTTTTCTACCAGTGCAAGAAGTTCCATGTACTTTCCTTTTGACTGTTTCAAAAGGCTCATGGAACGATAGGTTTCCGCCTCTTTTACTAATCCCTGTATGCGTTCCTTCATAGACATAAGGTCCCCTTAAATCCTTGAAGCTATCGGTTTCAGACGGTATTTATTCCTCATCCTTGAACATCACGGCAAACTGTTTCAGGATCCGGACCTTTGATTCATCGTTTTCGATAAACTGAATTCCTGTTTCGAACATCCCATCGTCACGCTTCTCGTTATAGGCCACCCTGCCTTTGACATCCATCATTTCATCCTCCAGGCTTATGGTAAAGGACAAGATATATTGAGGGTCAATAAAAGCGTGTGTTTCCAGAAGTATACCGCCCTCACTGATGTTTAATGTCCTTCCCATGCCCTGTCCCAGAGGGTTGTTATTCTCATCAAGATAGACATAGGAAATAAGGTTGTGGGTATCAATCCTGGATTTTTCCCTTTTTTCATAGCCATTCATTTTACTATCTCTTGAATATTAGTATATCTTTTATTTCCATTCCTAGCTAGTACTAAGTATACACACTTTTTTAATTATTTCAAATCATTAATGATTAAAAGGTAAAAAAACGGAAATAATAATCCACGGGCTCCTCCTGTACCAGCAAGCATTCTAAGAAATAGACTATCATTCCTTCAGCACGTGATGATCAAGGACAAGGCACGTGAACACACCTTTGAAGATTTCTATATCGTTCTTGAAAACACTTACGCAGACGGATTTCTTCTTTTCTCCATTTGAATCGACCCAGGCCTCGGCAATAAGCACATCTCCGGCCTCAGCAGGCTTTAAAAACCTGACTTCCGCTGATCCGAGAACGACATTGGGATGATTCACGGCGAGCATGGCCGAATAATCCGCGAGACCGAAAATAAATCCTCCATGTACAAGACCGGTAACGTCAACCGCCATGCGCCCGGTTGTCTTCAGTTTTACCCTGCTGAAATTATGTTCAGCCGACAGGACTTTTCCGCAGAGCTCTTCATCAATTTCTTTATGAGTAAGTATATCCATTTTACCGTGCCAAGACCGGATGATTTCTGCGTTTATCTTTCCGGTTTTGCAAAGTTGTTTTTGTACAAAAATGGTTTAAAATAATGTACTAAATTAATTATATTGATTGAAGCAAGAGTAAAATTGTATGGATCTCAGTAGCCTTTTCAAAGAAATACGATTATATCTAATCAGCAATGTAGGCAGAGGTAAAGGCAGGTGCCGAAAAAACGCTACATAAAGACGGGAAACCTTACCCGCCTGATGATCTATATCCTGGGTCATAAGCCCTTCGAGTTCGGCCTGGTCCCGGATCAGGAGGGATTCCTGTCTTTCAAGGAGCTGCTCCAGGCTATTCACGAGGAGGCAGGCTGGGGTTATGTGAGGCAGGGTGATATAACCGAGGTCTTTCTGGGCAAAGACCGGGCCCTCTTCCAGGTAGATAATAAACGGATAAGAACAATTGACAGACGATGGAGCCTTGATCTTAATCAACCGGCTGGATTATTGCCTAAGGTACTTTTTATGGGAATAAGGAGAAAGGCTCACCCTGTTGTAATGGAAAAGGGGCTTAAAAAGGTAGACGGGAGATTTTATGTGCTATCGCCTGGACGTGAAATGGCCGAAAGGATAGGGAAACGCCGTGATCCGCGACCTGTTTTGCTGGAGGTCATGGCGGGTGCGGCAGAAAGAGGTGGAAACCTGTTTTGCCGTTTTGGCGACCTTTTTCTGTCTCCTGAGATACCCGTGAGATATATTGCCGGTCCTCCTGTTCCAAAAGATGTTATAAAGCGAGGTAAGGAGAAATCCGACAGGATACCCGATTCGGGGGATGTCTTCCATGGGGGCACGTTTACACTGGACTTGAACAGGGACACCGAGCGCTCGCGCAGGTACGGGGGCAGGAAGAAAAAGGGGTGGAAAGAAGAGGCGAGAAAACATCGAAGGAAGGGTAAAGGGCATCTTTAAAAAGAGGAAGACAGGGGTGTGCCAACTACAGTTCCATTAGCTACATCTTCCACCCGCACTTTTAATATTCTGTTTTTGACCAAATAGGATGAGCGAAAGACTACGGATAGGTAGTTATCACTAAATCCCTTTATTGTCCCCTCCTTCTGGGGATGCCATCCCTCGGCAAGGACTGGTACTTCCTCTCCTAGACAGGATCGGTGGAATGCCTCCCGTTTTTCCTGAGCTAATTCCCTCAACATCCTTGCCCTTTTTTTGATCAAACTCTGACCTATTTGTCCAGGGAGACCTGCAGCGGAGGTCCCCTTCCTGGGAGAGAAGGGAAAGACATGGAGATAGGAAACCGGCAGATCTCTAATCAGGGAGTAACTGTTTCTGTAGGCTGTGTCACCTTCGCCGGGGAATCCGGCCATAATATCCAGGCCTATGGCGGCAAAAGGTATTTTCAGATGGATACTCCTGACCAGCCCTTCAAACTCCTTTGATGTATAATGTCTGTTCATCTTTTTAAGTACAAGGTCATCACCACTCTGTAGAGAGATATGGAAATGCCTGCAGAGCCATTCTTCCGAGGCCATCATATCAATTAGATCCTGGTCTATCTCTGTCGGTTCGAGAGAACTGAGTCTTATCCTGAGGGGCAACCTTTCCTTCCCTATCATCCGAACAAGTCCTTTGAGGTCGGGGCTTCCTTTGAGATCGGCCCCATACATTCCCAGGTGCACTCCTGTAAGTACGACTTCTTTGTAATCGTTATCGCACAGAGATTGAAGCGCACTAATAACCTTGGAAGGCTCCAGGCTCCTAAAAGGTCCCCTTGCAAAGGGAACAATACAATAGCTGCAAAAAGCCTCACATCCGTCCTGTATCTTCAAGAAGGCTCTGGTGCGGTCAGCAAAACCTTTCAGGGGAAGGTACTCGAAAGGCATCTTCTTTTTGAAGTTTATGGGTAATACCTGTAAGCGGCCCGAATCCGCTCCGTTCAACAAGGTGTCAGGAAGTCGCCCCTTCTCCAGATTCCCGACAAGCATACCTATACCCTTTATCCTGGAGAGTTCTTCAGGGAATACCTGAGCATAGCAGCCTACGGCTGCGATAAGGCCTGAGGGGTTTTCTTTTATTGCCTTTCTTATGGCCTGCCTGGACTGGGAAGAGGCCCGGTTAGTGACAATGCAGGTATTAATTATGGTTACATCGGCCTGCTCGCTTTTTGAGACCTTGAGCCACCCTGATTCTCTGAGTCGCTCTTCCAAATAGGCGGATTCATACTGATTAACTTTACAGCCCAGTGTTATTATGTTGAATGTCCTTTGGGGCATGGGAGGTCCGGCGATGTCAATGCCCTTTACTCAAGCAGGCTCCTGTCGAACTTTACTTCCATGGCCCGGGCCGGACATGCTGCCACGCAAAGCTCGCAAGCACTGCATTTTTCCTTGTCAAAGATTACTTCCATCTCCGGTCTCTTGATATATAAGGCGCTGGTGGGGCAAACCGCGGTACAAGCACCGCATTGAAAACATGCTTCTTCATTCCGCCGGATACTTTGACCGATGCTTTCCACCTTTATTCCGAGATTCTTTAGGTAATTAAGCCCTTTCTGATAATTCTTTTTATGACCGCTTAGTTCCAGGACCATGAAACCTTCCTCCCGGGGGTAGACGGTTGCCTTGAGGATATTGAAGGTAAGATCAAAGTCCTTAACTAGGTTTACTACTATGGGTTCAGTGACAATCTTCTTCGGAAACCTGAGTGAGAGGGTCTTTGAATACATTGAATTCTTCTCCTTAAAGGTTTAAATAAGAAAGTTCCATACGGTTAGTGAGTACGCTAGTTAATGATATCTAAATATTTTGTGCTATATGGGCCATGGGGTTCTCTTTTAACCGGCGAACTTGTTTATGTGCACTGATCCTGCACAAAACAAGACGAGGCGGGCGAGCATCCTTTTCCAGACTTGGCCGGACCGGGGGATTTTCTATTATCTCATAAGTATTCCGCCCGCCTGGGTGGCACCTTACGTAGTTAGCATGCTGTCAATGTTTTCGCCGCACAAAAGAGAGCCCCATGGGCCATTAAGGTACTTAATAATAAGGTTTAAGCTTTTGTTTCTTTACGTACTCATTAACCGGATCGTCCATAAGAATTAAGACAGAATTTTAGATCTTCGATACCTAATTAAGTATGTCTTCTAAAGGCCTTCTCAAAACCAGTCATCGATCTTTCTATAACATTATCGGACACACAATAGGCGATTCTGAAGTGTCCGGGACCTTTGAAACCGCTCCCGGGAACCGTAAGGATATTCTCCTCCTGAAGCACGGAGACGAATTCCACATCATCCTCTGTGGGGGTTTTAGGAAACAGATAGAAGGCCCCTTCAGGTTTTATATATTCATATCCAATGGATGCCAAGCCGGCGCAAAGCAAATCCCTTTTCTTCCGGTAGAGAGATATATCTACGCTGACATCCATAAGGTTGGAAACGGCCCTTTGCATCAGCGCGGGGGCGTTGACGAAGCCCAGTATCCGGTTGGACAGAATCATTCCATCAACAATAGAATCCTTGTCCGAGATATCGGGGTTCACGGCAGCATAGCCTATCCTTTCACCGGGAAGGGAAAGGTCCTTGGAAAAGGATGTGGCCACAAAACTTTCCTTATAGGAATCAAAGATACTGGGGACTTTGATACCGTCGTAGACTATCTTTCTATAAGGCTCATCACATATGAGATAAAGGGGCCGGCCGAGCCTCCGACTGCTCTCGCTCAGCAGACTGCCGAGGTCGAGGAGTTCCCTCTCGGAATAGACCTTGCCTGTGGGATTGTTGGGAGTGTTTATCAACACGGCCTTTGTGCTTTCTGTGATGGCGCCCCCTATTGCCTCGATGTCCAGGGAGAAATCCTGTCTTGTACCAACTATCCTGGGCATTCCCTGATGATTTTCCAGGTAAAAATTGTATTCCATGAAATAGGGACAGGGAATTATTACCTCATCACCAGGGTCCAGGATGGTCTTGAGAATAACATTCAATGCCCCTCCGGCGCCTGTTGTCATTACAATATCACTATAGGAAAAGACCTGCCGATTGTGATTTGTGAGATAATCGGCCACTGCCTGTCTGGTGGCCTGGTAACCGGCATTAGGCATATAGGCGTGTTTCCCCTCGCCGGCATCATTCACAAGTTGTGTGAGTGCCAGTTTAAATTCAGCCGGAGGTTCGATATTCGGGTTTCCGAGGCTGAAGTCAAAGACATTGTCATCCCCGAATAGGGCCTTCCTTCTGGCGCCCTCATCGAACATCCTCCTGATCCAGGAGGATGTATCTATGGCGGCTTTAATCCTTTTTGCGACAGTCATACGCACCCCTTTTCGATTCTGGAACTAAAATAGTCGGTTTTTTTCCTTTTGTAAAGGGTTCAATGGATAGTCTGAAATATAGTATATGCCTGTTCTTGTTGAGAATACATGTTTATCCTCCCCCCTGATAAAGGTTCAGCTGGAATCTCGTTTTGAGCATAAACTTCAGTCATTTTGATTGACATGAACGGGCTCCTGAATCTATTCTGTTAAGATACTATAACTGTTCCAGAAAACTCCGTCATAAACAGCATTTTTATAAATATGTAAGATATTTTGAGGCATCCGGAGCACTAGGTTACCAGGTTTATGGATGGCACCTTAAGCTACTATTGGCCTTTATCAATGGAAAGATGTACGGGTGCGCAGATGTTTCAAAAAGATATTACAGTTACAGAATTACCCTTTTTTAAAAATTGGTGAGAGGCAAGCTTTGGGAAAGGATGTTCAGAGAAGAAAAAGCCGTCGGATATTTGTGGGACGTATCCCTGTAGGAGGAGGCTCCCCTGTCTCCGTCCAATCCATGACCAATACAGATACCAGGGATATCATCTCTACCGTAAATCAGATCAGGCAACTGCATGAAGCGGGATGTGAAATTGTTCGCCTGGCATTACCTGATATGGCTTCTGTCCACGCATTAAGGGAGATAAAAGCCAAGGTAGAGCCCCCCTTGATTGCGGATATTCACTTTGACTACCGCCTGGCAATTGGCGCCATTAATGCCGGGGCCGACGGACTCAGGATAAACCCGGGAAATATAGGGGGCAGGAAAAAGGTTGAAATGATAATACGCGAGGCAAGGAATAGGGATATACCCATAAGAATAGGGGTGAACTCAGGTTCTCTCCCTAAAAAAATCCTGCAGGAATACGGTCACCCTACACCGGAGGCCATGGTGGACAGCGCCATGGAATATATCAGGCTTTTTGAAGAGCTGGATTATACTAATTTAAAGATCTCCCTGAAATCCTCCAATGCCTTGAACACCATAGCGGCCTATAGACTGTTAAGTGAGAAGGTCGATTATCCATTCCATGTGGGGGTAACCGAGGCAGGGACCCTCATATCCGGTACTGTAAAGAACGCTATCGGGATAGGAATGCTTCTCTACCAAGGCATAGGAGACACCATCCGGGTCTCACTTTCCAGGGATCCTGTCGAGGAGGTAATAGCGGCCTACGAGATATTGCGGGTGCTTGGTCTCAGGCACAGGGGGCCGGAGATAATTTCCTGTCCCACCTGCGGCAGGTGCGAGATAGATCTGTTCAGTATCGTGGAAAAGGTTGAAAAAGAGATCCGGGGAATCAAATCCTCTCCAAAGGTGGCTATTATGGGATGCGCGGTAAACGGGCCGGGCGAAGCTAGAGAGGCTGATATAGGGATAGCCGGGGGCAGGGGACAGGGTGTCCTGTTTAAGAAAGGGGAGATAATAAAAAAGATACCGGAAGAAGATCTTGCCGATGTATTAATCAAAGAGCTTAATAAGCTGGTATCGGGTTAGGTCTCTCTGATTTCGCCAAAAAAACCGGCTTGTCTGAAGGGAGAAACCGCCCTGATTCGGACAATATGATAAAGGAAGGTACTTGCTGCTGCTATGAGATATTCAAGATATTTTATCCCTACACTCAAGGAGACACCGGCCGATGCAGAGACCGCAAGCCATCGGTTGATGCTCAGGGCCGGTCTTATAAGAAAACTGACGTCCGGTATATATACCTATCTGCCGGCGGGTCTGAGGTCGATAAAGAAGGTGGAGAATATTATCCGTGAGGAGATGAATAGATCCGGGGCCGTCGAATTGTTGATGCCCGCAGTCCAGCCTGCGGAGCTGTGGCGGGAGAGCGGCAGGTGGGATTACTACGGCAGGGAACTTCTAAGATTCAGGGACCGTCACGATCGTGACTCATGTCTGGGGCCGACCCATGAAGAGGTGATCACGGATCTGGCGCGCAGAGAGATACGCTCCTATAGGCAGATGCCCATAACCCTCTACCAGATACAGAATAAATTCCGGGACGAGATAAGGCCGAGATTCGGTATTATGCGGTGCCGCGAGTTCCTTATGAAGGATGCTTATAGCTTTGATACCGGAGAACAAGGTGCGGAAAAAAGTTATGAGATAATGTACGAGACCTATAATAAGATATTCAGCAGGTGCGGCCTTAGGTTCAGGGCGGTTGAGGCTGACACGGGAAGTATTGGAGGCAGCTTTTCACATGAGTTTATGGTCCTTGCTGATACGGGAGAAGATCAGATTGTCGGTTGCCTTCAGTGCGACTATGCCGCCAATCTTGAGAAGGCGGAGGCAACCCCCTTGGATTCAGGAGACAGTGCTGGGCATGATGCTCTCCAACCACTCGAAGAGGTGATAACACCGGGGAAAAAGAGTGTTGAAGAGGTCACTGATTTTCTTTCCGTCCCAGCGGACCGGCTTCTGAAAACACTCATATTCAGTACGCAGGATGAGATACTGGCCGTACTGGTAAGGGGTGACCACGACATAAATGAATCCAAATTAAAGAATCTTTTAGGGGTGGTTGGATTGGAACTGGCCGGGCCGCAACTTGTGACGGAGACCACGGGAGCACCCATGGGGTTTGCCGGGCCGGTGGGTTTGAAGGTGAGGATAGTAGCGGATAACGCTGTTATGGGGATGAAAAATTTCATCGCCGGAGGCAACAGGGAGGACGTTCACCTTAAAAATGTGAATATTAACAGGGACTTCAAAGTGGATTTTTTTGGCGATCTGAGATTTATCACGCCTGAGGATCGATGTCCCAGGTGCGGTTCCGGCATAAAGTTCGGAAGAGGCATAGAGGTGGGTCATGTATTCAAATTGGGTACCAAGTACAGCAAGGCAATGGGCGCCTCTTTCCTGGATGAGCATGGCGTGGAAAGGGATATAGTTATGGGATGCTACGGGATCGGCGTTGGCAGGACCCTGGCTGCCGCCATCGAACAGAACCATGACAAGGATGGTATTATATTCCCGATCTCCATAGCACCATTTGAAGCAATTATTTTGCCCTTGCAGGTCAACGAACAGGAGGTTGTTGACGCGGCGGAAAAGATATATATTGAACTTCTGGAAAAAGGTATAGACGTCCTGCTGGATGACAGGGACCTGAGGGCGGGCTTTAAATTCAATGATGCGGATCTCCTGGGCATCCCCTTGAGGATTACCATCGGATCTCGAAACATCAAGAAGGGGCATATTGAGTTAAAACTGCGATGTGAAACCGAGAGTTCACTCATATCACTGGGGGATTCCGTTTCGATAATACTTGATAAGATAAAAGAGCTCTATGATTCGACTAAATGACATTACCTCCAGGGTGGTCAGTTATCACCCAAACGCCAACACAACAATGGTGGAAAAGGCATATGTCTATTCCGCGAAGGTTCATCAAGGCCAGGTGAGGCTCTCCGGTCTGCCCTATCTTTCGCATCCTCTGGAGGTCGCATATATCCTTACGGAGATGAAGATGGACGTGACCAGTGTCGCGGCCGGGCTTCTCCATGATACACTTGAGGATACGGCTGCTGAAATGTCGGACTTGGAAAGGATTTTTGGCAGCGAGACGGCCAATATTGTGGACGGGGTTACCAAGATAAGCAAGATACAATTTAACAGCACGGAAGAACGTCAGGCTGAAAATATTCGTAAAATGATCCTTGCTATGACTAACGACATACGGGTCATCATGGTCAAACTTGCAGATAGGCTGCACAACATGAGAACCCTGGGCTTTCTTAATCCTGAAAAACAAAGGGGCATAGCCAGGGAAACCCTTGATATATACGCCCCCCTGGCCGGGAGGATGGGTATATACTGGTTGAAATCCAATCTTGAAGATCTGTGCCTGTTCTATCTCGAATCCGAGGTGTATAACAAGATAAACACGGGAACGGCGGAAAGGCGGGGCGCAAGAGAGAAATTTATCAGGGAGGTAAAAGGTCTCCTCGGCGAAAAGATGAAACAACATAATATTGATGCTGTCATCAAGGGAAGGCACAAGCATTTCTATGGTATATACAGCAAGATGAAGGACCAGAACCTGAATGTGGATCAGGTTTACGACCTTGTGGCGTTTCGAGTAATCGTGAACACTTTAAAGGAATGTTATGAAGTCCTCGGTATTATCCATTCGATGTGGAAGCCCGTCCTGGGCCGATTTAAGGACTATATATCCTTACCCAAGGCAAATATGTACCAGTCGCTGCATACCTCCGTAATCGGTCCCTATGCCCAGAGAATGGAGATTCAGATAAGGACCTGGGAGATGGACAAGGTAGCTGAAGAGGGCATTGCCGCACACTGGAAGTACAAGGAAGGAGTAACGGGCGAGACCGATGAGAAGCAGTTCGCTTGGCTTCGACAGCTCTTGGAGTGGCAGAAGAATCTGCATGACCCCAGGGAATTTATGGAAATGGTCCAGATGGATTTGTTCCCCAATGAGGTCTATGTCTTCACCCCGAAAGGAGAGGTCAAGGAGTTCCCGAAAGGCGCTACGCCTGTTGATTTTGCCTATAGCATCCATTCCGAGATAGGGGAAAAATGCAGTGGGGCCAGGGTAAACAGCAAGATGGTTCCTCTTAAATACACCCTCAGGAACGGCGATATTGTAGAGATTATAACCTCAAGCAGACAGCACCCTCGCAAAGATTGGCTTGATTTTGTTAAGACCACCCGCGCCAAGTCCAAGATCAGGCAGTGGATAAAGAACCAGGAAAGAGATGAAAGCATAAATCTCGGCAGAAACATCCTGGAAAAGGCCCTCGAACAGTCCAATATCAACCTCACCAATATCCATAAAAACAAACAGATCTCAGCGATTGCCAGAGATTTTTCCCTGCAATCTGCCGAGGATCTTCTCGCCGGCATTGGATACGGAAAGATATCCGTGAATCAGGTAATGGGCCGCCTGAAACCTGTCCTGGGGGTTGAAGGGGATAAACCGACGGGTCTGGTCGGCAAGGTGGTCTCTCGTCTCACGCGAAAGAAAAGCACGCGGGGCATAAAGGTCAAGGGGCTGGATGATATGCTGGTCCGGTTTGCCAATTGCTGCCACCCCTTACCGGGTGAACATGTTGTCGGCTACATAACCAGGGGCCGGGGAGTGACGATTCATAAACACAATTGCAGGCATATACTTGACGTTGACCCGGACAGACTGGTGGAGGTTGTGTGGGAACCGACCGATGAGGATGTCTATCTGGCCAGGTTAAAGGTTATCGCTGTGGATAAAAGGGGAATACTTGCGGATATCAGCTCGATCATGTCCCAGAAGGATGCAAACATTATACAGGCGGAAGTGAAAACCACGATGGACAAAAAGGGTGTATCGCTTTTCACCATAGAGGTAGAGGATTATAGGCATCTTGAGGACATCATGGGGGCGATTAAAAAGATAAGAGAAGTATTGATCGTGGAAAGGCTATAATTGCCCCGGATGGACCCCGGGGCAATCATAGTGTATAAGGTACTGAATTTCCTTGATGCGGGCATTTCCAGAAAAACAAAACGATATTAATATGTTATAGGAATTATGATTTTGGAACGCGGCCCGACCTTATACAGGCAGTACAGACGCGCAGCCTTCTGGTCCGGCCGTTCTGGACGGTTTTTACCTTTTGCAGGTTCGGGTACCACCGTCTTTTTGATTTATTATGGGCGTGGCTGACACTGTATCCGACCTGAGGCCTTTTGCCACAGATATCGCAGACTTTTGACATTACTTATCTCCTGAAAATAAACGGTTCATCCGGTTAATGAGTACGCTAGTTAATATATCTAAGTATTTTGCGCTATATGGGCTATGGGGTTCTCTTTTAAGCGGCGAACTCGTTTATGTGCACTGACTTCGCACAAAACAAGCCGAGGCGGGCGGGTAGGTAGCCTCTTCCATACTTGGGCGGACTCGAGAATCTTCTATTATCCCATAAGTATTCCGCCCGCCTGGGTGGCACTTTACGTAGTTAGCATGCTGTTAATACTTTCGCCCCTTAAAAGAGAGCCCCGTGGGCCATTAAGGTACTTATAATAAATACTCATTAACCGGATGAAACAAATACTGTTAAAAACTACATAATATATATTCTGTTTTCAAAAAAGGCAAATATTTTTTTATGATAGAATTTCAGATTTTTAAGAGAGCAGGCTAACGTACGGAGTTGCCCTGTGCCTTTCTGTTATAGCGCGGTCATATAAAGAGACATTTTTTGATTATGGATACTGCAAATCTTAATACCGAAAATTCTCCCTCGGTATCTCCTGCTTTAAACAAAATACCTCCAGAAACTAAGACTATATATCTTATGGGGATATGCGGTACCGGTATGGCTTCACTCGCCGGGATACTAAAACAAGAGGGGTACTCGGTCACTGGTTCCGACCAAAATGTCTATCCTCCCATGAGCCGTTTTCTAGAAGACCTCTCCATCCCGGTCCTCAAGGGGTATTGCCCCGCGAACCTGGAGCCCCCGCCTGATCTGGTGGTCGTAGGCAATGTTATCACCAGAGACAATCCCGAAGCCCTACAGCTCTCCAGGCTTGCTATCCCTTATATATCCCTGCCCCAGGCCCTTAAGCACTTCGCGTTGAAGGGTAGGAGGACCATTATTGTCGCCGGAACCCATGGAAAGACAACCACATCGGCCCTTGTGGCCTGGATACTGGAAAAGGCAGGTATGGATCCCGGCTTTATGATAGGAGGCATAATCAACAATTTCCAGAGGAATTTCAAGATCGGGGAAGGCCCTTTTTTTATCGTTGAAGGGGATGAATACGACACGGCCTTTTTCGATAAGGGCTCAAAATTCCTGCACTATTCCCCCTGGATTACGGTGCTTAGCAGTATTGAATTTGATCATGCGGATATCTTCAGGGACCTGGAGCACCTTGTTCAAACCTTTCGTCGATTAATAGACCTCATCCCGCCCGACGGCCTCCTTATAATAAACGGGGATGATCCAATTGTTGTTTCAGAAGCCGGGAGGGCGAAATGTCCCGTAATAAGCTACGGTCTGAACGAGGGGTTACAATGGAGGGCCGTTGATATAACATCCCGCAAGGAGTTCACACAGGTCAGGATTCTCAGGAAGGGAACGGAATATGCTTCTCTCCTGACCCCTCTTTACGGGATTCATAACATCTCCAATCTCCTATCCGCTGTCGCCGTCTCCGAGTTTCTGGAGATAGATACCTCAATCCTTTGCGAGTCTGTCAGGAGTTTCGCGGGCGTAAGGAGGAGGCAGGAGGTAAAGGGGGAAAAGGCCGGGGTACTGGTTCTGGACGATTTCGCCCATCACCCGACCGCCGTGGAAAAGACTATAGGCGCGGTGCGAGAGAAATACGGGTCACGGAGACTGATTGCCGTTTTCGAACCCAGATCGAATTCAAGCCGGCGTAACGTATTTCAGGAAAGATATGCCTCTTCTTTCGACAGGGCCGAGCTGGTGTTTGTCCCGGAACCGCCCATGATGGAAAAGATCCCGGAGGATGAAAGGTTCTCTTCCGCTCGCCTGGTGGATTCTCTTAATAAAAGGGGCTTAAAGGCCTTTTACAGCCTAGATTCGGATAATTTGCTGAACCAGTTAATAGGTCAAATCCGCAAAGATGATGTCGTCCTGATCATGTCTAATGGTTCATTTGACAACCTTCATGACAGACTTCTTGAAAGGCTTTAGACCCCGTGAAACATTATGGTCAGGTCTCAATAACGATTTAGAATTCTTATAATATTCGTCGAACGCCCGGGTTAACAGGCATGCGGAAGTCTTTCCCGCATGTCCTCGTTAAAACGGAGGTTATGCCAAAATTTCTTTTATTGGCAGTATCTGGTTGCCATGTCTAATTGTGAGAATAGATATTTGTTTCTTTTCGATACGATAGATGATGCGGTAATTGCCGTAAATTAGCTCTCTGAATTGATTGTTTTTGATTTCAGGGATGATCCTGCCGATTTCCGGAGAAGATTTTAGCTGCTCAACTTTTGAAAATACCGTGTTAATCCATTTTTCTGCTGCTGATGGTTTGTCTTGGGCAATATAATCAACGATCTCCGAAGCTCTATCGATAGCTAATGGTGACCAGATGATTTTCATTTTTGGACTCGCTTCATAACTTTTTCCTTTGCATCCTCATGATCTATTCCTTCTCCGTTTTCAAGCTGGTTAAGGGATATCTGAACATCTGTTAAAAGCTCAAGTTTCTCTTGCATCGCTTCATATTCATGTGCATCTAAAAGAACAGCAACGCCTTTCCCATGTTGGGTAATAACCACAGGTCTTTTTGTATCGTGGACTTGCTTTATGAAGTTTGCGATACCTGTCCTTACTTCAGACAACGGTTTGATATCCTGATTAATTTTTAGTCTTTGCATGTTGCACCTCATTTAGATAATTAATTTTGTACATTATAGCGTACAATATTTAGTGCATGCAAGAACTTTTTTAAGGCATAACGCCGCTACTGTGGAGCGCGCGGTCTTTCCGCTCTTCCCTACCAGCAGCATGTAAAAAGCTGTTTTTGTATTGATTTTATGCTATTTGGCCGATTTGCCAATGTTGGCATTTTGGCCAAATAGCGTTATATTTTTTATATATGCCTGATATTATTCAATATATTCCTATTTACCCATTTTGCCAATCTTGGCATTTTGCATAAATGATTTGAGTTTAGACAATGAATTTTCAAAAAATCTCTGGAACGCAGTGATGATTATATTTCCCCGGATAGCGTGAATTGATGTCCTGATCTTCTTAATACTTTTTCTCGAAAATTATCATTTAGAAAATTTGGCATATTGCCATTTTTACCAAATAGCACGGATGAGACTATAATGAATTCGGCTTTTAACGACGGGTATCACCAGAAACGAACACAGTGGCGAGAAATTCTACTTTGCCAAACACCGTCGCGGGACGAGAAACTTGCAAAGAATCGGACGCGTTCGTTTTCTGGTGCATACCATTGTTATGCGTGCTGCTTACCCAATGCATCCTCTATCATAAAATGTGACCAACAATGGCTAGATATTTTGTACAGCTTCAGCAATTCGCGGTTTCGATCGTCTATTTCCAGTGTCTAACTCGCGCAGTTTTCCTCACTTTGTAGCCAAAGTTTTAAAAAATCACTTTTAACTTTTCCTATATTATGTTGGTTACGCAAAATACAATAATTAATGCCATGAAATAACTCTAAAAAATTATTCAGAAATGCATCTCTTTGTTGTACAACATCGGCAACAATTTCTATATGAGTAATATACAACTCATTGAACGATTGAGACCCCATGATATTTTGGAGTGCTCGCAGAAACCAACAATGCTCCATTTGTACTACTGAGCATTGCGTCTGGTCATACAAAGTGATTCTCTCTTTTTTCGAAGTAATTATTTTAGCACTCGTCAATATTTTCCCCTCAAAAAAGCGCCTTTGTTTCTTGTTTGCAAGTGTTTGAACAACGTTCTGTATTTCTTTTCGTCTTCTAACTTTCAAAGGTTGTAAGGTATCAAAAGGAATATCTTCAGTACTTAATATGAGATCGCCTCTTTTTAATTTTGGGTCTAAAGCTCCTCCTCCACCAATATCCACGATATCTGTTATCTTTCCTGAATTCAGTTTTTCAATTATAGTTGGATGAGGTATCCTTTGTTTCTTTCCATAACCAAGAAACAAGAAAGTAATGTTATGTCCTGCATGGTGAGTGATAGCACCTCTGCTGCTTATAATAGACTGCAACTTTTTTTTAAAATGCGGAGTTTTATCAAGAAATCTTGGGCACTTGCGAATAAAAAGAATGTCTTTTATAGGAACATTTAACATCGCTTCAACTTTTGTATTGAATGCAAAACCGCATAACGCGTGTGTCAGGGGCGGCATGGTCTTCGCCGTCCCCTGGACACAGATGTGTACGCCCGGCATGGGCGTGAACTTATGGGGTGCCCCTTCGACCCTACTCAGGGCAAGGGAAGTCCCCTGTACGTGAATCCGCTTAATATGTTGAACATATTAACAAAAGTACTAGCCGAAGGCAAGGGCGTTGTCGTGAGGCGATGTCTGAAGGAAGCCGGAGCGCAAACCTATGAGCCGACGGACAGGAACAGCATATAAGGCCCAGTTTCCGGGTAAGTCAGCACAACATGACAAAGCCCAGGGTTCGGGGGATAGGGTAAATGCTGCGGTTGTATGGAGAAAGTTCACGTCCTTATCCGGGGAGATCTGCCCAACGGGGCGATGTCCTGTATGCTTGTGGAATCTACCAGTCAGGCCACTGGTTGAACAAGCCTGGGCGTATTGATTTGCTGTCGGTCGGTACGAGCGAATAAGGCAGCAACGATCAAGCAAGGACATAGCGTGCCTTGGAGCAATCCTTGGTGTGATTGGGCAGCCGCCGTCGCCCTTCGGGCTATGGCGGGCCAGGGAAGTCAGCAGAGGTCATAGTAGTCAAATGCCTGGGGTAATGTCCGGGACAGGGCGAAGGACCGAACACAGAGAAGGAGAGGAGCATCTATGAGTTCTCATGACACTAAGAATCCGACAGGAGGAGTGAACATGGGGCACGTCATGGAATTGCCCGATCCAAATAATAGCCTTCAGCTTATCAAAGAGCTATAGGTTGTTATTTTTTACCCGACCACGGTCCGGTTATCTCTGTGAACCGCCCCTTGCGGACCCGCACGAGGGGTGGTGTGGGGAGGGGGAGCTAAAATCTCCCCCTTACCCGATTGGGCAATGGATCTGTTTGCGCTGCCTCCAATCAGG
>Ga0307438_1000223_pt1 | contig 46195 bp, 42 predicted proteins | sample SalMarWE160110MG_FD_202144 | JGI IMG/M metagenome (GOLD analysis project Ga0307438, IMG submission 202144) | Salt marsh sediment microbial communities from the Plum Island Ecosystem LTER, Massachusetts, United States - WE1603-110 | ecosystem: Environmental > Aquatic > Marine > Intertidal zone >... | reverse complement strand
AGACCTAGCTGGTTTGGGTTAAGTTTCAGAAACGGGGGGAAATTTCGATGCTTGATAAGGAGTTGCTTAAAATCCTGGCCTGTCCTATCTGTAAGAGTGGGGTTAAACTGGAGGGTAATAAAATTATTTGCAACAAGTGCAAAAAATACTATCCCATCAGGGATGGTATTCCGGTCATGCTGATAGATGAGGCAAAGGATTTAGAATAAGAGGTTAATGATCTACTTTAAGAGAGGACGGAAGGGTACTTTTTATGTAAATGCTCGGTAAACGCCGTGTCACATTGAGTTTTCAGGGTAGCCGCACCCTTTAGGGTGCGCAGGCTAAAGCCTGCGACTACCAAAAATGACGGGGTTCACTGAATACTTACCTTTTTATGATTGCTGAAAGGGGTCAAGGTGGAAGATAGAGCAGTAGAAGAAATAAAACGGCACTTCGATGTGGTAGCGGAAAGTTTAAAAGATGATATTAAGTTAGTAGCAGAAGGACATGTCCTTCTGAACAAGACAATAGGCAATCTCCGAGAAGATGTAGATGAGTTTCGTAAAGAAAACGCAGAAGAGCACGCTATACTGAATAAGAGAATAGATGAGTTTCGTAAAGAAAACGCAGAAGAGCATGCTATCCTCAACAAAAGAATAGATGAGCTCCGCAAAGAGAACGCAGAGGAACATCGAGAGATTCTATCAGCCATAAAGTTCTCTTACGCTGAGCTGGACCACCGCATTGTAGTTCTAGAGGACAAATTCGCTGATATTGACAAACGGGTGAGTCGTCTAGAGAGTCCTCATTAGAACCTCTTGTAGATTGCGAACTTGATTTTTTGACTCCAGACTTAGACCTTAGGACTTCTGTTCCGGACTTAGGACTATGTTTTCTGGTTTTACCTTGTTTGGTTTTACCTTGCTTTTTTAACCTATGAGCTATCAGCCATGAGCTATGAACTAAAAGGACTTAGGACTTAAATTGGGGTGAGTAAAATGAAGGCTTTGATCTTAAGTGGAGGAGCAGGTACGCGTCTTCGGCCCATTACCCATACGGCAGCCAAACAACTCATTCCTGTGGCCAACAAACCCATACTTTTTTATGGAATTGAGGCCATTAAAGAAGCAGGTATTAGTGATGTAGGAATTGTCACCGGAGACACCCATGAGGAGATAAAGGAAGCAGTGGGAAAAGGGGAAAAGTGGGGGATTAAGGTTACTTACATTCGACAACCATCCCCCTTAGGTCTAGCTCATGCAGTAAAGGTATCGAGAGATTTTTTGCAGGATGAGCCCTTTGTGATGTACCTGGGAGATAACATAATAAAACAGGGAATAAACTCTTTAGTAAAGGAATTCCGAGAAAAAAAACCTAATTCTCAGATTCTTCTCGCTCATGTCAATAATCCCCGGCAATTTGGAGTAGCAGAACTTAAAGGTGATAAAGTGGTGAGGTTAGTGGAAAAGCCTAAAGAGCCAAAGAGTGACCTGGCTCTGGTAGGCGTGTATATGTTTGATCACCACGTGTTTGAGGCGGTAGACAATATAAAGCCCTCCTGGAGGAGTGAGCTAGAAATTACCGATGCTATACAGTACCTAATTGAGCATGATTATCTAGTTCATTCTCATATCATTAACGGCTGGTGGAAAGATACCGGCAAACGTGAGGATTTACTGGAGGCTAACAGGATAATGCTGGATGATGTTAAAACAGAAATAAAAGGAGAGGTGAGCGAGGATTCCAGGATTTATGGAAGGGTAAAGATAGATTCTGGAGCCCGGGTAATTAAGAGTGTAATCCGAGGGCCAGCTATAATCGGTAGAGGATGTAGGTTAATAAAGTCCTACATTGGTCCTTTCACCTCTATCTATTATAATACTTTAATTGAAGAATCCGAGATAGAACACAGTATTGTTATGGAGGAATGTAAAATTACTGGCTTGAAATCACGCATAGAAGACAGCCTCATCGGTAAAAATGTAGTTATCAATAAGTCAACTGCCAAGCCACAGGCTTACCGATTTATGCTGGGCGACAGTAGTGAAGTGGGGACAATTTAGACAAGAGGGGCAGAAATTTGAAACTATTGATTACGGGTGGAGCTGGCTTTATCGGGAGCAATTTTGTAAGATATATACTCAAAAGATATTCTGGCTATAAGATTATTATTCTTGACAAACTCACCTACGCCGGGAATCTTGATAATTTAAAAGAATTTCTTCATCAGAGTAACTTATTTTTAAGAGAGGATTATGAAACCTCCTATCCTCACCGCTCCGTTGACAGTTTTCAGATCATCCTCAATAAGACTGAATCCGTCCACCAAATATGCTCTGACGAGGGCTTGCTCTTCATTCAGGGAGACATCTGCGATTCTCAATTGGTAGGCCAGATAATGCCCGGTGTGGATGTGGTAGTGAACTTTGCTGCCCAAAGCCACGTGGATCGTTCCATAATAGAAGCGGGTAGTTTCGTTACCACTGATGTCTATGGTACCTATGTTCTCCTCGAAGCAGCCAGGAAGCATAAAATAAGCAGGCTCATTCAAATTAGTAGCGATGAGACATACGGAAGCATTGAGAAAGGCTCATTTAAAGAGACAGATCCTTTAAATCCGTCCAGCCCCTATGCAGCAAGCAAGGCGGCGGCTGATCTTTTAGTAAAATCCTATTATGTGACCTATAATCTTCCAGTAATAATTACCCGCAGTAGCAATAATTTTGGTCCTTATCAGCATCCGGAAAAACTAATTCCTTTATTTATCACTAATGCTGTCGATGACACCTATCTTCCCTTATATGGAGATGGGATGAATGTCAGGGATTGGCTATATGTTATTGATAATTGTTCTGCTATTGATCTGGTGCTTCATAAAGGCAGACCGGGGGAGATATATAATATTGGCGCAGATAATGAACGAACCAATCTTGAGATAACGAGGATGATTTTGAAACTGCTGGGTAAGCCCGAAGACTTGATCAAGTTAGTTCAAGATAGGCCAGGCCATGATCGGCGGTATGCGCTTAATTGTAGCAAAATAAGAAAGTTGGGTTGGAAAGTAGACTATGATTTTGCAGAAGCAATGAAAACGACTGTCCGGTGGTATAGGGACAATCAGGATTGGTGGCGAAAAATAAAAAAAAGAGATAGCGAATTCAGGGAATATTACCGCATACAGTATGTGGAGCGAGAAAGAATTTGAAAGTTCTCATCACCGGAATCAGCGGAATGCTAGGGGTGGATTTATATGAGACTCTAAGAGAAGAATACGAAGTGGTAGGATTGGATGTAAAGGATTTTCCTTCTACTTCCCTTTCTTCGCCCCGTCTCCACAAGGCAGATATAACCGATGGGCATAGGCTAAGGAAGCTCTTTTATCAATTAGCCCCGGATTTTGTTATTCACACGGCTGCCTATACCGACGTGGATGGGTGTGAAAAGAACCCCGATAGAGCTCATAGAGTAAATGCACTGGGGACGCGGAATATAGCTCTTATCTGCCAGGAAAAGAATATCCCTTTAGTATACGTAAGCACCGATTTTGTATTCGACGGTAAAAAAAATTACCCTTATGCTGAGCTTGATAAACCTCATCCTCTAAATGTTTATGGAAGATCCAAATTGGCCGGGGAGAATTATGTAAGATTCCTTTTGGAGAGATATTTCATTGTGAGAACCTCCTGGCTTTACGGTCAGCACGGGAAAAACTTTGTGGAGACCATACTCAAATTGGCGAAAGAAAAAGAAGTGCTTACCGTGGTTGGGGATCAGGTGGGCTCTCCTACTTATACCAAAGATCTGGCGCAAGAGATGAAGAAACTGGCATCTGGTAGCTCATATGGGATCTATCATATCACAAATTCGGGAAGCTGTAACTGGTACGAATTTGCCAGAGAAATATTGAAATTGGCCGAGATAAAAGGAGTTAAAGTAAAACCTATAACTTCAAAGGAGCTAAATCGCCCTGCTCCTCGACCTCAATTCTCGGTTCTCAGGAGCTCCAGTTCTAGGCCAGGTGCCGGGAATACTATGAGACCCTGGAAGGAAGCCCTGAAAGAATATCTACATAGGAGAAAAGGCTTATGATTGAAGGAGTTAGATTAAAAGAGCTTAAGCCCATTCCCGATGAAAGGGGCCGGGTGATGGAGATATTAAGAGCTGATGATGAGCTTTTTGAAAAATTTGGTCAGGTATATATGACCACTGCTTACCCGGGAGTGGTAAAGGCCTGGCATTATCATAAACTCCAGACCGATAATATGGCTGTAATAAAGGGAATGATGAAAATAGCTCTCTACGACGGACGGAAGGATTCACCGACTAATGGAGAGATAAACGAGTTTTTCCTGGGAGACCATAATTTTAAACTCATCCAGATACCCAAAATGGTCTATCACGGCTTTAAATGCATAGGCCAGCAGGAGGCCATGGTGATAAATGTTCCCACCCAGCCTTATAACTATGAACATCCTGACGAGTACCGGGTGGATCCTTATGATAAAAGTATCCCTTATGATTGGAAGTTGAAAGAGAAGTGACCTATGGAAGAAAAGGAAGTGACTCTTCGAGAGTATGTCCAGGTAATCAAAAAGCGAAAAAAGATTATCTTGCTAGTTTTTTGTATTGCTGTGGCAATTAGTGTCGTGGTCAGTTTTGTTTTGCCACCAGTATACCAGGTAAAATCAACGGTAAAAATTGGGAAAATTGTGGATCTAGAGACCTTTGAGAAGGTGCCAATTGAGAGTGTGATTGGAGCATCTCAACTTTTGGGAAGTCTCGAGGCTCTTACAGGGGCAATACGGGATTTAAAATTGCCTTTGACCCTGAAAGATCTGCGTAAAAAAGTCTCTGTGGAGCCGGTAAGGGAGACCAAGGACTTAATAGAGATAAGGGTTGAAACACATAACGCTGGTCAGGCACTTAAGATAGCCAACTACTTGGCTGACAAAATCGTGAAACGAGATGAGCAGATAAAACTTCTTTATGAGAACAAGAAGGAGGTTCTCGCTCGATACACCGAGCAGATCAGTGGTATTAACCAGCAACTAGCTCAAATTGATGAGAATAAAAAGGAAATACTGGCTACCTACACTCAGCAGATCGACGGTGTTAACAAACAACTAGCTCAAATTGAGGGGAATAAAAAGGAAATCTTGGCTACTTTTACTGAACAGAGTAAAAATATTAACCTACAATTGACCGAGCTCAAAGACGATATCAGCGAGACAAAGAAAGCTATGGAGAAAATGATGAAGGAATCTCAGCCTCTTTCAGACGCTGAAGCTAGGGTGTTGGTGGGTTATATGGGGGATATCGCTAATAAAGAGGGACAATATAATACTCTAATGAGCGAATTAAGAGAAATTCAAACAAAGAAAAACGAACTTACGAGAGCTCAAGAAGAGTATTATGATGCCCTCCTGAGTGAATTAAGGCAGGTCCAAACAAAAAAAACTGAGCTTTTGAGAGATCAAAATCAGCAGTATGATTCTCTCATGAGCGAATTGAGACAGGTCCAAATAAAGAAAGCGAAATTGGAGAGGATAGACCCTTCCCAGATGTATGTCACAGAAAAGCTGGTGACCCCACAGGTGCCTAAAGAACCGGTAAGACCAAAGAAGCTTCTTAACATATTAGTAACTGCTCTGGTAAGCTTGATAGTTGGTCTGGGATTAGCCTTTTCTCTGGAATATTTTGAGAAGGCCGAGTAGCCTCTAGACAAAAGTTTTCTGAAAGAGAATAAAGATGCCAAAAAAAGTATTGGTGACAGGAGGAGTGGGATTTATTGGTTCTCATCTTGTCGATAAACTAGTCGAATTGGGATACCAGGTGAGAACCATTGATTGTTTGGAACCACAGGTACATGGAGATGAAGGGAGAATACCGGGATACTTAAATAAGGAATGCGAATTCATAGAAGGAGATGTTTGTAATCGAGCCGTTTTAAAAAAAGCTTTGAGGGGAATTGAGATTGTTTTTCACCTGGCCTCTAGAGTAGGAGTAGGTCAGTCTATGTATGAAATTGAGAGGTACATCAAAACTAATACTCTGGGTACGGCAAGTCTACTTGATATTCTAGCCAATGAGAAACACAACGTGGAGAAGCTAATCCTCGCCTCTTCAATGTCTCTATATGGCGAGGGAAAGTATGAGTGTAAAGATTGCGGTGTGGTTTATCCAAGACTGCGATCACCAGAACAGCTTGAAAGAAGAGAATGGGGAATGAAGTGTCCTGGGTGTGGAAAACCGGTGCAAGGGATACCCACTGATGAGGAAAAGCCGCTATATCCCACCTCGGTATATGCTATTTCTAAACGTGATCAGGAGGAAATGTGCTTAACTGTCGGGAGGACCTATAATATTCCTACCGTGGCCTTAAGATACTTCAATACCTATGGTCCCAGACAATCATTGTCAAATCCTTACACTGGAGTAGCTGCTATATTTTGCAGTCGTATTTTAAACAATAATCCTCCTTATGTCTTTGAGGATGGCCTGCAGTCGCGAGATTTTATCCATGTTAGCGACATTGTCCAGGCAAATCTTTTGGCTGCAGAGAAGGAAGAGGCAAATTATGAAGTGTTTAATGTTGGAACAGGGAAGCCCACCACAGTTTTAGAGATTGCCGCTATTCTTATTAAGAAACTTGGTTCATCAGTTGATGCACATATCGTTAAGAAATTCAGGCAAGGAGATATTCGCCATTGTTATGCCGATATCTCCAAAATTCAAGAAAAACTAGGATTTAATCCTAAGGTGAAATTTGAGAATGGAATTTCTGATTTAACCGAATGGGTGCAAAATAAGAAGGCTACTGATCAATTTGAAAAGTCCAACAGAGATCTGGAAAAAAGAGGACTGACCGTATAATTGTGACTATCCTTACTTTCCTCTGAGTTAAAGATGTTAAGCAAGAAGGGAGACAGTGTTGGAAGTAGAACCCCATGTCTCAGTGGTAGTTTCGGTATTTAACGGGGAGAGAAACGTCGAGCGTTGTCTAGAATCCTTATTTAAACTTAATTATAAGAATTACGAGGTAATCTTAATTAACGATGGCTCTACCGATGGGACCGACAAAGTGGTTAAAAGATACGAAAACAGAGCAATTTATGTTAAGAATAAAGTTAATTTAGGTTTAGCAGCTTCAAGAAACAGAGGAATTAGGTTGGCAAAAGGAGAGTATGTTGCCTTAACCGATGTGGACTGTGTGGTGGATAAGTATTGGTTAACTGAACTTGTCCAGTGTTTGATTAAAAATAAGGCAGAGGGCGCTGGTGGAATAGTGAAGACGCCTAAGGACATTAGCTTCTTTGCTAGATGCGTGGGAACTCTGGGTAAACCCTCGCCAAAATTGATCTCCAAAAATGAAGCTGAAGTTCCCGGTTGCAATGCCATATTCAAAAAATCATTATTGAAACAGATGGGAGGGTTTGATGAAACGTTTAAGGAATCGAATGCAGACACTGATTTTAACGTAAGAGTTTGGACAGATGGTAGGAAGATATACTATCAACCTACGGCCATTGTTTACCATCATCATCGAAGCTCCTTATTCTCTTTTATTAATTGGAGATTCACCAATGGCATTGGGTTATATAGACTAGCTCGAAAACACCGATTTAGAGCTAAAACTCTTTATCATGTTTTTAACTTGGTCTTGCTGCCTTTTCTTTTTTTTACAGGATTTTTTGGATTATTAATTAGGCCAATAATTTTGGTCTTCCTGTTGCTGGTATTATACATAATCCAGCTAAGTAAACTCTATATTAAAAAACGAGATGAGTTTAAGTTCAGCGAGATCTGTTGTGGGGTCTTTCTAAATTGGTTACTCCGATTATCGGCAAGTATTGGCTTCTGGTATGCTATGATAGTCTTATCCAGAAAAACCGTAAGGAATTCTGATATGAGATGTTCGCCGTCTTACAGATAGCAATAAGCGGATCTCAAGGGAAATTTCCCTTGAATATCCTCTCATAGTGGTAGATTAGGAAAAAAGGATAAGTCCTAGATGAAGGTGTTAGTAACTATTTTTGAGAAACTAATTCCTCTAAGTGGCGGAGGAACTCCCAGGATGAGTAATGTGATAAAAGCATTTGCAAAGAAAGGCCATCGGGTTTATGTGGCTTCTTCAATCGGAGTAAAAGTTGAAAAGGCCATCAAGGAATTGGGATGTTTTGACCTTTTGCCATTGACAAATGTCAGCCGCTTAGACACAAGGAAAACCTTGAAATATCTTTATGTCAATCCATTAAATATGTTACAGGTGGTTAAATATGCTAGAAGGATAAAACCGGACATGATCGTTTCTCATAATTCAATAGCTGGATTTACGGGACTTTTAGCAAAGAGATTTCGAAGGAATTGCCTGGCGGTTCTGGACCTAACTGACCTGCTCTTTGAATATCTCGACAATTACCAGGGTGGAGGATGGGTCAGGTTAATTCAATTCCTGGGCAGGAAACTGGAAAAAAAAGTGATCAAGGAATCAGATAAGACAATCACTATTAGCAACACTATGAGAAATATTCTTCTAATTTATGGGGCTCAACCAGAAAGTATCGAAGTAGTTTGTGATGGTGTGGACACCGGAGTATTCAACCATACAGATGAAACTGAGCTTAGGAATAAATTGGCTGGAAGGGCTATGAAAGTGGTTATATTCCAGGGGGTAATTGACCCTCAGGATGATCCTGAAATAATTCTCACTGCTGCAAAAGAAGTGGTGGTTAGATATCCAGAGACAAGGTTTTGGATTGTGGGGGATGGTACGGCCATGCCAAACCTCAAACAAAAAGTTTCCCGGGATGGATTGGCTAGATATTTTTATTTCTCAGGCTGGGTTGGTCAAAGAGAGGTTTCAAAGTATATCTCAGCTAGTGATATCGGTCTAGTGATCCTGCCAAATGTTTTATCTGCCCGAGGAAGGGTTACTCTGAAGGAATTTGAGTATTGGGCTTGTGGTATTCCGGTCATCGTTCCCTGTTTGCCAGCTCTTGAAGAGGTAGTAGAGGAAGGAAAGACGGGGCTATTCTACGAGCCCGGGAACTCTGTAGATCTTGCCAGGAAGATAAGTCTCTTCATCGAAGATGAAGAGATGAGAAAGAGAATGGGGCAAAAAGGTAGAGAAATGGTTAAGAAAAAGTACGAATGGGGAAAATTGGCGGATCGCTTTGTTGAAATTTGTGAAGGTTTCCTTTGATATGAGGTAAACGTGAAAGTATTGGTCGTAAATCCTCCTTGGCCAGGACCCGGATATGGGGCCAGGTCAGATGTTAGATGGCCTCATAAGAGAAGCGATAAGCTTTTAGAGTATCCAATTTATCTGGCTTATGTCGTTGCAGTGCTGGAGAAAGAGGGAATTGATGTAAGGTTCATTGATGGGGTGGTAGAAGAAATGTCTATTTCAGGTTTTGCTGATGCTGCTACAAAGATTCAGCCTGACATGGTTGTTCTTGAGTGCTCCACTCCTTCTATCAACTATGACCTCTTAACAGCAAAGGCTTTAAAAGAGAAAATGAGAAACGTTTTCATAGTTTTAGTGGGGTCTCATCCTACCTTTTTTCACAGGCAAATCATGGAAGAGAATGCGCAAGTTGATGCGATCTGTAGAGGAGAATTCGACTTAACGATCAGGGATATATCAAGGGCTCTTTTAAATGAAGATGATCTTAAAAGAGTAAAAGGGATTACTTATAAGGATGAGAATGGTATCCGTGTAAATGAAGATCGTCCTTTGATTGGAAATTTGGATGAGCTGCCTTTTCCGGCCAGACATATTGTAAAAAGCGACTATTATCGGCAGGGTACTTTCACTGGGAGGCTCAGTACTACCATGGTAACCTCTCGGGGATGTCCCTATCGATGCGTCTTCTGCCTATGGCCCAGGACTCTTTACGGTAGGAAGTTTAGGTTTAGAAGTCCTGAGAACGTAGTTGATGAAATCGAGCAGGTGGTAAAAGATTACCACATTGACGAGATATATTTTGACGATGATTCCCTAGCTTTGAATCGATCCCGGATATTAAAAATTTGTGAGTTGATTGAAAAACGCAAGATTAAAGTAAAATGGATACCCCAGTGTCGAGTAAGCAGCATGGATGAGGAAGTCGTTAAGGCTATGAAAAGGGCAGGCTGCCATTATATAAGGTTTGGAGTAGAGTCAGGTTCTCAAAAGATGCTCGATATCATGAAAAAGGGAACAACTCTGGCGCAGATTAAACAAGCCTTTGATCTATGTCGGAGAGTGGGGATAAAGACCCAGGCCTTTTTTTTATTTGGTATTCCAGGAGAAACTGAGGGGACAATAGAAGAATCAATTAAATTTGCCAAAGAATTGAAGGCAGACAGTGCTCAATTTGCCATAGCTATCCCTCATCCGGGGACAGAATTGTATCGGATTTGCAAAGAGAAGGATTGGCTCAGGTATAACAGTTGGGAGGATTTTTCTGCCTGTAATTCACTTATTGAAACAGATAACCTTTCAAGAGAAGATGTAGAAAATGCCCGTATCAGAGCTTACAGGAAGTTCTACTTCAGAGCCAGTTATATCTTAAGAACTGCTCTTAAAATACATAGCTGGCAAGAGTTTAAGGCAACAACCAAAAGTGCTATATCAATTGTCGACCGGATGTCTTTTTTCCAGAGGCCAAGCAGGTGAAAGGGTTATTGAGGATAAAAAATGTCTTCTATAAGAGAGTTTTCCAAGTCATAGTAATTGGAATAGTTCTTTTCTTCCTGGCCAGAATTTTATATCGTGACTGGGATAAAATTTCCACTTATGATTGGGATGTAAACTACTACCTACTTGTCTTTTCCTTCATTCTTATGGTTGTTAGCTCCATTGTTATCGGCTTAGGGTGGAATCTGATACTGAGGCTTCTGGGGGCGGTGGTGGGTTACAGGAGAGCTCTCAAGATTTACCTTCTTACCGAGCTGGGTAGATACATTCCGGGCAAAATCTGGACTATGGTGGGAAAAGTCTATTTATTGGAAAAGGAAGGAATCGCCGGGGTCAAAGCAGCCACCAGCGTGGTGGTGCGATTAGCCATACATGTGGTTTCAGGACTGCTGATATTTTTGGTATCGCTACTATTCTGGACTCCCGCGGAATCAGTGAGGAGAGTGTATTTTCTTTTTTTTCTCCTTCCGGTAGGACTCCTTTTCCTGCATCCTTCTGTATTTGGAAGAACCTTAAATTTCGCTTTGAAGAGACTCAAGCGAAATGACATCAAATTCAATTTGAAGTATGAACATATTATACTTCTTGTATTCTTCTGGTGCGGATGGTGGGTCTTAATAGGTATCTCAATCTATTTTCTGATTATTTCTATCTATCCCCTTTCTTTTACTCTGCTGCCTGCCATTATCGGTATCTGCGCTATCACCTGGTTAGTAGGATTTTTGAGCTTCATGATACCGGCTGGACTGGGCGTTATTGAGGGGATGGTGGTTTTGCTGCTGGGTTTATATCTTCCTGTCCATATGGCCGCCCTCATCGCTCTATTGATACGAGTCCTGATGACAGCCAATAGTGTGCTGTGTGCTGCAGTTGCTCTGAAGCTTTAAATCGAAATAATTCATGAACACAATGGGTAAAACTGAGTGTTATTAGTAAAGAAAGCACAATCTGCAGCTGTGAGAGTTTTTTCTTGGAAGAAAGCCTTCTTTTGTAGAGACTGGTTGAAGGAGTCGCAATGATGGGGCACGAGAAGGTCTCTTTTTTGAGGGAGAATTTTTCCTTCCCCGAACCCTTTTCTCTGCGCAAGAGGGTACTGGAGTGGGTGGAAACGATGAGAGTAAAGCACCTACCCTATGGACGATATAAAATGAGTTCCTCTACCCGGCCATATCTTCTTTCATCCTGTTATGCAGCTTTTATCAGGGAGCTATATAGTGATCTGACAAATCTTAGTACTCGGCAGCGCAAAGAATGGGTAGACTATATTAATGGCTGTCAGGATAAGGGAACAGGTCTTTTTTGCGATCCAGAAATGCAGCCAGGACATGTCAAAAATCACAGTTGGGAGTATCTTTCCCTTCAATCAACTACCTTTTGCCTCTCCGCTCTTTCTGCTCTGCAAGGCACCAATAGATATCCCCTACACTATGATGGGAGATGGTATGATCCTTTCGGTATTGTTCAGTGGCTTAAGGAGAGGGATTGGTCAAATGCGTGGATGGAGACGAATACCGTTATGTTTTTGGGCATTTTGCTCATCCGTGAATTTAGTCAACATCGGACCATCAAAGCAAAAAAGGTATTGGGAAAAATGCTCGAGTGGCTGGATCAGTTCCAGGACCCTGGCACGGGCTACTGGGGAACTAGGGAAGGGGCGAGTCTCCTGAATGGTATGGCCGGAGCATACCATCTTTATCTTCTCTATTATTACCTGGATCGTCCCCTGAAATATCTGGACAAAATCATAGACTCCACATTGTCACTGCAGCAGGAAGATGGCCTTTTCTCTCCTCGGGGAGGAGGAGGTGCCTGCGAAGATATTGATGCCATTGATACTTTGGTGAATGCCTATCAGCGTACTACTTACCGCAGGGCCGATATAGTGAGGGCCCTAACGAGAGCTCTTCCTGCCCTCCTCGCGTCTCAAAACGAGGATGGCGGTTTCGTTTACGCCCGACGCAGACGATTTCACCTTAAGGAGTGGGTGAACTTCTTCACGTTTATGAAGGAAGACCATTGGACCTTTAAATGGCGTCTCAGGCTCATGGGCGCCGTTCTGAAAGATCAGTTCATTCCGGGAAAGGGACTGAGGAATACCGAATGGCCGAGAATGACTGTCCCGGTGAGAGAAAGTGACATGTTTGGAACCTGGTTCAGGAGTTTGGCCATCGCCGAAATTTCTCAGATCCTTTCTGAGTTACCATATGCTTCCCTTGAGTGGACCTTCAGAGATAGTCCAGGCCTGGGGTGGTTTCAGTTAATGAAAAGGTGAGATCTCAATTGGGTCAAAATAAGGAGGAAATCTATGATCTCTGAGCATCACAAAGACACGGAGATGTTAGGGACAGGTCCCCTGGATAGTTTTTGGAAGTATGTTGCTCGCACCACTGGAGAACGTTCTCTGGGCAAGTTTCTCTGGAGGGGCTTCATATTGACTTTGTTTTCAAATTTCCCCACCGTGGCTGGATCATATTTGAGAGGATCGGTCTACCGGTCTCTCTTGCACAGAATCGGCTCTAATTGTTTTATTGAAAAGGATGTACACATTCGTATTCCTCAAAAGATTTCTTTAGGGAACAGAGTCTGCATAGGTGAGGGCTGCTACTTGAATCCTCAGGCAGGTAGAATTGAGATAGGGGACAATGTTAACATTGGTCGAAGGTGCATTCTTCGGGGAGATATACATATCGGTGAGTGGGTGGAAATAAGTGAGAATGTCTATCTTCACGGTGATGGGGGCCTTGAAATTGGCAAGCATGCTCACATTACCCAGGGAACCCAGATCATTACTGGAAACCATATCTTCAAGGATCCCACCAGGCCAATTATGACTCAAGGTGCAGTTCTGGGGAAAGTAGAGATCGGTGAGGACGTCTTCCTGGGGACTAATAGCATCCTGCTTATGGGGGTGAAGGTCGGAAAGGGGTCGGTGGTAGGAGCCGGAGCGATAGTTACCAAGGATATACCTGAGTATAGCATTTCGGTGGGGGTTCCTGCAAAGGTCATAGGAAAAAGAGAATAGTTCTCTCAGAATCAAGGTAATTAAATGATTCCTAAGGTTGACGGTCTAATAAAACATAGTGGTATTATGTTAATAGCTATGGCGATTGCTAATACTTCCCTTTTGTTCTTTCACATTTATATGAGTAGAACTCTGGGCCCAGCCGGCTTTGGAATTTTGGCATCTTTTTTGTCGATTTGCTTTATCATTGAACTACCCATTAGTACTATTCAGACCGTAGTGGCTAAATATGTTTCTAATTTCAAGATCCACAACCAATATGAGCTGATTCGCCTCCTTTTCTTTCGTTCTTTAAAAAGGTTACTACCTTACGGTGGCTTGGGATTCATTGTATTTTTCCTGAGTAGCGGTTACATCAGTGCATTTCTAAAGATTCCCTCACGAACGCCGGTGATCTTCCTGGGCATTGTTCTTTTTCTTTTACTCATTATTCCCGTTCCGCGGGGAACACTCCAGGGCTTACAGAAGTTTGGTTATTTGGGAGCAAACCTGTCCATAGATGCTACCCTCCGATTGTTGTTCGGCTTTTGTCTAGTTAGTCTGGGGATGGGGATAAACGGTGCTTTGGGGGGTATTGCCTTAGCTATTGGGGTAGCTCTTTTGGCTGCCTTTACGCCGCTAAGATCTTTATTTAAACAGCGAAGATCGACCGACAATAAGATAAATTCATCTGAAATCTACGCCTTTTTTTGGCCGGTTGGACTAGCTCTTTTGTTTTTTGCCATACTGACCAATGTCGATGTCATCGTGGTTAAGCATTTCTTTAGTCCCTTAGAGGCGGGATATTACGCAGTTCTTTCTATCGTGGGGCGAGGATTTTTGTCGGTGGCATTAGCGGTTTCCATGGCCATGTTTCCCAGAGTCTCTGAATTACACGAGTTAAATCAGGATTCTTCTTTAACTTTGAAACAGAGTTTGTTTGTTTGTATTTTTCTTTTCGCTCTGGGTATCCTCATTTGTCTCCTCTTCCCTCGGTTTATTATTCTTACACTCTTTGGACGTAAATACCTTATTATTTCTTCTTTATTAGGATTATTTGGGATTGCTATAACTCCTCTAGCTTTAACCAATATTCTCATTAACTATTATTTGGCTAGGCATTCTACAAATTTTTTGTATCCCCTTTTCGCCGGAGTAATATTGTACTTGACATTGTTAACATTATTCCATAGTTCCTTGAAACAGGTTATCCTTGTTCTGGGAACCAGCGGTTCTTCGGTATTTTTGCTAAATCTGGGATTGTTTCTTTTCCAGGTCAAACGCAGCAAAATGGATGAAGCTTAGGAGTTTCCGGGATGCCCGGAAGTTTTAATCTGATATTTTCGATAAAGAACTTTGAATGTAATGAGTTCTTGAAGGATGATGACACCCTTATTCTTTCTACCCTGTAGGCTAGTGAAGATTAAAGTAAGAGATAAAAATGAGTGCTAAACTTGCCATTGATGGTGGCAAACCAGTGAGAAAGAAATTCTTAATCTTTGGAAGTCCTCAGATTTTAGATGTGGAAATTGAAGAAGTTTCCCATACTTTAAGATCCGGGTGGCTTAGTACAGGACCGAAAACTCACCAATTCGAGAAAAGATTCGGTGAATACGTGGGAAGCAGATACGCTTTAGGTCTTAGTTCATGTACTGCTGGATTGTACCTGGCACTGGAGGTTGTGGGAGTAGATGCCAGGAGTGAGGTTATTACTACACCTATGACATTCCCTTCCACGGCCAATGTTATTGTCCATCACCGAGCGAAACCTATTTTTGTAGACATTGAGAAGGAGACTATGAATATTGACCCAGAGAAGATCGAGAGTAAAATCACCCCAAAAACAAAGGTAATTGTTCCGGTTCATCTTGCCGGTCGTCCCTGTAAGATGGACAAAATAATGGAGATCGCTGAAAGAAAACACCTATATGTTATAGAGGACGCAGCTCATGCTATAGAAACTAAATACAGGTCTCAGAAGGTCGGTATCATTGGGGATGTTACTGTCTTCAGTTTTTATGTAACTAAGAACCTGGTTACCGGGGAAGGAGGAATGGCTACCACCGATAATACCGAGTGGGCTGAGGAGATGCGGGTAAAGAGTCTGCATGGGATAAGTACTAGTGCCTGGAAAAGATATTCCAGTGAGGGATTTCAACCATACGAGACTATCTGCCCTGGATACAAATTTAATATGACCGATATTCAGGCTTCGCTGGGACTACATCAACTGAAGAGGTTGGAAGATAACCTGAAGATAAGAGAAAGACACTGGAGAAGGTATAATGAGGCTTTTTCCCGAATCCCGGAGATCAGCATCCCCATTGAGGAGGATAATATCCGACATGCCAGGCACCTTTACACAATTTTATTAAGTTTAGAGAGACTAAATATAAGCCGAAATAGATTCATTATCGCCCTGAAAGCAGAGAATATTGGAACTGGCGTTCATTTTACTGCCCTTCACCTACATCCTTATTACAAAAATACCTTTGGATTTAGACAAGGAGACTTTCCCAATGCTGAATATATTTCTGATAGAACTGTTTCTCTACCTATGTCGCCTAAACTGACCGAAAAAGATGTGGATGATGTGATTGCGGCAGTTAAAAAGGTTATCGACCATTTTAAAAGGTAAAATAAATCTTTTCCTCTTCGCTCTTTTCTTGAGAGGATCTTCGAGATGTTGGAGAAAAGAAAAATAGATAAAAATATTTCATTCTTCTTCCCTGCCTTCAATGACGAAGGGACAGTGGAGAAAATGGTAGTAGATGCAATTAAAGTGTTAGAGTCTGTGGCTAAAGACTACGAAATTATCATAGTTGACGATGGCAGTTTTGATGGAACGGGAAAAGTCGCTGATGAGATGGCCCAAAGGTATCCTAAAGTGAAGGTCGTTCATCATTTATATAATATTGGTTATGGAGCTGCGCTCAAAACAGGTTTTGCCACTTCTAAATATGGACTAATTTTTTATACCGATGGGGATCATCAGTTTGATCCTGCAGAGTTAACGAGACTTCTACCTTTCATCGGTGATTACGACATCGTCTCAGGATATCGAGCAAAAAGGGCAGATACTTTGAGCCGGAGAGTATTTTCAAAGTTATACAACTTTATTATACTCATATCACTGGGAGTTAGACTGAGAGATGTTGACTGTGCCTTCAAACTTATAAAAAAGAAGGTAGTACAGACCTCGGGTCAATATATAAATAATGGAGCTTTTATTTGTGCTGAGCTTTTTTTTAGAGCTCTTCAACAAGGATATAAGGTTAAACAGATTCCAGTGCATCACTATGCAAGAGAGTATGGTAAGTCTTCCTCTTTCAGCCTGTTTTTTCTTCTTAGATCAGCTGTTGAACTCTCAGAGACAGCGTGGGAATTGAGGTTAAAGGAAAAAGTGCATGCTTTTAGACGAAATTTGCAGAGGAAGCTATTTTTCAGAAAGTTGTGGAGTCATAGTCGCATGAGACGGGGCAAATCAAAAAAAGAAAAATAGGGGAGAAGTGGTAGCGAGGAAATGTGGAGACCAAGGACTGCAAGAAAGGACATGTATGAAAGATGAAGGTTTCAGTGGTGATCCCTGCTTATGATGCTGTGAGGACGATAGACTCTTGCCTTAGCAGCATTTTAAATCAGAAGTTTTCTGATTACGAAGTTATTGTGGTTGATGGTGGCTCGACGAATGGTACAATAGAGCGAATTAAGAATTATCCTGTGAAATTAGTGAGCCAATCAAAACCGGGACTTGCCGCTGCCAGAAATATGGGAGTAGATGTGAGCAAAGGGGATATTATTATCTTTTTGGACGGTGACTGTATTGTTGAACCAGATCTCATCAGCAATATGGTGAAACCGTTGGAGAATTCAAAAATCGGAATGACTCAAGGTTATATTGACATAGCTAACCCCGACAGTCTAATTGCTCGTCTTCTCTTTATAAAAGCTAGAGATGTTTTTCGAAAATTGAAATACTTGGACTTTATCTGGACTGGTTGTGTCGCTATTAAGAAGCAGTTTTTCCAAAAGGTAGGAAAATTTAACGAGTCACTCAAATTTATGGAAGACGATGAGCTGGCTTATCGAATATTGGATGAGGGTTATAGAATATACTTGGTCAAGAAGGCCAGATTTCTACATTACTTCCCGGAGTCACTCTGGAAACACTTAAAAAGACAGACGGCCACAGCAAGATGGATGGTTCGATTAGTGAGAACTTCTGGGCGTCTTACCAGCCAACACGGAAATCTGACTGAATATTTCAAACTCCTCATTCATGGTTTGATGTTATTAGCCTTGCCTTTAATCCTTTGGACGCCTCTTCCTTTCATAATTCTTTTTACTTTGTCCCTGGCAAGTCATCTGAGAGTTGCTTATTGGGCTATGAAAAATGACCTGAGACATATTCTTATTATTCCTTTTGAATTTCTTACCAAACTATCCTGGGTCGCTGGATCAATTGCGGGATTAACAGATATTATCTTGAAAAAGCCAGAGATAGAGCCCTTAAATCAAAGGATTTCTTTATTATAAACTATGAATGGGAAATTGATTAGATTTCTTAATAATCAGGAGTTACTGGTTCTGGTTTGCTTAGTGGTGATTTCATTTCTTATTGGGCTTACCTCGTTGCACTTTTTCCATTTTGTTGGCTCAGACGGAGGTGGAGATGGTGTTGGCTATGCTCTGGTGGGCAAGAATCTTTTTTCGGGAAAGGGTCTTTCCTTACGGGGAGGCCCGGAGTTAATTCATCCGCCCTTTTATCCTATTCTCATCGGGCTCTTCTGGTTCTTCACTAGCAATTTAGAATATTCTGGCCAAATGGTTTCAATCATTGCTACCGCTCTTCTGGTCATTCCTATCTACTACCTGGCAAAACAAATGTACGGGAGGAAAGTGGCATTAGTATGCGCTGGTTTTACCATAGTTTTTCCACCTCTGGTGTACGGGTCAACAGAAATTCGCTGTGAGCCTTTGTATACATTATTATTGATAAGTTCTGTTGCCCTTAACTGGCAAACATTGCGCAGTACCAATATTTTCTGGGCTTCTTTAACGGGTATAATGATTGGGCTGGCTTACCTTACTCATTCTATGGGTATTATATTTATACCTATCTTTATAGTTTTCCTCTTGTTCTCAAAGTTTTTTGTCTCCAGGCCCACTAAAAAACGGATTTTAGCGAAGATCGTTCTTCTATTAGCAAGCTTCGTTATAGTTTCGTTGCCTTATTGGGTTTTCTTACACCGACATACTGGAAAATGGCTTATTAGTGGTAATACCGCTTATATTCAATTCTCTGAGGCGCACCTATCAGGTGGTAATCTAGAGAAAGATAGCTTCATATTCTCTGAAGAACCATCCTGGGTAAAGTACAAGAGCTCCAGATTTTCTCAGTCCGGGGGAGGGGTGATTAGATTCGCCATTGCTCATCCGGAAAGACTATTCCGTGTCGTTATAAAAAATTTTTTCAGCATATACCCCAAAATAGTCGAAAACGCTGAACGATTAAGAGTTTCTTCCTCCATAGTAAAAACTTCGCTGCTATTCATGTTATCGGTTATACTGGTCGGGTTATTCAAGAGTGTTTGGGATAGGAGATTCACTGGCAAGGAGTTTTATCTAATGGTTATTTTGCTTTCTGCCTCAGCCTTTCTTCTTTTTCATATTGAGCCTAGATATTTTTTCCCTTATCTACCTATTCTGATTCTGGGCCTGGCAAAAGTAACAGTTGAAATTGAAAGCTGGTTAGGACGGAAGTTTTCGAATTCAAACAGGATTACCTCTCCTCTTTGGGGATTCATAATTCCAGGGATACTCATCTTGGGGATGAGTATCCCTTCAGCCCATCTGATTTTAAAGAAAAAAAGTATAGTACCTTACGAATATAAAATTATGGGTCAATGGATGAAGGAGAATATAGAGAATATTTCAAATAGCCTGGTAATGTCGAGAAAGGCGGGGGTGCCCTTTTATGCTGGATCCAAATGGAATCCACTATATTACGGTGAATACGCAGAATTGATTAAATATGCAAGGTCAAAAAGAATTGATTATCTGGTGATCGATGAATACATAATCCCCCGGCTGCGGCCTCGCCTTACCTTTCTACTTGACCCAGGCAAAGATCATCAGGGATTGGAAGTAGTACACGTGATCCAATACCGAGGAAGAAAAATAATACTCTACCGTCTCAGCAGGAGTCAATGAGAAATTTTTCATCGAGGATTGCTTTGGTGATAGCACTTATGGCTATTTTTGGGTTAACAGACTGGTCTAATCACTCGGCCTTAGCCATGAATTTACCAAAGAGACTGGCAGGAAAAGAGTATCACCCTAAGATGGAGAGTGTACTGGGAATGCTGAGAGAGAAATACATTGAGGGTAGGGCAGTGGCGGAGACTTTTTCCCGTAAGAGACAGATTCCCTTTCATGATGATGAAATCACTGTTGTCTTGGTACCGCCGGAAAATGAAGACTCTTCATTTATTGATCAGGCAGGTTTGCGCTCGTGGGGAGCTAAAGTTGAGGCTGTCTCTCCTCATTTGTTGAGGGCGAGTGTTCCTGTGTCTAACCTCGATAAGATTGCCGACAAAGTTGCTGGCATCTCATACATAAGATTACCTCTTACTCCTCTTCCTGCCGAAGTGAGAAGTGAAGGAGTTGAACTAATCAACGCTTTAGCATATCAAAACTCTAGCTATCAGGGTCAAAATACTAAAGTGGCTATTATTGATCTTGGATTTGAGAGATTAACAGCCGCCCAAGCCAACGGGGATATACCCTATACCATTATAGGCAAGGATTTTACAGGGGGAGGACTGAGCAATGGGACCACCCATGGGACCGATATGGCTGAGATCGTACATGATGTTGCCCCTGAAGCCCAGCTCTACCTTATTAAGATAGCCGATGAGGTTGATCTTGAAAATGCTAAAGATTACTGTGTTTCTGAAGGTGTGGATATTATTAATCATTCCTGGGGCTGGTTTAATACAAACTTTACCGATGGAACCGGGTTGGTCTGTAGTATTGCTGATGATGCCCGATCCAGAGGTATTCTCTGGGTTAATGCTGCCGGCAACTGGGCAGAGAAACATTATCAGGGATTGTTCACCGATGGTGATAATGATAATTGGCATGATTTTAGTCCGGGAGACCAGACAAACATTATCCAGACATCTAGCGGAGAGGACATTTACATATACCTTACCTGGAATGATTGGCCTACCACTAGCCAGGATTACGATCTTTATTTATTTGTTTTGTTGCGTTCGGATCTTGTGCCTATAGCTGATTCAACCAATAGACAGACCGGCACTCAACCCCCTGCGGAAAGCATCGTCCTCCAGAATGCTTCACCCAACACTTACTATATAGCTATTTACAGATATAATGCTACCGAGGATAAAGAGTTGAAGATCTTTAGCTTTTCTCACTCTTTACAATATCAAACACCGGCCCATAGTCTTTCGGCACCTGCTGATGCCGCAGGAGTCGTAGCTGTAGCTGCCATTGATCAGGCCAATTGGCAGACTGGCCCCCAGGAGGATTATAGTTCCCAGGGCCCTACCACCGACGGAAGGACTAAGCCTGACATAAGCGGCCCTACCAACGTTGCTACTTTTACTTCTGGCCGGCAAGGGGGGACATCCGGTGCCACGCCTCATGTGACCGGTGCCGCTTCTTTGTTACTGTCCAGGTATCCAGGGGTTGCCTCAGATCAAATAGAGGTAATTTTGGAGAGGTGCGCCGTCGACATGGGTAATCCAGGTAAGGATAGCATCTACGGTTCGGGGCGGCTAAATTTATCCCTTAACACGCCTCCAATCCTCTCCTGGACCGGGGAACCCAATTATGTCTCGGATGGATTGAATCCAGATAGGGGGAATACTTCTACACAATTTATCTATCGGGTAATGTACACTGATCTGGACAACGATGCTCCCAAAAATGATTATCCCAAGGTTCATATTTTGAAGGAAGGATCGGAGATCTCGGATAGTCCCCTCGCTATGGATGAGGTAGATACCGGGGATACTACCTATACTGATGGGAAGCTTTATACTTATACCAAGACTGACTTAGCTACGGGCATGGACTACAGTTATTACTTTGAGGCTAAAGATCAGAGCAATGCAAAAGCGGGTGGTGCGCCAACAATCGAGACAAGCGGGCCTGACAGAGTCCTCTCTGCAAATTTGTTAAGTTTGATAGTCTACCCTAATCCATTTAGTCCAGCAAAGGGGCATACCCAAATTATCTTTGATAGGTTAACGCCTGATGCAACTATTCGCATCTTCAATCTCTCTGGTGAAGAGGTCTTCAGGGAGGATGTGAGTTGGCAGATAAGTTGGCCCTGGAATGTGGAGAATAACCAGGGAGAGACTGTGGCTAAGGGTATTTATATCTATTTGGTTACCAATAGTGTGGGGGAGAAGAAGATAGGAAAGATCGCTGTGATTAAATAGATAGATATGGGGGAAACAGAGTGGATAAAGAAATTTCAGTAGTTATTCCCGTTTGCGATGAGGGAATAAGTCTTCCCGAGTTATACACCCGGTTAAAATCTATGATGAACAGTCTGGGTAAGACCTATGAGGTGATCTTTGTCGATGATGGTAGCCAGGATAATTCATTCGCTATCATAGAGGAGTTTTATAATAAGGAGAAAACAGTAAAGGGTATTCGCTTTAAGAAAAACTTTGGCAAAGCGGCCGCACTTTCTGCCGGGTTTAAATATGCTAGGGGTAAGGTAATCATAACCATGGATGCTGACCTTCAAGATGATCCAGGGGAGATTCCCAATTTTCTTCACAAGCTTGATGAGGGATATGATTTAGTTACGGGCTGGAGGTTTAAAAGAGCCGACCCCATTTCAAAAACTCTGCCTTCCAGACTATTTAACCGTTTAACTTCTCTATTAACCGGAGCCGGTATTCACGACTTTAATTGTGGATTTAAAGCTTACCGGAAGGAAACTGTCGAAGATATTGATATTTACGGTGAACTGCACAGATATATTCCCGTTCTTGCTCGCTGGAGAGGTTACAAGATTGGTGAGATTAAGGTAAGACATCATCCACGGAGGCACGGTAAGTCTAAATATGGTGCTGAAAGACTTTTGAGAGGGCTGACGGATTTATTCACCGTTATCTTTCTAATCAGATATGTGGAAAGACCGTTTCATCTATTCGGGGTGATTGGGTTGTTGGTATTTTCGGCGGGATTTGTTATTAATATTTATTTAGCCATGCTCTGGATAATACTTAAGCAGGGAATTGGATCTAGACCTTTGCTCATCTTGGGGATGTTGTTAATGTTAATTGGCTTTCAGATCATATCTACCGGGTTGATCGGCGAGATAATAGTCAGTACGAGATCCAAGGATAATCAGGGTTACACTATTGACAAGGTGCTTGAATAGACCTTGACGATTTTTCCACTCTCTGGTGAAAGTGGTCAGTGAAAAAGGAGATAAGTAGTATAAGGGAGAAGGTAGTGTGCGATTTTCAAATTCAACCAAGCGCCTCTTTGTGAAAGTTCGGTTTCTGGTAATGGTGGTAGGGGTTATTCTCTGGGTTGCCACTGGTAATATCGCCCGAATAGGTAGAGGGGTGATTTCATTGTGGCAACCTATCCTGAAATATCCTTTCGCTTCTTATGATCAGAAAATGGCGGCAAAATGGGGCTACTACAATCTTTTAAAACTTGTAAAAGACCATACTCCACCGGAGGCGGTCATAATGCATCCATCTCCGGAAGTATTTTGGCTAAATGTGGGAAACTCATCGCTTCTTCAGTACTTTCTTTACCCAAGGGGACTGCGGGGGGGATCTCGGGATACAACCAACCGTGATAAAACCATTACCCATGTGTTGGTCGCTTGGGGAGAGGGTAGGGCTAAAGATCAAAGACTATATGGATGGCCAAAATTTCCGGTTAACGTGAGGAAATTTTACCATCTGCCATCCAAAAGGCAATTTTTGATAAATGGGCTTGATGTTGCCACCAAAGGGTCAGACCAAAAGTCGGCCCATTCGAAGGAGCTTTTAAAAAACTACGTATTTGACTCCCAAAGGGAAGTCAATGATCATCATCTGGTGAAAGTTAATAATCACTACATAGAGTATATTGAACTCACCTATAGTTTCAACCAATACGATTATTGGACCAAAAATATCCATACGCCGCTTACTAGTGAGACAGTGATTAAAGCACAGGTGAAAGCAAATATTAAACACAGTGTTAATTTCATAGCAGAGGTTACATACCATAATGGTAAGCGGAGCATTTTTGGATCCGGGCCTAACAGAGAAATAGGCTCTTGGGAGTTTCTATTGATTGATGATCTTTGTCAAAGAGCCAAAAAATACGGTCTTGCAAGGGGTTGGGACACCAAGAAAATGTGGATTAGCAGAATTGGGGTGAATACCGGTCTTCCTCTGGAGATGCCATATCTTGAAAAGTGGGGTATCATAGAACTTGAAAAAGGAGAGAAAGTGGAAAATGGGGAGTTAGCCGGTGAGATTGACAATGCTTCAACTTTTCTGAGAAAGGGAAATTTTTATAGGACGAGGAATCAGATAAGGGAAGCTATAGCGAACTACAAACTGGCAGCTCTCCTTGAGCCGTGGAATGGCTGGGTTTATTATTGTTTGGGAGACATCTATAGGCAGGAGGGCAACCAGCCTGAAGCAATCGCTCAGTATAGAGAAGCGATCAGGCTTGAGCCTGATATTGCTTGGTTCTATTTAGCTCTGGGGGAGGTCTATAAAGAGCGAAATGAGACTGATTTAGCCAGAAAGAATTTTGAGAAAGTTCTGAACCTGGATCCATTAAATGGTTGGGCTCGTGTAGCCCTTGAGGAACTAGATAAAAAGCAAACTTAAAAACCCAGGGAGGAAAAGTTGAAAAGAGCGTTGATAACAGGAACCACTGGTCAAGATGGCTCATATCTAGCAAAGTTTTTGTTGGGTAAAGGTTATAAGGTTTATGGAACATACCGCAGGCTAAGTACTCCGAATTTTTGGAGATTGCAATACCTTGGCATTTTTGAGAAAATTAACCTAATCCCGGCTGATTTAGCAGATATGTCTTCCATTGTTGAGGCAATCAGGATGACTCAGCCTGAAGAGATATATCACTTGGCGGCGCAAAGTTTTGTGGGGGCCTCTTTTGAGCAACCTTTAGGAAGTGGTGAGATTACCGGCTTAGGAGTTACTCGGGTCTTAGAGGCAATAAGACAAGTTAATCCAGAAATCAAGTTTTATCAGGCTTCCACCAGTGAGTTATACGGAGATAACGCCCATACCCCTCAGAATGAAAGTACTCCTTTCCAGCCGTCCTCTCCTTATGCGGCAGCTAAATTGTACGGCTACTCAATAACCCGGATATATAGGGAGGGCTATGGGATGTTTGCCTGTAATGGGATTCTTTTTAACCACGAGTCACCCCTAAGAGGTTTAGAATTTGTAACCAGAAAAATCTCTAATACCGCGGCAAAGATTTTCTTAGGCTTAGAGAAGGAATTAAAATTGGGGAATCTGGAGACTAAGAGAGATTGGGGTTATGCTCCTGAATATATAGCATCAATGTGGTTGATGTTGCAGCAAGAAAGATCCGATGATTATGTAATTGCCACCAATGAGACCCACTCGGTAGGAGAATTTCTCCAGGAAGCATTCAATATCTTAGACTTAGACTGGCGAAGATATGTTAAAGAGGATAAAAGATTCTTTAGGCCTTTGGATGTGAGTTTACTCCAGGGAGATTACTCAAAAGCAAAGGAGAGACTGGGCTGGGAGCCAAAGGTAAAGTTTCAAAAGTTGGTGAAAATAATGGTTGAAGAAGATCTTGAACGATGGAAAAGATGGCAAAATGGAGAAAGGTTTCCTTGGGATGCGGCTAATTATCCAAGCGAAGCAAATATATTGACCAGGGGCCCCAGAATCTAATACGGTGCTCACCAATATTAAGGAGTGAAATTTCAAGAGCTACGGCAAAGTAAAATGTTTCTGGTAGGACTAGTAGTTCCCACTGTACTCGGCTTTGTTATAACTCTCCTAATCAGCCCCCAGATCAAATTCTGGGAATGTCTTGCTTTGAGTTATGGTTTGGGTTTTGCCTTTTTAACCCTGGCTATGTTTTTCCTGAACGTAGTTGGAATTAAGTTTTCCTTGCTAAATACTCTTATTCTTGTGGGCGGAATATTCTTTGTTCTCCTTGGGTATCTCATAAAAAAAAACTGGACTGCTGGCTTTTCACTAAGGAAAATCCAGCTTTTCCGAAGGATAAAGGAAGCTGTTGGCTCTCTTTCAATCTTTGAAAAAATTATAGTTTCACTCTTATGCTTCTTTATCTTTTCTAATATAGTGATTGGCGTTTACTGGCCTGTTTACTGGTCTGATGCCTTAACAGTCTATGATTTTAGGGCGAGGCTTCTTGCCCGGACTCTGTTCTTTCCCCAGGCAGCTTCCCTGAACATAGAGTACCCAGGAGCGGTTTTCTCCTATCCTCCTATGACTTCTCTGGTGCATACCTGGTTATATCTTTGGGGTTGGGCTAATCCTAAGATTTTCTATCCCTTACTTCTTATTTCTTTAGCTACCATCTTTTATTATTCCTTAAAGGATTATAGCCCTCGCTACCACTGCCTGATATTTACCTTGATTTTAGTAACCGTTCCTCACCTATTTTCTCATGCAACCTGTGCTTATACCAATTTTCCCTTTACTTTTTATTTTAGTGTGGCGAGTTTATACCTTTACCGCTGGATGACTCAAGAGAAAAGGGGCTTTTTAGTTCTAGCAGGGATTTTTTTGGGATTGAGTTCCTGGGTGAGATATGAATCAGAGATATTTTTCTCAGGATATTTGGCCGTTTTAGTGGTCTTCAGTCTTTCTCGAAAGCGTTATTTCGCTCCTTTTTTGTTTGCTCTTCTCTATTTTGCCATTCAACCCCTATGGAAGATCTATTTTCAACACGTCTTGCACCTTGGTATTTCCCCTGGTATAACATCCAGGATTTCTACTAGTATGGACATGTCTGGCAACTTGCTTGATTTTATGCGATGGAAAGAGGTCATGCTGTTTTTATGGGAGTGGGTGGGTTACTTCCAAGTGGCTTTTGCTATGCTCATTTTAGCTAGCTTGCTCTATGTTGACAGGCTACGAAAACATCGTTTTTTATTTCTGATGATTGCTTTAAACCTAATTCTATTCGTAGTAGCAACCTACATATATTCACTAACTGCACCGGGCTGGAACAGCTCCGGGACTGGGGGGTCTGTCAGGCGTTTATTCATCATGTTTTTACCGATTATCTGGTATTTCATCGCCTTGATAACCGCCGAGCCTGGTTATCTAAAAAGCGAGGCTTCTAGAGAAGGCGAGGTAAGGAAAAGGTCACAAGCCCCTTTTCATAAACTTCTTTGATTGTATGGCTAAAGGGGATGAGGTAAAGGAGTTGAGGTCTTAGAATGCGAAGGAAGGGGATTTAATTCAACTGTCCTTGCAAGCGATATTCTATCCAGTTACACAAGAATTGCTGGGGTTGTAGAGGAGTTAATGTGATGAGAGTTCTTTATATATGTTCATCTATACCCAGTAGAGGAATTCAGTATTATGCTAGTCTGCTTCCGGAGGCGATGAGCAGATTAGGTGTTGAGCCTATCATCTTATCAGGGCCAGGCGAAGAGGATCCAGGAGTTCGTAAGAGACTGCATTCTACTGGATTAGAGGTGATTGATCTTCAGAGCCTGCAGAACGTGGGGGTAAAGGCGTCTTTCAAAAGCGCGCGAGATCTTGCCCGGATTTTTCAAAAATGGTCCATAGACATAATACACGTATTTGGATTTAGAGCAGCTTGGCGTAGTCTAATGGTTCAATTAGTTTCTCGCCATCGTTCCTCTATACCCATTGTTATCACACTAACTTGGATAAGAAATGGTGAGCTTGGGGAGTGGCTGACTCGTGCCATATGCAGTCAGATATACAACTGCACCAATTGCACTGTGTGTTTGCTTTCTACCTTAGAATTCAAGAAAATGAGATCCGCAGGGCTTAAGCGCCGTAATGCTCTTATGATTCCTTTTTACATAGATTACAGGAAATTTCACGCTCTTTATCATCAATATAAAAGTACCATACTGCCTTTTTACCAATCATTAGAGGGGCGATTCCCTGTGGTCTATCCGGCACGCTTTCGTCCGCTAAAAGGACACGAATGCCTACTCCGTGCAGCTAGATTGGTGGTGAAGCGGTTCCCAGAGTGCATTTTTGTTCTCGCTGGAGAAGGCTCCGTACTTGGGCGCATGCGTTTGCTGGCTGCCGACCTGGGCATCGCCGATCACATATTATTTGTCGGGAGAATACGAGTAGAGCAAGTACCAGCGCTTCTGCACCGTTGCAGAATTGGAGTCGTCCCTTCCCTTTCTGAAACTTTCAGCAGCGTCATCGCCGAATATTTGCTTGCAGACCTTCCCGTTGTTTCAACAGATGTAGGTTTTGCTTTGGATCTAGCACAGGTTGGAGGAGTGATGATGGTGCCAAAGTCCGATTTTGAAGCTATGGCAGAAGCTATCATACAGCTTATAGAAGATGAGAACCTACGAAAACAGATTGCCGAGCGAGGGAAGCGGTTTGTTTTGGAGCAATGTGAGATAAACAAGATAGCGAGAAAGTACAAAGAGGTCTATGAGCGTTCCTTATCAAGATAGATAGCGAAGTGCCTGTTTTCTTTCATCTTTAGCCTGGAGAGGAAGAGTAACGATAAGGTAAGACCACTGGTGAAAATTAATACGTGAACCACTTGAAGCAAAGTTTGATGAAACAGCCCCAGCAAAACAATCTCGAGAAAAGTACATCCGAGAAGGACCTTGATAAATCGCATATCTTTGAGAGCCAGAAGATACGCCGTATATACCATAACTAGAGCAATAAAGCCCATGGCTATCCCAAAGGTTCCCAATAAGGGAGCTGCTGCTGAATATGCAGAGCCATATAAGGTGTTGATGATAAAAGAAGGGGATAGCCAGTAGGCTGCCAGGACAATGCCAGAAAACAAGATAACGTAAATTGAGCTCTTCTTCAAAATTGGTAGGGTATTTTCTCCTCTGGTGTGAAGCTCGGATACCAGGGGAAACATGGGGATAGTGAAGGCGGAGGAGACGAAGAACATAACTTTTCCTAAAACCGAGATCACAGTATAAACTCCTGCCTCTTCTGAGGTAAAGAAGTGCTTGACAAAGATGAGATCGACATTTGTCATGACAGCGAGGCAGACGGACATGGTTAAGGCAGGCAGGGAAAATTTGTAGATTCTGGAAACATCTATTGTCTCATTCCGTAGGTGAAACAAAAACCCCAAAGGTGTGAGTGTTAAAAGAATGGCGGCAAGATAGCCCAGGCCATAAGCAAGGATAGCCCCATTTACACCCAGACCCACGGAGACTAGTAGAACACCGAGGAGGAGACGGATAAGTGTCTCTAGACTTATGTTCAGGCCCAATTGACCGAACTTCTGTAATCCTCGTAGAACTCCACGGGGAATTGACAAAACTGCTGCGAATGCTAAAACAAGACCCATAAGAATGACCGGGAAAGGAGAAGGAATTCTTAAGAAATTGGCTATCAGCCAACTACTCAGGGATAATCCAATAAATATGAGAATGGTGTAGCGGAATAGTTTTCTCATACCGAAAAAAAGGAGGGAAGCTACTTTTCCGTATTCCTCTCTTGCTTTGAATTCAGAGGTGAATTTTGTAACTACGGTGGAGATGGCCCCTAAAGGAATGAAAAGGACATAAAATGCCGCCAGCAACGAACCTAATATTCCGTATCCTGCTGGTCCCAGGGATCGACCCATATATAGATGAAACAGATAGCCAAGTAGGTTTGCCACTATGGTGGCGCTAAACATAATGCCGCTATGTCTTGCAAGCCGATGAGGCATTTTATTCGGTCCGTATTGGAAAATATGCCACAATAGTTAATCGGTGTCAAAATTCGAATTCAAGTCTCGTCTGAGACGACTTTCTCTTTATCCGGCAGCTGGCCATGAATTTTAAGAGAGCTCTCTTCCAGGAGTTTTGACGATTATGGAAAAATGAAGATATCTATTGTCTTGGGGACTCGCCCTGAAATCATCAAAATGTCCTCTATTATAAAAGAATGCGAAAAACTAAAGCTAGATTACTTTATTTTGCATACAGGCCAGCACTACTCTTATGACATGGACAAGACCTTCTTTCGACAATTGGGACTGCCACAGGCAAAATATAACTTAGGAATCGGATCTGGCTCTCATGCTAGGCAAACTGGTAAGATGCTTATGGGATTGGAGTCGATATTGGAGGAAGAAAAACCCGATATAGTTCTGGTGGAAGGGGACACTAATACAGTCTTAGCTGGTGCTTTAGCAGCATCTAAGTTAGGTATAAAAGTTGGTCACGTTGAGGCTGGGCTGAGAAGTTTTGATAAAATAATGCCGGAGGAGATAAATAGAACCTTAACTGATCATTGCTCCGATTTTTTATTTGCTCCTACCCCAGAAGCAAAGCAAAATCTGGTGAAAGAAGGAATACCTCAAGAGATGATTTTTATTACTGGGAACACCATAGTAGATGCTGTTCATCTTTACTCTGAGTTATTAAAAGATACCGATTTAATTGACCAATTAGATTTAAGATATAGGGATTACATTTTGGTTACCATTCACAGACAGGAAAATGTTGATAATATGGAGAGATTTACCAGGATTTTACAGAGCTTAGAAAGGATTACGAAAGAATTTCATCTGCCATTAATCTGTCCCCTTCATCCTCGGTCGAAGAAAAAAATGAAAGAGTTCAAGATAGAGCCAAGGGCAGTAAGATTAATTGGTCCCATCGACTTTCTCTCATTCCTAAGGCTCGAGGCCGGAGCCAAACTAGTATTGACCGATTCTGGCGGTGTTCAGGAGGAAACCTGTATTTTAGGAGTTCCCTGTGTGACCTTAAGAGATAGCACTGAACGTCCAGAGACGTTGGATGTCGGTTCAAATGTATTGGCTGGAACAGACACCATGAAGATACTCGAGAGTGCAAGGCTAATGATAAACAAAAAACTTGGCTGGGAGAACCCATTTGGAGATGGAACGTCTGGGAGAAGGATCGTTAAAATATTAAAGGAGTATTTTAATGAGCTACTAAAATAGAAACTTAAGATTTGGAGGATGAGATATGGCAGGAAAAAAGGTGCTGGTCACCGGCGGCAAAGGATTTATTGGATCAAATCTCGTTCCGGACCTGCGAAAAAGGGGTCATGAAGTTTGGATTTGTGATTTGATGCATTCATCTGAAGATAAATATATAAGGTGTGACCTCGGTGAATATCGGCAAGTTGAAAAAATATTTGAAAGAGAGGACTATGATTATGTATATCATGCTGCGGCAGAGTATGGGCGCTGGAATGGAGAAGATTACTATGAGAACCTGTGGCTCACCAATGTGATTGGTACTAAGAACCTCATCAGGATTCAGGAAAGGAAAAAGTTTAGAATGATACTGTTTAGCAGTGCCGAGGTTTACGGAGATTACGACGGGGTAATGAAAGAAGATGTAATGGATAGCATCCCCATAAAACAGATGAATGACTACGCTATGACCAAATGGGTTAATGAGATGCAGGTATTAAACTCCTCGGCTATGTATGGGACAGAAACAGTAAGAGTTCGACTGGTTAATGCCTATGGACCTTATGAACATTATACTCCTTACCGCGGTGTGATTCCAAACTTTATCTACAAAGCTTTAATGAATATGCCCTACGCAGTCTATCTCAATCATAGGCGTATTTTTGATTATGTAGAAGATACCTCTCGAACCTTAGCTAACATAATTGATAATTTCATTTCGGGAGAAGTTTACAATATCGCCGGAAGAAAAGAGTGGGAATGTGAGATAAAGCACATCTCAGACCTTATCCTGGATTATCTGGATAAGGATGATTCCAGGGTGGAATATAAAAAAGCTGAGCCTTTCACTACCAGAGTTAAAAGAATTGATTCTTCCAAAGCGGCCAAGGATTTAGGACACGATCCTAGAATTCCCCTAGAAGAGGGAGTACCGAAAACTATTGAATGGATGAAGGCTCTCTATGGCCCAGGGGGGTAAATTATGGAAAAATATCTAAGAGAATATGCGGGTAAAAGAATATTGATTACCGGTGGCGCCGGGTGTATTGGGAGTAATTTAGCCTCTGCTTTATTGAAAGTCGGTGCCCAGAAGGTATCTATATTGGATGATCTTTCCTCTGCGGAAAGATGGAATGTACCTGAGGATCCCCGGGTGAATTTCATTCAGGGAAGTATCCTTGATGAAGAGTCCCTTAAAAGAGCTTTTTCGGATGAATGTGATTATGTATTTCATCTAGCGGCTCACTTTGCGAATCAGAACTCGGTTGATCATCCAGAAACCGATCTTATGGTCAACGGCCTGGGTACTTTAAAGGTATTGCAGTATTCCCGCCTGACTAAGTCTTCAAAGTTCGTTTTTGCCTCATCTGGATGTTCTGTTTATGGAAGTGTGGCTCCTCTTCCTTTAAGAGAAGATTTTGTATCTTTAAAACTCGATACTCCCTATCAAATCACTAAACTCTTGGGGGAGCTCTACTGCAATTTCTTTTATAGTTATTTTGGCCTGCCCGTAGTTATAGGCCGTTTCTTCAATGTTTATGGTCCCGGGGAAATTCCCGGAAGGTATAGAAACGTCATCCCCAATTTTATCTACCGGGCGAAGCTGGGGCAGGCCTTACCTATAACCGGATCCGGTAAAGAAACCAGAGACTTTACCTTTGTCGAAGATGTGGTTGATGGGGTCCTGCGACTGGGTGCGCTGCCCGAGGCTGTAGGGAAGGCCCTCAACTTAGCCTCGCAGACAGAAACTAAGATCATAGACTTAGCCAATATGATTAATGAGCTTACCGGAAATGACAAAGGAGTGGTATTTGTCAAAAGAAGAAGCTGGGATAAAATCATCAGAAGAAAAGCATCCATAGAGAAAGCTAGAAAAATTCTGGGATACAGTCCGAAAACGGAGATTAAAGACGGTATCCAAAAAACCATCGACTGGATTTCAGAGCATTGGGATAAAATAAAAGTAAGTGCAAAATTCTAGAGGCTATCGGGACATAAAATGAAGATTTTGGTGGTTCAGGAAACAGATTGGATTAAAAGAGGTCCACATCAACAGCACCATTTAATGGAGAGGCTCTCACTAAGAGGACACCAAATTCGGGTTATTGACTATGAGCTCTTGTGGAGAAAAGAGGCTGAGAAGAACTTATATTCGAAAAGGCGAGTTCTGGAGAGGGTCTCAAGGGTTCATAAGGAAGCTAATATTACTCTTCTTCGTCCAGCTATGGTAAAGATTCCGGGACTGGATTATCTTTCGCTGATTTTCTCACACAAAAAAGAAATTGCTCGACAAGTCAAAGAGTTCAGGCCTGTGGTAATTGTGGGGTTTGGCATTCTTAATACTTACATGGCTATGAAGCTGGCCAAGAAAAATGGTATCCCTTTCATATATTATCTGATAGATGTTCTGCATAGCGTTATTCCTGTTAGATATTTTCGGTGGGTGGCAAAAATACTGGAGAAAAAGACTCTCAAAAATTCACATAGAGTTATCGTAATAAACGATAAGCTTAAGGATTATGCTATTGGAATGGGTTCCCATTCTGATCGGACTTATTTGGTAAGGGCAGGAGTGGATCTTGAGTGTTTCAATCCGTATATTGATGGCAGCAGGGTAAGAAAGCAGTATAAAATTACAAAAAACGATTTTGTTCTCTTTTTTATGGGGTGGCTTTACGATTTTTCCGGATTGAAAGAAGTTGCTTTAGGTCTTGCCAAAATCAAAAACCAGGAATCTAACTTTAAACTATTGATAGTCGGAGAAGGCGATCTCTATTCTGAACTTAAAAAGATTCAACAAGAATACAATTTGCAAGATAAAATAATTCTCGCCGGTTGGCAGCCTTACGAGAAAATCCCGGAATTCTTGACAGCCTCTGACTTGTGCTTGTTTCCAGCTCATGACAATGAAGTAACGCATAATATTGTTCCCATAAAGATATACGAGTACATGGCAGCGGGTAAGCCAGTGATAGCCACGAGATTGCCTGGGGTAGTGAAGGAGTTCGGTAATAATAATGGGATTATCTATGTTGATGAACCAGGAGGGGTTGTAAAAAGAACAGTCAGGTTAATTAAGAATGGTGATCTGGCTGAACAGGGTTTAAGGGCAAAAGGGTTTGTTAAAAGATATAGCTGGGACAATATCACTCAGGATTTCGAGGCGATTTTAGAAAAAGCCTGTTTAAATTCAAGGAAAAAAGTAGAGTAAATGAGAAGTGAAGCAGACCTTTTTACTGCTTGGTGAGTCTTGAGCAGAGGGAGGTGAGATTGCCGAAAAAGGCTTGAGGGATGAGATTATTCTTTCTTAAGATCAAGAAATTTGGAGAGTTGATTTACCTGGCTGGCATTGTACCTTTGTGGTGGCTTATTTCGCTTTTGGGTATCCTGGCGGCTGGCTTTTTCGTCAGAGTATATGGGATAGACTTTGGACTGCCTTATATCTATCATCCAGATGAGCCCATGATAGCTGAGCGGGTTATCTCCATGCTTAAAAGTGGTAATCTTAATCCCGGTTGGTTTGGTTGGCCCAGTCTCTATATGTATATGCAGCTGCCTGTCTATGTGCTCCGTTTCTTCTACGGTGTTTCTAAAGGTGGGTCGGCCATCATAGAATCTTACCGGGCCGGTTATTATCTTTGGGGTAGATTTACCACCGCCTGCCTGGGAACCCTTACAGTTGCGCTAACCTACACCCTGGGAAAGAAACTGCTGGACAGAAAAACCGGTATTCTGGCAGCTCTTTTCCTGGCTTTTTCTTACCTTCATGTTTCCAGCTCCCATTATATTACTGATGATGTGCCGGTAACTTTCTTTGTGGTTTTAACAGTTTTGGTCTGCTTTTGGATTGTGGAAAAAGGAGAGATCAAATTTTACCTCTTAGCTGGTCTTCTGGCAGGTTTTGCTGTTGCTACCAAATACACAGGAGGCCTGGTCATTCTATGTATTTTCTTCGCCTATATTTTCAGGCTAATGAAGGGAAAGAAAGAATATGAGAGAATTCTTTATTCTCTCATTACTCTGGTATGTGGGTTTCTCATAGGTGTGCCCTACGCCATAAAAGAGATGCCCACTTTTCTGGGAAACGTAGCTGGGGAAATATATGAATATAGTACGTTAGGACATCTCAGCCAGGAAGGTACGGAAAATTGGTGGTACTACTCTAAGTATCTCTCGAGAGAAGGCTTGGGTAGGGGAATTTTTATCCTCTCCATGGCTGGCCTGGTTCTTGCTGCCTTGAAAAGCACTGAAAAAAGATTCTTATCTATACTTTTTCTGATAACTTATTTTCTTTGGGTCTCCTCGAGCAAAGTACGTTTTCCCAGAGCTCTTATGCCTATACTGCCTTTTTTTTCTTTATGTTCTGCTTTTTTTATGGCCTCTCTTTGGGCTTGGTTGGCAAAAAGGGAGCTTTTTAAAAAGAAAAGAGGTTTGGTTAACCTCATCTTCATTCTCTTAATCGTGGCTCTTTTGTTCTTTCCGGTAATAAATACATGGAGCTTCAGTCATAACCTGACTAAGACCGATCCTAGAACTCTTACCAAAGAGTGGGTTGAGAGTAACATCCCCAAAGGAGCAATAATTGTTGATGAAGCTGAAGTTCCCCTTGATAAAAAGAATTACAACTTAAGGCGGTTGCCTTTAGGCGAAAAGAGGCTCAACTGGTACTATGATGAGGGGGTGGAGTATCTTATTGCCTCCGGTAAGTACCATCGATTCGAGGAGGAATGGAGAAAATATCCCCATATTGTAGCCAACTATAATGAGATATTCCGCGAAGTAGAATTGATAAAAGAGATAGGATTTATCCGTATATATAAGCCTAAACCTGAACCAGGCCAATGAACCTGTGCAAAGGGATTATCTAAGAGTGAGGGGGAAAGATGGCCAAGGAGCGGATTACTATCTTAGTCAAGCAGATGATGCTGTTGCTCATTCAATTTGGGAGAGTGTTGGAACCAGCTAGGATATGAATGAGTTGGGTCACATTGCTGGTTGTAGATGCTGGGGAGGCAAATTAGAATGGATAATGTCATCACCAGAAAAGGAAGACCTGAAGATGCTCGAGATTTTTCACAGCTTGTTTTGTCCACCGCCTCAACATTGTTGCCGTACTTTTTTGGTCCAGATGTAGAGAATGTAATACAACGATTATTTGAGCATACAAGGAATTGGTTTAGTTTTGAACATTCGTATTTCGTTGAAGTGAATGGTGAGATAGCAGGAATGGCTTTGATATCCGATCACAACGAGAAGAAAAGAGAAAACTTGCGTACTTACCTGTTGGCTTTGAAATACTTGAAATGGGGTATTCTTAAGCGACTCGCTTATTCGCTGAAGTCACAGCATGTCATACGAAAAGTCGTAGAACTTGCCTATTTACTTAGGTCAGAGCACATTATGGTACGGACTACTGAGGGTGAATGCTACCTTAGAAATATCGCACTGCGTTGTAATTTCAGGGGGCTTGGATTCGCAACGAGACTCCTTGGGGTGGTTGAAGAGGAATCAAGGAAGGTAGGGAGTAAAAGAATAGTATTGGATGTAGGAACTGATAACAAAACAGCAATCAAGTTATATAAGAGGTTTGGATATAGGATAGAACAGAAATTGCCTAGCCTTAGAATCAAGGATAAGAATTTTGAGATCTTCAGAATGAGTAAAGATATACGAGGAGTGAGGCAATCGGCGGGAGAAAATAGAACTTAGAAAAGTAGTGATATAAGAATATCAAATGAACCACGAAGGTCCCCAAAACCGTGCGATCTTATGGGTTTACACCAGGGAAGGGTGCCGAAAAGGCTTTGAGCGATGAGACTGGTCTTCCTCAAGATTAAGAAATTTGGAGAGTTGATTTACCTGGCTGGCATTGTGCCTTTGTGGTGGCTTATTTCACTTTTAGGTATTCTAGCGGCTGCCTTTTTCCTTAGGGTATACGGGATAGGGTTTGGACTGCCTTATATCTATCATCCAGATGAGCCCATGATAGCTGAGCGGGTTATCTCTATGCTTAAAAGTGGTAATCTTAATCCCGGTTGGTTTGGTTGGCCCAGTCTCTATATGTATATGAAGCTGCCTGTCTATATGCTCCGTTTCTTCTATGGTGTTTCTAAAGGTGGGTCGGCCGTCATAGAATCTTACCGGGCCGGTTATTATCTTTGGGGTAGATTTACCACCGCCTGCCTGGGAACTCTTACAGTTGCGCTAACCTACACCCTGGGAAAGAAACTGCTGGACAGAAAAACTGGTATTCTGGCAGCTCTTTTCCTGGCTTTTTCTTACCTTCATGTTTCCAGCTCCCATTATATTACTGCTGATGTGCCGGTAACTTTCTTTGTGGTTTTAACAGTTTTGGTCTGCTTTTGGATTGTGGAAAAAGGAGAGATCAAATTTTATCTCTTAGCTGGTCTTCTGGCAGGTTTTGCTGTTGCTACCAAATACACAGGAGGCCTGGTCATTCTATGTATTTTCTTCGCCTATATTTTCAGGCTAATGAGGGGAAAGAAAGAGTATGAGAGAATTCTTTATTCTCTCATTACTCTAGTATGTGGGTTTCTCATAGGTGTGCCCTACGCCATAAAAGAAATGTCCAGTTTCCTGAGAGACGTAAGTATTGAAATGCATCATTATGCTACCTCAGGACATCTCAGCCACGAAGGTACGGAAAATTGGTGGTACTACTCTAAGTATCTCTCGAGAGAAGGCTTGGGTAGGGGAATTTTTATCCTCTCCATGGCTGGCCTGGTTCTTGCTGCCGTGAAAAGCACTGAAAAAAGATTCTTATCTATACTTTTTCTGATAACTTATTTTCTTTGGGTCTCCTCGAGCAAAGTACGTTTTCCCAGAGCTCTTATGCCTATACTGCCTTTTTTTTCTTTATGTTCTGCTTTTTTTATGGCCTCTCTTTGGGCTTGGTTGGCAAAAAAAGAGCTTTTTAAAAAGAAAAGAGGTTTGGTTAACCTCATCTTCATTCTCTTAATCGTGGCTCTTTTGTTCTTTCCGGTAATAAATACATGGAGCTTCAGTTATAACCTGACTAAGACCGATCCTAGAACTCTTACCAAAGAGTGGATTGAGAGTAACATCCCCAAAGGAGCAGTAATTGTCGATGAAGCTGAGGTTCCTCTTGATAAAAAGAATTACAACTTAAGGCGGTTGCCTTTAGGCGAAAAGAGGCTCAACTGGTACTATGATGAGGGGGTGGAGTATCTTATTGCCTCCGGTAAGTACCATCGATTCGAGGAGGAATGGAGAAAATATCCCCATATTGTAGCCAACTATAATGAGATATTCCGCGAAGTAGAATTGATAAAAGAGATAGGATTTATCCGTATATATAAGCCCAAACCTGAACCAGGCCAATGAACCTGTGCAAAGGGATTATCTAAGAGTGAGGGGGAAAGATGGCCAAGGAGTGGATTACTATCTTAGTCAAGCAGATGATGCTGTTGCTAATCTTTGCCTTTAGTACGTTGGGAGAGGCAGCTCAAGGAGTCCAGATTGATCTAGATAATCTGACTGTCAACAGCGGCTTTGAGATTCTAAGTGAAGGCAAGCCAGCCTCCTGGAAAGAAGATAAGAAAGGAGGCTGGAAGGTAAGTGGAAAGGAGCCTTATGAGGGGGAAAGAGCCATCGAGGCTACCGTAGCCTGGAGCTTCCTCTCACAGGAGATTAAAGCTGAAGCTGAGGAGTTCTATATCTTAAGGGCATATATAAAGTCAGACATTACTATTGTAGGAAAAGAAGACTATGATAATACCTTCCTCACTGTGGAGTACCTTAATTGGAGGAAAAAGGTTATAAGAAGGGACTATGGCGTTGTTAACGCTACAGCTTTCTGGGAGCGAAAGGTGCAGCAGATCTATACCCCCCGAGGTACCAGGAGGATCAGAATAAAACTGGCCAAAAGACAGGGAGAAGGGTCGGTCTGGTTTGATGGTATCAAGTTGATTCAGGTTTCACCAAGCCTACTAGCTAACGGCAGTTTTGAGATACTTGAGCAAGGCAGGCCAGCCTTCTGGAAGGGAGGTGCAAGGGGACTCTGGAAGGTGAGTGAAGAGGAACCCTATGGGGGGGATAGGTGTATGGAGATAATCCAGAGTTGGAATTGGCTCTGGCAAGATGTTCCTGCCAGGTCCAAGAAATGGTATACCCTGGAAGCACAGGTAAGGTCAGACATCACCTTTCGAGTGAGACAGATAAAGAGAGATTATGAGAATACCTTCCTTAGCATGGAGTGCCTGGATGAAGACGGCCGGGTTCTCAGAAGAGAGTGGGGTATTACGATGGCATTCCCTTTATGGCACAAAAGACAGACTCCTGTCTATACCCCAAAGGGAACGAGAAAAATTCGAGTGAAACTGGCCAAGAGAATGGGTCAAGGAAGGGTATGGTTCGATGATGTTCAGCTGACAAGATCCTCCTGGTTGGAGCACTTTTGGCCGGAGAAAGTAGACAAGACCTTCCGGTTTACCATGTATGGCCTACTGGCAATAAGTTTCTTGGGAATTATATTGAGAAGGGCATTGGAATGCATTCGGAAGTGAAAGTTCCTATATCTGTAATTATCCCAACCCGAAACGAAGAGATGAACATCCGCCAGTGCTTGGAGAGTGTTAAATGGGCGGATGAAATTTTTGTTGTGGATAGCAAAAGCACAGACCATACGATAGAAATTGCCAAGGAATACACAGACAACGTGGTCACATTTCACTGGAATGGTAAGTGGCCAAAGAAGAAAAATTGGGCTCTTGAGAAATTGTCTCTTTCACACGAGTGGGTTTTGTTTTTGGATGCTGATGAACAGGTTACACCTGGGCTTGCAGGGGAGATAAGGCAGCTTGTTTCTAATGGTACCGAGTTTTCGGGCTTTCTGGTCAAGTATGATTTTTATTTTTTGGGCAAGTTATTGAAACATGGAGTCCTTCTGTTGAAATGTGTTTTTTTCAAACATAGACTGGGACGATTTGAAAAAATAGATATTCCAGAGGTGACTGATTGTGATGTGGAAATAGACGAACATCCTGTAATCAAAGGTAAAGTGGGCAAGCTAAAAAACAAGATGATTCATCATGATTTTAAAGACCTTCATCACTTTTTTCACCGGCACAATATTTTTTCTGACTGGGAGACCCACCTTCGCTCTTGTAAGACAAAAAGAAATAAAGAAAGGGAGATAAAAGCTTCTCTATTCGGCTCCCAGATTGAGCGGAGGCGATTTTTAATGGAACTCTTCTTTAAGTTACCCGGTAGGCCGGTCATCTATTTCTTGTATTCATATGTCATCAGGGGCGGTTTTCTCGATGGGAAACCAGGTTATATATATAATGTTCTTAAGGCTTTTCACTGGTTCAGTGTGGATATCAAACTCTATGAGGAGAGGCTAAGACTCGAGAAGGTAGGACGACAATTCCACGAGAAGACTAGAAATGCGGGGGATTGGATATGAAGAGATGGTGGCAATTTTCTCATTCATCCAGCCAGCTTTTCGTTAAAATTCGGTTTCTCGGTATTATCGCAGGAATTATACTCTGGATAGCAACCAGCAACGTGGTCAAAGTGATCAAATACGACTTTTCCTTTTTGCATTTTATGCTGAATAACTTCACTGCCTCCTATGACCAAAAGATGGCATCAAAATGGGGTTTTTATAATTTCTTAAAGTTTGTTAAGGATCATACTCCACCAACGGCACTGATCGTTCACCCACACCCGGTAGGGCCCTGGATCAATTTAGGACATGAACTGCTCCTTCAGTATTTTCTTTATCCAAGACAACTTGAGCAGGGACCTCCGGGTGGGGTCCAGCGCAGTTCCATGCTCACCCACACCTTGGTGGCCTGGGGAGAAGGTAAGACTCAAGATAAGAGGAGGTATGGTTGGCCAAAGTTTCCTGTGAATGTGAGGAAATTTTATTATATGCCCTCAAAGAGGAAATTCTTTTTGAATGAGTTAAAAGTCATTTTAGGGGATTCGGGTCAGCTTTTAACCTCTTCTGAGAGGCTTTTGGATAATTATATGTCTGATTCTGAAAAAGAAATTGATCATCACAGCATCATAGAGCTTAATGGTCATTCTCTGGAATATCTTGAACTTACCTACACTCTGAGCACCTACGATTACTGGACAAAGAAGGTAAACCTTTCCCTTATGCCTGAGACTCTCATCCAGGTAGAGGTAAAGGCTTCTGTTAAGCACAGCATTAATTTAATCGCTGAGGTAGAGTATGACACTGGGAAGATAGCTATCTTTTCATCCCTCCCCAACAGGAAGATAGGCTCCTGGGAGTCTTTATCTATAAGTGAGCTTTACTCAAAAGCTAAAGAGTACGCTCAGCTCAAGGGCTGGGACCTCAGGGAAATGAGGATCACAAAAGTGGGAGTAAATACAGGCCTTCCTCTACCCATGCCCTACCTGGAAAAATATGGGGTCATAGAGCTGGAAAGGGGACAGGAAAGGGAAACCCCTGATAAAAGGATTGATCACTCCCCCCTCTTCCTTAGCCTGGGAGATTTTTATCGGGTTAAAGGGAACTTAGAAGAGGCCAAGGTTAACTATGAGCTGGCAGTTAAGCTTTATTCTTCTAGTATTTGGGCTCATTACCGTTTGGGGGACATCTATCGGAAAAAAAATGAGCCTGCCAAAACTGTAGTTCACTATAAAAAGACCATTCAGCTTGAGTCTGATGTTTCCTGGTTCCACTTTGCCTTAGCAGAGGTCTATAAGGAACAGAATAAAACTGATCTGGCAAAAAGATGCTATAATAAGGCTTTGGAGCTTGATCCGCTAAATTCTTGGGCTGAGTTAGCCCTGGAAGCAATGTCTAAAAAGGGATGAGGAAAAAATGCTAGCTTTAGCAGTTATCATACCAATAGTCTTTGGTTTTGTTATCTCCCTTCTCATCACTCCTGAGCTTCGCTTCTCTGAGCGCCTTGCCTTATCCTATGCTCTGGGGTTTGGCTTTCTCACCTTGGCCATGTTTTCTCTGAATGTGGTGGGCACAAAATTTTCCCTCCTGAACACTACAGCTCTTATATCGGGCATAACTATTCTCTCATTGGTATATCTTAAGCTAAAGGGTCGTCTTCGTCTTTCTTTTTTTTCCGCAAAAGCCCCCCTTCAAAAGTTCAAACAAGAATTAGTTTCCCTCAGCCTTTTTGAGAAGGCCATAGCAGGTCTACTTGTTTTCTTCATCTCCTGCAACATAGCCATTGCCCTTTACTGGCCGGTTTACTGGCCGGATGCGCTGACCACCTATGATTTTAGAGCTAAACTTCTTGCTGAGACAAAATTTATTCCTGATGCGGCTTCCCTGCCCGTTGCTTTTTCCTGGATTGTTTTTGAATACCCTCCTATGACCTCCCTGGTGCATGCTTGGCTATATTTATGGGGCTGGGTCAATCCCAAAGTTTTTTATCCTTTGCTTCTGATATCCTTGGCCATCGTTTTTTATTGGTCTTTGAGAGAGTGGAGTCCTCGCTATCACTGTTTTCTATTCACTCTCCTCTTGGTTACCACAGGTTACATATATACGCATGCTGCCTGTGCTTACACTAATTTTCCCTTTGCCTTTTATTTCGGGGTGGGAACCATATATTTCTATCGTTGGATGTTAACACGTAAGAAAGGTTTTCTAATTTTAGCAGGAACCTTGCTAGGGTTAGGTTCCTGGGTGAGGGGAGAGTCTGAACTTTTCTTTCTGGGATATCTGGCTATTTTGATCTTCTTTAGCATCCGGCACCGCCGATTCCTGGCCCCTCTTTTATTTGCTCTGCCGTACTTCCTCATCGAGCCCTTGTGGTCAGCTTACCGTGTACATTTCCTGGATTTCCCTTCTGTTAATGCCGTACCGGGCATCTCGAGCCTTCTGGCTCTCTCCAGGGAATTTCTCAATTTCGCTCGATGGAGACAGGTGGCGGGATTTATATGGGAAAACGTGGTAGTTTACTTTCGCCTGCTTTTTTTCCTATTGGTCTTAACAACAGTTCTCTATGCCGGTGAGGTTCGCAAACACTATCTCCTTTTACTGATAGTCATCTTTGACATTATTCTTTTCATTGTAGGCAGCTTCGTTTACTCTTTATTTTTTCCGGGCAAATGGGAGTATGTGGGAGGTTCTTCCAGGCGGCTATTTGTGATTTGTCTTCCCATTATCTGGTATTTCATAGCTTCAATTACTACCAAACACGGTTTTTCAAAGACTCAAAAAGTTGCCGGCAGCTAATTTATATACTATTAATACAGCCTTCAGAACCTCACCGCTGGTTATGGGCTAAATTACTGTTGCAAACTGGTGAGTTCTTAATCTATCTTTAAGCCGACTTCCCGCATAATCGAGGTCAAAAATCCTAGAATCCTTTGTTAGTCTGATGTCAATATATCTCTGCCCCCCTCCTTGGAAAGAAGGTAAGATGAAGAATAGGACGATTGTCCTACTGGGTATAGGATTAGTGCTGGCAGCCGGTTTAACCTACAATAGTTGGGCGAAGATGGTGGAAGCAGAGAAGATTAACTCAGATAATTTGGTTCTTAACTCCGGTTTTGAGATTCTTGAGCAGAACAAGCCAGCCTCCTGGAAAGAAGATAAGAAAGGAGGCTGGAAGGTAAGTGAAGAGGAACCTTATGAGGGAGAAAGATCTATGCAGGCTACCATACCCTGGAGCTGGCTCTCACAGGAGGTCAAAGTTGAATGTGAACAGTCCTATCTCTTTTGCGCCTTTGTAAGATCAGACATAGCTCTTCCTGAGGAGGGGGACTTTTACAATACTTTTCTTGCTCTCCAGCACCTGGATGGGGAAAATAATCTAATCAAAGAGGACTACGGCGTTGTTAATGCTACAGCTTCCTGGCAGCAAAAGGTGCGGCAAATCTACACCCCCCGAGATACCAGAAGCATCAGAATAAAACTTGCCAAAAGACAGGGAGAAGGATCGGTCTGGTTTGATAAGATAGAGATTGTTGAAATCTCTCCAGGGTCGGTTCTCAATCCAGGGTTTGAAATTGTAAGTGAACGAATCCCGGATTCTTGGAGAGAGGATTCTCAAGGGGGATGGAAGGTTGATCCCGAAGATCCTCATGCAGGAAACAATTGTATGAAAGCTACCGTAGCCTGGAGCTGGCTCTCCCAAGACATTCCAATTAAACCCCGAACATATTATGTTTTAAGAGCATATGTGAAGTCGAATGTCATCATTTTTGACCAGGAGGATGTTGACAATGGTTTCTTTGTTGTTCAGTGCCTGAATGGTAAGGACGAGGTTATCAGAGAGGAATATGGCACCTTCAATGCGGGCTTGTCCTGGGAGCAAAAAGAAGTGTCCATCTTTGCTGCAGAGGGTACCGAGAAGCTCAGGGTAAGATTAGCCAAGAGGCGAGGAGAAGGATCGGTCTGGTTTGACGATGTTGAAATAACAAAAAATCCCTTCCTGGCAAATATCGCCAAAGATAAGCTGTTTTTGATTTTCTACATTTTTTTATATCTAACACTGCTAGTATTACTTCTGAGAGCGGTGCTTAAAAGAGCTAATTGACACCAGAGAGGTCCCATTTTTTATCTATCTGAAGAGATCTTTCTCGATAAGGCGTAAGGTTGACACAAAATTATAGAGTAGTATAATGTTCATATCCTGAACGAAATTCTTGGTACCAATGAATACTTCTGAAATCAACGAAAGGGAACTCAAGGTAATCGAGAAAGTAAGCGCGGATAAAAATCTCACCCAGAGGAAGATATCTTACTCACTAGGCCTATCCTTAGGGGCTACCAACCTTATCCTGAAAAAACTTATCCGCAAGGGATATATAAAAACCAGGCAGCTAAATAGAAGAAAAATTCAGTATATTCTCACCCCCAAGGACTTTGACTTTCCGGCCTCGGACTTGTTTTTTCAGTTTTGACCTTTGTTTTGAATTTACTATGAGCCATGAACTATGAGCTAATTTGAGCCATGAGCTATCAGCTATGAGCTATGAACTAGGAGGCAAAAGGAGGTGGTAGATTATGCAAATTGCTATGAATAAAGAGGAACTCAAGAAAATTATAAAGGAAGCCCTAAAGGAAGTCGTAGAAGAAGAAAGGATAGAAAATTTCCTTAAACCTATTCCTCCTGTATCAAAACAGGAGATGGAAGAGATTAATAAATTATATGGAAAGCCTGCAAAGAAGAAAGAACCGGCATATAGCGAAGAGATGGAAGTATGAAGTGGAAAGTAGAATATTCTAAAGAAGCTAAAAAGTTTATCAATGATCAGAATATATGGAGTGAAGTAAGAAGTGGTATAAGGAAATTCTTACAGAAAATGAAAGGTAAAAATGTAAATATAGACTTAAAAAGTTAGTGGGCAAGTGGAAAGGATACTACAGGATAAGAATTGGCAAGATTAGAGTGATATTCGATATATCTAAAGAAAGCAGAGAGATTTTTGTGGAAAAAGTCGACTATAGAGGCAGGGTATATAAATAAAGAATTTACTCTGTTTAAAAGTCGACGAACAAAACAGAAATTTCCTTTGACTTTATATAAGGGAGACAGGGAAGAGAGCTCTCAGCTATGAGCTATGACTTTTTGGTTTTGCCATCAGCTATGAACCATGAACTATGAGCTAAATTGAAAGTTGTAGTAACTATTTACTGGACATCAAAAATAGAAAAATACTGGAGGTAAATATGAGAGTAAGATACGATGAACAAGTAGATGTTCTCTACATAAGGTTTAAAGAAACGTCATATCATGAGAGTGATGAGATAAGGGAAGGATTTATTGTAGATTATGATAAGGATGGTAATGTGATAGGTATCGAGATACTGGATGTCAGCGAGTATCTATCACCAGATGAACTCGCCACAGTTAAATTTGATGTCAGCCGGGTCGTTGCCCATAGGTAGTGAAATGTTTCTGATCTTATGAAGATTATGAGGAAAATGATTTGTTGCGTTTTTTGAACTTTGGTTTGGATTTACTATCAGCAATGAGCTATGAGCTTTTGGTTTTGCCATCAGCTATGAACCATGAGCTAACTTGAGCCATGTTTTGAATTTTGGTTTTTTGAATTTGCTATGAGCTATGAACTATGAACTAATTTGCTATGAGCTTTTGGTTTTGCCATCAGCTATGAACTATGAGCTAATATGAACTTTGTTTTGAATTTCCTATGAGCCATTTGAACTTTGTTTTGGTTTTCCTATGAGCAATGAGCTATGAGCTAATTTGCTATGAGCCATGAGCTAAAATAGGGGAAGTGTTAGGAATGCTAAAGATAAAAAAAGAATACATAATAACTGATGATAACAAGAAGAAAGCAGTCTTGATAGACATGGAGACATTTAAGAAGATAGAAGAAATCCTGGAGGACTA
>Ga0307438_1000217_pt1 | contig 46598 bp, 57 predicted proteins | sample SalMarWE160110MG_FD_202144 | JGI IMG/M metagenome (GOLD analysis project Ga0307438, IMG submission 202144) | Salt marsh sediment microbial communities from the Plum Island Ecosystem LTER, Massachusetts, United States - WE1603-110 | ecosystem: Environmental > Aquatic > Marine > Intertidal zone >... | reverse complement strand
TTTTTATCTTCTTTGCATTGTGCCATTTGAATTGGTTTGTAGGTTTAGTAACAATGATTGCTTTAATGTTTTTGATTGTTTTTATATTAATATTTGTCTACCCAGCATTTTTGGTAGATGAATTTGGATACATAAAATCATTTGAACAAAGCTGGAGAGTTGCAAAGAGAAATGCCTTGGATGTAATACTCCTCATAATAATTTTTGGATTTTTGAATTATGTACTCGAGAAAATTGCTGGTATTTCCCCGAGCTTAATTATCCTTGTTGGCATAATGGTACTATCTATCTTTTTAAGTACCTATCAGTACACTTGTGTCACAATATTGTACATAAACAGAGCACATCTAGAAGAAGAATGGTAAAAACTTCTTTCCATCTCCTATCTCGACAGAAAATAGACTCTCACGATAAATATTTAAACTCTTTTATTATATATTATGCTTAGGTGATGTAAAGTGACAATATATTGTAAAAAATGTGGAGCGGAAAACGAGGATGACGCTCTTTATTGTGAAAAATGCGGTGCCGAACTTGAAAAAGGAGTTCCGAAGGAAGCAAGAGGAAAGAAGGGTATAGGTGATATACTTTCAGAAGCGCTGAACAGGATTATGGAGAATCCAATGATGATAGTGCCGTATCTGATACCTGTAGTACTTGCACTGATAGCAGTATTTGTTACATGGGGAAGTCTCGTTTCCGTAAAAGAGATAGGCCCAGGATTTGATTTTGATTTTGGTGCAGAGTTTTTCTATGAAAATGCGTTAGCATACTTAGGATTTGCCTCTATCCTTGGTATATTCTCTTGGATATTTGGTATAGTAGCTACAGCATTCGCCATTAATATAACGAACAATGCTGTTAACGGAAGGAAGGTAACACTTTCTGAAGCATGGAGTGAAATAGGAGCAGGAAAGATTCTGATATTACTCGTAGTTGCAATAATAACAGCAATACTGATATTCTTGGGGTTCTTTGCTCTGTGCATCGGTGCTCTGATAGTGGCAATACTCTTAATGTTCGTAAATCAGGGTATAATAGTAGATAATCTTGATATCGGCGCCACGTTCAGTAACAGCTACAACATTGCGAAAAACAATTTCTTTGACGTCCTGATACTGGCAATCGTATTCTTTGTACTGGGTTTTTTGGTAGGATGGATACCTGTCATCGGTGGAATTTTGGGCGTACTAGTCGGAATGTATGGTACTGTTTCGTACACGCTACTCTACCTCGACAGAAAACCTTAATTTTTTTCTTTTTTTATTTTAAACTTTCAAAAAACTTCGGCATTATATAAAAAGGAAGGATTATCCCTAATAAAAATCCTGTAAAAGCTCTTATTTCATTTGTGCTTTCTCTAAAAAATAGTTGTGAAACACCGTCAATTATTAATGGAATTCCAAAAATTAACACGATTTTAAAACTTATTCCTTTCCCAAATCTTATAGGATATAGCAACATTCCTGCTAAAACTCCTATATAAAGAAAAGTACATCTTGCACACACACCTAACTTATATCCCCAGATAAAAAAGCTTCTTTCTGGTCTTTGATGACATAAAAAAGAAAAAACGCGATAAAGATAATCTGAAAGGTACTTATGATCTTTAAAAGCTAAATACGGTGCTAGAAATATGAACGATACCCATATTATAATTAAAAAAAGGAATATTAAATAAACTTTTTTTGGAGTCATGTCAAAATTTTCTTTATATTTTTTTCATAAGGAGGAGAAATAATTCCTTTCTCAGTTATTATTCCTGTAATGTATTTATTGGGGGTTATATCGAAAGCGGGATTTAAAGCGGGTACGTCAGGAGCTACCTTTTTTCCATAGAGATATAAAATCTCTTTTTCGTCTCTGTACTCTATCGTTATATCCTTTCCTGTCTTTGAGTTGCGATCAAATGTGGACAACGGTGCCGCTATATAGAATGGTACCTTATTTTCTTTTGCAAGTACGGAGAGGGTGTATGTCCCTATCTTATTTGCTGTGTCCCCATTCATAGCTATTCTATCCGCCCCTGTAATGACAATATCTACTTTTCGTTTTTGCATCAAAAAACCTGCTGTAGAATCTGTTATCAGCGTGCACGGTATATTTTCTTCTTTAAGCTCCCATGCTGTAAGCCTCGATCCCTGGCACAAAGGTCTTGTTTCATCAACAAAAACCTTAATTTTTTTATTTTTTTCAAAGGCTGCTCTTATTACTCCTAGAGCAGTGCCGTATCCTCCCGTAGCGAGGGCACCCGCGTTGCAGTGAGTTAGAATTCTGAATCCATTTTTGATCAATACAGATCCATTTTTTCCTATTTTCTTATTTTTTTGTATGTCTTCTTCATGTATGGATTTCGCAATATCTATCATTTTTCCTATAGATTCAAATGAATCTGCTGAGTTTAAAACCTTTTCAACTCCCCACGATAGATTTACGGCTGTAGGTCTTGCATTTTTTATCTTATTTACCCTTCCCATAAATTCTTTTTCCGTTCTGGATTCCAAAGCTGCTATAACAACACCGTATGCTCCTGCAATTCCCAGAGCTGGAGCTCCTCTTATTCTTAAAGATTTTATAGATTCTATCAATGTTTCCGTATTTCTGCATTCTATATACTTTTTTTCATGCGGCAAAAGAGTTTGATCTAAAATTCTCAGGTGATCTCCGCAGAATTTTATGTGCTCGATCACTCAATCACCTATAGAAACTTTTTGACCATTCCTTCTTATAAAAATATCTTTTTCTATTGTGTATCCCTCTTCTTCTCCTAACTCTGCCCAGGATGCTAACATCGTATACTCTCCATGAGTTGGGACTATATTCTCAGGGTTTACGATCCTCAAAAATTCCCTGAGATCTTCCTTAGAACCATGTCCCGAGACATGAACACCTTTTATGATTCTGACTTTCTGCATTTTAAGTTTCGCTTCAAGTTTGTATCTATTTGCAATATTTATGGGATGCGGGATAGTTGATGTAGAAAATAAGACAGTATCTCTTTTATTTAGAACTAATGGTGTCTCTTTGTTTGCTATTCTGGAAAGCACAGCTTCTTTTTCTCCCTGGGATCCTGTTGTTATTACAAGATATTTTTCTTTCTCTTTGTTTATATCTTTGAACTTCTTATCGATAGAGTTCCTTCTTTTTACCATTTTTGCGCTATTATTTACTATACCAAGTTTTAAGGCAATTCCATAATATTTGCAGAGAGATCTCCCGAGTAAGATTGGTATTCTCTCCATCTTCTCAGCGGTCTCCAATAACGTCTTTATTCTTGCTATATGAGAGGCAAATGTTGTAGTCACTATACCTTTTTTTTCGTCATTTTCATCCAAAAGAAAATCCTGAAGCATTGTAACAGCTACTTTTTCCGACGGAGTTTTTGTTTCCTCCGGCGCTCTTGTGGAATCGGTGATCATGACTTTTGGATTCAACTTTCTTAACCTTTTAAAATCAGGTTTCTCTCCTATCGTGGGATGCATATCAAGTTTAAAATCCCCTGTATACAGAACGGTACCTTCTCTGGAATGTAAAGCTACAAACTTTGTCTCTGGTATCGAGTGTGTAGAGTTTATAAACTCTATTTCGCAGTCACCTATCTCTACTTTTTTATTCACGGCAATAAGCTGATTACTGCATTTCGAGAATGGTTCTTCCTTTATTAAAGAAGAAACAAGGCTGATAGTGTACTTTGTACCTATTATTGGACATTTGTAGTTATAGGCCATCTTTGGAACGGCACCTATATGATCCAAGTGTCCATGAGATAAAATGATCGCCCGGATGTTTTTGTTCGCCAAAATAGAATCATCTGGGATCACGCCAAATTTTCTCAGTTTTTCGGGGGGTATATCCTGCAAATTCGTATCTTCATGGATCATTACCCTGTCAAGTTTTATACCCATATCAAATATAAAAATATCATTATCTATCTCCACCGCAGTCATATTTTTTCCAATCTCTTCGTATCCACCAATTGTATATATTTTCAAAGAATCATCTCATTAAGAATTCATTTATCTGCTTTGAATACCCTCGTATTCCTAAAATTTCCTTCATTCTTCCTCTTATCACTATCCTGACTCTCTTTAATTCCTTTATGTTTTCACATCCGGTCAGGAACATAGCTTTCTTAAACTCCAAAAGTATATTTTCTATGTTTGTTTCGAGTTTCTTATAATTTTCAGCTGTTTTCAAAACGGGATGCGCTATGCCACAACAATCCGCACCAATAGCAATGGACTTTGCTATACCGATCCCGGATCTTATGCCACCCGTAGCTATAAGAACATTTGTATAAGGTCTTGTTTCAACAATGCTCTGTACAGTGGGGATTCCCCAGTCCCAGAAAAGCCCTGCTATCTCTTTTTGTGAGCTTTTTACTCTGTAATATTCTACAGCGCTGAAAGATGTTCCTCCAAGCCCTCCGACATCTATGCCATCCAGGAAACTAAGTTTTTCGGCTGTTTCTTTCGATATTCCTGCTCCGGTTTCCTTTGCAATTATGGGAAATTTTACATTTTTTTTGAGTTTTCGGAGGATCTTCAATCCACCTTTAAAATTCGTATCCCCTTCTGGCTGAACTATCTCCTGAAGAGCATTCAAATGCACAGCTAAAACATCCGCTTTTATAGACTCAACAGCTTTTTTAGCTTCTTTTTCTGTGTATCCGAGTATAAACTGAGGTAAGCCAAGATTGGCAAGAAGGAGTATATTCTCAGCATTCTCCCTCATGTCATATGTTTCTATGAGAGAGGGATCCTCTATCATAGCTCTCTGGCTTCCTACACCCATCCCTATATCAAACTTATCGCAAACCTTGGCAATATTGCCATTTATTTTTTTAGCTCTTTCTGTTCCTCCTGTTATAGCTGATATAACAAGAGGATAATCAAGATTTTTTCCAAAAATCTTGATTCCTGTATCTATCTCATCAAAATTTATCTCGGGAACTGAGTTGTGAATAAACTCCACATCCTCAAATCCCGCTGTCTTGAAGCTCTGTACATTTTTCTTTAAAGAGTAATTTATATGCTCATCCTTTCTTTTTTTTGTCGTTTTAACATTTACCATAAAAACACCTAAACCTCAAAGTTCCAGAATTTATCTCCTACATAATGTATAGTTTTTATTACTTTACCTTCTTTTTTTTCAGATATTTCTTTACTACTTGATAATGATATTCCAATGCTCAAAATTTTCCCGTTTTTTTCATCACCTACAAAAACAAATTTGTTCTTTTCAAACTCTCCAATGTCTACAATTCCTGGTGCCATTACATCAGCACCGTTTGCAATATAGGGAACAGCCCCCATATCGATTACCACATAGTTCTTGAAATCTTTTATATTCCTTTCCATAATTATTTTTAGTGATGGGATTATCATATCCCCCAAGACTAAAAAACTTGGTGATTTATCCACAAGCATTATTTTCCATTTGTTGGAAAGTTCACATTTTTCATACTCTCCACTCAGAACGAGATCTTCGCCAAGATTCTCTTTTATGTACTCCTTCAACTTTTTAATTTCACTTTTTTTTAATGAATGTCTTTTCTTTATCTTCCACTCCATTTAATACTCCTCTTACAAAGAATGATTTTTCCGATAACTTTAAATATCCTTTGGTGTAAAAAGAAAGAAAGGTGTTCAAATGGCAGAAAAACCACTCGATATCATACACAAGTCGATAGAAGAGGCAGTGCTGATAGAATTAAAAGGCGGAAGAGAGTTCAGAGGAACATTGAAAGGCTATGATATTCATATGAATCTTGTTCTTAAAGACGCAGAGGAACTTGTAAATGGAGAGGTAGTAAGAAACTTTGGCTATGTAGTAATCAGAGGCGATAGTGTAGTCCTAATCTCTCCTAGTATAAGGTGATTTTATGAGCAAAGGTACATCTTCCTTTGGAAAAAGGAATAAAAAAACACATATTATATGCAGAAGATGCGGCAAACGTTCTTATAATGTTACGAAAGGGTACTGTGCTTCCTGTGGATACGGAAGATCCTCAAAAATGAGGAACTATGCCTGGGCAAGACGAACTCATGAAATTAATACTAGTTTCTAAAAAAGATGACGCTTCTTTAAACATCTTCTCACATCTACTAGGTTATGGGTATAAAGAAATTTCTGAAGACTATTATAAGAGAAATAATGCAGTAATAGCTGTGATCGGTGAAGACTCTATATTTGCAGATCACATAGGAAAAAAGATTGAAAAAGACCTGAACATAAAATTTGATTCCATAATATTTGCATCTAGACACTCATCTGAAAAGAATATTCCTGCACTAACAGCCCATACACCTGGAAACTTTGGTAAAGCGGATTATGGTGGAAAGGATGGAGAACTCTGTTTTTCAATCCCTGAAGCCAATAAAGAGGCTATACAGAAAATGAATGAATTATCGACTGAAGATTACACTGTTTCTATGGAAGCCACACATCATGGTCCCCTAACAGATATACCGTCAGTATTTGTGGAGATAGGAAGCTCTGAAAATAACTGGAGAGATGAAAAAGCCGGAGAGATCGTAGCAGAAGTTATTCAATCACTTCTGGATTTAAAGCCTAAGAAAAGAGCTGTTGGGATTGGAGGAGGTCATTATTGCCCAAAATTTACAGAAGTAGCATTAAAAACTGATATAGCAGTAGGTCATGTTCTCCCAAAATATGTAGAAATAACAGAAGAAAATATAAAAAAAACTCTGGAAAAAAATTCGGGAGTGGATCTCGTGATAATGGACTGGAAAGGAACACCCAAAAGATCTGAGGTCAAAAAAATTGTAGAATATCTAGGATATGAAGTAGTTAAGGCCAAGGATTTACTTTAACTTTTTAAACCATGTGAGAACTATTAATCCCAATACTATAGACACAAAGATAACAGCATATGGTACAAGATTTTTTTCATTCTCGGTATGCCACATACCCTTTCCTTCATTTTTAGCTTCTTCCTCCAGTTCCATGAATTCTTTTTCGTATTTGAAATCAAATTCAGGTGTAGCTCTCGCGTATCCTTCTTCGATCATCGTTCTGTTGATCATCTCATGACCTAAATAAACATAAGCTAAAAGTCGCTCATATTTGTCTCTCCGCTCCCAATCGTACTCCAGGGAAACATCTCTATGGAGAACTCTATCTTCCATGTACAACTTTGCTTTCACTCCCCACTCGTATAGGTAATCCTCATCGAAACCAAACTTTTCTGTATCTGTAATTTTGTAATACTCGGGAGTATCTATCCCGATAAGTCTTACTGTCTCTCCGTTATCAAGTAAAAGTGTATCTCCATCTACAACTCTCTCTACCCTTTCACACAATACCTGCGGAAATAAGAGAAGAAACACTACTATACCCACTATGCCCCATTTAGTTTTCATGATCTTTTTAAGATGTAATAGTTTATAAATGTTGTGATGATCAAAGATGTAAAATTATGATTACTAAAAGCTTGATCTGGATGTTATTAAAAAACCAGTATGAAAAAAAGATAATTGCTTTATTTAGACTTAAAATTGTTATTCTTTACAGGTTTTGCTTCTCGTATCTTGTTTGCATATACCTCCAAGAGTTTTGCTATCTTTTCCCTATCCGATCTTTTGTATGTTGATGCAATCTCACTATGGGACTCCAGGATATTTTCCAAGATAGTGTGATGTTCTTCTGGGGTCTTTAAATTCTCCAGAAGTTGTCTTGTTTTTAATAACAAAACATGCTGAGCATAAGAAAACTCGGTAGATACATAATATACCTTTGCCATGCCAACATTTTTGTAATCTACGAGTCCTGTCGCCCTCATTACTTCGAGATACTTAACAGCGGTCATTCTGTTTATATTCAACTTCCTCGATAGTTCAGAAGCGGTGGCGCCTACTCTCATCTTCTTCAAATAATCTAGGATCTGCTCCTCTAAACTCTCTCTCATATGTAATCACCATTGTACTATAATATTGTCTTCTCTCTTTATATAGTTTTTGCATAGTATTTAAGTTTTACTGTTGTGTATAACTACCGAAAGCTTTAAATACTATTGCTCATCAATGTTATATTATGAGAGACAAAACAAAGATTATCAACAATGCCAGTAGAGATTCGCTACTGATCAGTGCATTAGCTGCAATATTACTGGTATTCACGGTAATCGTAAGAGTTAGGGATTAAAACACGAACTCTCATATTCCTCCTTCACAAACCCTAACTCTCCTTTTTTTCAGGTTCTTCGAGCATTATCCTTATTCCCTGTACGACTTCAAACTTTCCCTTTTCATTTGCCATCAGGCCCATGCTGACAAGCTCTTTCAGATTTTCGTAGATTGTAGTAGGAGATAACTTGGTTTCTTTTGAAATTTCTATGTAGCTTACAGGTCCTCCGTTGAATTTTCTGATTATCAGCGTTACAAGATCTCTGAGATCCTGGGGGACTTTGAGGATATACTCCTCAAGAGAAGAAGGAGTGGTCATCAACTCACTTATAAATCTGTCATCTATTATCTCTATTAACTCATCTTTCACCGCTGCAGAGATAATTGTGTGAAGCATTCTCAAAAGAAGTCTGGGATTTCCCTTTATCATCTTGTTTACATAGTTTATTCCAGACTCATCGAATGGATAAATTGGATTTAATACCTTTTCAGGATCTATCCTCTCTGTTGCAAGCCTTTTTTCTACAAGTTCCAATGCTTTTTTGTCTGTTAGAGGTTCCACATCTAAGATACGGTGGAGTCTCATGACAAAGGCAGGATTTGCCTTCTTTACCTGTTCAGCACCTTCTTTTGTACATGCCATGATAAATAAAGATGAACTTGGCATATCGCTTATGAACTGTCTCAATACTTCAAAGAAAGATATAAGGTCCTGCTCGGGAGCTGAGACTAGATTTTCAAGTTCGTCGAGAATTAAACAGGAAACTTCAAACTCGGACATGTATCTTTTAAGCTTGTTTCCTATCTCCGTAGATTTAAATTTTCCTTTTCCCAGAAGCCATATATCGTCAAACCCTAATTCTTTTCCCAGAGATCTGTCAATTTTGTCTTTAAACTTCTCGAATCTACTTTTTTTATCTTCTTTCATGTAAAAAAACACTGAAAAAATGTCTTTAATAACCTTTATTATATCGTTAGTGTCTATTTTCACGTACATAGAAAATCCAGCTTTTTCCATAAGCCTGTGTAGCCCTTTCAGTCTCTGGGTTTTACCAGAGCCAAGATCACCTACCAGAGCAAAGGCCACAGAAGATTTTTTGTTTATTACCTCAGAGAGCATCTCTGTAATTTTTGAATCTATATCCTGAAATACATGGATCTCATCAATATTTTTTATGCCTTCGCTGGACAGCTTCGAAAATGGATTTGTTCTGAGATTAAACCTATCATAATTCAATTTTTCGTCTACTCTATACAGGGGCTTCACCTTTTAAAGTACAGTTAATTTCAGTATGTTGGCGATAAATATAAATGTTACTGTATTCAAGGAGATTTATGGAAAAAAAGAAACTCAAGATAATAGGGCTGTTTGCAATAGGTATCCTCATAATTCTATTTATTATAAGATACATAGGAATTCAAGAGACATTGGAAGTTTTAAAAAATGTTAAGTTGCCCTTTTTATTATTAGGAATATTTATAGAACTTTCTCTTTTTGGACTCTGGGGATACAGATGGAAAATAATTTTAGAGGCTGCAAAAGAGAAAATATCTATTAAAAACCTTTATCTCTCTCTTTTTATAGGCGTTCTGTTTAACAACATAACTCCCGCTGCAAAAACTGGCGGAGAGCCTTTAAGAGCCTATATTCTAAGCAGAATGGATAATATAAAATCTGAAAAGGCTTTTGCGACTATAACAGCGGATAGAGTATTCGATAGCTTCCCGTACGTTTTTCTTTCCCTATTTTCTATCCTCTACTTGTTTTTTTTCAAGGATGTGCCTACATGGATAGAGTATGTTCTAGTTTTTGCGCTACTTTTTTCTATATTCCTTCTAGTAATGACAGTTTATATATGTGTAAATTTAAAAACAGCTGAAAGATTGATTTTAGGAACAATAAATTTTGTTGGCAGATTCTTTCCAAAAGTAAAAGAATATTCGCATTTAGTCGACGAAAAACTTATAGCCTTTAACTCTACAATGCTGAGAATAGGTAAAAATAGAGAAGCAATGGCAAAAGCTATGATAATATCGTTTATTATGTTGTTTTGTTCATTCTTTAGAGTTTATTTCATGTTCATAGCTGTTGGATATAATGTAAATCTCATAGTACCTATAATTGTCACTATACTTGCAATACTGGTAAGTGCGGTACCTTTACTTCCAGGAGGATTGGGAACGACAGAAGGAATAATGATCCTAATATTCTCTATTTTTGGTATTTCGACTGCGATCTCAGCCTCTGTTACGTTGTTAGACAGATTACTTTCATACTGGTTTGGAATATTCATCGGTGCTCTCTGCTTTTTCTATTCTCAGAAAATTATAAAAAGAGAAACAGTACGAAGTTAGAAAATGAAAACTTTGATCATGCTATCTCAAAACAAATCGAAAGCTTTAAATATGTATCTTTTAATCTTTTGATAAAAAGCTAATAAAGGAGGAATATGAATGAAATCGGCGTTGATAACAGCTGTGGCAGCATTCGTTTTATATTTGATCTTGACCGTTGGAACTGGTAACATCCTTCTTTGGAGCAGTGCAGAGATAATTGCTGGTGTTTTTCTCTCTATTGTCGCGGGAATATTTGGGAGAAAGCTTTTGTTCAAGAACGAAGATTACAGAATGTTAAACCCTGTGAGATGGCTCTACTTTATTGCATATCTTGGACCATTTCTATTTGCAATGGCAAAAGCAAATATAGATGTAGCTTACAGAGTTATCACAGGCAGAATCACCCCGGGGATTGTAAAAATATCTCCAAACCTAAAAACAGATTTTGGAATAACGATGCTCGGAAACTCTATAACGCTTACTCCGGGAACATTGAGTGTAGAAATAGACGAAAAAACAAACGATCTTTATATACACTGGATCAATGTAAAACACAAGGAGCCTGAAATAGAGGAGATCTGTAATGGATTCCCAAAATGGATAAGGAGGATTGCCGAATGATGGAAACTTTTTTTATAGTGGCTATTTTTTTGTTGATTTTTATGATATTTGGAGTGATCAGGATCGTTCTTGGACCGACAGCGCCTGACAGAATCGTCGGACTGGATACAATAAATACATTGGTTATTGCTGTAATGATCATTCTTGGAGCTGCATATGATGAGGTGATATATATAGATGTTGCAATTGTTTATGCGCTGTTATCCTTTGTAGGAACTCTATATATAGCCAAATATTTAGAAGGTGATCTCGAATGATAGACACAGTAATCTATATCTTTTTAGCCGTAGGAGTCTTTTTTAATGGACTGGGATCTCTTGGGTTGATAAGGTTTCCAGACGTATATACAAGACTCCATGCATCCACAAAATGCACAACATTTGGATCCATATTCACATCTCTTGGCGTCATAACATATGGGGTCTATCACTGGCACGTAGACTCCGCTTCTTATGGAGTTTTAGCTATTCATGCTTTTATTGCACTCCTTGCTCTTGTAATTACCAATCCTACGGGTGCCCATGCGATTGCAAGGGCTGCTCACAGAAGTGGGGTATATCCAAAGAGAGCTGTAGTTGACAAACTTAAGGAAAGAGGTGATCTCAGTGATTGAAGAGATAATCCAGATAGTAGTTCTGTTGATAATAATCGTTACAGCGATAATGGCTGTAAGTTTCAAGGATCTTCTGGCTGCCGTTATATCCTTAGCTGCTACAAGTCTTTTGTTGTCCTTGGAATTCTACATACTGCAGGCACCAGACGTCGCGATAGCAGAAGCTGGGATAGGTGCAGCTCTGACAACAGCTATATTTATACTCGCTATTAAGGGCACTGTAAGGGAGGAAGAGATATGAAAAAATATATAGCACTTGTAGCATTATTGGTAGTTTCGGGATTTTTTTTATTATCTGCAATCGAAATGCACAGCTTTGGATCCCCTGCAGAAGAAGACATGGACAGATACTTCATTGAAAATGCTCAGGAAGAAGCATCTACAAACAATGTCGTTACATCTATAGTATTTGATTACAGGGGATTCGACACACTTGGAGAAGCCACTGTACTGTTCACAGCAGTAGTGGGCGTCTCTTTGCTTTTCAGGAGGCTGATAAAATGATGTCCAAGATAGTCAGAACGATAACGAATATTTTATATAGCTCTATCATGATCTTTGGATTTTACGTCATAATGCATGGGCATTTGACACCTGGAGGAGGATTTCAAGGTGGAGCTGTAGTTGCCTCTGGAATTGCCTTAGTTTTGATAGCCTACGGTTACGACACCGTAAAAAGCTGGATAAAGAAGAGTAATCTCTCTATTTTGGAGAGTATTGGTGGTCTTGCTTTTATTGGAGTCGCGTTCCTGGGAATAGGAACTACATTCTTCTACAATTTTTTAGCTAACTCCGGAACTCTCTTCGGAAATCCAACAGTAATCGGCATAAACCCGGGAGATCTGAATACCGCAGGTGCTCTGCCCCTCATGAGCTGGGCTGTCGGCTTAAAAGTTCTGGCAGGTCTGGGCAGCATCGTACTTCTGATGGCATACGGCATAAAAAAGGGTGATGGAAAATGATAGGAAATCTACCTTTCGTAGCGTGTGTCGTGCTTATAATCCTGGGACTTTATACACTCATTTTCAAGAGGAACCTGATAAAGATAGTAATAGGTCTTAACTTAATAGAATGTGGAGTAAACCTGTTTTTGATAACTCTTGGATATAAATCCGATTCAATAGCTCCGATCTATACAATGGCGGGAAAAGAAGAGATGGTTTTACCGACTCCGCAGGCATTGACGCTGACAAGTATTGTCATTGGATTGGCCACCACAGCATTGATTCTTTCCTTTGCGATCTTGATTTACAAACACTATAAAACAGCGGATGCTTCTAAAGTAAGGAGGCTGAGAGGATGATAAATGAACATTTGCCTGCACTCATAATAGGCATACCTTTACTCGCAGCTTTTGCTACACCTTTAATAAGTAAAATAAACGATAAACTAAGAAATATTTTTGTGATAGGTGTTTTAGGAGTCACACTCTGTCTCGTAGGTTTATTAGCTCTTAATGTGTTCGAAAATGGCATTTTCGTTTATGTGATGGGCGCTAAATCTACAGGCTTGTCGCTTCCTTCAGGATACAGGATGCCTATAAGAATTATTCTAGAAGTAGATGGAATGTCTATTCTTATGGCAATAATAACTTCAATAGTATCCTTTCTGGGTGCTATCTACTCATGGGCTTTTGTGGAAAAAGAAACAGGAAAAGATAAATACTATACATTACTATTGCTTCTCACAGCTGGAATGTTCGGTATGGAGTTCACAGGAGATATGTTCAACTTCTTTGTGTTCCTTGAGATCACGTCAATAGCAGCATGTGGGCTTATTGGCTTTAGGATTAACAGAGGGGAGTCGGGTGAAGCAGCCTTCAAAACTATGGTACTGTACACGCTTGGAGCATTGTTTGTTCTCTTTGCCGTAGGAATTCTTTACGGACAGTATGACGCTCTTAACATAGCTACATTAGCTTCCAGGATCCAGTATACAATGCTGGATAAAATCGCATTAGGACTTCTCATAGCAGGATTAGCGATGAAGGCAGGAGCTGTACCAATGCATATGTGGGTTCCTGATGCATATGCTGAAGCACCTGCACCTATAAGTTTAATATTAGTTGTAAATACCCAAGCAAGTCTCTATGGACTCTTTAGAGTTCTCTTTACTCTGTATGGAGTGAATATCTCCACACAGACAGTAGGATGGATAATAGTGATCCTTGGAGTACTCTCTATGTTTGTCGGCGTCACAATGGCTTTAATTCAGAGCAAACTCAAGAGACTCATAGCATATGGAGCCGTTTCTCAGATAGGATACATGCTTCTTGGCGTAGGGGTGGGATTGGCAACACTCAGTACTCCTGCGTTGCAGGAGTACGGCATTAAAGCGATGGAAGGAAGCATCTTTCATATAATAAATGATGCAATGTATAAAGGGCTCTTGTTCCTTACGGCAGGTGCTATAATTTACTGTACGGGAAAGAGAAACTTGAATGAGATGTCGGGCTTGGCACATGACATGAAGTTCACATCAATATTTTTCATTATCGGTGCTGGAGCCATAGCAGGGTTGCCACCTTTCAATGGATTTGCCTCAAAACTTATAATATACGAGTCTGTATACAAATTCAATCCTATACTTTCTGTGATAGCAATCCTAGTAAGTATACTGACCCTTGCAATATTTGTAAAGATATTCCAGAGTGCTTTCCTCGGACCAAAACTTATGAATGTAAAGAAGGAACCGAAATCAATGATCTTCGCAATGCTTGTTTTATCGGTAATAGTAATTGCATTTGGACTTTTCCCGGATGTTGTAGTAGATAAAATAGTATCACCTGCGGTGAACGCGTTGATAAATCAGATGGATTATATCGCAGCGATCTTAGGAGGTACATAAAATGATAGGAACGTTGGAAACGGGTCACGGACTGTGGAGTGCTTTGTACTGGCTTTTAGGCCTTGCAGTACTATCCCTTATAGTGTACTTTATCTATTCATTCGGAGGAAAAACTGTAAAAGCTTCAGGAGATAAGGGGAAACCCTTCCTCTCTGGCAACGAAATGGTTAAAGAAGAGACTCATGTCAAGGCTAGCAACATATACTGGGGATTTACAGAGACATTGAAATCTTATTACTCCCCTCTAAAAGGAGGTCATACGGGGAATGTAAACGATTATGTAAGTTGGTTTATCGTCGTTTTAGCGATCGTATTAATTCTGGCAGGAGGGCTTTGAATGATTTTAATTTTGAAATCTATAATAGGAACTTGCGTTATAGCATTCTTGGGCATATTTTTTGGGCTTATCTATAAAGGTATTGACAGAAAACTTCATGCACACATGCAGATGAGAGTTGGACCTCCGATAACACAGCCCTTTAAAGATGTAAGAAAATTACTTTTGAAGGAGAACCTCGTACCTGAAAACGCTGTGAACTGGGTATTTAATCTGATGCCTATACTTTCCTTAGCCTCAGTCATAAGTATTTTACTGTACATACCACTGGGATTTGATCCGATACTCTCGACTAAAGGAGATTTAATCTTGATACTTTATCTTATGATGCTTCCTGCTATATGCCTAATACTTGGTGGATTTGCTTCTTCGTCTCCTTACGCTACCGTTGGAGGCCAAAGGGAGATGGTAATGATGATCAGCTACGAATTCCCGTTAGCTGTAACGATAATCGCAATGGTCTGGAGATTGAGCAAAATTTACACAGTGTCAAATGTATTCACTTTGCAGTTTATATCGAGTAATCCCTTATGGGATAAAGTTGGAGTTTTTGGATTGATAGGATTGGTAATACTCCTGGGGGTGTTACTGGTAGTTACACCCATAGAGCTTTCCAAAATTCCATTTGACGTACCTGAAGCAGAGACAGAGATAGCGGGGGGTTTACTCGTAGAGTACTCCGGGAAAAATCTTGCCATGTTTTATATGACAGACGCAGTTAAAACAGTAGTAATGGCATCCATAGTCGTCGCTCTCTTCTTTCCATATGGGATCTCTCAGTACTTTGATTTCTCGCAGTACATAAACTATGTAATAGACTTCGCATTCTTTTTGATCAAAACTTTTGCAGTGATCTTAGTTTCTGTAACTATAGCAAGAACATCGTTCGCAAGATTGAAGATAGACCAGATTGCGTACATGCTCTGGGTGCCCGTAACTATTACATCCATAATAGGGCTTCTGCTTCTGTATCTGGATACGGTTTTGTGATTTGAATAATTTTTTTAAATTTTTAAAATAAATTTGGAATATCTTTATTCTTTATTACCTTTTGATTCTAACATTCTCACTATATTTTTTAATTCTTTTAAAAGTTTTTCTCCTTTTGGACTTAATTCGTAAACTATATAGTTTCTTCTCCCTTCTTTGATTCTTTTATCACAGATTAATTCCAATTCAAGGAGTTCCTCTCTTCTGTCCATGATAGTACCATTCCCAGCGATCTTGAGAAGATCTGACAGGATAACACGGTCATTCTTCTCCAAGAAGAAAAGTATTTCGCAGAATCCTTTATGCCCCAGCATTCTTATATAGTCTTTGCACTTGGTAGTTTTATATTTCATGATAATATTTCATATCCCTCCCTATTTATTTTTTTCCATTGAAATAATACTAATTCTTTCAAATTGGGGTATATAATAGTATTCCCTGCGAATTGGGGGCACTCTAATTTTTTATTTTTATCTGAAGATTCATTAAAAAATAGTAGTAATTTCTAATTATATGATACAATTTACCGATAACCGAAAGATTTATAAATAACAGGACAGAGAAAAGGATGTATATTCATAAAATAAAGGAGATATCATGAAAAAGGTAAAAAGTTTGATAATAATGACAGTGGTGTTGGTGTCTTTGTTAGCAGTGATTAACCCGGTGAGTGCACCGCCTCAGCCTACAGTAGTTTGGGTCGATGCTGTACATGGAAATGACACAACAGGCAGTGGGACACAAGGAAGTCCATATGCGACAATTGGAAAAGGCATTAGTGTGGTTGCTACTGGCGGCACAGTGTACGTGGCAGCAGGAACGTATGATATTGCTTTAGGCGAGACATTTCCCATAACAATAAACAAGAACCTCACATTGATCGGAGACGGAGCGTCTGTCACGATAATTGATGGTAGCTTATCAGATGTGATAAATGTTAATGTTGGAGTAATAGTAGACATCAAGGGATTCACAATAATGAATGGAAATAATGGAATTTATTACAATAATGGAGCTTCGGGAACGATCTCTAACAATACGATCACGGGAAATGCACAGTATGGTATCGCCAACTCCTCAAGCAGTCCTGCGATAACGAACAACACGATCACGGGAAATTTGAGTGGTATCTACAACGACTTAAGCAGTAACCCCACAATAACGAACAACATAATCGTATTAAACACTCACTATGGAATTTATAACGATGTAACAAGTACATCTACAAACTCATACAACGATGTCTGGAATAATGCTCCAGATTACGGCGGTGCAACACAGGGTATAGGCTCGATATCTGCTGACCCACGACTCGATGCAACATATCATCTCACATCGTCTTCACCGTGTTATCGATGCAGGTACAGATGCAGGCGTCTATACAGATATGGACGGTGATAGCAGGCCTCTTGGAGCAGGATTCGATATTGGTGCAGATGAATACGTTCCTCAACTTGTAAACCCAATCGCAGCCTTCATGCCTGTGAAGAACTATCATTTGAGACAGGTGAACACATGTCTGGGATGTATAACGGAGAATTTACCAGAAGACGTGCCTGAAGATGTACAAACATTGTTAGATGAAATGCAGGAACACATAAACAACGCGAATACAACTGGAAACTCTATTTATGCAAACAATGAACTTCTGAAAGCTCTGAAATGTGCTGAAGGTATCCAGGAAAAACTGGGCATTACGTGTCCACTTTGATTTTTTTATTTTTATTTTTTCTTTTTTGTTTTGATAATTTTTTCTCTGCTTCTGGTCTTTCTAATTTAAGATTATTACTTTAAATTTAAATTAAAAATTTATGCAGCCACTTCTATAGATCTAGCCTTAACGGAAGGTTTGGGTATTTCCGATCCTTCTTTTTTTAATCCATCAATATGAAATTCTATAGCTCTTTTCATTCTTTCAATAGTTTCATCTACTGTTGATCCTGTGGCAATACACCCGGGTAAATCCGGGCAGTAAGCCGAATAATTATTTCCTGCTTTTTCAACAATAATTGTGTACCTAAACATCTTTTCTCACCTATAATAGTTTAGATCATTGTGTTTAAATTCTTATCCATCTTTCTGACTTTTAGATTTGCTTTTCCAACAACTCAGGAAATTTTATCTTGTTAATGCCTCTTTATTAACTCTTCAGTTTATAGAAAAACCTTATAAATTTAAGAATTTATAAGTTTAACAATGAAGAACAAGATATCTATCATTGTCATTTTATTATTGTTAGTTTCTGTTCCTAGCATAAAGTCTCAGGACAGTGAAGATACGACGCATATCATTATATACGAGGACGGCAGTGCATTCTGGGAGCTGGAAACTAGATTTGAACTAAAAAGTGAGGTGGATAGAACTTTCTTTCAAGATTATATAGATGTTCTTGAAGAAGAAAAGGATGTTATGATAGAGGAGAAAAAGACAGAGATTGAAGATATTATAAACAAACTAAACCTCACGACGAAAAGAAGTATGACGATCGAAAACCTGAATCTCAGTTATGGGATTGTTGAAACGATAAACAAGGATTATGGGGTGGTAAAATTTCAGTTTCTGTGGCATGGGTTCGCAGAAAAAGATGGTGACAAACTATTGATCGGAGACGTTTTCCTGGGAGGGTACTATCTGAATAAAAATGAAACTATGATAATAGATTTTCCCCAGAACTTTATCTACGAGTATGTTTATCCGCTGCCGGACGAAACTAAAATATCCAATCTGATATGGTACGGGCCCAAGAGTTTCGGCGAAAAGGAGCCTACACTGATACTATCCAGATTTGAAGTTAAAAATACGGAAACAAAGAGTAGTACAGAAGAAATAGAAGAAGATAAGGAAAAGGATTATCTGTTTATTATCCTCATATTTATCATAGGTATATTGTTTATTGCTATTCTCACTGCCAAAATAAGAAAAAAGGAGGATGGAGGGGATATATTCTTTGATGAGGATATTATAGTTAATTTATTAAAGAAAAACGGTGGAAAATGCCTGCAAAATAAGATCGTGGAGGAAACTGGATTTTCAAAGTCAAAAATAAGTCAGGTATTGAACGATATGGAGAGAAAAGGTGTAATAAGCAAAAAAAAGATAGGAAGAAACAATTTAATAATTCTAAATGAATTTTGATAACATAAATTTTCTCAAAAAACAAAAATGAACTATTATGAACTATTAAAAACTTTAGAGCAATATTATAAACTAAAACAAAAAATAAAGGCAGTAGAAAGCTTTAAATACTAAAAAAACAGTATATTTTTTATGAAAAATAAAAAATTTGTTTTTCTTTCATTTGCATTGGCAGTTGGATTAACAATTGGAGCGATTTCGTCAAGTAGCTCAGGTATTGGAATAGTGGATCAGATAAAAGCAAATGCATTCGAGGGATTTGAGATCTTTACAGGGGATACGAACGGAACTGAAACGAACTCAACTATCGAAGAAAAATTCTATGAAGAAATTGAAGATTTCTATGATAGTATAGAAAGATTATTTGTCCTGTACAGCGATTCTAACTCAACTTCTTGGGACATAAATGCTACCACATACACTATAGGAGACTACGAATTCTATTTTGGAGAAACTGAAGACGGATATTATTTCGGTGATGTCAATGGGACAATGTATTTTATCCAGGACATAAACGGGACACTCCCAAACTCAGCAGATTCTCACCTGAGTAACCTTATGCCTACCTTCGATAAGATACTGAAAGCACTGGAAGACGGAAAGATGGGAAGGGCATTTGGATTATTGAATTCATGCGAAGTCAGAATGAAAGCAACAGAAAAACATTTGTGTAAGGTAGAGGAAAGAAACGTGAGAAAAGAGGAAAAGGAACTGGAACTACAGACGCGAAAAGAAGAGAGAGAAAGAGAGAAGGAAGAGAAAGCTAAAGATAAAGAAGACAAGGGTAAAGATAAGGATAAAGATAAGGATAAGGATAAGGATAAAGATAAGGATAAGGATAATGGTAAGGGGAAAGGCAAGGATAAAGACAAGAAGAAAAATGGGAAGTGATAAAATGCGTACTGATAAAAAAATTCTGGTGATCTGCGATGACGCAGATCTATCAGGTCTTTATAGAGAAATGCTAGAAACCCATGGATTAGCCTTTATAGATACTGCGGGAACCATTTCAGAATCGGAGAGACTTTTGAGAAATAACATATATAACATTGTGATCCTAGACTGTAGAAATCAAAATGATGAACTAAAAAATTTGAAAAGAATTATTGATGGCAATACAAAACTTCTGTGCGTAGAGAGTAGTTTTGAAGATCCCGATCTATCGTTCCTGGAAAATGCAACTTTTATCCCGAAGCCATTCAATATAGATAGTTTTATGTGTGAATTAGTTACCAGATGAAGCTTTAGAGAGAAGGTGATAAATATGAATGGAGAAAAAAATGTATATATGCTGTTGGCAAAAATAGCAATTATAATAAGTGCCGGCAACATCTGTTACCGCATTATAAGTATATTAAGCTTTGCAAAGTAATTAGAAACTAAAATGATACTGTGTGGGCGTAGAACTAACTAATTTTTGATAAGAAATGAACTTCTATATATAATTTTATGGGCATATAGAAATATAATCAACTTTTAAAGCAAAGTAATTTATATGGTAAAGACTATACTGTATAACAAAGTTTATAAAACCAGATAGCGAAATATGAAAAACCGAAGCATAGAATATTAGTGAATTAGAAAAGATCATAATTATGATGGTAGGTGATCGTATGAAAACTAAAAAGGCTTTAGTTGAAGAGATGATAAGTCAGAAAAAGGCAGGTATCACTCTTAAAAATGAAATAGGAACAACTAAATACATAATTCATGCTGAGATGTCAGCTAATGGAATGGTAGAGAGACCTGATGTTGTTGGAGCCATATTCGGTCAGACCGAAGGTCTTTTGGGAGAAGAATTGGATTTGAGAGAGCTTCAAAAAACTGGGAGAATAGGAAGAATAAAAGTAGGTGTAAATCCCCAAAAAGGCAAGACACCCGGAACTATAACAATTCCATCAAGTCTCGATATGGTAGAGACAGCGATTCTTGGAGCATCTCTAGAAACAATAGATAGAATAGGTCCGTGCGAAGCCAAGATCAATGTTTTGAAGATAGAGGATGTCAGATCCACAAAAAGAACATACGTCGTGGATAGAGCCAAAGAGATCCTCCAGAGGATAATGGAGGAACAGCTCCCAGAAACCGCAGAGATAACTGAAGAGGTCAAAAAGGCGGTGAGAGTTCAACAAATTGTAAAGTATGGAAAGGATAATCTTCCCGCAGGTCCAAATGTCAAGGAGTCTGATGCGGTAATCGTAGTTGAAGGGAGAGCAGATGTTCTTAACTTGTTGAGAAACGGGATTAAAAATGCAATTGCAGTAGAGGGAACATCAACACCTGAAACAATCATAGAATTGAGCAGGCAAAAAACTGTTACAGTTTTTGTAGACGGCGACAGAGGAGGAGAACTCATCCTCCGAGAGTTAATAGAAGTTGCAGATGTGGACTATATGACAAGAGCTCCGCCAGGGAAAGAGGTAGAAGAGCTTTCTAAGAAAGAGGTAATCACAGCTCTAAGAAATAAAGTACCGTTAGAACAAGCTATAACTGAGATGACTGATGTAGTTAAAAAAGAGGAAAAACGAGGGGAAGTCTCTGAACTCAACGAGTTTGGCGATTTTATAAAAAAACTACCAGGAACATTAGATGCGTATCTGCTGGACGAAAGTAAAAAAGAGATTGCCAAGGTTTCTGTCAGGGACTTGATAGATACTGTAAAAAATAGCGAGAATATTCACACAATAATATTTGATGGTGTTGTCACGCAAAGACTTGTCGATGTAGCAAGTGATAAGAATGTAAAGATGGTAATAGGTGTTAAAGTAGGAAATATAAACAAAAAACCCTTAGAAATGGAAATAATGGCATTTAAATAATTTCTATTTTAATTTTTTTATTCTTTCTTTTTTATAATCTTTTAAAAGCTTGTTTAACCATCGTTCTTTTTTTTCTACAGCTTTTATTTTTGCTTTTGTTTTCCATTCAAAGCATGCATCTTGGAACTCTTTCTTATCAACTATACCAAAATTTTCAACTATCTTTGTATTCAAGTTGAGGAGGGGTATGCCCTCATTTTCGAAAACATCTTTCGCGTTATGGGACATCCTTCCAGTATCTTCTATTATTAAAGCCTTTATCTGCTTCTCTACAAGCAGTTCAGCAGTACTTCCTCCACCGCCGCTCGGATCCTTTATATATACGATATCTCCTCTCTTGATTTTAAACTTAGTATCAAGGTTTCTTATCTCTTCTTTTGTAAAATAATCTAATACTTTCACAGTATGTGCTTCTTCTGATAACTCCAAAGTTCTTATCCCTTTTAAATCTCTGATAATTTGCTGAAATTCTAAAATTTTTTCTTCTTTTGATTTTATCTCTTCTTTAAGCGAGTTTATAGCTCTCTTTTTTTGCTGAATTATCTCGGATCTTCTTGTTTCAATATCGATCTCATTAAGTATCTTTTTATTTTTTCTTTTCAACATCTCATTTTCTTTTTCTATGAGTTTTATTTTTTCCAAAAGCTCTTTATTGTACTCCTTTATTCTTTCAAGAGATATCTTTTCTGGAGTTTCAACTTTTTTTTGTATTTCTTTTTTTACAATCTTTTTTTCTTCAGGCTCCTCTTTTTTTGTTAGGATGTTCAGTGCATTTTTTACTGTAAAATCTCTCAAAACTAGTGTTTTAACAGCACTGCTCAGGTTTTTTGCTCCAAGATCTTCAAGTCTTGCGTCTATATTCTCAAACTTCGTTTTGTAATGATCATAAGCTTTGAGAGCAGATGCAAGTGCATCCCTCTCATGAGCATTGTTAACAGAGTATTCCTTCGTGATCTCGTTCTTCTCTTTTATGGAAAGAGACGCCGCTGGTGCAAACGTTTTACACTGGAAGGAACTTGAAACTTTTTCCACTGTCTGATGTACATCACTCACATCCGTAGCTATTATGATCGGAGTTCCAAATTTTGAGAGATGTTCCACTATATTATCCACTGAAAAATTTTTAGAACTGGAAATATTCAGTATATCTCTCTTTAAATCCAAGATTGCTATTCCGACTGTTGTACCGGGATCTATGCCTACTATGAGATTCTTCACCATTAACTTTTTATTTTCTGTATTTATATCTTTTATGATGTTTTATGCTGTTTTTGTCCAGCCGGAATCGCCGGGAAATATAGGGAGCCTGACAAGGATTATGAAAAACTTTGGTATAGAAAAGCTTGTCTTAGTCGATCCCTGCGAGATAACTGAAGAAACGTATAAATTTGCTGTGCATGCGAAAGATATAGTGGATTCGGCAATAGTAGTCAAAACATTTGAAGAAGCTTTGGATTTATTAGATTTTTCAATAGGCACCACAAGTGTTTACGGCGGAAAACACAGTGTGCATAGGATAAGTGTTACCCCCGAAGAAATTGTAAAGAATATGAGTAAAGAGGGAAAGATAGGAATTGTAATAGGGAGAGAGAGCAGTGGACTAACAAATGAAGAGCTTCTCTGCTGCGATCTCCTAGTTACAATCCCCACTTCAAAAGAATATCCCGTTTTAAATGCCGCTTTGGCGGCAGGAATAATTTTTTACGAGATATATAAAACCGAAAAAAAATCCGCAAAAAAACTTAGTAAATTAGAAAAAGATCTTCTGGTAGAAGATTACAACAAAATAGTAGACATTGTTGAAAAAAGAGATTACAAAAATCGAATTGCCAAACTTATATTTAACAGAGTAATAAGCAGAAGCTTTATAACATCAAGAGAAAGTCATACTCTGAAAGGTATCTTCAGAAACGTTTTAAAGAGATTAGATTGAAAAATACTCTGAAATTTCTCCTTTTAGATTTTTGTAAGTTACATCTGCAAAATATTTTGCATTGGCCCCTAAACTTTGGTATGTTTTTACTTCCGCAGACTCTTCCTCGTATATTTCATCAAAATCTAGATATATATCCCGCATTATAGAATAAGCAAGAGTCCATGCTCTTGGAACAGTTTCAATATTGTAACCTCCGCCTCCCAGTGCTATCCATCTCTTCGATATATCTTTCATTTCCCTGATTACATCTACATATCCTTTCAGAGTTAAGCACAGACTTGATAGAGGATCAAGATAATGGGTATCTATCCCGAGCTGTGTGACAATAATTTCCGGATCAAAATCTTTTGTGAGTGGAAGAACTATTTTCTTGAACATATCAAGATAGATATCGTCTGTCGTGAAAGGAGCTAAAGGGATATTTATCGTAGTTCCCCTCCCATCTTTTATACCTATCTCACTTGTATCCCCCGTCCCCGGAAAAAGAAATTTTCCAGATTCATGCATCGAGATAAACAAAACTCTTGGGTTACTGTAAAAAGCTTCCTGGACCCCATCCCCGTGATGCGCATCTATATCTATATACGCAACTCTTCTATATTTTTCAAGAAGTTTCTTTATTAAAATAACACAGTCATTGAAAACGCAGAACCCGGAAGCTCTATTTCTTTTTGCATGGTGCAATCCCCCGGATACGTTAAAAGCTCGAGAATACCCACTGCACTGTACAGATGCACCTACATAGTATAGCGAAGATTCAAAAATATTCTCAAAGATTGGATTGTCAGGCGTTCCAAATCCGTACATCTCTAAATTTTCCCCTGTCTTTACAGCTTCTATGTAGCCTTTCGAATGCGCTAAATACAGATCATCTTTAGAGACGGGTTTCGCTTCAACATAAAAATCCAGGATATTATATTTTTTGATCATATCATAAGTTTTTTTAAGCCTTACAGGATTTAATGGATGATTCTCTCCGAGATCATATTTCATGAAATTTTCTGTGTACAGAAAAGCAGTTTTCAAGGTTACACCTTTAAAAGTTCATCTATATCGTCCTGATCTTTTATTTTAAGATCTATCCCCTCTTCTATACATTTTTTTTCCAGCTCTTCAATGAATACCCCTTTCCCTTTTACTTTTTTTGTTTCTCCACTCACTGTGATATGAGTCGTGAAAACACCACATGTCGGCGAGCCCTCTATCCCCACAAAACCTAGAATCTGATACTTGCTTTCAGAGTATATCTCATAGAGCCCGATTAAATAATCTATAATATCCCTGCAACACTTTCTGTACTCCGGGGTGTCGTAAAACTCTTTATTCATGGGCGGTCTATTTACTCCGTACATAAGCTCCGGGCATGGTGCCTGGATAATTCCAACATCGTTTTGGAGTATCTTCTCAACTATACCTTCATAATAAGCTTTATGCTTTGCTGATGTCAATGCTTTCGAGTTTGCATTTATCAAACAGTGGGAAACAAAAATAACTTTTCTGCTTCTTTTCATTTTCACACCTAATATATAGTTACCTTATCTATACCCTCGAGTTCAAGTATCTCTGACAGTAACTCTCCGGGTATCTTTTTCTCTGTAATTATCGTCAGTTTGGGATCTGGATATAAATATGGATCGTCTGCCAGTACCTGCCTTATACTTATCCCTTCCTTTGAGATTATAGAAGATATCCTGGCAACGATGCCAGGTTTTCTTGCCGTTGCATAGATCTCTACTATCCCGAATCTCATCTTCTTCGCCAGCTCGTTGTAAAAACTGATAGAATTCAAATTCTTAAATATCTCAGATAACTCTTCGTGTTTCAAGATCATTTTTACGGTATCTTTTACAACACGTCTATCTACATTAAGAGCTTTTGCAATACTCGTATAGGGTATTTCTATATCGTTGCAGTATATCTTTTCATCTTCCTTAACTTTCAAACCATATTTGAGCAGAAGAGATGCTGTCTCCTTTCTCATAGGATAGCTATCAAAGTAGTGTCCTATTTCGTTCCACATAATTATTATCTATTGTTTTCTCTTTTATGGTTTTCTCTGATCATTTCACAATCTCTTATCTTTAAGAAGCCTTGAATATTCCTCATTTATCTTTTCTAATTTAGATTCAAAATATTTTCTCTCTTCTTCGTTTTTGGCTAAATCCGGATGATATTTTTTAACAAGTTTTCTGTATTCCTTTTTTATCTCTTTTATTGATTTCCTATGAAAAATTTCCATTTTAGGAATATTTATAGAGATATATCTCGTTATTCTGTCAGAATACTTCTGGAACTTGTACGTATAGGTAAAATCTGCATTCAGTTCAAACTCTCCTGAGGGAATATCTATACTCAAAGGTATCTCGGTATTTCCGGGAGGTGCGTTTATCATAAGCGACGTTTTTTCGTTAGGAAGAGTAATATTCAGAGCGATATTATCTATAGGAAAAGATTCCCTGTTCTCTATTCTCAGTATCATATTGCCTTCATAAAAAATATCGAATTTTAGTTGAGGTTTTTTTTGAAAAATGTTGTACACCCTATCGTTTTGCAGTCTATCTTTCATCTCTTCTTTCTCTCTTTTCACTTTAATTTTTAAAAAAAGGTATTTCGCTCCTTGAATAATTAAGATAAAAAAAAGAAGCAATAACAGAAAACTCCAGAAATTCATTATTTTTTCAGGGATCAAAACTTTATCCTCCTCCCTGTTTTGTCTCTTTTGTACTCGCCAAAGCCCATAGGAACGTTTTTAAAAACAGGTCCGTCTTTGCATACTAAATATCCTCCCACTTCACAGCTGCCGCAAAGCCCTACACCGCATTTCATGTATCTCTCCAGGGAATACTCCACTTCCTTCGATTTTAAAATTTCTGAACATTTCTTCATCATCATCTCTGGACCGCATACATAATAATAATCAAAACTCGTATCTATATACTCCGTAATGAAACCTTTTTTCCCATAACTCCCATCGTCCGTTGATACCAAGACTTCACCATATTTTTTAAACTCCTGTTCAAAAAATACTTCTTTTTTATTTTTGAACCCCAGCAAAATCTTTACTTCTCTTTTTATACTTTCAGCCAAAAATCTTAGAGGAGATAATCCCGTCCCGCCTCCTATTATTTCTATTTTTCCATTTTTAAGAGAAAAAGAGTTTCCATACGGGCCTCTTATCCCTATTTTGTCGCCTTCACAAAGCTCATGCATCTTTTTCGTAAATTCTCCAACTTTTTTTACTGTGAATCCATTTCTGTAAGAAAAAGACATAGGTTTTTCATTAACACCTGGAATCCAGAGCATTGCAAACTGTCCCGGCTTCGCATCGAATTTTTTATCCACAAAAAAAGTTTTTACATCTTCACATTCTTCTACGATCTCTGTTATTTCTACAATCTCCATGAAGATAAATCTCCATCGGAATTTATAAAAGTTGGTTTTCCAGATTTTCGTGAAATGAATAAGTAAAGATGCAAAGTGTTTAGTTAATATGCTTTCTTTCTATGCTCAATGCCCACAATAAATACAATGTCCTTATCAATCTTGAAGATTATCCTATATCTTCCAATTCTTGCTCTATAATACCCCTTTAATTCTTGATAATTGAAGTTTATATTTCATAGTTCCAGTTCCTTCTTCAGGTCGTCAATATCCTCAAATGTTTTTATGTTTCCCCCTTTCCTTTCTTCTTCATTCTCCTGTATTTGCTTCATTATGTCTTTATTTGCCAGAATCTCCATCTCTTCAGAAAAATCATCCACCAAATCTTTTAGTTCTCTTGCAAATTTTAGAAGTATCTCTGTATTTTTCATATTATCATATCTTTTCTCTGGATTTAAATATGCTTCATTTCAGTTTTTCTTCAGCCATTTTTGAATTACTTCATTCTTTGAGATTTAAAAATAATGTTATGGCTGTGATGGATAAAAGAAAGCCAAAGATAAATGTTGTCTCCGGGTTGATCTTATCCCACAGCAAGCCGGCAATCAATCCGCCAGGCAATGCAGCCAGGCCCGTAGACGTATGAAACGTTCCCAGTGCTGTTCCTTTTAATGATGGAGGAGAAAGATCGACTACAAGAGCTCTCTGGACACCATCGATCATAGCATAAAATATTCCGTAAGAGATAAACAATGATATAATCTGAGATAGATTCGATACAAAAATAAGGCCGAGAGATGTCAATCCAAATAATCCATACCCTACAAGGATTATACGTTTTCTCCCTATCTTGTCAGAGAATATTCCTGCAGGGATTATAAAAATGGAGTAGGATATATAATAAATTATATATAAAAGAATTGCTGTCTGAGAGTCTAACCCCAAATTAATTGCACGGAGCAGCAAAAAAGCATACCCAAAGTTTCCCAGCGCAAATATAGTGGCAATACAAATGAAATATTTCAACTGTGGCGTAAGGGATTTGAAACTTACTTTAAGAGATTTAGACTTCGTAGAACGCTTACGTTTTTCTTCCTTTACAAATAATATAAATAATACTGCTATTATTGAAGGTATAAAGGCTAACAAGAAGACTTTTCTGAATCCGAATAATGGAAGGAGCAGAAAAGCCAAGACAGCTCCAAAAATTGAGCCTATACCGTCCATGAATCTATGAATGCCGTACGCCTTTCCCCTGACATTTTCATCACACGAGTTTGCCACAATCACATCCCTAGGAGCATCCCTGATACCTTTCCCCACCCTTTCAGCTATCCTGATCCCCAGAACACTCTGCCATATATACGAGAATGCAAACAGTGGTTTCGTTAAACTGGAGATCCCGTATCCTATGAGTACAAAAGGTTTTCTTTTTTCGATCTTGTCAGACCAGTATCCTGAAAAAACTTTTAAAAGACTGGCGGTCGTCTCCGCAGCGCCTTCGACCAATCCTACTACCATGCCACCAGCACCGAGAACGTTTGCCAGGAAAAGAGGTATCAGAGGAAAAACCATCTGACTGGAAAGATCTGTGAAAAGGGAGACAAATCCAAGAATAATGACGTTAAGCGTTATTCCTTTCATGAAACTATCTTTAATACTCATATTACCTCCCCCGAAAGCTCTTTTATTTTTTCTCTTGCCTCTTCAAGCATATTTTTACCCTTCTCTGTGATTTTATAATATTTTCTCATTTTTCCATTGACAACTATTTTATATGACGATAGCAGTCCTTCTTTCTCCATAAAATTCAATGTAGGATATATATTCCCAGGACTTACAGTATATCCGTGTCTTTCAAGTTCTTTCATTATCCACACACCGTAAACAGGATTTTTACTGGTATGATACAGTATATGTACCTTCATAAAACCGAGAAATATCTCTCTTAACATGATATCAGATCATGATATCGGTTTTCGATATATAAAGGTTTCGGTTTTACATAGAGAATAAAGAATCAAGTAAAAGAAATTAAAAAAATAAAAAATCAAAGCATGTCCAAGACTTCATTCAACAGCTCTAACACTCTCAACAATTTTCTCAAAGATCATTCATATTTCGAGAAATTTTTCTACAACATCAATAAATTCTTCTGCATTTTCAATGCTCATTTTTGCTTCTTTTTCTTTGATCAAAACTTCCAATCCGTACTGTGCTGTGTGCCTGTTTATTCTGTACATGTCCAGAAGATTAACGTATTTTTCTGGGAATTTTTTACTTCTTAGATACTCAATAACACAGGTATGGCTTCTTTCTACGATCCCATCTTTGAATAAGACTGCTCTTGCAGAGTGAAACATAGCATTACAAGATGAAATAAAAGCTAGATCATAAATCCCGATATTAAAAACCTCTTTAGCATTGTCTATATTGTGTTTAGCAATTTTGAGTGAACTTTCCATCTTTTTTCTTGAGGGCCTCGTTTTTCTTAATAAATTTTTTTCAAAACATTCATTCAGATTCAAACTACCAACTCCGATCCGTATATTAAGATATAATTCTTTAAAGCTTCTATATAGAATTCCTTGTCTTTTTTTGATAACTCCTGCCATTCAAAAGGCGTGAGAACTAGAGGGGATACAGAAATACGTAATTTATCCTTAATTTTTTTGTATATCTCTGGATAATCCTTTTTTCCTGAAGATATTATCAGTAGATCCAAATCAGATTTTTCATCAAACTCTCCAGAGGCATAACTGCCATATATTGCAATTGAAACAATATCACTGCTAAATTTAAATGAAATAGAGTTTATTTTGGATAGAATGTAAGTTGCTTTTAGATGTTTTACAAACCAAGAATCATTTTTTAATCTGTAAAAATGTGCTCTCCCTTTTTTGTTAAGTTCTAATAAATTTTCTTTATAAAATGTTTTAAGGGCGTTATTCGAGGTATATGGACTTACTTTCAATATTTTTGAAAGCTCTCTGACATAAACTTCTTTTGTCGGATTTTCCAAAAAATAACAAAGTACCCTAAAATATGCATACTTCGGCAACATAAAAATAATACCATCGTATGGTATATAAAACTATCGTATGATTTATAGTACTATCCGTTTTCTAATTGCAAAAATTATAATGAAAATATAGAAAAAAGAGAAAAAATCAAAGAGGGCACGTTATGCCCAGTTTTTCTTGAATATCTTCAGCACATTTCAAAGCTTTCAGAAGTTCATTATTTGCATAAATAGTATTACCTGTTGTATTTGCATTGGTTATGTGTTCCTGCATCTCGTCTAACAGTGCTTGAACATCTTCAGGAACGTCTTCCGGTAAGTTCTCTTCGATACATTCCAGACAGGTGCCCACCTGTGCGAGGTGATAGCTTTTCACCGGAAGGAACGCTGCTATTGCGTTTGCAAATACATTAGGCGAAGTGAACAGAATAGCCGTCCCAGCTGCGGGAGTTCCAGTGTATGCCAATCCGACTGTAGCATCTTTATCGAGACCAACGACTGCGGAACTTCCCCAGAAATCTGTGGTGTATGTTAAAGTGTTGTACTGGAACTTGATGTCATTTGATCCCTGATAGAGGACCACCTGAAAAGTGTGCGTTCCTCCAATACCCCATAATGGGAGATTATCGTACTGAATTATCAGATTTCCTCCAACTACTTCATAGTATATCTCTCCTCCGACGAAAGGATTGATGTCAAAAAAGAGAGGAGCTATGAGCGGATTCTCACCCCAGTTATTTCCAGCTATAGAATTACTCGGAGACGGAATGGAGAGACCATTCCAGTTGTACGCATAATTTCCTACTCCAGAAGTAAAATCTATGTGCCCATTCGAGCCAACTATGAGAGAGGTGTAGTTATTTCCGTAGAAGTTGAAGTTAAATCCTATTGGAATGATTGCATAACCATCATCACCGAGTCCCAAGGGAGTTCCCGTTCCACTTATGTCAATCCATGAATAGGAAACTGTGTCATCCCATGTGTATCCATATTCATCTGGTCCTCCGGTTGTAGCACTTACCGAACTTATCGCTAACAGAGACACCAAAAACATTGCTGTTATTATTCCTCCTTTCCATTTTTTCATAATATCACTCTCATTAATGATTCTATATTTTATAATTAAATGTTATATAAAAAGGTTTCGTTTTTATCTCAAAAATTGGGTAGGAGGGACTCGTGGGAGGTGGTGAATAGAAGAGTAATAATTGCCCCTCCTGCCCGTTACTATTTTACATCTTGAATTTAAATACCTTACTATTAAATCCTGTGTCTTATCATGTTTTTTGTATACTCATCCTTCTGGCCATATACGCCGTCGAAAACCTCCGCCCTCGGTTTTTCTCCTTTGTAGTAAACGATCCAGTAAGGGTAATAAAGCCTCTCAATTTTCCATATTTTAGCTTTCCCCCATATTTTCAAAGCCTTTGATATCTCATTTTCTGTAATCGTTTCATGTATTATAGTGTCGACATCCAGGAACTCCTCTTCCACAGCATACTCAAAATTTATCCTCTTATCTTTCGGGTTCCACACTATCTTATAATCTCCTAAAGGTTTTATCTCTTCAAATTTTCCCTTTTTATCAATTTTCACGAGCCCCTTCTGCATTGCAGAGCTTAAAAGCGATTTTATCTTATTTGTATTTAGTTTCATTTCATTTTTTATCTCTATCTGAGTAACATTTTCTCTTTTTATCAGGTATATCATGAAGTTCATTTCATCTTCTTTTAATGGTATTAAATCTCTTAAACCTCTTGTTCTCTCTATTTTTTTGTTTTTTCTTAGAATTTCACCAGTAAGGCCATCTATCAGGCAGGACAAATTGACATAATCTCCTTTTTCTGGAAAGTAATCAAAAAGAACTCTGAATATTGGATAATATAATTTATGACACGTGTCTAGTTTTTCTCCCTCTTTAAAAAGTCTTGTTTTCCTGTTTTTGTTAGCTATCTCATAAATCTTTTCTCTATCTACATCCCCATAGATTACCAAAGCTTTCCTGAAATTAAGTTCCTTTAATTTTGGTTCTACTTTGGGTTTTATCTCCTTTTCCTCAGGAATTTCTACGATCTCTGTAAATTCTTCTATTGCATGCTTCTTTGTTTCTCTATCTACCATTATTTCCTCTTTATCTTCTATTCTCTTTTCTTCCCTGAGTTCCTGTAAAATATCTTCAAGATGAAAATTTAAATTATAATCTTCATTCACCATCTCCACTATCTTTTCAAGTGCATCTTTGCTCTCCTTTTTATATTTCTCACAAATTATGTTTTTTACATTTTCTTTCATAACATCTGGATCTATCTCAAAGATAGGCTGTCTCTCTCTGCCTTCATGCTGTGAAATTCTTGGTCTTATAGATGATAAAAAGGATCTTGACGTCTCTTCCTGTTTGTCACCTATAACAGCCATACCTATGGGTAAATTCTGGATAAATTCCCTGTTTTTAAACATCCGTGGCATTTCTGAGGGCATTCTTCTCACAACCGCGTTTATATCATCACCATATACCAATTTATGACAAAAAAGAATATCCGTCTGGGAAAGAATTCTGGAATCCACTGCAGAAGGCTGCTGTGTGGCAAGAACTATTGAACAACCGGGCTGCCTCCCCTGTCTTACATACTCCAACAGAGCATCAGATGCTGCTGTTTTTCTTCCTCCTCCTGGAACTAATATGTGTGCCTCATCAATCAGGAGCCACGTAACTGGGATGCCTCCTATCATGCTTGATAACATACCAGAGGCTTCCTGCCTTGAAACTATCTTTCTCGTATTTAAAATGTTCCTCGCAAGGGTTCCAACTACAAGAGCCCTGACGTTATCCTCTAAAAATGATATGTCTATAACTGAGATCTGGCCTCTTTTCGATAGATCTTTCAACTCCGTTCCTCTCTCATCAAATATCCCCCAGTTCTTTGCACCTTTTAATCTCGCTGTCAGAGCTCTTCTTGTAGCACTCTTAAATCCTTTTTCATGAGAAAGAATGGATTTTTCATCTTCTATTACATGCACCATGTCCTCTACACTGTAACCCTTCGCTTTTCCTTCTACAAACTTACCTTTTTTTGTCACATAACCATTTTTGAGACATTCTATAGTTCTGTCCAAAAGTATTCCCATGACATCGAAACGATCAACATCAAAAGTGAGACACCAGTCCTCGACTGTCAGTTCAGATGGTCTTATCGTAAAAATTTTATCCCATGTTTCTTCGGGAGCCTCCTTTGTCTGTCCCTTTGGAATGAAAACCCTCACAGATTTTATACCCTGCGGAGTAAGTCCCCATTCCTCAAGAGTAAGTTTTTCAGTTTCTACTTTGTTTTTTTGTTTCATTGACCAGAAGATCCCCATCGGGTCTATAACTATTACACCAACAGCGTCATTTTTCAATGCGATCTCTTCCGCTATTACTCCTAAAGTATAGGATTTGCCTGATCCTCTCATTCCGCAGATGAATATAGCGTGAGGTGATATAGAATCCACAAATACTCTTTTTCCAAAATAATCGCTATTTTCAGGGATCTCCGCAACTTTCCCGATATACATTCCGGCTTTCTCCCTATATTTCCTAAAAACACTCGATTTTCTACCTACAAATACGTAATCATCCGAGGATAATAAACTTAACTCCTTATCCACTACTATTCTATCCATTTTTTCACCTGCAGAACTTTTTCAACTCCTCCTATTCCTTTTGATCTTCCTTCTCTAAAAATAAATTTTTCTCCTTCTTCTATATGGTACGAATTGTATTTAAATCTCATCCTCACTTTAGCACGATCCCCTACACTGAGATACTCTTTCCCATATATCTCTTCAAATCGTACACTCTCAGAGATAGTTTCCAGGTGTAATACCGGTTCGTAACCTTCCTTTATTGTTGTTGGGTGGGAGAGTATGAAAACATCTCCTATAAACTCCCTAATTCTTCTACCCTCTTTCTCTGCAAGTACCATGCCCCTCCTTATCTCTTCTTTTTTTACATTCTTCAATGCTATCCCTATAACGTCCCCAACCTCAGCTTTATTTAGATAATGATAATGCTCCATTATTGTCTGTCCCTTTATTCTTCTGTATCCATCTTCAAAAGGCCCTAAATAAAGATCTCTATTGTTTTCTACAACTCCCTGCATCACTCTCCCCGTGACTACTGTTCCCACACCTTTTATAGAATAAACTTTGTCTATGTACATCAAAAACGGTTTTTCTAATGTTTCAGGCTTCTTGAATCTGTCTGGAAGGTTAAAAAGTAGCTTATCTAGAAGATCAAATCCCTCTTTTGTAACAGCTGAACATTTTACTATAGGAACAATTTTTTCATTTTCTATGTTTATATTGGGATTTTTTATTTTGTACGGCACTCTACCTAACTTTTTTAACAAAATACTTATATTTTCCTCTACATTCTTTGATTCCTCGTTGTTTACCTTGTCCATCTTTGTGAGAGCTATTATCATAGGCATATCCATAGCTATTGCTATCCCCATATGCTCCTTAGTTATCGAGGTCGCACCTTCAGAAGCATCTATTACCAGAAGTGCATAATCAACTTTCTGACCTAAAATGCCCCTTATCGTCGTTCTGAGCCATGGTGCATGCCCAGGACAGTCGACGAACGAGATTAATCTTCCCGCTTTATCCACAACTTCAGCAACTTCTTTTTTATTTAACGGATTTCTGAGCTTCATTGGATTTCCTTTTTCGTCAAAACCGTAAACAGCATAAGCTATCTCGGCAGTCAATCCTCTTTCTATTTCATGCGGCAGAAAATCCAGAAATATTCTAGTTTTTCCTGATCCGTCATCTTCCTGATCTGTTATCAGACTGCCAATAAGCGTAGATTTTCCATGATCTACATGTCCTATTGTTCCGATCACTACATGACTTTTATTCCGCATATTATGATTATTCTCTATTGTAATCCTTGCAAAAACGCCATTTTTATCAAATCTCTCCACTCTTTTTATTTCTGCTCCCACTTCCTTTGAAATCTCCTTTATAACGTTTAAAGTTTCCAAAAACTTCTTTTCTGTCAAACTACAAACACTTCCATCATCATAAACGCCTATAATATAATATGCAGTACCGTTTCCTCTTTCTAGTCTAAACTTCATCTGAGAAACCAGCCTCTGCTTCCTTTCCTTAGAAAGATGGCCGCCATTCAGATAGGATTTGAACTCTATATTATGCTTTTCGCCCTCGGTCAGGATCTTCTCAATGCTCATTATTAAAATAGTATAGGGTTGACAATAAATATCTTCTGTTCGAAAAAATAAAAAAGAAAAAAAGAGAATCTTATCTCTTTACTGCCAGAACAACATCTTCTTTTTTCACAGTCTTTCTTCCTGCGTGTTCAGCGAGGGATACAGCCTCTCTTGCAAGGTCAATACCTTCCTGCTCCAGTATTTTTGCTAATTCCTTTGATGCGTCTTCACTAACTCTTTCCGCACCTGCTTTTCTAATAAGCTTATCTACCGAAGCCTTTGCTATTATAGCCATTTATTTCACCTCTTATTTTTTTTATTCTGTGAGATTTCTAATCTAAGAGTATTTAAAGCTTTCGGTATAATCCAACAGAGAGAATACGATTTGTTATATGAAACATTAGATAGATGGAATATTTACAAAGTTCAAAAATATGAGAATACTTATTTACTATATCTAATTCGAGATCAATATTTTGATAAAAGTATGATGTATTCATTGACACTCAAAGCTTTTAAAAGAAAATTCGAAAATTAAGAATTGATTAAAAATTTTTTATAAGATATATATAGAGGAATACGAAAAATTTAAATAAGTACATTGTAATAAATATGGTGAAAATGAAAAATATGAAAATGAAATACAGAAGAGGAAACTTAAGAGATATTATTGATTCCCTCCTAAAAGATCGTTTTACAGGTAGTCTTAAACTTGAGAGAGGAGAAATACTATTTTCAGAGGGTAAATTAATTTTTGTCGTTTATGATAATAAGTTAGGAAAAAAGAACCTAAAATCCATCGACGAAACATTTGATTACAAAGTAGAAGAACTGGAAAATGAAGAGCTTCAATTGAGAATCAGATGGTATAAGCTTATAAGTGGGATAGAGGGGGGTAAAAATAGAGAAGAAATAATAGAAGACCTCGGCATCCGGAATGTAGATAAGAAATACATGACGAAAATTTTAGAAAAAGAGGATCTTTTATATCTTTTAAAAGAGAGTGGTGATAATGCTTCTTCTAAGGAATAAACCTTTAGTTCAGAATCTAAAATCGAACTATGTCAGAATAGAGGAATTGATACTCGAAATGAAGGAAAAGGGGCTTACTGGATTTATTGAAGTCGAGCTTAAAAATAGTAAAGATATTCTTCTCTACAACTCTGGCAAAGTTGTGAAAGTACTGAGAATTGACCCGGATGTGCATATCACGGATAAGAATAGTGTTGTATTTGATCTGGTGAAGGTAGGTGCTGTATTCAGTGTTTATGAGATGAAAGAAAACTTTGTTAAGATGATCTTGTTTTCTATTGAAAATGAACTTTTGTATAAAAATCTCACCACTGAGTTCATAGACATAAGGAAACTAATGAAAAAACTTCAGAAAGATAAATTCAGTGGAGTTATCCACGTATGTCATAGGGATTGTGAAGGCGGTATCCTCATGGAATCTGGGCTTCCTTCTGAATCGGTATATATGGAGAAAGATATGATAGAAGAGGGAGCCGAAGCGTTAGAAAATATAGTCCGAGAATCAGAAAGAAAAATTACAAATGTAGATGTTTTCACCGATAAAAAAAAGAGATAATCTGGTATTGGAGATGGAAAGTGTTTTCTTTTGATACAACATTTTCGTCATCAATTATTAGTATTCTCATCTCATCGTCCCTTCCGCTCATTTCGTTTATGGCTCCGTTGAGGATGTACGCTCCTGGCGGAACCTCCATTTTGCCCCACCACCGGGAGAGTGACAACTATCTCCGTTCCTTTCTTTACGTCCTTTATCTCGAATTTTCCGTTGAATCTGTCAAGGATTTTTTTTACAAGATACAGTCCCATTCCCGTTCTTTTTGATAATGTTTCAAGATTCTCAAGGATATCTTCTCTTTTTTCCTTTGAAATCCCAAAACCGTTATCGTGTATATGTATGTTACAAAAGCCATCTTTTTCTTCTGTTTTTATATCTATAATTACTTTATCCTGAAAAGTGAACTCTACAGAATTTTCAAGAATGTTGAAGAATACTTTATCAAGAAAATCGTTAGCTTTGACATAATAGTGCTTATTCATGTCAAGATTTACTTTTATTTCTTTATCAAAGTACGCTTTTATTTTCTCTATGGATCGCTCTATAGATCTATTCAGATCGAATTTCTCTGTTTTTGTGTCTTCTATTTCCTTCAATGCCTTTATACGTCCTGTGAGTATACCTGATTTCATTACGGATTTTCTTATACTATCCACATTTTTTTCTTTTGTTTTCTTATCTTTCGCTTTCTGGAGGAGATATAGATATCCTAAGGTAATCTGATTGATGTTTCCTATATCGTGTGCCAGGACATCTGCATAGAACTCTGATTCCTTTCGTGCTTTTTCTCTTTGTTGTTCTGCTTTTTTACGCTCGGTGATATCTCTTGCAATTCCTTGAATGCCAATAATTGACTCATTTTCTCGAATTGGCCTCGTCTTCAACGTAAAGATCCTTGTATTCCCATTTTTTGTCTTGATTTTCAATTCGTATGACTGTGGTTCTCCATCCAAAGTTTTTTCATATATTTGTATTGATTTTCCTCGATCTTCTTCAGCCACAAGTTTCAACGACTGTTTTCCAATCAGCTCCCCCCTCTTATATCCAAGACTTTTCTCGAACATTTTATTTATCGACGTGTACCTTCCTCTTGCATCAGCAGTCCAAATTACGTCATAGGCATTTTCAAATAAATCCCTATACTTTTCTTCCGATACTTTCAACATTTCCTCTGCCCGCTTGCGCTTAGTTATATCTCTTAGGATACTTATACTCCCAACAATCTCTCCATTTTCTTCCACTGGAGAAACGTAAATTTCAAGATATGATTTTTTGCCGTCTTTTGTTTTTAATTCAACTTCAAACGGAGGGACTTCAATGTATACCATTATTTTAGCAAAGGCAACTGTCATCTTTGATAAACTCTTTGAAGTAAAAAATTTTAAAGTGTTAAAACGTTTTCCAATAACATCTTTTCCAGCATATCCCCCAATTTCAGTAATTTCTTTATTCATTTTAATGATTTTGCCTGTTTTGTCCAGTAATAATACTCCATCTTTTGTGCTATTAAAAATAGCTGACAATTCCCTTTCAGATTCTCTGAGCGCTTCCTCTACCCTATTATGCTCAGTCTCTAATTTTTCCAATTCTTCAATTCTTTGATGTAACTCCTTTATAAGTTGATCTTTTGATCTCTCTTCATCACTCATTTACTTGCCTCATAGCTCTCTGTTATCTTATGTACTTATATCAAAAGATATTTAAAAATCTTTTCTATCTAAAAAATTAACAAAGAAACAATTAACAATAGTTAGAAAACCACTTCACATGCATCTTTTTTTCGCCCGAAAAAAAGGAAGGGGTCATGCCGCGGGCCAGCATAACAAGGCAGGATTCAATTCCTTTTTAACTATACTCTTCTTAGAATAGAGATAAAACAGAAATATTTCTTATCTATACGTTAATACGCATATAGTCTTTATATACATTTCTGTTATACTAGATTGTAAAAGTAGTAAAGCGTATTACTCTGATTTAAATTTATATCCACAACTTGAACAGAAAGTACTATCATTACTTACAGCTTTCCCACACATAGGACAGTACTTAATCCCTTCTTTAATTTCTTTTGGAGCAGATGAAACTTTCTTCTTTCTAGAAAGTAATCCCTCTATCTGAACTTTCCAGAATCCTACATTCTCCCCTACTATACCAAGTTTTTCTTCCTTACCAGTTACTTTGGAAAAGATACCTGCTTCTTCTCTTATTTTACTTGTTACTTTGTAATAAAGTTCTAATACTCCTTCCATTAGTTGCACATCTTCAATAAAATTAATGGGAAGTTCAAACCATGTTCCAGAAAAGCTAGATACTCTAAATGGAGGCTCTTCGTATTCTTCTCTTGCTACATCTTCCAGTTGGATTCTATAAAGATCTAAGAATAATAATCGTCTATTTGTGAGAAATAGCTTTGAATATGCTTTAGCCATCAGTATTTCTTCTTCTCCAGAGAAAATAAGTCCTTTTTTATGTAAGACTTTCACAAAGAATATTTCCATAATCTCTTTTCCTTCTGTAATTAACTCTTCTCCCTCTTTTAATTCTTTAAATATTCCAATTCTTACATCTTCTCTCATATCACTCCTCCTTTTTTAATAACTCTAATCTATCCAACTGTGAACTTTATTTTCCCGAGGGTTTCTGCTATTACAGTCCAAACATCCTTATTTAAACGCCAAAGATCACGATGATCATTATTCAGTTCATCTAAACAAAAATCTCTCTCCTTAAAGTCAAAATACCGATAGTCTACAGCAATGTTCCGAACATAAGATAGTGTGTTAAGGATATACTCCTCACATTCTTTGGATAAGTCCACTTTATACTCCAAGATATAGGACATATCATCATAATCTTCTTCTAAATTCTCTAAAAGCCTTTGTATTATCTTACTATCATCATAAGGATATCTATAGAGTTCAGAAGTTTCTGTATGATGTCTTACATAGTCTTCATATTCTTTCAATTTTGAGAGATCCTTCTCATACATACTGAGAAAGTCTCTTGTAAATGCTTTTTTTATTCCCTCTTCATAGTATTCAAGAAAATGGTCTTTAAAAATCTCTACAGCTTCCTTTGTATGTTCTCTGTCTTCTCCTGCAAGTACTACTATCTCTTGGAATCTTGCCCAGTGATTTTCTACTAAAAAGCGGTGATATCCTGAATGTGTTTTTATACCCTGAGGATTAGTTAAAACATCTTCTACAATCTCTCCTATTCCATTGTACGCATCAACTCCACCTAAAACTACTATAAAAGATTCCTCTTCATACACATAAAATTGATCTGCTGCAACCCTCAGAAGTTCCCAATCATTTTCCATACAGATAGTATTGAAGGTATCCTTATTCAATTCATAATCAATATCGTTAGCAACTAATATCAATCTCTGTTCAAAAGTTTTATACGCCCAAATCTGTGCGTGTACTAGAGGTAATAATAAAAACAAAACAAATATACTAGAGATAATTTTCCACTTCATGTCATCACCACTACCACAATTATTCTCAAGCTTTAAATACCTATTCTTCTAATGTTTTTATTATCTATGGAAATCGGGGCTTAAGAAATAATTATTACAATTTGTAGGGAAGTTGGAGTATGGGGGTGTGGGAGTTTAAGAAATGATTTCTCCAACTTCCCCAGACCGTTATAGGTCTCTCTATTTAAATAACTTTCTCAAAAGCATCGCCAATACATAAGGACACCCTTTCTACATAGAACACATATCTACCATCTACTACTATCTATCTACCAAATCTAGATCGATATCTCCCTGTAAAAACATAATGTTTTATACTAAAACGTTATGCTTTTTTCTTTTTCTTATGGATATCTAACTTTCATAGCAACTTTTTTGCCTTCTTTTACTTTACTACCATAACGTTTTTAAAAAACATTATCCTATAGTATGTATGAAAAAACCAATATTGAAAGTCAATGTGAGAATTCTCAGGCCTTTGGAGTATGATAGGTTAAGGGAAGCTATCCCAAAGATGTACCACCAGATTTTTCTGGATACATTACTTTATACGGGTATGCGTTATGTGGAAGCCCAGAGATTTCAAGAATATTCAGATTGGTATGATAAAGAGACTAGGACAATTCATATACCGTCTCAGGGGAGTAAAAAGAGAAAGAGAAAAATGAAGGATCGTTATGTCCACTTAAATCAAGCAGGATCTAATACTATCTCCCTATTTTTAAAATTGAAGAAAGATCTCCCCTCTCGGCCTATCTGGTATCAGGATCTTAGAAGATGGGCCGAGTATGCCGGAGTGGATAAAAAAGGTATCTGCCCAAAGATGACACGAAAAACATGGGAGTCTTGGCTATTTATTGCCTACCCAAAGGCCACAGTCCAGATAAGCATGTCCCAGGGCCATACACAATTAACAGCTATGAAACATTATCTCAATCTCCCCTTTACTGATATGGAAAGGGAAGAGATAAAAAAGAGAGTAGCCGGCTGGGGTGGTATGTAATTTTTCTTACTTTGTTTTTTCTTCCTTTTTTAATAATAATATTATGTCTTAATAGCCTTATTGTCATTTAATCTGTTTTTCCAAGGAAAAAGGTATTGTCTATCTCTTTCATAAATTTCTTTTTTGTTCTCTCTGTTATCCATCCTGTTATACCCTAAATTCTTTGGAAAAAAAACTTTAAGTTATTCTTTTTCCCCTTTTTAATCCCTTTTTAAATAAAACTATGTCAAGAATAGTTTTTTTAAGGTTTTACCCTATATTCCTTAGTGAAAAAAGCATAAAAGAATCATAAATAAATCGAAAAAAAGAATAGGGATAGAAAAACCTACCAATCTCCAATAAAGTATCTCAACAGACCCCTTATATTCTGTGGTGGTGTCTTGTCTAATACATTTTCTAAAAATATCGGGTGCAATATTAGTTGCGACTTGAGCCTATGTTCAATCTCTCCATTCCTCTAATAAGATAATCTTCTTGTGAGATTGTAAGGAGATCATGCGATTCCCCCCTCCCATATATTTTTATATGCTCCATAATCTATTATTAGAGGTTTCAGGATCTCTTCACATTCGAGTTTTTTTCGGGCATATATATATGAAAGAGTTGTATTCACGGCAGCACCTTTTGCATATATATGTATAGAGATATTTTACGTTCTTTTTTATATCTGCACAGATTTTTCCTTTCTATAGTGATTCTATATAGTTTTCATATATTTCTGTAAGGAATAAGTGTGATATGTTCCTTAGTTTGATGGTTTTTGAGGGAGATTTTGAAGGTTGTGAGCTATACATATATTATCTAAGGATCTTATCCCTCTCCCCCCTTTTCTTAGGGGCCCACTAACTACCAAAGACTATCTTAAGCCTACCGTTCTCATAACAAGTTTTTATTTCCGATCACCGAAAAGTATATAAAGCATATTTCTTATATGAGATATATGGTAAAAGAACAGGATGAAGAAAGGATAACAACGATTAGGATCTCAGTGAAAACAAAAAATAGACTCGATCCTTTAGGAAAAAAAGGAGATTCTTATGAGGATATTATAAAAAAACTCATAGATTCCTATGAAAAAAAGAAAAAATGAGGTTCCTGTTTCTCTCACCATAGGCGTATGGAGGCATACACATGGAAAAAGAAATATCAGGCTCGAAAGAGTATAAGAAAAGAGAAAATAAAAAACTTTTGGAGGGATCTTCATGAAGACTTCCCAAGATGGAAAAGAAGTAGCTCTAAGAAACGCAATGAAAATAGTCCAGAAAGGTATTGATCTGCAAGAGATGTCTATGATTTTGAGAAAAGAGATAATCGATGATTTTACAAAGCTTCCAGATTCAGAGGAAAATGCAGAAGGGGTCTCGTTACCCTTTGAGAAAGGCAAACTGAAAACAAAAAAGGAAATTTACACTACAGTGGAGAAATTTATTGAAGAAAAGCTAAGTATCGAAGATTTCAAAGACCTTCTCGAAAGCTGGATAATAAAGGGAGTGAAAGACTCAGAAGAAGATACATAACCCTTTATTTTTTCTTTTTTCTATGTAAAGAATTTCTGTGTAGTTTGATGAAATAGTATTGATCTCTTTTTTCTAGATTTTTTAGTATCTCTCAAAATCTCCTATCCAAAACTACGGCCTATTCGTGGGTGGTCCTACAACTCTCTCTCAGAGAGACATATATAACGTTTTTCTGGCGATCATGACTTTCAAGGAATAAATATACCTTTGAGGATATCTTGAACTTTTATCCTAAGGATTATTGAGTTTATAGGATTTTCATGAGCCAAGTACTTGTGAGAGCACCAAGATCTTTACCCTTTTTTAAAGTACCAGCTATATTTCTTATGTTTCGCTAGGAGAAACATTATAGAAACTAATTGAAAGTTTGAAAATTGTCTGAAATTCAGAAAAAAAGTCCACATAAGAAACTATATAGGAAAAAATAAGAAATATTGCCCCTTTATATATTTTCTTCATATATAGAACGTTTATGAACTCTCAGAAATCAAGATATGCCTTCTTTATAAAACATGACGGGAATGTTTGTAAAGAGCTAACGAAAAAAGAAAAAAAAGAAAAAAAGCTTAAATTAAATGTTTTACGGCATCATACCGTAAAAATATTATGTTTCCACATGCAGGACAACAAACTCTAAGTTTGCCCGCTCTTTTCAGGCTTTTTATCCTGTCTTTTTTTCTTGGGTGATAGAACCAAAAATGTCCACATTTGGGGCATTCTATCGGTATTTCAATTTTCATATAACGATAGTCCCCAACGAATTCCTTCATCTTTGTATTCAAGTGCGTAGAGAGCCTCAACGATTTCTCTTTCATTTTTAAGTTTCCTTGTCTTAGCTACCTTTTTGATAAGCTTTTTCTGATCCTCGCTCAAAATAGTGTCATTGAGATCTACTTTTCTAAGAATCTCTCTCAGTAGTTTTATCTTTTCTCGCTTTGTAAGCGGTTCTAATTGCTTTGTCTCAGACATTTCAGCCTCTTTTTCTTCATTTTCTTCTACCATTTTTTAAACACCTCACTAAAGATTTTAATAACTATTTTCTTCCCCTTTACCTTCATTTTTTAAGGGACTACCAAGATTCAATATGACAGTCTGCTTTTGCGATTGTTTTAAATGATGGGCTACTTTCCTAGTTACTGTGATGAGGCAGAGGAATGCAATCGCTAAGAATCCTAAAGCCCAGTAATAACAGTACTGAGGTGTAAATATTGCCCCGAGAAGCAGTCCTACGTGATAGAAAAAACTCAAAATACCTCCCGATACAAGCAAAGCTCCTATGGCTTCCATGAAAGATTTTGTCTTGACAAATATTATCCATGCAGCTGCGAACCCGAAAATTAAGAACTTGAATCCGTTGGTGAATAAAGAAAAGACGATTTCGATAAGATGATTTTTCATGATATAAGAGAATTTCTCAAATTTCCCCATTCCACTCATTGCCTCCTGTTCGTCTAGAATAATCATGTATAACTCTCTTCCAAAAAAGTTCTTTATCCCACTCACTATAAAATTGTCTTCTCCAGATGGGCTCGCTAATTTAGTCCACTTTATCTGAATTATATTTCCTCTCACTTCGCAGAAAAGCTTCTTTTTATTCGGGAGGTACTTGGCGTTATAAGCTTCGGCATATCTTATATCTATTCCTTCGCCCTCGATGAATGTTATATTGCCTCTTCCGTTAAGTAACTCTCTACAAATTCCAATTAAATTATCGTCTGTGTCTCTGAACTCTATTTTAAAGTTATCTCCCTGCTCCGTTATGTTCTGCCTTACAAGATCCTCATCCAGTACTTCACAGTAAAACTTCTCTGCAGTAAAGAATGGCATAAAAAGAAGAATGATAAGCAAGGAGAGAATCTTTCTCATTTTATTCCTCTCCATATTCGTAATATTCTATATTAGGATGCTTCATTCCTAGCTCGTAATATCCTGCCTCCCCAGTTAAATCCACTTCTTTTGTTATTGCTGAGATAGGATAGGAAGTACTGTTCCTAATATAACACGCAAAAACAGAAATTATGTGTTCTCCACTTCTAATTTCTCTTAAAGTAAATTCAAATTTGTAGTTATCCACGATAGATGCTGTAGTATGTCTTACCTCTATTCCATCCACAATCAAAACAATTTTAAGAGTTGGTGTAGTAGCAAGAGGAGGAACGTCATCATCAGGAGGAATAGATATTTCAGGAGGTATGTACATGAGGGCAGACGCAAAAGGATTCATAGATTTGAACGACTGAGGAATCATCATCAATGAAGATCCTGCTGAGCTTTTCTTGTAAGTGATAGATCCGTAGATTGAGTATCTTATACCTAAAGGCAATGGAAATGCAGAATGAAATTCACGACCTGTAAGCGGAGTTATATGAACTTCACCTTTTACAAAAACATCATACTTTCCTTGACTACTGAACTCCTCTTCTTCAGTGGTTCCTTCTTCGTTTTCTTCTGAGGGGGGTGTAGTATTTCCTTCTCTAGCTTTATACTCCCTTGGAACTATTGTGGGGGTGGGAGGAGGATTATCAATAATTTCCTGATCACTTGGAAATTGTAAGACTAAAATTGTACTCACAAGAACTATTATTATTAATACTATTATTCCAATTTTTTGCCATTTTTTTAATTTAAATTTCAATTCCTTCATTTTTTCTCCTCTTTCTTATTTTTCCTCGATTCTTTTATGTCTTTATAAACAACACCTGCTCCACTCTTAACACTGTTCCCAATGGAGTCAGTAAACTCTCTAGGATCTCTTTCTAGAGTACCGTATATGAGCATCCCCATAATTACAACCCCCACTGCAACGAGTAGTCCGATGAAGAGAAGAAACACATATTTTGCTATCCTAGATAGACTTGAAAGGAAATCTACTGTCCCTTTAAATATACCTTCTGTTTTCCAGTGTTCTAATAGCCATTTCCAACTGTAATTTAATCCAGTATAGGGATCTATCTCTCTTTCGTATCTAACTGTCATTTCCATTTGGATTAAAGCATTGTTATTGGCCTTGAGATTGTGAATCGTGAAGGAAGTCCTTGAAAAGTTATTTTTTAAATATAATTCGGTACTTTCTGCGGATGGTGATATTGAGGTAGTGCCTACGGAACACTCGTAATATATAATTTCTATTGATTTGAAATCTCCCTCTCCTTTGTAATTAAATTCAAGATCTATAACATACTCTTCCAATCCCTGTCTGGCCTCTATCCAGTTATCCGCAACTGCCCTGATGGCCAATCCCACTTTAAATTTATAATCTACATATTCATCCTCCTCTGTTTTTTTCATGAAATTTGGCTGCGATATTTCTATCCCAATAGCTGGATCTGTTAGATCGAAGTCTCTCAAAATGTTAGTATCCCTACCTGTCCAGAGTGTATTGCTGCCATTGAAATTAGCCACTCTTACGAGATAAACATCAGGGGAATCGAAAGTAGTTACCGACAAGGGAGTTATTCCCATCGTGTGGCCTACAGATCTTAATGGTATAAAACTACAAATAACGATGAAAACTAGCATTATGAGTAATCCGAGATATTTTTTATTTATTCCTTTCTTTCTTCTTTTTTTATTCATTGTACCACTTCCTCAAATATTTTCTTTTTACACCACCA
>Ga0307438_1000206_pt1 | contig 47785 bp, 37 predicted proteins | sample SalMarWE160110MG_FD_202144 | JGI IMG/M metagenome (GOLD analysis project Ga0307438, IMG submission 202144) | Salt marsh sediment microbial communities from the Plum Island Ecosystem LTER, Massachusetts, United States - WE1603-110 | ecosystem: Environmental > Aquatic > Marine > Intertidal zone >... | reverse complement strand
CCTCGAGGTCATTATACCAGGAATGAGAAATTTAAGAAGTATTTTAAAACCATGATGTGGTATGGTCGCATTGATTTTAAGTTAAAGCCAGGTACAAAAGAGCCTGCCATTACACATGGCAAGAAGATGACCCTTCAAGCTATTTTGATGACAGATGCCTTTTTAAAAGATAAGGAGGCTTTTAAACTCTGGAAAAAAATTTATGAGCCAACTGTATACTTTGTGGGCAAGACAGACGATTTATATGCTGATGATTACCTGAAACTGGTTAAAGAAATATTTCCTTCCCCAGGCACGGTTGATAAGTACGCCGATCAGAGTAAATTATCCCAATTCATTGAAGAGGCAACTAAATTAAGACCCCCAAAAATTCTCTCAGGTGCAGCGTTTGTGGAAGAGGGAGAATTTGCTGTTTCAACTAAAGGTTTCAGGTTTATGGGACAGAGATTTATCCCTGATTCTTATATGTTTCAAGAACTTGTTTATGGAATAAAAGACAGAAAAGAGATCCTAAAATATGAAGGGGAAGAAAAGCCCTTTACCATGGAAGTTATTCCCAATGTTGGCCCTGCTAGGGCGTTTCCCCGTGGCTTAGATATATTAGCTGTCCTCGGATCCAAAAGAGCTCTGGAAATCTTAGAGAAAGAGGGTGACACAGAATACACAAATTACTATGACCAACTAAATAAACTAAAGGCCGAGTTTTCCTCCCAAACTACAGGAGAATGGAAGCAGAATCTCTATTGGAGATGGTTATATTCTTTGCTGCCGCTCTTAGAGGAGAGGAAAGAAGAGAATCTACCCAAGTTTATGCAAAGCGTAGCCTGGATAGACAAAGAACTTCAGGCAACGCTCGGTTCCTGGGCAGAATTAAGGCATGATACCATTTTATATACTAAGCAAAGTTACACCATGATGGTAACCGCAATGCCTCAAGAGCCAAAATTTACTTATGGCTATGTTGAGCCCTATCCTGAAGTTTATGTACGAATAGAAGAGATGATGAGAGACTTAAGGAATAATCTGGCTGTTCTGGGTATCATAGTTGAAGGATTACCGGAAAAAATAGAGGAATTTGAAGACCTTCTGGCAAAACTAAAGATTATTTCGGAAAAAGAACTTAGCCATAAGGAACTAAGTAAGGCAGAGTATAGTTTTATTAGGAATATTGGGGGCAGGCTCGCTTCATTAAAAAGATTTCCGGACAAGATAATGAAAAAGATAACATCGGGCACCGATGAAAAGATCGATCTTATAGCTGATGTTCACACTGACCCCAATACCAAACAGGTCCTTGAGGAGGGCGTTGGCTCACCCTTTAATATCTATGTTATAATAGACGATGGCAAAGGATACAGGCTATGCCGCGGTGGTGTCTTTTCATACTATGAGTTTAAACACTCTATGAAAGACCGCTTAACCGATGAGAAGTGGCAGAAAATGGGGAAAAATAAGACCAGACCACCTCAGCCTGATTGGGTACGCACTTTTACGGCAAAATAATCAGTCAGCACGGTGAATCATACCCCATATCTCATCCGCCCTAAACAAAGTCCAGGGCTGAGTTGGCCTATCCTTGAGGTAACCCTCCAGATGACTGTACTGGGTATGTTCAGCCAAGAATGCTTCCGCATCAAAGGGCATACCGCTGGAGCTACCCCACCTGGCCCAGAAACTGAGATCCTTAGCCATGTTGCTGTCCATCACCTTGCCATCCACGGCCCCCGCCGGCTGGTAGGGTAGTCTCGCACCCCAGTACTCGAAGCGGTCCAGCTCGTAGTGGCCCTCCACGGTACGGGAACAGGGATTATTCTCCTTTTGCAGATAGACGTCATAGTGGTCAGCCAGGACTTCTTGCGCTACTTCGACGTCTATCTCTCCGTAGTGCTCCTCCATCAGCTGGGTCAGACGCACCCGACGTGCTCCCGTAGGCATCCTGATGTCAGCATAACCGGTATTGGAACACTCCAGGTTGCGGATCCTCGGATCCACAGGGGCGTTGAAGCCGACAAAGTAACCATCGGTTTTGCGCTCGACGTTTTGGTAGTTTAGCCCCAGCTCCAAGCGCATGATCTCGCCCGTATTGGCATCGGCCAGCAGCCAACTGTTGGCATAGCCGCCGTTGTTCTTCTTTTCCATCATCTTCACAAACTCATCCAGGTCATCAGCATACTGCATTGCCTTGCGCACCCGGAAGAACTCCGGTACCTCATTGGGATCGTAGTCCCCGAAGCCGCCGATGGTGGTCTCGGTACCCATGATACCGGCATCGGTCACAAAAAAGTCGGCCATGCTGTGGATGTAACCCGGCACGCTCTGCATGAAGATACGGTGACCCTCGGCCGGCTGGATGTCCAAAATTAGGTTGAAGAACTGGCCCTGCTCAAATGCGTCCCAACTGTTATGGGCCATGACGATCCTCCCCTCCTTGGTAGCAGATCCCGTGGCAATAAAAGCGCTGCAACGGTCCTTGTCAGTTTGATCGCCTTTGGCGAATTTCCCTGCCTTCTCGTTGGGCCACCAGTAGCCGGTCAATTCAAAGTAGCCGTTCCAGGTCAAAACCTCCTGCCAGGTGATGTCCATCCCGGCGCTCTGGGCCCCTTCGGCAATGCCCTTCATTTCCTCTAAGAACTCCTCGTCTATTCTGGGCACAAACAACTTCTCACCCGCGTCTAGGAAGAAGTCCCACTTCTTACCAGTATTCCAGTAGGTAAGATATTTGAGACTCTCTAGAATCTCGTCAAGCTCTGAAGCCACCAGGTATCCGTGCTGGAAACCCCTCTCGTAAGGCTTGCCCTCGATGTGGACATAGATCCAGCCATTCTTATCAAAGCGGTAACCCTTCTCATACTCAGTGGCCTTGATAGTCCCTTTCTCTGTGGTAGCTTCAATCTCTGCCGAAGATACCCCTATAGCCAAACCCAGGGCAAAAACACCGATTATTACAACTTTCAAGAAACCTTTCCTCTCCATTTTCAGACCTCCTTTTCGTATTATTATCAAGCTTATATAATACTTGTAAGTATTGTTTAACGATACCAGTTTAGCTTTCCTAAAAGACTGCCTATGAATTTATCACACCAAGAGATTTCGTCAAATACTCGCCTTTAATCCAGATATTTCGAGAGTAAGATCGTCGGCTCCAGAAGCACAGAATCCCAAAAAGCATTTTCAATATCGGGTGGACAACTTCAGATAATAGTGGCGAGAGGCTACAAACTGACGTCCAACCAATTTATATCGGATAGGTACGCATAATCCCAGCAAGTGGATTGCAAGTATTGGAAAAGTCCAGCTCTTGGTAAATTGACACTATCCCTTTTCTAGGGTAGTATAATTCCCATAAGAGGCATAAGATATATGAACGTGTTTTAGGTCTGGCAGAGATAATGAATTTTCCGGGGGTAATTTCCGAGGACAGAGAAGTTCTAGACAAAACAAGGATAGCTTAAGGAGGGCAAAGCAGATGCAGATAACCCAAAAACAGGAAGGAGAAGTTCACATTTTTTCCTTAAATGGGCGTTTCGATGCTCATTCTGCGGGAAATGTAGAGAACGAGTTGAACCTGGCTATATCTAAGGGAGAGCATAATTTACTCGTTGATCTAGATGGGGTCGAATATATAAGCAGTGCCGGGTTAAGGGTCCTTTTGGCAGCAAGTAAAAAACTAAAAAAGGGAAAGGGTGAGATAAAACTCTGCTGTCTTAAGCCTTATGTAAAGGAAGTTTTTGATATTGCTGGATTTACTCAGATATTCAAAATTTACAATACTGTTGAGGAGGCAACACAGAGCTTCTGAACCCTTGGATAGTCTAGCGAGGGGACAACATGGAAAAATCAGCTTCTTCCATTACCCTGGAGGCTTCTCTGGGAAACCTGAAGGCAGTAAATAGTTTCATCCGTAAATGGGCTAAAAGGGCCAGTTTATCTCCTCGCAACGAAAATAACCTCCTTCTGGCTGTGGAGGAGGTTTATGTTAATATAGTCAAATATGCCTACCCAGAGTCCTTGGGCAAGGTAACTATTTATTGCCGCATGGACGAGAATAGCCTAATCTCAAAAATAAAGGATGCGGGGATTCCTTTTAACCCTTTGAAAGTTCCAGAACCTCGCCTTGTTTCCCGCCTGGAAGAAAGAAAAGAGGGAGGCCTGGGACTCTTTCTTATGCAAAAACTTGTGGATAATGTGGGGTATGAGAGAAAAGGAAACTATAATGTATTGACTCTGGTTAAGAGTAGAAAAAAGAAGATAAAGCGTCGGGAAAGCAAAGACAACTGAGGAATATAGAATGCAGAATTCCGTTGTAGAAGTAGAACTTTTACTTTTACTGGTGGAAAAAATATGTGTAGTAATTGTTGTTGCCTATCTTATCACCCGAACAAAACATTTCCACAATGTAATTGATAAACAGCTCACCTTCGGGGATCGTCTAATATTAATTTTAGCTTTCGGTGGATTTTCCATATATGGCACCTACAGTGGAATAAAGATATTCGGGGCTATTGCTAATATCAGAGATCTTGGTCCAATGATTGCCGGTCTGGTAGGAGGACCTTTTATTGGACTGGGAGCTGGTTTAATTGGGGGAATACATCGCTATTTTCTGGGCGGCGGGTTCACTGCTATCCCTTGTGCTCTGGCTACCATAATTTCTGGTCTTTTAGGTGGCCTCATTTATGAGCTTAGAAAGAAAGATTTTGTGGGGGTCCTTTGGGCAGCTCTTTTTGCTATTTTTATGGAATCCTTTCATATGCTCCTTGTTCTCTTGATAGCTAGACCCTTTGCTGATGCTCTTCAACTGGTTAAAGAGATTGGCTTACCTATGATTGGTGCTAACTCAATAGGAGTGGCTATCTTTGCCCTAATTATAGTGAATCTAATAAAGGAAAAAAGAACAAGCTCTGAGAGAGACCGATACTATGCTGAGCTCGAGCGTAAAATTTATGAAATGGAGAAATTATATCGGTTGGGAGTCGAGGTAAGTTCCACTCTTGATATTAATGTTGTGCTGGATCTATGCATAAATACAACTGTAGAGGTACTTGAGGCTAAAATGGGGTTTATCTTTCTGGTGGATGACAAGAGCCATCAGTTATTTCTTGGTTCAATGGCAAAATTTGAAGATGAAAGAGTTCACTCACAAAGCTCACCATCAGGAGGTTCTGTGAAAATCGTCAAGCGAGGGGAACTGCGGTTGGAACAGGGAAAAGGCCTTGCCAGCTGGGTAGTTGAAAATAAAAAACCACTTCTTGTTAATGATGTTGATACCAAAGAACTGTTGTCAAACCCTATTTATGAGGATTGTGGGTTTAAGATCAAGTCCATTCTTTGCGTGCCGCTACTGGTAAAGGATAGGGTTATCGGGGTTATCCAGATCTGCAACAAAAGAAAAGATGGTCTTTTTAGTAGTGAGGATCAACATCTGCTTGTCTCTTTTGCTGTGCATGCAGCTATAGCTATTGAAAATGCCAAACTCTACCAGGAAGTAGCCGAAAAGGAAAGGATGAAAAAGGAATTAGAGATCGCTCATAGGCTCCAGACAAGTCTTCTACCTGATAACCCTCCCCAGGTTAAAGGCTATCAAATCGCAGCAATAAGTGTTCCAGCCAAGGAAGTTGGTGGTGATTTTTATGATTTTATTGATGTTGCCGATAACAAAATTGGTTTGGTTATAGGTGATGTAGCGGGGAAGGGACTACCGGCAGCTTTATTTATGGCACTTTCTCGAAGTTTTCTGCGGGCTCAGGCTATCGGGAACCTGGAAGCAAAGACAGTTATGGAAAGAACCAATCGATTAATTGCTAACGATGCACGAGAGGGGATGTTTGTAACTGCCTTCTATGCTATTTTAGATATACCTGGTAAGGTCTTAAAACTTTCCAATGCTGGCCACAATCCACCCTTCCTTTTTCATTCAAGCATGGGTGAATGTGAAGATCTGAAAGTGGAAGGCATAGCACTGGGTGTTTTCGATGAGGCCCAGTTCCAGCAGAAAGAAATCATCCTCAGAAAAGACGATATTGTAGTTTTCTATACCGATGGTGTCGTGGAAGCTATTGATAAGAACAACCAGCAATTCGGAGTGGAAAGACTTATCAAAATATTCAAGGATAACCCTCACCTCCAAGTCTCCCAATTAATTAAATCGATCAAGAAAAAAGTGAAAGAGTTTACAGAAGGTCAACCTCAATTTGATGATTTTACTCTTATGCTTATAAAGGTGACCTAGCCATAATGAAGAAGCGAGTTCTTTTGTGAAGTCCGACTCTCATTCTATATCATATCCAAACGATGAGAAAAATTCTTTAAACCTTCTACGAAAGGAGAAAGGGATGGAACCTCATCTGGGTCAATAAGACAATCAATAACGGTAGGTTTGCCGGAAGCGATAGCCTTCGGCAAAAGCTCCTTCAGTTCGTTTGGTTTTTCGATCCGATATCCTACGGCACCAAGACCTTCTGCAACCTTAGCCAGGTTAACCTCCTTAAAGGTTGTAGCTACGGTGTTATCACCTAGAGAAAATTTCTGAAGTTCATGGACGAGCCCAAGTTTTGCATTGTTCTGTACTACCCAGACAACGGGAATATCATTACTCACTGCCGTTGCCACTTCCATCCCATTCATCAGAAAACATCCATCTCCCACTAAAGCTACCACGGGACGATCCCCGGCAGCTAATTTTCCTCCCACAACCGCAGCTGACGCATATCCCATGGTCAGCATTCCAAAGGCAGAAATGAAGGCATCAGGTCTGCGAAATTCCATATAGTGAATCGCCCAACAGATATGATTGCCGGTATCCACGAAGAGGATAGCATTTTTCGGCAAAGCCTCCTCTAATTCTTTCACCATACGTTGCGGCTTGACCGGAACAGAGTCAGATCTCATCTTCTCCGGTTCAATGTACATTCCTACCTCTCGCCGAAGCCTGGCAATCTTTTCTTCTCGATCTTTTCGTTTTTCCTTCTGTTCAACCAGATTTCGTAGAATACGGAAGGAAATTTCATTAATAATTGTGCCGGCATCTCCAATCAGCGGAATATCAGCCTGGTAGTTCTTGCCAATTTCCACTGGATCAATATTGACATGAATGAGGCATTTTGAGGGTGCTAGCTGAGGGTCCCAGGACATAGTAGTGATTTGATTAAGGCTTGCTCCAACGACCAGCAGTAGATCAGTCTCACTTGATTTAATATACCTCTCAGCCAGAGGTGAACCACAAAGACCAAGCACTCCTAAGGCCAAAGGATGATCCTCAGGGAAGGCACCTTTTGCCTTGGGTGTTGTGGCTACCGGAATACTCAACATCTCAGCCAGATCCCGGAGGTCCTCGCAAGCTCCTGAAGCCACGGTCCCACTACCTACCAGTATTACTGGCCACCGAGCACGTGCCACCTCTTGTGCTGCCTCTATCACCAAACGACGGTCAAAATACTCCATAGAGTGTCTATAGGTCGAGGGCGAGGGAAGATCGGTCTCAATCTCCTCTGACATGACATCTTTGGGTAAACTAAGGTGCACCGGTCCCTTTTTGCCGGTAAGAGCAACTCTTAACGCTTCACGCAATTCATCTACAGCTTTGTATTTGGAGATCATCATTGAACTTTGCTTGGTGATAGGATCAAACATCGAGACAGAATCGATTCCTTCCCTGGTTGAATCCTGAAAAGTTCCCTTGCCATAAGCCGAAGTAGGTACCTGACCAGTGAGAACTAACACAGGAACATTGTCCACAAAAGCATTAGCCACTCCAGTTACAAGATTGGTAGCCCCTGGCCCAGAAGTCCCAAAGCATACCCCTAAAGACCTTTTAACTCTAGCGTAACCATCAGCCATAAAGGCTGCACCTTGCTCGTGTTTGGTAAGAATTGGTTTGACATTACTATTTCGATTACAGGCGGCAAATAATGGCACCAGACTGGTGCCAGGAACACCAAATATATACTCTACTCCTTCAGCCTCCAGATATTTTAAAATAAGATCGGCTACCGTCATTCTCATCGTTGCCTCCTTTTAGATCATTTTCCCACTAATGAACTTATAGCATAGGAAAAAGTTAGTACTAGGATCTTCTCTTAAGTGTCTCCAGGCATAGAATGCAGAAATTCAGTCCGCTTTTTATAGCTCAACCACGATCCCCAGTCCCATTGGCTCGACTTCAGCCAAAACAGCAGCAGCATCTTCAACAGCTACCCCCAAAGCAGTTGACATCGCTTGCGGAAGAATTCTTACCTGCATGATGACTCTATTTTGCTCACTTTAACCAGGTTATTGTCTATTTTATAGCAGAGTAAAAACTTAATGTCAAAGAAAAACACAACTGGAGATTCCCCAAAATTTGATATCATTTTTCCCAAGATGCTGAATTAAAAGGGATTTCCAGTTAAAAGAACCTAGGCTTTACAAGCAAATTTGGCTCCCCGGACTGGACAATGTTGATAACAATTGACCTAAGCAGTTACCTGTTTGCAAACTTCAAGTTTGCTTAATGTTATTGCCCCTTCGTTTATATCAATAAATCCACCTTTTAGTTGACTTTTATGTTCAATATTCTATAATGTTCAATAGATATTGAACATAGCCCAAGGTTGAACAAATGAGTGTACAAATCAAGAGAAGCCTGTTTAGAGACAAATCTACCCTTATTTTACGAGAGGTGCTCCATGATCCGGATAGGGAATGGAAAGTGCGAGACTTCGTGAAAAAATGTAGAATTAGTACAGGACTTGCCTCACGCACTCTCTCATTTTTGGATAAACTTGGCTTTGTAGAAAGGGTAAATCGAGGAAGAATAGGATATACTCGGTTAATCAAGAAAAAAGAACTTCTAGAGCTGTGGGTTAAAAACTACGATTTTTCACTAAATAAGGTGCAGAGTTTCTACAATCCAGATCAAAAGATACTCGAGAAGGTAAGAAGTTTCCTTGGGGAAAAAGGCCTGGATAAATTTTATGCCTTAACGCTACACACCGGCGCTAACTTCATAACATCTTATATGTTCACAGAAGATATCCACATATACTTAAATCACCCCAGTTTCTACGAGATTATCTCTGAGATGCAGGATAGGGTTTTTTTAAAACAGCTAGTGGCAGGGGGAAATGTTCATTTTGTTTACCCATACTACAAGAATTCTGCTTTCTACAATGTTCGGCAAATCGCCACATACAGAGTTGTCTCCAATCTGCAACTTTATCTGGACCTCTACAATTTTTCGCCACGAGGAAGAGAACATGCTGAATATTTGAAAAATGTGCTTGAGAGGAGAGGTGAAGCTATTTGAATAGATCTATCCAGGAGGAGGCTTTTTTCAAGGTGTTAGAGGATTTAAGGGACTACCTTCCGTATCTAGTAATAGTGGGAGGCTGGGTGCCTTCTTCTCACATTTCCTCTCAGACCAGATCAAATAAAGATGAGGAAAGACCTTTACTACGTCTATTATATCTTGAGATTTATCCCCAATTCCGCCTCTTTGTTATGTGATATCTCCAAGTTCAAACATAGACCTGAATGTAAAATAGCCAAAGAAAATCTAGATAGATTTTTTTCACACAGACTTTCCGAAGGTGTCCTGTTGGTTGCTGAGGAATTTGGTCCTGATGCCAGAGTGAGGGACCTCAGAGAGCATATTTTGAGGACATTTCAGAAGATGAGAGCCGCGCTTGGCTGAAAGTTGGTGACCCTAGCAATTTCTCCCTTTTGTTGAGAAAAGGGCAGGTATGACAGGTAAGCAATTCAAGCCATCAGATCAGATAGACAGCATATTCTGGAAGTCACTTCCAGTAGAGAGTCTCAGGGTATGGCTCTCGAGACTGGACAATGTTGATAAGAAGGAAATCTCTTCCAATAGCTTCTTGTCGTCATCCTCTTCATTTGTCAAAGAGTGACTATTGTAGAAAATACTGCAGTCTCTTCTCAGAGTTCCATTCAGATTAACGATTTCCAAAGGAGTTGTCAGCATTTAGTAAAAAAGACGACAAAGTGTCGTCAATTTCTAAAATAGAATACTCATAAAATGTGGATTTTATTTTAAAGAAAAGGAGTCAATGGCGTGCTTTTACATAGAAGAGGACAAACTTGGTTGTGGATAAACCTATTGGCTGGTGGGCGGTTGGGTTTAACAATATTGAACTTCGTGAGTCCACCACAGGCGTTTGAGCGAAGTGAAATGGAGGCGCATAGCCCATGTTAACTGACCCAAAGGGCGAGGGAGCACCGGCAGAGTTCGCCTGCCCCCTCGCCTTATCAGGGTGACTAGTTAACACTAGGATTAAGCCATGTTAGCCCTGCTTTGCCGGCATTGGCATTTCCATGTAGACATCGTGTTCGTGACTCTCTATGACTGGGTCAAACTTCGGCATCAGTGCCGCCATCTCTGGGTCTTCCATCATCTTAACCCAATTATCCATTGCCGCGAAGTTATCAAACTCGAATAGGTAAACGATGGTATGCTGCATGTCGCCTTTACCACTCACGAGGTTTAGGCGTCTCCAGGGAGGCATTCCACCAATGCGGTCACAGATGGCGAACATCTTTTTTTCAAGCTCCATATACTCTGCCATCTTGCCAGTCACGAGTTTCGTAGTGCACAGCATTACTATTTTCATTGTAACCTCCGTTCATTAATCATATCAGGCTGTTGAGGTAGAAGGAACCAACTTCTCCACCGCCCGCAGCGAAGAAGTCAGCTTTGGTTTAGCATAGGCATCAGCTCCTTGTTTTATCTAATATAGAGCCTGTTTACTACTTGTTTAAAGACTCCCTAATGGCATCCTCTGGAGATAAGTTAAGGTAAATCTCAGTGGTTGTCAATCGATGTTTTCTTTTGTCTAAGATGTTATATAGCTTCTGTCTAGATTCTATTCAAACCTGGCTTCATCATAAGCTCCATTTGCCTCTTCGGGAGCAAGATCAGAGTAAATCTGGGTAGTCGTTAATGGTTTGTGTCCAACCTGCTTTTGCATGGCAGTAATGGGAACTTTATCGAGCAAAGCATGAGCATATGAGCGTGCCTTAGAGTGTGAGGGCTCACCGTGTATAAAGGGCGGTTCTTTTTATCCTAGAAGACGACAGAAAGGGGGAGTTATCGGAAAAGCTTATGAGGGGATAGAGTTTGGAGCAAAATAAGAAGCGGGGCCGTTAAGCCCCGCTTAAACCAAGCCATTAACCCAAATCGTAGCTGCTATAGTTCTTTCGGTTTTGTATGCGCTCCGCTGTAGTCACGGCGATTGTAGTCCTATGGTGTGGGGAAAAATGATTCGTGGCAATGAATGATGACCCACTTTCCCTCTATTTTTTTCCATACCAGGGTACATCTTCCCAGCATTACCTGACTATCGCCCTCCGGGGCAAGCATGGTTCCTACCCAGTAACCTGTCGTGATGGCAACATCCTCCATAACATTGATCGAAGGCTGTCTGGATTCGATGTTAAAAGCTCCGGGAGGAAGTTTGGAAACAAAGTCGGTGAATCCTTTTAACACGCTCTGCATTTGGCTCCATCCATCTATCCGGAATGCGGTCTCGGCTTCTGGCCAAAAAACTGTTAATCTCTCATCGTGCCAAAACAGGTCCGTAAATGCTTCCAGATCTCCGGTTTCCATCGCTTGCTCAAATTTAGCGAGACGGGGTAGTAGTTCCTCTACTTCTGTTGAAGCAGTAACCACAGGGGAAGAAAGGAGAGCCAAAGCCAACCCCAGCACAATTGCCAATCCAATTAGTTTTCTCATGTTATCTTACCTCCTTCATCCATCTTTGAAGTATAGTTTTTTCTTGCCCTTTTTTCACCTCCTCCCTCTGTTTGAAATAAAAAGACCGGGTATCCCGTAAAAGAGCGATTTTAAGGCCCAATAAAGAATACAATTTCATTAGCTATTGTCAATAGCCATTGTCAGTCTTTTGGGAATGAAAGGCTGGGAGAGAAAATGAGGATTGTAATTTAAGAGGACAGAGTAAATGTCTTACCCTTATACAGAAGACGACATTGTTACTTACCAAAACAATATGATAATTTATGTGTGGGATCGGAAAGAAACCATAATGCCAGAAAAACAGACAGAAAGCCTGAAAAGAACCTCGGCTTTACAAGCAAATTTGGCTCCCCGGGCTGGACTCGAACTATACGATTTAGAAGAGCATCATCAGCCTCTATCACGCTCTATTCCTTGCTGCATTGCCTTTCTATTAGGCAGGCTTATCAATGGCTCATTAATCGAAGCAAGGCGTGCAGCTTTCATGAACGGCAACTCGGTTATCAGAAATGGGCATTGCAGAAGAACACGCCTGGTGAAAATATTTTGCAGGGTCATAATAGGACACACTCTGTAGAGAAATCGCAAGAGAATAAGGAAAGAGCCCACTTGTAGCAAAGCAACCACCAGGAGTCTTCAATCTCTGCCGAAGATGCACCTATAGCCAAATTTAATTTTCCCAAAAGACTGCCCATGAATTTATCACACCAAGAAATTTCGTCAAGAACTCGCATTTAGTCCAGATATTTTGAAAGTAGACTGCCTAAGCATAGTGCTTACCTATCGCAGTCGGTCAGTTTGACAAATGGCGGCTTTCACCGTATAATCCCGAAAAATTAGAAGTTGGAAGTCAAATTACTGAATTTCGAGCCGGGGAAGAGAAAAACTACCAATGCTTCAAAGGAATAAAATATAGTGAGAGGTGGTGTTATGAAAAAATCTTTTGGCGTGACTCTGATGTTAGGTATAGTTGGAGTGTTGATGTTCGGATGTTGTGTGCAGAAAGCTTCATCGAGCAAAGTAGCACTAGAAAAAGGAGTAACAAAAATGATACATGTGGGGGATATCGATATTGCCTACAAAAAGTTTGGTGAAGGGGACCCGCTCCTGTTGATAATGGGCTACAGTGGTACCATGGACCTCTGGGCTCCAGAAATGTTGAAAGAGCTTACCGCACGTTACCAGGTAATCATATTCGATAACCGGGGAATGGGAAAAACAACTGCTTCAGACAAGGAATTTACCATTGAGCTGTTCGCAGATGATACCCGAGGCCTCCTGGATGCTCTGGGCATTGAGCGCGCCCATGTACTTGGTTGGTCTCTGGGTACCTACATTGCCCAGGAGTTTGCCCTTAACTATCCCGATAAGGTTGACAAGCTCATACTGTATGCCGGGGACTGTGGAGGTAAGGAAGCGATATATCCGAGCCCTGAGGTTTTGGACATCCTCGCTGATACCTCAGGTACACCTCAAGAGAGAGGAGAGAAGCTTCTTAAGACTCTGTTTCCAGAGAAGTGGCTGGAAGAGCACCCTGATCCCCGTACCTATTTTCCTGAGGTGACAGAAACGAGTTCCGATGAGAATATAGAGCGCCAGTACAAAGCCTGGCAGAACTGGAAGGGTACGTACAGCCGACTCCCCAAGATAACGCAACCTACCTTGCTCATTACCGGAGCCGATGATATAAATACTCCTTGGCAAAATTCTCTCATAATGATCGACCTCATTCCGGGAGCCTGGCTTGTTCAATTGAAAGACGGGGGCCATGGCGTAATGTATCAGTATCCAAAGAAATTTAGCCGAATTGTGCTCACCTTTCTTGAAAGCTAACTGTTTTCTAGTTTGCAAAGGAAAGGTTTCGGATTCAGGCGCATTTACCCTGAGACTCGATGATCTCGAAGGCGAAATTCTTCTGTTTTCTCTCAACTAAGTCCCTCGAAAGCAATAAATTGAGTTGACAGTTTTTGTTTTATCTATATATAGAGTATTGGAGAAAAATAATGAAATTAGATAGGTTTACTTTTAGGGCCCAGGAAGCTTTAGAAAATGCCCAGACTATAGCAGAAGAAAATCATCAATCAGAAATTACCCCAGAACATCTTTTATTTGCTCTAATAGAGCAGAAGGATGGAATTGGCTCTCCCCTTTTAAAGAGGGTAGGAGCCGATACTAATATTATAAAAAATAGTCTTAAAAAGAAAATGGAAGATTCTCCCAAGGTCTATGGTGGTAACCAAGCATACATCTCTCCCTCTTTAAACGAGATCTTGAAAGACGCCCAGGCTGAAACTACTCAAATGAAAGACGAATATGTAGGAATTGAGCATCTTCTTATTGCTCTTTCTCAACATGATTCCTTCGCCAACCAGATCCTGAGAGAAAATGGGGTGAATAAAGACGCTCTTCTCAAAGCTTTAGTAGATATTCGTGGAACCGAGCGCATTACCGATCAGAACCCAGAAGAGAAATATCAAGCTCTCAAGCGTTATACCAGAGATCTTACTTCTTTAGCTGAACAAGGTAAACTGGATCCAGTAATTGGTAGAGACCAAGAAATACGACGTGTCATTCAGGTTCTCTCGCGACGAACCAAGAATAATCCAGTGCTTATAGGCGAACCCGGAACAGGTAAAACAGCTATAGTAGAGGGATTAGCTCAGAGAATGGTAGCTGGCGATGTACCGGATAGTTTGAAAGGTAGACGCCTTTTGGCTCTAGATATTGGCTCGATGGTAGCCGGAGCTAAGTTTCGGGGTGAATTTGAAGATAGAATGAAAGCTGTTTTGCGTGAGATAAGGCGGGCAGAGGGCCAATTAACTATTTTCATTGACGAACTTCATACAGTAGTCGGAGCGGGAGCTGCCGAGGGGGCAGTAGATGCCTCAAATATGCTAAAACCAGCTCTGGCCAGGGGAGAACTTAGGTGTGTCGGTGCTACTACCCTGGATGAATATCGAAAAAATATAGAAAAGGATGGTGCTCTGGAGAGGCGATTCCAACCTATATATATTGGAGAGCCTTCTGTTGAGGATACCATAGCTATTCTGCGTGGTCTCAAGGAACGCTACGAGATCCATCATGGAGTGAAAATCAAGGACTCAGCTATCCTTGCCGCCGCGAGGCTTTCCCAGCGCTATATAACGGACCGGTTTCTTCCCGATAAAGCTATAGATCTTATTGATGAGGCTGCGGCTGGGCTTCGCATGGAAATTGATAGTCGGCCTACTGAAATAGATGAAGTGGAGCGAAGGATAACTCAATTGCAAATTGAAAAGGAAGCTTTAAAAAAGGAAAAGGATAAGGACTCTCAAGTAAGACTCGCGGAATTGGAAAAAGAGTTAGCTAACCTGAAAGAGAAAAGCGATCACCTTAAATCTCACTGGAAGGATGAGAAAGCTATTATTCAGAGAATCCGTGAAGTGAAAGAAAGAATCGAACAAGCAAGGGTTGAATCAGAAAAGGCAGAGCGAGAAGGAAGGCTAGAAAGAGCAGCAGAACTTCGTTATGGCACCCTTATAGAATTGGAGAAACTGCTGGAGAAAGAAAATAAGAGGTTAGCTCTGCTGCAAAAAAAACAAAAGATGCTAAAAGAAGAAATAGATGAAGAAGACATTGCCGAGGTAGTTTCCAAATGGACCGGGATACCCCTCTCAAGACTCATGGAAGGAGAAAAAGATAAACTCTCTAAAATGGAGGAAAGGTTAAAAAAGCGAGTAATAGGTCAGGATAGAGTTATAGAAATCATTTCTAATACCATAAGAAGAAGTCGAACTGGCCTGCAGGATCCCCGGCGTCCACTGGGTTCATTTATTTTTATGGGCCCCACGGGGGTAGGAAAAACAGAGCTTTCCCGCGCTCTGGCAGAGTTTCTCTTTGATGATGAGGAAGCTATGATCAGAATTGATATGGGCGAATATACCGAAAGACACACCGTCTCCCGTCTTATTGGCGCACCCCCCGGATATGTTGGTTACGAAGAAGGGGGGCAACTCACTGAACCAGTAAGAAGAAGACCTTATTCAGTTATCCTTTTTGACGAGATAGAAAAGGCTCATCGCGATGTCTACAACACTTTACTTCAGATTCTCGACGACGGTAGGCTCACTGATGGACAGGGAAGGACGGTAAATTTCAAAAATACAGTTATTATTATGACTTCCAATATAGGCAGCCACTATCTGCAAGGAATGTCTCCCCAGAATCGGCAAGATACGGAAAATAAAGTGATGTCCGCTCTTCGAGCCCAATTTGCTCCGGAATTCTTGAATCGAATCGATGAAATAATCATCTTTAACCCGTTGGGGAAAGAGGAGATTAAAAAGATTGTGGATATTCAGCTTTCGGAAGTAAATCAGCGATTAAAAGAAAAAGACCTCAAGCTTGAATATTCAGAAAAGGTGAAGAATTATCTGGCTGAAAAAGGCTTTGACCCGGACTATGGAGCAAGACCACTAAAAAGAGTTATCCAGCGAGAGATACTGGATTCTCTGGCTAAGAACCTTTTGGAGGGTAAGTTTAAGGAAGGAGCTAAAATTCGAATAAATTTGGAGGATTCGACGCTTACTTTCTCTGGAAAAAGTTGAAAAACCTTTTTAGGCGAAGCTAGAGACCTTCTGGTTAAAAGAAAATGCGGCTGCCGAGGGGCTATCTACAGGTGAACCCATTCTTTCAAAAGAAAGAGAATGGGTTTTTTTATTTTTAAAGAGATAATCTTACAAAATGAAAGCGATTGCTTATATAAGAATTTCTACTCAGGAACAAGCTAAAGAAGGAATATCCCTTGAGGCTCAAGAGGATAAGATAAGAAAATACGCTGTCCTTCACAATTTGAGCTTGATTGAAGTGGTGAGAGATGAGGGGGAGTCAGGAAAGGATTTAGACCAGGAAGGGATACAAAAAGTTATAGCTCTGTGCGAGAAAAGAAAGGTTGATCACCTGATAGTCTATAAAATGGATAGGTTAACCGGAAAAACTTTGGATCTTCTTATTTTAATTGAGAGGATTTTTAAACCAAACAAAGTTCAACTGCACTCCATTACTGAAAGGATAGATACTTCTACTGCTCAAGGCAAGTTCTTTCTGACCATCATTGGAGCTATGCCTCAGATTGGTGTAGCTTTGGGAGTTATGTTTTGCATTATATTATGGTTTTTCTCTACCGTAGGTTTGGGTATACTTGCTTTACTCGGTAAATCTAAAAGTGATAAGAAGAATGATAAGACCTCTCGTGGACTATGTGCAGATTGTTGGCTGTCAGGCGAGTGCGACAGGGAAAAAAAGGCCAAGAAATCTGGGGAGATAATCACCAGTTGTCGAGGTCATCTTCCTAAAAATAAATCAAACGAGAGCAAAAAAGGACCCGAGGTTTTACCCCTTTGATAATAACTGGGATGAGTTCAAGAAACTTGTCGGTAAGATACATAAAGTTCATGAGGAGATAGTTTAATGCCAGAGAGAGGGGTTTGGCCTGAGTCCCACTTCGCCCTCAGGGAAAAGTAAACAATGAGGATTCTGGAGTTTTCGGACTCCCATCTAAAAGGAACTAGATGCCCTAACACCGAAGCTCTGATTGATGTAGCTAGTAAAGAAAAGCTTGATTTGCTGATCGGTAACGGGGATGTGATTGAGCTGTGGGTGGAAAAGGAAGAAGTTATAGCCCAGAACCCGACAGTTAAAAGACTTGAAATCCTGTCAAGAGATATACCAACTCTCCTCATAATAGGAAATCACGATTTCGATGATGACGCTTTGGAGAGGCTTTTCCCCAGGGCAAAGATTGCTTTTAATCACGATGCTGATGGTTTCTGGTTTGAGCACGGGCACTTAAAAGATGTAAGATGGCAGGGCTGGCCTATTCTCCGACCCATCTTCGATGCCCACCCTGAGTGGGCCCACTGGATTTTTTGGCATCTCTACCAGCCCTGGAGGGAGAGGTATAACCTCAATCCGGGAAACCAGAAGCGAAAGGCTGGGGGCATCGATTTTATCTATAGACAGCACTTCAGGACTATATGGTATCGTGCTCTCTCCTTCGCTGATTGGAAGGAGGTTGAGAGGGGAATCATCATCGGTCATAACCACGCCTTTGGAAGCTGGGTTCCAGAGTATAAACCCCAGCTCTGGGATGGGGGCTCAATTCTTGACGATGGCACCTATCTTGTAGTTATCGATGGGGTGCCTGAATTGAAGAGGGTTTGATATGCTCCAGATTTTGACGGCAATTGAAATTTTGTCCCGTTCTTCCGCGAAATAGAAAAACAGAGGATTTCTTAGAAATGGTACTCGTAGCTAAGGCTCAGACTAGATTTCTCGGAACTGACTTTGCTGATAAAGTCTCGACTGCTCATCCAGGTGGATTTTTAAAAAGCAGGGCGTTTTGGCTCTTCTTTTCCTATTTTGAGAAACACTGCTTATAAGCCCTATTCGAAAATTTGACAATGAGCTCCAAAAATGCTATAATAATAATGTCTTAAGTGATGTATTCTATAAGAGGATAACCAAAAAGGCGAACTATTCGGAAGATCAGAAGGTCAAGGTAGCGACCTTCTAAGAAAAAGGAAAATGTGCCTACGAAGGTTATCTATATAGGTGAACCCATTCTTTTAAATAAAGAGAATGGGTTTTATCTTTTTAAAGGAATAATCTTACAGAAGGTAGTTTTGCAACTTTTTAGAAGGAGAAGACCAAGTGAAGGGAGGTGAGAAAGATGCAAAGATCAGTTAAGGTTGCCTGGAAAGTTATGTTGGCTGATGGTATCTATATAGCTGTTATTGGGCTGCTTTTGATATTCCTAACAAAAACTATGTTTATACCTGATTTTACCTTATTTACGGCACAGAGTTGGTCTGATTTTTTAGCTAGCAACCCCAAACCAGCAGAGCTATCCATAATGGTGGTAAGACTACTTGGAGCTATGACTCTCGTAGCAGGTCTTTTTGTTGTTCTCATGGCTTGGAAAAGCTACCGCAAAGCTGAGAAGTGGTCCTGGTATACACTTTTGGTAACTGGCATAATAGGTTGGGGAAGTAGTCTAACTTACTACATCGCAGTGGGGTGCTTAGTGGGCCTGGTAGTGGTTTATATCGGTATTGTGCTTTTTGTCATTGGTATAGCACTTCCGGCAAAAGCTATCCTGGGCAAGAAAGCTGCTGGAAAGTAGCAAGGTATAAACCATTACCGCGGTCAAAATCTTTCGTCTAAGAGGTTCTTATGAATCTATTTTGAAAAGAAAGAAAGGTGGCTTGTACCAGGGAAAGGGTTTGAGGGAGAAAAAAACACATGAGGAGGTGATTTAAATGGCTATGTACGTGATGTTAACCGCGTTAACCAGTGAGGGAAGAAGGACTCTCAAGGAAAGGCCTGAGAGGATAAAAGAGGTCAACCAGGAAGTGGAGAAAATGGGGGTTAAAATACTCCAGCAATATGCTGTCTTGGGTCCCTACGACTTTGTCAATATTCTTGATGCTCCCAACAATGAAGTTATCTCCAAAGTGGCAGTTGAATTAGGCTCCAGAGGAACTATTCAGACTACGACGCTTCCGGCTCTGCCTATCGATGATTTCATCCAAGCGGTAAAAAAGTAAAAAATAAGGTGGTTTTGTTGCTGCCTTGGGTGAGTTTGCGAGAGCTTGCTGGTGGTCTTCAATAGAACTAGTATTTACCGAATCTTTCACCATGCAGATTGAGGGACGAGAAGTTAAGGCTGTATATCTTAAAGGTTCTCATTTATTTTATGTGGAGCTGCTTTTAGGAAAAGGTGACTGCCCGGAAAAAAAAGAGTTCCCCGATGTTCAGATGTGTCCGGGGGACTGTCAAGGTACCTATCTAAGTGCCGTAATCAAAGATGATGCAGTGAGGATCATTGGTAGTATTTACCCAAAGCCACACATTATGTACAACGAGGAATTTGTAAGGAAGCACCACCTCAAACAAGAACAGGTTCCAGAATATGTGAAAGATTATTTGAACAGGAACCCTTACACCATTAAATCTTATATGGCTGGTAGAAAAAGAAGAGTCTACGTTAGAGGAGAGCATCTAGAAACTCTTTTTGAGCGGTGTGTGTTCCGGGTGGCAGCAGGCGAATTTACTCACTTTTTAACCAAGCTGCGGGAAAAGGATCTTGAAAGAATTACTCAGAGTTTAGATGAGATAAAAAAGATAGCCATTCCTGCAGCGAATTTAGATTTTGGTAGGTTTAACGGTTAAGATATAAAAGAGCCAAAAGGGAGATAAGAAGGAGCTATCAGCGAAGTCAACGGCTGATAATGATGGCGAAGAGTGGTGAATATATAGCACTTTTCGGAAGCATCAAGAACTACAGTGAGAAGGTAAAACTAGGATATGAAATTAACTGTATTAGGATCCGGGGTTTTTAAGCCCAAGACAGCTAGGTATCCCAGTGGACTAGCTTTGACTATAGGTAATAAAACAATCGTTTTTGATGCCGGCAGCGGGACTTTTATGCGTTTGATAGAGGCAGGCATAGATTATGAGCAAATAGATTATATATTTGTTACTCACCTGCATATAGACCATGTTTCAGACCTATTGCAATATTTGTGGGCCTATCATCTCGATAGACAAAAAGACTTGCATTTATTTGGTCCACCTGGACTTAAAAAATTTTATGAGCATCTGACTAAATTAGCTTCTCAGTTTTCTCATTTACCCTTTGAAGTAAAAGTAAGGGAAGTAGATGAAGGTGATGCTATTTTCTTACCTTTTTTCAAGATAGAGGTGATGAGGACAGAACATGTGGATGAGCTGGTCTCGATCTGTTACAAAGTAAAGGCAAAGAAAAAAATATTTGGGTATTCTGGAGACACGGGTTACTCGGAAAAATTAATACAATTTTTTAAAGGTGTGGATGTTCTGGTTTTGGAGTGCACAACATTAAATGAGCAACAAGTAAAAGGTCATCTGATCCCTAAAGAGTGCGCTGAAATCGCTAAGAAAGCCGGGGTCAAGAAATTGGTTTTAACCCATTTAGATTTGGATTTAGAAAAGGTTAAGGAGCAATGCTCGAGAGACTTCTGTGGTGAGATCGTGGTAGCAGAAGATTTAATGCAGGTGGAAATATGAAATTCAAACAAGGTGTTTAATTATCTTTAGCATATTGGAATGGGTGGTGAAAAGCTCCATCATTAATAAACTCTGCTTTGTGGAGATTACCACAAGTACACCATGGAGAAAAAATATTTAGATTTAGAAAGATTCATGGGGAGAGAAATGAGGTCCAAAATGGCCCGATATCCGATATTCGGAGAAGTTATCTATAAATCATTAACAGCCACCTATGAGCTTCTTGAGAGAACAAAAAGGAACTATACCCTATTTGCTTACGTACGAAAAAGTGAAGATAGATTGCATGAAAATATCCTGCATATCCAGATGCACTTTAAGAACACACAGGAAAGGGACACATTGTGGAACCGGGCAAGCGAAAAATTGACGGAAAATATACACCAGGGAATAAAAAAGGCCACGGACCCCAAAGAAAGACTAGAAATTGAGAATATCCTCTGCGCGGTGAGATCTGAGAGGATAATTGAAAAGATGAATTTTTAGGACATAGGCGACTAAGAGAAGAAAAATGGCTCTCGAAGGGAGGATAAGAAGTGCTTAAAAGAAAACAAAAGATGGTATGGCTGGTAGGAATGGTAACTTTTCTTGTTCTTACAAAATGGGGACTTTCTTCCGTTTTTGCCGAGGAAGTTAAGATTCTTTCGGTTGCACCTCGAGGTCCCACAGACCATATTGGAGAAACCTCCACTATTATTGTTAGTTTTAACCAACCTATGGTTTCCCTGCAAAAATTTCCCGAAGGAGAAGGAACAGGCCCTCTTCTCATCAGACCCAGGGTTTCTGGAAAGTATCGCTGGATGGGAACCCGCACTTTAGTTTTTCTTCCTGAAAGGAGGAGGCTTCCTTACGGAACTAATTTTACTGTCACTGTACCCCTGGGTATCTCCTCAATTTCTGGAGAAATTTTAAAAGAAGATTTTTCCTGGTCATTCGAAACTCCTCGACCAAAGCTCATTTCCCACTGGCCTCGAGACAAAAGTCAATGGATCAATTTAAATGAAGTAGTAATCCTTCAGTTTAATCAGAAGATGCCTCTCGAAGAGGCAAGAAACTTTTTGGAACTCACTGGAAGAGGGCCTGAGGGAAGAAAAACCTTTCTTCCCTTTCAGGTGAGATATTTAACTCAGGAGGAGATAAAGGAGCAACGTCTTCGAGCTAAGGAAGGAGAAATTCTTCTTTTAAAGCCTGAAGAAAAATTTAGACCGGGATATTTTTTCGAGGTAAAAGTTCTTAAAGGGCTTCCAGGAGTAGAAGGTCCTTTAGGGATGTCCAGTGATTATAAATTTAATTTTTCAACTTATGGACTTTTTAGATTCTTGCGTATAGAGAAGCCTCATCTCAGGGGTCCCGATGAGTCTATTGTCCTTAATTTTAGCAATCCTGTCTCTTACCGGGAAGTAGCTACCAACATCTCTTTCCAGCCTGAGATAGAAATACCTGAATATTACTATAGATCGGATTATTCTAACTCCCGCATTTACTTATGGCTCAATCTTGAGCCTGACACCCTTTATACGGCTGCTCTTTCTCCTGATCTCAAAGATAGATTTGGAAATCCTCTTGACGAGAAGACAAACTTTACTTTTAGCACCGGTCCTTATGCTCCCTGGGTATCTACATCTGGCAGGTGGGCAGTTCTGGAAGCTTATGGAAGTCTTTTGTATCCGGTTACTTTTATGAACATAAACAAAGCGAGACTTCGAGTGGGGTTCCTCGGATTAGATGAGGTCATTCCCCTCCTTTCCCAAGAAGGAATTTTCCGGCAAGGTGAGCCCATCAAAGATATAAAGAATTTCCTAGACATTAGTAGAGAATGGAGAATAAAAGAATCTCGGAATCAGGAGGTAGTCGATTTTATAAAGATCAAAGATATTTTGGGTCAAAAGAAATACGGCGCCGTTTTCACCGAACTCTTTATTCCTGAATTAGAAGAATATGAACAGTATAGAAGAGTTTTTATTCAAGTTACCGAAATGGGAATGACGGCCAAATTTTCTTCTGAAAACAATCTTATCTGGGTAACAGAGCTTAAGACTGCTGCTCCCATAGAGGGAGCCCTGGTAGAAATAAGAGATGATTTTAACAAAGTTTTCTGGAGAGGGAGGACCGACTCTCATGGGTTAGTACGTACACCAGGATGGAAGACTCTAGGAATAAAAGCCAAAAGAGAGGGAGAGAAACCCCGCCAGTGGGCCGTTGTTAGCCGAGGAGAAGATACTGTGGTTATTAATTCTGATTGGGGAACCGGTATTTTCCCTTATCAATTTGGTATTTCTTATGACTGGGGACCAGTCCCTCAGAAGCTGACTGGTTATCTTTTTACCGAGAGAGGTCTTTATCGACCAGGAGAAGAAGTTCATCTCAAGGCAGTAGTGAGGGAGAAAAGAAGCGGAAAGTGGGAAATTCCTGAGGTAAAAGAGGCCTGGATTTTCATACGCAATTCCCGGGACGAGGAAATTCTTAAAAAGAAGGTCGCTCTTTCTACTTATGGCTCTTTCTTCCTTTCTTTTACGCTAGCCAAGGATGCCCCTTCGGGGTATTACCGAATTCAGGTCTCTCCTTTTGAGGGCGAGGAAGAGCGGAATAAGCACCCAGAAAGCAGATTTGACGGATCTTTTCGGGTAGAAGATTTTCGCCCGGCTAATTTCGAGGTCAATGTCCGCACTGATAAAGAGAGCTATGTCTTTAAAGACTCCTGCCAGGCAACTATTGAGGGAAGCTATCTTTTCGGGGCAGCCATGAGCGGGGAGAAAGTTTCCTGGAAACTGAGGTTAAATCCCACTCGTTTTTCCCCTCCGGGTTACAAGGGATATTTCTTCGGTCCCGGATGGTGGGAAGATGATGATGAAAGTCAGCTTATAGAGTCTGGCGAGGGGAAACTGCATTCTTCAGGAAGATTTTATCTAGAAAAGAGTCTTGAAGAGGTTGGTTTCAAAGGTTCGGCTGACCTGCGTCTGGAAGCAGTGGTTACCGACCTTACTCGCCAGAGTATCGCGGCTCGCACTACGGCAGTCGTTCATCGGGGCGAGTACTATATAGGAATAAAACCTTCCACTACTTTTACCAAAGAAGGGGAGGAAGTTAAGATTAAAGTTATCACGGTAAACTCCGAGGGAGTGGTTATTCCGGGAAAGAACTTGGAGCTTCGGGTGTTAAAGCGGGTGTGGTATTCTAAAAGAGAAGCAAGACCCGGAGGGCGCTGGAGCGTGATTAGTAAAAAAGAGGATAAGGAAAAGGCTTCCTACCAAGTAATTTCTGGAGAGGAACCTCTATCTTTCTCCTTTTCCCCTGAAAGTGCTGGACTCTATCTTCTGGAAGCAAGAGGGGAAGATTCCCGGGGAAATAAAATTCTCACCGGGAGCTCCTTCTATGCAAGTGGGAAAGGATATGATCTCTGGGAAAAAAGAAAAGATGACCGGATTGAATTAGTGGCTGATGCTGACAATTATCGTCCCGGGGATAGAGCTAAAATCTTAGTTAAATCACCCTATGAGGAGGCAAAAGCTTTAATAACGCTTGAGAGGGAGGGCATTATAGAAAGTTGGGTAGACCAGATACAGGGCACGGCGGATACCCTTGAGATTCCTATTACCCGTGACCATATTCCCAATCTCTTTGTTTCAGTCATTCTTCTCCGGGGAAGACTGTCCGAAGATCACACTCCCGAAAAAGAGGACTCAGCAAAACCTTCCTTCAAAATAGGCTACCTTGACCTTTCTGTAGACCCCATGGAGAAACGACTCCAGGTAGAGGTTATTCCCGATAAGAAGGAATACTCTCCTCAAAATAAGGTGAGGCTAGCCATTAAGGTAAGAAACGCTGCTGGGGAGCAGGTGTCATCCGAGGTTTCTGTAGCCGTGGTAGATATGGGGGTGTTGAACCTCATAGGATATAAGACTCCTGATGCCTTTACCACTTTCTATAGCCATCGACCGTTGTCTGTTATAACTTCGGAGACGCGCTTTTATGTAATTGAGGCCACCGAGGTAGCGACTAAAGGAAGAAGTCCCGGAGGCGATGGGGGAATGGAGAAGTTTGCCGGCATAGCTATGAGAGAAAGGCTTATTCCCACTGCTTACTGGAATCCCTCGGTGGAAATTGGAGCCCAGGGATGGGGTGAGGTAAGTTTTGAGCTTCCCGATAATCTTACTACTTTCAAGGTAATGGTTACCGCTCTCACCAAAGACTCATCTTTCGGTGCCGGAGAGGAAAAACTGGTAGTGAAAAAACCTCTGCTCTTAAAGAGTGCTTTGCCGGGATTCGTCCGCAGGGAAGATTCTTTTGAAGCCGGGGTGGTAGTATATAACTATACCGGGAAGGAAGGAGAGGTTCAGCTCTTAGGAGAAACAGAAGGAGTTACCCTGAAGGGAGAAAAGGTTAAGAGAGTTTTCTTGCGGCCCGGAGAGAATAGAGAGGTGAGGTTTTCATTTGAAGCTCACAAAATAGGAGAGGCAAAATTTTTCTTTAAAGCCATAATGGGAGACTATAGCGACGGCCTTGCCGTTACGGTTCCTGTAAATCTTCCCCGACAAACCGAAAGTTTAGCTCTCTTCGAAAGTAGCTTAGAAGATGCGTATCAAGAGATTCTCATTCCTGAAGATATTTATCCCGATGTGGGAGAAGTAAAAGTAGCTATTTCCTCGGGCCTATTATTTTCTTTAAAGCATCCTTTTGTTTCTCTCCTTAATTATCCTTACCTTTGTCTGGAACAGCGCCTTTCTCGGATATTTCCTTTGATTCTTTCCCAGGATATAGTAGAAAGTTTTGATTTCTCATTTCCCGAAGGGAAAAGTCCGGAAGAGATCGTTAAAGAAACATTAAAGGAAGTTTCTCTCTATCAGAGGCCGAACGGAGGATTTTCCTATTGGGAGGATTCATCTTATGATTCTCCTTACCTTACCTGCTACACTCTCTTTATCTTAAAGAAAGCCGAGGAAGCTGGCTATGAAGTTCCTTCAAGTATTATGAAGAAAGGAACTGAGTACCTCAAGGAATTTCTCCACGGAAAGCTGGAGAAACAAAAATACCCTTATGGCTCAAGATCCTGGACAAGCTCGGAAGCTTTTTCTCTCTATGTTCTCTCACTTTTAGGAAAACCTGAACCCGCTTACATGGAACGTTTATACCGAAAAAGAGATGAAATGCCCCTCTTTGCTCGTACCTTTTTAGTCAAAGCTATCCATCTGGGACCGGGAGATCGAGAAATGGAGGAAGAGTTGGTACGGGACTTTATGAACAAGATAAAGATCTCTCCCACCAGTGCTTATTTTGAGGATGAAGAGAAAATACCCTGGGTTTTTCACAGCAGTCTTCGCACTACGGCTATGATCCTGCAGACGCTTATCGAGATAGAAAAAGAGCCCGTTTTCAGTCCTCAGATTGTTCGGTACCTTCTGAGAGAGCAGCAAAGTCGGTGGCTATCTACTCAAGATAATGCTTATCTTTTCTACGCTTTAGCTGATTATTTTCACGCCTACGAAGCAAAAGAACCTGAATTTCAGGTAAAGGTCCAGCTGGCAGGAAAAACTATTCTCGAGCACTTTTTCCGAAGGAGAATTGACAGAGTTAGCGAGAAAACAGTAGATATAGCCTCCTTGGAAAAAGGGGAAAAACTACCCTTAGAGATTGATAAAGAGGGAGAGGGTCGCATGTATTATGAGGTAAGAATGAGGTATGCTCCAACCGGGAGAATAGAGGCTCGGGATGAAGGAATCGCAGTTTTTAAGAGCTTCGAGACCCTTGAGGGAAAAAGGATAGAAGATTCTTTCCCCCTGGGGGATTTGGTAGTAGTTAATCTAAAGGTAGTTATTCCTCAGGCACGACACTTCGTTGTCGTGGAAGACCCGCTGCCGGCAGGTTTTGCGCCGGTGAATCTTTCTTTTGAAACGGAAAGTAGGGAACTGGCCAGAGAAATAGAAAAAAGAGAAACCCAGCCCTGGTGGCAAGGATTCAGGCATACGGAGATGTATAACGACAAGGTTCTTCTCTTCGCCGATTATCTTCCTCCCGGAATTCATACTCATACCTATTTAGTAAGAGTAACAACTCCAGGAACTTATTGTCTTCCTGCTACCAAAGCAGAAGAGATGTACACCCCGGAAGTTTTTGGAAGAAGCAGGGAAAAGGAGGTCGTTATTAAATAAAGATGAAGATTTTTAGTGTTTCTTTAGGATTTGTCCTGGTATTATTGGGGGTATCCTTATATATTCCTTTCCCCCGAAAAGCACTCGAGCCTGCCTCGGTAGTCTCGTTAAGAATTCTTGATCGGAAGGGGAATCTTTTAAGAGAAGTTCTCTCTGACGAAGAGGGAAGAAGTCGGTGGGTTTCTCTTCCAGAAATTTCCCCAAATGCAATCCTTGCCACCTTAGCCGCGGAAGATAGCCGTTTCTATGAACACCCCGGTATTGATATACGAGCCATTGCCAGAGCCATAATTCAGAATATCCGAGCCAGAAGAATTATCTCTGGTGGTTCCACACTTACCCAGCAGGTAGTAAAAAATATCTATCATTTTCCGAGGAATTGGTTCTGGAAGACAGTAGAAATCTGGTATGCTTTGAGGCTCGAAATTTCGAGGTCCAAAGATGAAATTCTTACTCAATATCTTAATCGTATTCCTTATGGTAATCAAACTTTCGGGATTAATGCCGCCTCCTCACTTTATTTTGATAAACCCCCATCTCATCTTTCTTTAGCTGAGGCAGCTTTTTTAGCCGGGCTTCCCCGAGCTCCTTCCCTTTACAATCCTTATCGCCATCAGTTTCGGGCCCAAAAACGACAACGAGAAGTTCTTCGAAGAATGTTAAATAAGGGAATGATTAAGCAAGAAGAGTATAGAAGAGCTTTTAAAGAGCCTCTTAATCTCATCTCTCCCGAGATATCCTTCCGTGCTCCTCATTTTTGTGATTTGGTTCTCTCGAAGATCTCACCCCAAGAGAGACAAAATATCTCCTCCCTCCGAACTACTCTGGATTTTGAGCTTCAGAAAGATGTGGAAGTCCTTCTAAGAAACTCTGTCAAATCTTTAAAAAAATGGGAAGTTACCAATGCGGCAGCTGTTATCATGGACAATAAGAGTGGTGAAATTCTCTGCCTGGTAGGATCGGCTAACTTTTTTGATTCCTATCATAGTGGACAGGTGAGCGCTGTTACTTCCTTAAGACAACCGGGTTCGGCCCTAAAACCGTTTACCTACGCTCTGGCCTTAGAACAGGGAATGACACCAGCTACTCTCATCCTGGACACAGAGATTCGTATTCGAGGTAAGGGAGCTGACTATGTTCCCAGAAATTATGATGGAAAGTTTCATGGACTCATTCGGTTAAGAGAGGCTTTAGCCTGTTCTTACAATGTTTCAGCCATAAGAGTCTTAGAAAATATAGGGGTAGAATCTTTGCTTCATAGGCTCAAAAAGCTCGGTTTTGAAACTCTTGATAAAGGAGCTGATTATTATGGTCTTGGTCTTACCCTGGGAGGTGGAGAAGTTACCTTGTTGGAGCTGGCCCGAGCTTACGGAGCTTTAGCCAGATCGGGAGTATTTAAAAAGGAGAGGATATTTTTGGAGGCCAAAGATATCCAGGGTAGAACCAAGTCTTTTCCGAAAGGCTCTTCTCGTCGTGTTTTCTCTCCAGAGGTGTCTTATATTATCACCAATATTCTGGCAGATAGAGATGCCCGGATTCCTGCTTTTGGAGAAGGATCGTGTTTGAGCCTGCCTTTTCCCTGTGCCGTCAAAACTGGAACTTCGGCAAATTTCCGAGATAACTGGGCCATAGGTTATACTCCTCATCATACGGTAGGGGTATGGGTGGGTAACTTTGATGGCAGGCCCATGCAGAGTGTTTCTGGAGTCTCTGGAGCAGGTCCACTCTTTAGAGATATTATGCTTCTTTTAGAAAATAGAGAAAAGAGGAGAAGTTTTGATTTTACTATTCCCGCCGGATTAATGGAGGTTTATGTTTGTCCCCAATCAGGGATGTTAGTCGGCTCTTTTTGTCCCGGAAAGATCAAAGAGATTTTTATAAAAGGAACTGAGCCTAAAGAGGTTTGCAATTTTTGTGATGGCAAACTTCTAGCAAACTCAAAGAGCGGCAAATAAAGAATGGGGATACTGAAAGAACGCCATGGCAGGCGTTCGGCACATTCGCCGCTGACACCGAGGCCGTTGAAATAAGTAGTTTAAAAGAAATACTCCACTCCTGCGCTGAAGGTATGGCTTTGATAAAACATACCGAACTCACTATCCCCCTTTCCAAAAAAGAAATTCCCCAAAACATAAACAGAAAGGTCTTGCATTCCCTCGTAATCTATCTTGACATTCATGAGGAGGCTGGCATCATCCAGATTGTAGATGTTATTCGATGAGATCTCAAAACGATCCAGGATGTTTGGCTTGCTAAACCTCAAAAAAAGGTAATTCTGCCTGAAATTGGTTAGATCGAAATAGGCGTTCCCCATCAAAAGATAGGAGAAATACAGACTCTCATCCTCATATCTTTCCCCGCAGAACTTTAAATACTCAAAATAGTCCCTCCATTCTGAGGAGCTGTAGCCTTCCTGGTTATGGTAATATTCCAGGACGAGATTGGTATTATCCGAGAAGGTATATTGACCGCCTACCAAAACCTTTGGATAGAGCTGCTGGCTTTCCTTCCTCTTCTGAATGAACTCATAATGGCCAGGATCTGTCTGGTTAAGATAGTAACGATAGGTTCCCTTTTGTAAGGATGCCTCACCATGAACCTCCAGGCTTTCCCCCATAGTGCTGGAGAAGTTTAAGCCCAACTTTGGTCTTTTTTTCTCCTCAGCGTAGGCGATCAAGGAAAAGTCAAGATTCTTCATCAAGGTATAGACCTTAACCAAAGCACGAGGGTCGGCCTTTTGGCCCCATGACTCCATCCTGGGGCTGGCTACAGCAGTCAAGGTAAGATGGGGCAGGAAATACTCGCCTCTAAGGCAGATCACTCCTTCTCGCTCCTCCCTCTTTTTTCTGGTATCCTGGGCTTGGTCGATCTCTTCTAAACCGGTTAAGAAATCGGTGGGGTTCCAGGCATAGCCAACGCCCTCGGTTATGTTCTGCTTTCCTATGTGGAAGAAGAGGGATTCTGAAGGGTTTAGTTCCAGGTAGAGTTCATCCAGGATGTTTTCAAGTTTGCTTTTATCTTCACCTATCAGATAACTCGCCCTATCTTTCAGGTAGAATCCTAGAGTTTCTCGAAACCAGGAATGAAGGTCTAATTTTATTTCAAGTTGTTGATCGCTGCTGGGTAGCTTCAGAATATCGTTATGGGGATTTAGAAAAGAGGCCCGGTTTATCTTGTAGTAGTTTGATTGATAACGAAAACTTCCCCCATAATCAACTTCCAGGGCAGGGCAATGGGTGGGAAGGGTGAGAAAAAAGATTAAGATGAACACCATCCTTTTCAATATAGCTTATCCTCGGAAGCAAAGATAAGAATTAGCCGTGAGATCACCTCAAGTGTTTGAGGTAGCTCTTCTGAAATATCCGATCGGGAAATTCTTCGATCTTCATGTTGCTGTATTCCATTATCGAGCTTTGCCCTTGTCTGAGGTCATCAACTATCACCAGCCGCGTCACCCTTTCCCTTCCCAGTATCTCTTCATATCCCTGATAATAGGCAGTTTTGAGCAATTTCCCCGAAATGGTATAAAATTCCGATTTTAAGGGATTAAAGGTGTTCTTCTCCACCCAATAGATTATTCGGTGATAAGCTACTTCTTTGCTCTTTGCCTTTAGCTCCAGGACATAGGAGAGCGTTCCCTCAAACTTTTCCTCTCTGAGGAGCGTGGGAATATAATCCCCGGCAAAATTGGTACGGGCTACGTCGCCATTGGATACCTGGCCCATTAACCTTTGCTGCTGGGAGATCCGGATGGGATTCCTCGAGGTAGGGATGTATATCCAGAGGTTGTTGCCCACCATGAGCATTACCTTCCCCTTGTCTCGTTTGGGATAGGTGAACTTAACCAGGCTCTTATCTATTCCTTTGATCAAGACCTTGAACCTGGAGATCCCATCCTTGCGGCCTGGCTTTAGGCTGGTGACCTTAAGCTCAAAGCTAAAGGAATCTCCCGGACCCCTGGCTTTATCCGCCTCTTCTATTATCTTTTCCGCATCTGTTGCCCTCACCGGTGAGGCAGCAAAGACAAACATAACCATGCCCAGGACTAAAAGAAGTATCTTCTTCATTCCTTCTCCTTTCTAAATGTACCTCAGGGCATCAACTACCTTGAGTCTTGCCGCCTTAAATGCGGGATAGATCGATGAGACCAAGGAAGTTCCTACTGCTAAGCTAAAGGCGAAGATCAAATCCTTGGGGACGATATTGATGAGAGCTGTATATCCCTCGGTCATAGTAGGTGGAGGGGGGATATAGATTCCTTTAATAGAAAGCAATTTGGCAGCTATGATCCCAAAGGCCAGGCCTAAGGCACCGCCAAGGGCTCCCAGAATCAAGCCCTCTATTAAGAACAAGGACAGGACTCCCCTTCGCTTGGTCCCCATTGCCCTTATCGTCCCTATCTCCCTCATTCTTTCAAATACAGACATGGTCATGGTATTGGCGATGCTAAAGATGACGATGATGAGGATGATGAGTCTCATCACCCAGAAGATGCCCTGGTAAAGCTGAACTACCTGATGGTAAAAGGTGGCCAGATCGGACCAGGTTTTTATTTCCAAATCCAAGTTGGCCTGGCTAAACTCCTTCCTCAGGTTATCTGCCACCAAATCAGTGTTTTCTGTTTCATCCAGAACGACAACGATGCTTTGCACATTTTCCGTATATAAAAGGGTTTTGGCTAATTCCATAGGCACCATCACCGCCACATCATCGTATTCCTTCACCCCGGTTCGAAATATGCCCCTTAACTTAAGATCAACGGCATTTAGCGCTCCCTCTGCCGTGGAAGTCAGGATGGTTAGGTAATCATCTATACTTACTCCTAGGCCCTCGGCTAATCCTTTTCCAACGATTCCTTCCTCCGGTTCCTCACTGCTTAGATCCTCCCCCTCAACTATGCTAACAGTTATGCCCAGCTCTCTTTCCTTCTCTGGCTCCACTCCTTTTCCAACACAGATGACGCTATTCTCAGCTCCGCCAATTAAGCCGGAAAACTCCAGCCGCGAGGTAACAAAATCGACATGGTCTTCATCTTCGATGATTGATTTTATCCTGGGATAGTCCTCGATGGTGTAGGCTAAGGGATTAGTTCCTCCCTTCTCGGAATATCCGGCCTTGTAAACCTGCAGATGCCCTAGTCTACTGTGAATGGTGCTTTCCCTCAAGCCCCACATAGAGTAATCGACGAATCCTCCAAATACTATAATGGCCACGCAGCCAAAGATGATGGATAGAAGAGTGATGATCGTCCTCCTCTTATTTCGAAAAACGCTCCGGGCAGCAATTTTAATATTCATCTTGATCTCCTATATTATCCTTCCATCCTGAAGACGGATCATCCGATGAGCATATTTCATCACCATGGAATCATGGGTGGAGAAAATGAAGGTGCTTTTCATCTCCCCATTTATCTTCCTCATCAAGTCCACGATGGCCTCGCCTGTCTTAGAATCCAGGTTAGCCGTGGGCTCATCGGCGAGGACCATCTCTGGATCAGTAACCAGAGCTCGGGCAATGGCCACCCTTTGTCTTTGTCCTCCACTTAACTGGTTGGGACGATGTCTGGTAAAATCAGCTAACTCCACCTCCTCCAACATGCCCAGGACTTTTTTCTTTCGACTTCCGCGAGGGACGCCTTTCAGGAGTAGCGGGTATTCTATATTTTCGAAGGCGGAGAGGACGGGAATCAAGTTAAAAGTTTGGAAGATAAAGCCTATTCTCTCTGCCCTCAACCTCGATAGTTTATTGTCACTCAACCGCTCGACATCATCGCCATCAAGAAACACTTTGCCGGAGGAGGGCCTGTCCAAACAGCCAATCAAGTTGAGCAGGGTGGTCTTCCCGCTTCCCGAAGGACCAGCAATACAGATAAACTCGCCCTTTTCTACTTCTAGGTCTATTCCTCCCAAGGCATTGACTACCGTCTTTCCTAGATAGTAATTCCTTACCACCTTTTGCATGGATACAATGGCCATCTAATCCTCCTTTGCTGAAAATTTATAAAATCGACTTAACTGGCTTCTTCTTTGTTTTATCTTCCATTTTCAGCCTTTAATATTATGGTTCCGAAGCCGATAGCGTATATCTTGTTAATATCCGACCGTGTCGGATATTCCTCCAATTTTGGAGTATAGGTTACGAACTCACACCTACATGTTCATCTAAACCCACCACAAAAGATACAACAAACAAGGGAGTCTACTAAGATGGATGTCTCCAAACTTCTATACCGTATACATCATGCATCAATTAGTAATAGTCGCAGTAATGATTCCTTTCCTGCGCGCTGCAATGCCAACAGCTCTCAAATTCATCTTTGTCGCATTAATCAGTGTTCCTACGTGCTTTGTTGTCAGTGATCTAATCAGAAGAATTCCTTATACTAAGAGAGTCTTGGGATGAAATGGTAAAACTTTATCTGCCAGGGAACCGCCGTGGCCGTCATGAGGTGCTCGGAAAAATATATAACCAGTTGTTTACCTGGTTATTATTCACCTTGATAAACTAAAGTGCTCTATTGAATCAACGGTATCCGTCAGATGATAACCGCCGGCTATACTTTTCTCAAGGATACGTCCCCCGAGGTGGCCTTGAGCTTGATGAAGATACCACCGCCCCCAATGGTTCCTTGGAGCTCATTTCTTCCCATGGTTCCCTCGACCGTAATGGCAAGATCCGTACTGATCCGGCCCGAGGTGGTCCTAATATCAACCTCAGCTCCAATATCCGAGGGCACAAACAGGCTGATATTCCCGCTGGTAGACTGAAAACTCATCTCGGAGATGGCCTTATCGATTTCCTCCAGCTCCACCCAGATGTCTCCGCTGCTAGTTCTGATAGTTCGCACTCCTCCCCGTAGCTCCAGAATCTTTATGTCTCCACTGCTGGCCCGGGCGGTGATGGTTCCTTCCAAATTCTCGGTGTCGATATCGCCACTGCTTGTTTCTACCTCGATGTCTCCCTCAATGTTTCTCAGGACAATATCTCCGCTGCTCGCATGCACTCGGATATCGTTGGGTTGCTCGACGGCTTCAACCCCCAAGATCCTTATGTTTCCGCTGCTAGAACGAGCGGTAATGTCTCCTTTCGAGTTCTCGGTACGAATACTCCCACTGGTAGCACCCACATCGATGTCTCCCCAAATGCCTATCAGTTCAACATCACCGCTTGTAGTTTGCGCCCTAACATCGTTATGCTGTTTCTCAATATAGAGATCACCACTGGTGGATACGGCTCGCACCGTTGCACCCTGAGGAACCCAGAGCTCATAGTTCACCCGAGCCCGCTGGAACCAGCTGAATCGGGGGTATTCTGTCTCGATCTTCAGGCGATCTTCCCCAGCATCGATGATAATCTCGATTTTGTCCGCCCCAGAACCTTTTCTGGTAGCAATCATCTTGACCTGTTCTTCGGCCCAGGCGTGAATGATAGTGTTCCCGGCGCTGTTCTCCACCGAGACCGAACCGTCCGCTTTCAGAGGGAAAGTTCGTTCCTCAACCTGGGCAGTAGAAGCCGTGACGGCAAGAGCCAAGTATAGAAGTCCCACTACCAAAACAACCGAACTTCTTTTCACCATCATAGTTCACCTCCTCCTTATTTTGCCTAGAATTGGCCTATTCGCGTAAAAAGGGTCAATGCTCTATTTTCTTTTCAAAATAGACCCCGTAGGGCATAACAAGATTCTCAGGCACACTTGGTATATGCATCCATTCACCACTCATCCAAAAACTCCGTGACGGCATCCTCAGGAGATATGTAAGTATTCAGTGAACCCCGTCATTTTTGGTAGTCGCCGGTAGCCGCAGGCTTCAGCCTGCGTAAAACCTTAGCCTGCGCACCCTAAAGGGTGCGGCTACCCTGAAAATCCAATGTGACACGGAGTTTACTGAGCATTTACGGAGATATGTTAACCGATTTTCACTGGTTGTCAATCTGTTTGAAGGACTCTGATAGGAGACCCCTTTTTCAACAGATAAGACGAGAAACCACCCAAAGACAGGTCGTTCTAGTGCAATTGGGGCAAAACAGATCAAACCCGGTTCTACGTTGGCATTAAGCCCTATTTTCAGCCTACCGAATCTCCTCCAAACATCCCCCGGAATGATGAGAAAGCAGCAGTCCGTCCGTATGTTCAGCTTACAAAGTCTCAGTACGAACAACTGAACGAACTGAGAGAGAAGACGGGTAAGCCAGTATCTGAGATGATCCGTGAAGCTGTATCCCGGTTTGTGAGAAACGGAGAATATCCCCTTAGCACAAGTTCTTCTTATCTGCCAAGGGCATCAAGAGATGGTTACAGGACAGTAGCTGCCTATCTTTCCAGATCCGACTTGAGTCTTTTGACAAGCATCTCTAAAGAAACGGGAAGATGTAAGACTCACTTGATTAGAGAGGCTGTAGATGAGTATCTTAATGGGTTACCCTAACTCGAGGCAGAAGAGGAATGATACCAACCAATCATGTTCCATATTCAAGAACATACGTTGTACTTGGGATCCAAAAACGGGAGATTTTGAAAGAAGCCTGGAGAAAGGAAAATCGTTTCCTGACTAGCTTCTTCTCCCTTTTTCCTTTCCCGTGAGCCTGCGCCAATTCGTATGAGGCTGTACGCCTCACAGTCACAAATTGGTAACAAGGCCCATCAGTTGGTGTTCTCGGTTGAAAGCACGAAGAGTAGGTGGTTTAGTTCGAGTCCTGTCCGGGGAGCCAGTGCTTCATGGGGAAGCTTCTAGCGCCCGGTGGGAGACTACAGGCGTAACACTCAGTCTAATCCCGTCCACGGAATGTGTGAAGAAGGGTTATCAGCCTTCTAGGAAGGCTTTGCAATGAAGATGGATACCTTCTCTCAAACAGTGAAGGAGGCACGATGTTGCCCCAAGTCCTGTGGAATCACCCTCTTGAGGTATCGGGCAAAAGAGGAACCAAGAGATGTAAACATCGTTCTCGTGCTACCGGCGAAGGGTATGAATACATTTGCCTTATGTTGAGAATTGGATACACTCGTAGGCGCGAGAAGATCATCCAGGGACAAAGATCGGCGTACTTCGATGTCAGATGAGATGAGGGTAAATCGCTCTAGGATAGAGTAAATAGGGAGTTGTGTTCAGACGGCAAAATCATGGCAGTAGAGAAGAACCTCAAGCCCGAGACAGTGTCAACTTTTCAAAAGATTATCTACCAGCACTACCGGAGGAACGCCCGTAAGCTTCCCTGGCGAGAAACGCACGATCCATATCAGATCCTCATTTCCGAAATCATGTTGCAACAGACCCAGGTACAGAGGGTCATGACCAGATACGGAGCGTTCCTCACCACCTTTCCAGATTTTGCTACCCTCGCCCGAGCACCGCTTCGCGAGATACTGAGGGTATGGCAGGGACTAGGGTACAACCGGCGAGCACTTCAGCTGAAACAAACTGCTGAGACTGTGATTTCAAAGTATCACGGCAGCCTTCCCCGTAATCTCGAAGCATTGATGAAGCTCCCGGGGATTGGAAGAGCGAGCGCGTCAGCCATCCTAACGTTCGCCTTCAATGAACCGGCTGTTTTTGTTGAGACCAATATCCGAGCCGCCTTTATTCATTGCTTCTTTCAGGACAGAACTGGCATCAAGGACAAAGAAATGTACCCTCTCATTGCAGCGACCCTCGACAGATCCAATCCGCGCACGTGGTACTATGCACTCATGGATTATGGAGTCATGGCAAAGAAGGAGTTTCGAAACCCGGGTCGGAAGAGTACCCATTATCAGAGGCAGTCTCCATTTCAAGGCTCCGATCGACAGATTCGAGGGATGATTCTCAGAGTACTACTCGAAGAGCCACAGATTTCTCTCGCGCAACTCTCCCAGACACTGGGGATAGACCAAAAGCGCCTGAAAAGAAGCACCTGTGCGCTTGAAAAGGACGGTCTCATTCAAAAACAAGGAAGGTATTTCACCATAGGGTGAGATACAACCTTGGACATCGCATTCTTTTTTTCCGGATAACCTCAGATCTCATCCCGTTCGCCTCACACCCCGTTTGCAATTTCAATTGGCAAGATCACTTTCGGATCAGTCTCGAAAGGGTGGCTGCCCTGCTGAAGAAACATGGAATGAGAGTTACTATGCATCCCGATCAGTTCGTTCTGCTCAACTCACCCAAGAAGGATGTGCACGAGAGGAGTGTGAAAGAACTCCTCTACCACACCGATCTTCTGGATATCATGGGGCTTGATGCAACCGCCAAGATCCAGATACATGTGGGCGGGGTGTATGAAAACAAGCAAGAGAGCATCATGAGGTTTCTTCGGCGCTACCAAGAGCTTCAAGCGCCGATACAAAGAAGACTAGTAATTGAAAACGACGACCGAAGATACACGCTCTCTGACTGTCTCTTCATACATGCCGAGACCGGCATTCCCGTTGTCTTCGATGCGTTCCACCACCAAATGCATTCCTCTGGAGAGTCGGTGAGGGAAGCCTGTGAGCAAGCTGCGAAAACGTGGAAGGATACCGATGGAACCCCTATCGTTGATTACAGTTCTCAGGCACCCGAGGCACCGGTGGGAAAACACACCGAGACCATCGATCAAGATCATTTCAGGGAATTCTTACAGGCAACCAGACCTACCGATATCGATATTATGCTGGAGGTTAAGGACAAAGAAAAAAGCGCTCTCCAGGCTGTCGAAATCGCACTTCGGGATAAGCGATGTACCCCACCCACCGAATGATACCTGGATTACTCCCCCCATTGCCAATGCTACCCGATGTCTGTAGCTCCTCGTGAGATATGGGGGGGCTCCTTAGCGATGGAATCGCCTGGCAAGCGAGGGCTCGTCGTAAGGTACACCTTCCACGCAAGGCGGCTTTGTTCGTTGAGTGGGCACAGGAAAGAGGGTTGTCGGAAATGCTATCTTGCGCGGTCGAGCAGAACACCGCACAACTGATGCGGGGTGATGGCCTCGAGCACTCCGGTTCCCCATTGGGGGAAAGGTTGGTCAGAGCGATGAGTCGGGTTTCCTAGTCCTGAAATGTCTTTCGATATTTCCCATAGCCTTCTTTCTCCAGCTCTTCCTTAGGAATGAACCGCAAGGCAGCTGAGTTGATACAATAGCGGCGTCCGGTAGGCTGTGGTCCGTCGGGAAAGAGGTGCCCCAGGTGCGAATTAGCCTGTCTGCTTCTCACTTCGGTACGGGGTATGAGAAGAGTTCTGTCTTCTCTTTCGATGATATTGTCTGATTCAAGTGCCTTTGAGAAACTCGGCCAGCCGGTGCCTGAGTCGAACAGGTCACGGGAGCTGAACAGGGGCTCTCCCGAGACAATGTCGACATAAATCCCGTCCCGTTTGTTGTCCCAGTATTCATTCTCGAACGGTCTCTCGGTACCATTCTCCTGAGTAACCTTGAACTGGAGTGGAGTGAGCATTCTCTTGAGCTCTGACCTGGACGGCTTCTCGAATTTGGTGACGTCCCCATTCACATTTTCATCCTCTTTCCTCATTGACCACACCTTCCCGAGGTATTGATCACGACCTGAGCCTGACCGATAGAACCGGTACTTGAGGGGATGCTTCTTGTGATAACCCCGGTGATAGTCCTCGGCAGGGTAGAACTCTGAAGCCTCGAGGATCTCTGTCACAATCGGGCGCTTGAATCTTCGAGATTCCTCGAGCGCCTTCTTTGAAGACTCAGCGAGGCGTTTCTGTTCCTCGCTGTGGTAGTATATCGCGGTCCCGTACTGGGGCCCCCGATCAGCAAATTGACCATCTGGGTCAGTTGGATCTATCTGTTTCCAGAAGACATCCAGAAGCTCCTGATAGGTGATCTTTGAAGGGTCGTAGGTCACCTGAACTGCTTCTCTGTGCCCGCTCCTTCCCGAACAGACTTCTTGATACCTTGGGTTCGGTTTCTTCCCTCCCGTATACCCCGGCGCAACTTCAGTGACACCTGGAAGTTTCTCGAAAGGTGACTCCATACACCAGAAGCAGCCACCTGCAAGGATAGCCTTCTCTAGTTTTCTCATTCTATGCTCCCCGTTTCCTTTGTGAGAGACCGTAGTTCCTCACATATCGCGAGATGTTCCTGAGGACCTGTAGCTCACTCGACCGTTCCTTTGATAGCGCTATCCTTTCACATCACGACAGTTGTTGACAAGGTTCACTACGCCCTTTCCCGACGCTCACCCAATCACAGTATCCAGTCGGTTCTTTTTGCAGACTGATTGGGGGGGTCCATGAGGAAACCAAAAGACGTTTCCTTACTCTCTACGGGTTCATAATTACTATTGATGCGTTCAGGGCCGTTGCAGCACTGACCCAGACAATGTAGGGAACGAGCAGCAACCCTGCAGGTCGTGATACCTTCAGGAAGGAGAGAATCGTCACGAGGATGGCAACCCACAGAACGATGATTACCACGAGGCCTGCGAGGGGTGACTGCAGACTGAAGAAGACCCCTGACCACGAGATGTTGAGGGCCAGCTGGACGCCGAATATGGTCAGTGCTCTTCTGGGTTGCGAGTTTCTGAGTCCTTTACGCCAGACCAAGAATGCCGCTACTCCCATCAGGACAAACAGTGTGAGCCACACTGGGGCAAACACCCAGTTAGGTGGAGTGAAAACTGGCTTCTTCAAGCTAACATACCAGGTGGCGATTGAGGGGGCAGTGAAAAGAGAACCGAGGGCGCCTGCAATCTGGCAGACGGCCAGGCTCACGACAAGCTTCACTGTGTCCCGCACTTTGCTTTTCTCCACTCTAAGCCTCCTTGAGGTTCACGGGTAGCAGTGCTCGAGAATTGCTCCTCGTGCAGATGCTGAAACCGAGGAGAATCTTCAGTCTCGGTCACACCGGCCGTAAGGTCCCGAAGAATACCTGCCACGCCAGGGCAGACTTCGCTATCAGGCTCAGAAGAACGTAAACCCTCTCTCCGTAGAGATAGTCCTTCCATTTACCCACTTTCCTGTACTGAAGGTACATATTGACTGCAAACAGGTTAAAGAAGACGGCAATGGACACATAGATTCCTATCACGAAGTTGGGTACACCGCCTTTGGCCGCAATGAGTGAGCCACCAAAGGAGAGTGCGATGACAATCCAGGGGACGATGCCAGCGATACATCCAATGATATAGGCAGTCCAGTCAGTCTTCGGAGTTGTCTGATTGTGGAGTTCCATCATGAGACCCATGAGATTCATCACCGCAGTGAGGGCAAAGAGGGCGATCAAGGTGCCCAGATCATAGATACCGGTGAGAGCAGCGATGACCACGATCATTACCGAGGCACTGAGTGCATACTCATACCACCGATAGGGATTCATGTGTTTTTGCAAGAAGCGCACATAGCGCTTGTAAAGAAGCGTTGATATTAAAAGATGCGCGACAGCCGACATCAGAAGAAAAAGCGCCACCAAATAAGCGAACTCGACACGAACCCAGGTTTGAGTCACCGGCTGGAGGGACTGAGTTCCGAGGTCAAACTCAAGGTGAGTGGTGGTAATAGGCCATTTGTTGCCGTAGCCGCTGAAAAAAAGCATGAGTAGACCTTGAACAAGGTGGAGCACCGCCATCACTCCATTGAATTTCCTCAGTTTGCCAAAGGTAGTATCAGCTGCTTTCGCCATGGTTCTGCACCTCCTTTGGAGAAACAAGTACGATTTCCTTGTCTGCTCAGTTCCCCCCGTCTAGCGAAAACCTTCGCGACAGGAGAGCTACTGGTATTCTCTCTACTGATGGAGCCTTCGGAAGGTTAGGCTTGTCTTTCTATCTCCACATCCACCAGTTCGTTCCACCAACTCTATCCGTCTTACCCTCCTCTCCCGGTGCGATGTGATCAACGTACTCATGACCCCATTCTTCAGGTGTACTGATCCACATAGACTCTAAGCCGAGCTCAAGCGGTGTCCTGGGAGCCCGATTGACGCAACACTATGCCGAAGAGCGGACGGATCGAACCGGCGAGGAATCCTTCCGGTCAGCTCCCCTTTGATGAGGCTCTGCACCCGGGGTCCCCGAACGGAGAACGCTGACTTTCTCTGGATGAGACTCTCAGCTTCTCGAAGGTGGAATCCGCCCGATGTCCCGCCCTCTCTTAAGTCTGCCTTTTCTTAAGGCTCGCTTGGTTATGAGCACAATGGCAACGATTATCCCCGCGAGGATGCCAATGCCGATGAGGAGAAAGAGACCCACAAGGTTGTAGTACGCACTCCAGGGGGAGCGCTCGAAGAACTCTGCCTTGAGCTTGGGAAGAACAAAGAGCGTCTGGACCATCTCACTGAGTGGGAATTCCTCGCGCTCTCCCACAACGAGGACGTACTTCCCCTCATTATCAGGGCTGAAGACCTTGAGGGTGTGGATTCCTCCCTCAACCGCGACCCCTTGCGGGAGTTCCTCCTCAGGGGGATTAGCCCGAAGCTCCGGTCCTTCCCAGTACCAGTCCCCTCCGAAGGGTTCATACCAGCGTGTCCACTCATGCTCTGTTCCATCGAGGACGACGTGCATCTCCTCCTCTTCAGGTTCTTGTTTCGCTGCTTCCTCAGGATGCGTGTGTTCTCTGGTGATCTCGACTGAGACGTCCTTTCCAATGTTCTCCAAATCGGGAACGAGAATCCCCACATAGAGCTTGAAGGGATCTTCCGATGCAATCTGGTAGGAGGCGGGTTCCCCTTTGAGCTCACCATAGAATGCCTGAGACACCTCAGGATTCTCTACCGGCGTGATATCTTCTCCTTCGACGATACGTGGTTGGTGGCACCATGCCGTGCCGGCCACCAGAAGGAGACACACGGGAACTGCGAGAAAGACAACTTTCTTCATTGTACAGCCCTCCCTCCGAGTCTGGTCTCAAGGGCCAGATGAGTGCTGGCGCTGGTTAGTCTGGATCAAGGGCTCAGCGCCTGTTTCCTCTACATCATAGCAGTGGCATTCGGAGAATGCAGGATGAAGAACCCCTTCTGCCAAAGAACAGAAGACCGCTGGACTGGTGTCTCGGCAAAGGGATAGAGAGAAAGCTCCCGTCTCCCCGGCTCGATAATGCCAGCTGAGAGGTTCCTCGAAGAAGGACTCTCAAATGCGGGATTGCTCCTTCGAGAGTTGACTCAGCAGGGAACGGTAACCGGGCAGTGTGAACGCCGCATAACGAGACACCAGATCCCGCAGTTCTAGGCCGTGGTCGACCGCTCCACTCAGCATGGTTGTCTTTGGATCATGGCCCGAGAGTGTGGTCCGGACCCCCTGCGAGGTCTTCAACTTCTTGGGTAGCCAGGGAGTCTGCTGGCGCGTGGAGTCCGCTCAGCCGGGAATGCTCTGGAAGATCCATTGTATGCTTCTTTGACAACGCATATTCTACTTGGAGCATTGATCTTGTAGCCAACAATCACAGCAAACGCTGTGGCATTATTTCCAGCCATTCTTCGATTTCCACCGCCCGATGAAACTAAAGAGAACAACGGACGGCTTCATGGCACGTCATATTCCGTAACATTTTGAAAGTGCTGAACAAGTATGTATTTTGCTACCTGTATCTTCATCAACGCACAATCAGGCGCTTTGGCAAATTCTTCTAGAGACGGGTGCTTTTCTAGATAACCTCTCAGATAACCAGATTTCAACTCATCACTGATTTCTTCTGCACTCCCAACCGCAGTAAGCGCCTCTACATCTTTGAAGTCATTGACCTGGTTGGTTCGGCTATCGATCAGCAGTGAGACACTGGGCGTTTTCTTGATGTTTCTATATTTGCGAGTGTCTCGAAGAGTGGCAAATATGATTTCTCTGAGATCCTCGGATATTGCATACGCCACAAGTGTACAATAGGGATATTCATTACCCTGAGTTGCCAGCACACCAAGATGTTGTGACCGCAACAAGCTTTCTATGGACTGAAAGATTTCCTCTTTACTACTCATCATAGAAACACTCCTTCTTTGTTACAAGACCACCGATTGTGACCTACCGCCATCATAGTATCACTTCCTCAGTGAAAGTCAATGGGTTGACACGTGGCATAATGTCCTCCAGAGCGCTCGGTCATCAGCCAAGAGCCATGAGGAGGCTAGGAACTTCTGAGAGCAGCCACGATACCACCTCACAGATGGATTCCGGTCAAGCTGGAATTCCGTAGGCTGGTATTTGGATTTCCTCCTCGGTGCTCTCGAGAAAGGTTCGAACATCGTCCTGCCCCCGGAGCTTTAGCCTTGTGGGATCCCCACAGGAAACAGGTTCATGTTTTCCAGTTTAACCACTTCCCGCTGTATGTTATTCCATCGGAGAGTTCTGAACACGTCCAATAGGGGAAGCAAACGAGTTCCCCGGAGCGTCCCCTCCTTCTCGTTCTTCTCACACTTTCCTTCCACCCCTCCATCGGTGTTGCCAATTAGACAGTCCCTTTGCGGCACACATCAGTCTCATCGGTATAATTGACGACCCCTTGTGTTTCCTGTATGATTTTATCAACATCTACCAGGCGAATATGTCAAAACAATCTCTCTAAGGGAGGTCCACAATGCAAGAAAAAAAGAAGAAGATTCTCACCGGCAACTTTGGCGTACCCGTTGACGACGATCAAAACACCATGACCGCTGGGAGTCCGGGACCCGCACTGCTCCAGGATGTCCATCTCCTCGAGAAGCTGGCTCACTTTGACCGCGAACGCATTCCCGAACGTGTCGTGCATGCGAAGGGAGCAGGGGCTGGGGGGTTTTTCGAGGTTACCTACGACGTGACCAAGTATACCAAGGCCAAATTCCTCTCTCAAGTGGGTAAGGGCACCGAGGTCTTCGTACGCTTCTCTACTGTGGGAGGGGAGAAGGGATCGGCCGACGCCGAGCGCGACCCCCGAGGTTTCGCCGTCAAGTTCTACACAGAGGAGGGGAACTATGATTTTGTGGGAAACAACACCCCGGTCTTCTTCATCCGTGACCCCCTGAAGTTTCCTGACTTTATCCACACCCAGAAGCGCAACCCAGCTACTAACCTCAAGGACCCAGACATGTTCTGGGATTTCCTCTCGCTTACCCCAGAGTCAATCCATCAGGTTACGATACTTTTCTCTGACCGGGGTACACCCAAAAGCTACCGCTACATGAACGGCTACAGCGGACACACCTTCATGTGGTACAATGGAAGGGGTGAGTGTTTCTGGGTAAAGATACACTTCGAAACTGAACAAGGGATTCAAAACTTTACCCGCGAGGAAGCCCGACGCATGTGTGGGCAGGATCCCGACCATGCTACCCGGGACTTGCACGAAGCGATCGAGCGGGGTGATTCCCCAGCCTGGAAGGTTTACGTGCAGATTATGACTCCAGAAGAGGTCGAAAAATACCGCTTCGACTCTTTCGATATCACCAAGGTCTGGCCTCATGGCGATGCACCCCTCAAACCAGTTGGTCGTATGGTCCTAGACCGCAACCCCGAGAACTACTTCGCCGAGGTCGAGCAGGCTGCCTTCTCGCCCGGCAATCTTGTACCAGGAATGGCTCCTTCGCCCGACAAAATGCTTCAAGGGCGTATCTTCAGCTATCCCGATACGCATCGGCACCGCCTAGGGCCCAACTACCACCTGCTTCCGGTGAACTCAGCTAAGGGTGTTAAGGTGAACAACTACCAGCGCGACGGATCCATGCGGTGTGACGATAATGCCGGCGGTGGTCCAAACTACTACCCCAACACCTTTGGCGGTCCCAGTCCCTACCCCCAAGCAGCCTACCCAGTACTTAAGGTCTCCGGGAAGACGGGGCGCCACCGCTACTCTCATCCAAATGACGATTTCGCCCAACCTGGGGAACTATACCGCAGGGTGATGAGTGAGGAGGCTCGCAGTCGCCTCGTCAGCAACATCGTTGATCACTTGGGCGGTGCGAAAAAGCAGATCCAACTTCGTCAGACAGCGCTCTTTTACAAAGTGGATCCTGAATACGGGAGCCGGGTGGCGGAAGGGCTTCGGCTCGATCTGGAGGAGGTCAGACGTCTCGCTGGAATGACACAGGAGGAAAGGGTCAAGGCAACGTGAGAGTAAACTCTGGTTGAGGAAAATTGATTGGGACCTGCGTAGCGGTGGAAAAGAATTCTCGAAGGCCGGAATCAAGAGTTTTTCATAAGCGGCGGGCTCCGAGATAAAGGATCAGACGAAATCTGGTAGCTTAGTTGTTATGAGGACAAGTAGTCAGGGACGGCGTGGGGACAGCTCGGCCCCCACAAATGATAGATCAAGTAGATTTATTCGACGGGTATGGATCGGTGCGGGGACTCTTTTGGTGGGACTGGGAACGCTTGGAATGTTCTTGCCTCTTTTGCCTACTACTCCTTTTCTGTTGCTCGCTGCTGCATGTTACGCTAGAGGTTCAAAAAGATTCTACAATTGGCTCTTAAGTAACAGATGGTTCGGTAATTACATTAAGAATTATCGAGAGAGAAAAGCCCTCCCCTTGAGAATAAAGGCATTCTCTATTATCCTTCTATGGGCAACAATAGGATATTCAGCTGTTTTTGCAGTCAACGCTCCCTTGGTTAGAGTTCTTTTGGTTGGCATAGCTATTGGCGTGACTGTTCACATCACTTTGATTCGCACCCTACATCGTTGAAAAGAATCTTCCCCTCAGAATTTTCGAACCAGATTGACCAGGGTCGACGTTCTACCAATTGCGGCGTTTCTACTCACCCGGTTTTGGGTATTGCGGTAGATCGTAGCCTGGAATTTGTATCTCCTCTTCCGCATTCTCGAAAAAGGTTCGGACATCGTCCTGCCAGGGGAGCCAGCGTCCGAAATGTTTTTTTGGAGAGCATTTTCACGTTGCTCCGGATCGCTACCCTAACTACTGTGAGCGGAACGCCACCCCTGAGCTGAGAAGGAGTCACCCAGAACCCGCCAACGAACAAGCCTACACAGTCTTACTCTCTCACCAGAGCTCCCCAAACGGATTGACGAGGGGCGGGAGTTACCTCGATTCTTGACTGGAGGAAGCTCCTAGGTAATCTTTAGATAAGCTGTAGATTTCCGCACTACTTCTCTCAGAGACTCGGGACCAGGATTCTGGAGCAATAACCATGACCACCTTGACAGACTCAATTGAGATAAAAATAAGACCTGAAGAGCTTTTTGAAGGTTTGATACGAGTCTTTTCCTCTGAGGAGTACTATCGAAGATGGCACCGAGACCACGTGAGATGTCTCTGGATCAAAGGTAGACCATTCGAGGAAGGTTCAATCCTTTACGTTGAAGAATACTTGCACGGGAGACTGCATAAGATGAAGTTTCTCGGCATTAAAGTAGAACCAAACAGAAAGATAGAGTATAGACTTTCATTTCCGACATCGGTGGTTTGTCCCAAAGGGTCGTTCACAATCGAGCCAAAAGGGGAGAGTTGCACCTTCAGTGCTACTCTTTTCTTCAGGTTCGGCAGAGTGTTTGCGAAGCTTGCACGTTCCAGAGTTGAGGCCATGAAAAGACACATGAAAGAGGAAGGCGAGAATCTGAAGGACCTGTTAGAGCAAAACTGAGAAGAGGCTTCGTTTGGATTAAGGGGCATGCGAGGGAGCTTCGAGGGCTTCTCCTCAGGACCACCCAGGAAAGCCTCAGATTCTGGAAACGTAGAGAAGGCGGAGAGAAGCGGAAGGGGGATGCCCCGTGACCCGAGACGGTCCAAAGATATTTGAGATACGCCAAGGTTGTGGGGGAAAAGAGGATCAGTACCAACGGGCTCAGGCAACGAGGCATCCTTCGCCAGAAGGAAGACCAGAGCTGGATGTCCTTTGTGGCAGACGAGTACTACATTGTTGATCCTCCTTCGCTCAGCTGGAAGGCAACACTGAAACCGTTCCCCACATCGTCCTGTTCGGAGAGCCATTCTATACAACCTCCAAAACACGGTGAATTTGTTATCAACATCGTCCAGTCCGGGGAGCCACTCTTGAGTTTTGCCATATTGAGCGATGACATCAAACGGTGTCTTTAGCTCAAATAGAAGCTTTCGGCCACTCAAGACACAGTTCTGAAGTAGGAATTTTAGGAGGGCCCTTTTTTCAGTTACTTCAGAACTTTTGAAGATTTCGAGGGCTCTACTTGACAGGTCTAATACAGTCGCAGCCGTAATATAGAAGTTTTCGTCTGCTTTACTGTGGTCTTCCATCTGTAAAAACAAATCTTCCTGTTTTTCCTTGTATTCCTTTAACTTTTTGTCATACATTTCCTGAGTAATCCCCCTTTTTTCAATACTTATTCTAACACAGAAACTGGACCGATTTTAGGGGGGCAGGTCACTTGCTGAAGGATAACCGATTTTTAAGTCTTTTCAGCACCCAACGCCGTGGGCCGATTTGGCAGGAATAAGGCCATTTGGTAAAATAATCGGGATAATCCGGGGGTGACTCGTTGAAAAAGCTGTCCCGGAGCAACTTGAACTTTTTCTTTAAACTCGCCGCCTGAAAGATGGGGCGGTTTTTTTATTTCCGGGGACTGAAAAAGACGGGGCACTCCGGCGGCCAACGCCCGGGCTTCACAGGATTCGCATCCAAAGATAAACGATTTCCTGGCCAAGGCCTTGAAATAGAGCCAGCGCGGTGCCTGTCTCTGCGCCGCTCAGGCCGAAGAGCTTTCCCCTTAATTGCCGGTTTTTTTCAGCTTGAACCTGAAGGGCTCGGTAAATACCAGCGATGGGTCGCCGGTTGCCGGATCGATAGGCCCATCTTTAAGATAAAATTTTACTTCAATGCTGCGCTCGTTGATATCATACAGCATGGTCCAGAGCGTCCGGTGGGGCAGAGGACCGACCGATCTTTCAGCTATGTCGGTCGTATGAGCATAAACCAGGCTCATCGCCTCCT
>Ga0307438_1000177_pt1 | contig 52595 bp, 51 predicted proteins | sample SalMarWE160110MG_FD_202144 | JGI IMG/M metagenome (GOLD analysis project Ga0307438, IMG submission 202144) | Salt marsh sediment microbial communities from the Plum Island Ecosystem LTER, Massachusetts, United States - WE1603-110 | ecosystem: Environmental > Aquatic > Marine > Intertidal zone >... | reverse complement strand
AGGATACTCAGAGAGTATCCTAAAAGAGTAGAGCCTAAAGAAGTAGAGCATCTTAACTTTGGCCTTCTTGCTGCTCTTTTATCCCTTGCCAAAAGGATTAATCTGGTAGACACCATAAACAGACACACATCTAAAAGACGTCAGGGAATATCTCCAGGCGATTATGTTCTTCTTATCGTTCTTAACAGATGTGTTGATCCAAAGAGCAAAAGGTCCCTTTACACCTGGTACAAAAAGAGTTTTCTTCCCCGCATATTTGGTTTTCCTTCTTCCCTTTTGGATAGCCAGAACTTCTGGGATCATATGGAGAAATTAGATAAATTTGATGTAGAGGCAATTGAGCTTGACATCTGCAATAGCTTAATACAAAACTTTGATATCCATCTTGAGGCACTTATCTACGATACCACTAACTTTTTTACCTATATTGCCGAAGATAACGAGAAATCCAAACTAGCAGAACATGGCAAAAACAAGGCAAAAAGGAACGATCTTCGCCAGGTTAACCTTGCTCTTCTGGTTACTAAGGATTTTGGTATTCCCCTTCTTCATCTTCTTTATGAAGGCTCAAGGCATGATGCCAAACTTTTTCCCGATGTCACCGAGGAGCTTGTCAGACGATATCAAATCTTTGCTGAAGAGTGTGAGAGGATAACCCTGATCTTTGATAAAGGGAACAACTCCCGAAAAAATATCCAGGGTATAGATAAAACGAAATACTTCTTTGTTGGCTCTTTAAAACCATCTCATCATAAGGATCTTCTTAAGGTATCTCTTGAAAGGTACGAGGATTTAGGTGATCTTAAGGTATACCGAAGAAAAAAAGAAGTTTTCGGAAAGATGAGAACCATTGTTGTCTCCTTCAACTCCAAGCTTTACCGAAAGCAGCTTTTTCGCCTCAAAAGAACAATCCAGAAGGAGAAGCTAAAAATATTCGAGCTTAAGGGAAAACTAAATCAGGGAAAATGGAGGAGTAAGCGAAAGGTGGCCGAGAAAATAGCTAGAGAGCTATCCAAAGAGGGAAAGAAGCTTCTTAGCATTACCCTAACCCAAAAAGACAAGAAGCTTTCTCTTTCAGTAAGAAGTAACCGAAAAGAGATCTATCAAAGAACAAAAAAACTTGGCAAAAATATCATTTTCACCGACAATCACAACTGGTCTTCCGAGGAAATAATTCAGGCCTACAAGGACAAAAACGTCATCGAGGATAACTTCAAAAAGATGAAGAATCACTCAACAGTTAGCTTTATACCGATGTGGTGCTGGACCGATCAGAAGATCAGGGTTCATGCCTTCTGCTGTGTTGTATCCTTAATGCTCCTGAATCTCTTGCAAAGAGAGGTTGCCAAAAAATACCGGAAAATGAGTCTTGAGAAAATTGCTGATAAACTTAGTGATATCGAAGAAACTCTTCTTTTCTATCCTGATACAATGAAGCCAGTTAGAAAGCTTTCTAAAAAGGATGATATTCAGGAAAAACTCTACCAGATTCTCAATCTTGGTGAATTCAGCCCTGAAGAAATTGGGTAATACATTCTGCAATCTTTGAAAGTCTGGTTAGCTTTACGTTTCCGTTCTTTTAACTTTGCTATTGGCGAAAGTCAGGGGTATATCTAAGAAATTAGAACAGAAATTCATTGTATCTTCGATTCGCAAGCATCGCCTAGTCTATTTCAAGGGAGGAAACGGTCGGTGTGCATGGGCAGGTAAACTACGCGAAATTGGGGGCTATAACTCAGTAGACCAAAAGAAGGTCTGACATGAGCAGAATCTATATTCCCGCCAATAGACCAGAGGATTGGCGACTACTTCTAGCCAAACCTGGGAAGCATTGGAGAACAGGCTATTCAGCCAAGACACTCGCATATAGTTGTGAAGAAGATAACACCAAAAAAAGAGGGACAGCGCCCATTATTATTAACAGATTGAGTCGCTGTATGCAAGCTTTTGGCATGCCAGGCATATCAAGAGTTGTAGCAATAGATTTTCCTCATTATCCTTTAAAGGGGAGATTATCAGGAATGTGCTTCTGAAGACAAAGATGGTTTAAGGCAACGTCTGGGGTGTCCTAGAGATTACACTCGAAGAAACTTCTTGAAGATATGGGTATATTGTCCTACAAGTAAGAATCAATAAATGGGCGCTGTTCCTATTAAAGAGGTAACCTCAAATAGAGAGAATAGGTTGTTGTTTCTGATAGAGAAATGCAGCATGCCACGACGAAATCATAGTTTTGATTAAACGAGTTTGGAGCTAAAGGGTGTATATCCGAAGTAGATCAGATATGCCAACGGATTGGAAGTATATCTGAAGTGAATCGAATACAAAACAAGTTGTATACCCTTGCGCCCCCAGGACGTCCACCGTGATTGGGGGCGTAGAAAAGGATACGACAATTCCACTGATATAAAATTTTGTAGGAGAGGGGGATATAGACATGAGTACTCCCGATAAGTTACAGGAAACGATCCTTTATCAGCAGCTAAGCGATTTGGTTAATGATCCTCACCAACTACAAAAAGAAAAAGAAAGTCGATGCAAAGCAGTATCATTGGTTGATGATGTGTGCAGGGAAGCCTCGCAAACCATGAAAATGGTCCCAACCCTGTTCCCAGAATACACTCTCCACGACGAAATACATTTGGTACGAGTCGTGCATCTGATGGGAGTACTCCTCAAAGAATCTGGATCACTTGAACACTTATCATATCTTGAGCTTACAATTCTAATTCTTGCCGCCTATCTACATGACATTGGGATGGTGCGACCAAGAGAGAAAGTTGAGAAAATCTTAAAATCCTCGGAATTTTCCCTATTTCGTAAAACTAGACAACATGAGCTCGAGGGGTTACGAGAACTTTCGGCGCTATTAGAGAATCCGGGCTTATTGGAGTACGAGAAACGTCTTTTGCGACTACGAGCCGCAGAGATCGAGCAGAGCATTCTTGCCGAGTATTTGAGGACACTTCATGGCGAACTCGGGGCAAAATACATAATTCAGAAGTGGTCCAGCGATTCCTGGTGGATATTCGAGGGCTATAACATCGCAGAAATCGTCGCTTGGGTTTGTAAAGGCCATACTTTTCATCCACAGCAGCTTGTGTCAGAATACGTAGCTCACTTTCCGCTAGACAAACTGATAGGCCAAATCCCAGTTAACATTCTCTACTGCACCATCATCTTGCGTCTTGCTGATATCCTTGATTTTGACCGAGAAAGAACTCCACAGGTTCTTTATGAGAACATATCGCCTCGGAACACTATAAGTGTTAAAGAGTGGAACAAACATAGATCGGTAACTGGGTGGAGTATTTTCAGTGATAGGATTGTGTTTGAGTGTGAGTGTACACATCCTGTTTACGAGAAAACGCTCCGAAAATTTTTAGACTATATAGATTTTGAACTTCAGCAATGCCGTCTAATTGTACAGGACTTCCCACATCGAGATCAGATTGCGGAGCGTTACACCCTGAAATTGCCGCGACTAGTCGAACGGTCACGGATTACCGCAAAAAATGATGCTTATTCTTATATCGATTTGTTATTTTCGCTTTCACATGAGGAAGTCATGAAGCTCCTTATGGGGCCTAATCTGTGGGCAGGCCCGTCCCTTTGCATTCGAGAATTGATTCAAAACGCTTGTGATGCAATACGTCATCGGAGAGCTCTGGAACGTACCGCTGGAAATAAATGGAACCAGGGAAAAATCACCCTCACACAGCGACTGAATAGCAAAGGCCATTTGGAGCTCCAATGCCGAGACAATGGCATGGGAATGAATCGTCATATCCTCAAGAATTACTTCTTCAGGATAGGAAGGAGTTATTATCGTTCTCCCGAGTTCGAACAAGAACGCATAGGATTAAAGGAGAAGAACGTCGACTTTGATCCAACTAGCCAATTTGGTATTGGCATAGTATCGACTTTCTTGATTGGAAACTCTCTACAAATTCGGACTCAGCACTATTTAGGGCCCAATAGAGGCTGCGAAGAATCTTTGATAGTTGAAGTTGATGGTGTTTCAAAAATGGCCGTTACACGCATATTGCGAAATCAAGAGCCGAGACCTGGAACAGAGATTACTGTGATTGGCAAAAAAATGTCGCAAGACGAAGCGTCCGACGATTACCACGATCCCTTGCGTCTTTTAGAAGCTGCTCAGTATTATGCCGCTGCCCTTGATGTACCTGTTGAGGTCATCACTGAGCCACCTTTTAATTCATGTCACGTAACGATTCAGCCACCATCACGCCCTCTTCGATTAAGGACGAACTTCGAAGACAATCCCGAGATTCCTCCCAAACACTATCTAATTCTGGAGCGTAACTTTTCTTCGATGTGCAAAGAAAGTGAAGGAACGGCAAGGATTTTTTTTCTGCATGACTCTAAAGGGAGGGTCTGCGTAAGAAATAATTGGGGGCACTGGGCTAAGGGAACGTCACGTGGCAGGGAGGATCGCTTTAGATTAGTGCGTACCTCGGACGCTAAAGCGATTGAAGATCTGTATTGGTGTCGCAGTGTACTGGCTCAAGATGGGATTCTTGTTAGTGAGGAGTGTTCGAAACGAAGCCACTTGCATTTCTATTCCTCGCGATATCCCGCACCCAACTATTGCTTTCCGGGTAGCTACTTTGTCAACTTACTCGGCTCATCAAAACTTCCACTCAAACCCAACCGTGCTCCATATCAGCCAAGTTTATTGCCCAGAGGAAAAGAAGAAACGACATGGTGGGAGTTTGAACAGAAAATGCATCGATTCATTAGCGAGGTGCTTGAAGATGTGCTTCAAAATCCTACTCTTCGTCCTCAGCCTGAGGACTTTTGGTCAATTGTCAAAGTGTACGGTTTATCCCTGTACGGGCTGTCTAAGGAAACGGCGCATAAATACGTTCCTCTTCCCTGCGTGACCGCTGAAGTAAGTAGTCCATTAACTTGGGAGACTTTAGATGCGATTTCTTCTTGCAGAGGTAGATGCATATCCTTGCTCCCACAGCTATCAACGCCGGCTAATATTGACTCTGTCGCTTACATTCCCTTAACCGGATTGAACCTTGGCCTGTGCGATGACGAGACACTTAAAACATTCGTTACTTCACTCATCCGATCAACCACTATAATGCGTCTTGAAGGCCAAGAAATACGTTATGAAATCAATCCACTCGCCACTCCATTTGAAAGACTGAGTGAAAGTCATCGAAGCACTTCAGCCTTCAATTGGGAATATTATCAGGTATATGCCGATGATCTTAGGGACTATCTTTCTGTGAACAATCAAGCAAGGGGAATGAACTATACACATCCAGTAACACGCTTCATCCTAGAATCTCGTGGCATGACAACCGACCGATACAAATGGTTCAGGTGGGGAATACATATTGTTACTCAAGAGTTGGCTAATAATAAAGATTTCGATGAACGGCAACCAAGTGAATGGGGAAAAAATACTTTGCGTGATGTCAAACTCGCCATCAATCATTGGAAGAAAGTCAAATGGGATGAACTCCCAAAGAAGGTAAAGCCACCATATAAAATCTTCTTTCCTTGCTCGCGAAGAAGTTACGATATTTCCCTTGAATCTTTACAAGAGATGCTCAGAAGAGCGGGGATTAAAGAAGAACCACATGAAAGGAAGATGGCTAATCTGGAGTAGGGATTACGGATAGGTCGGCCCTGAAAGCTTTGTCAATACGTGGCTACAAGTCAGCAATCTTAACCGCGAACCTGTGAATAGAGAATTTGCCTCAAAATTAGTAAGGATGAGAAAAGAAAAAACAGGGACAGCGCCTATTATTATTGACAGATTGAGTCGCTGCGTGTAAGCCTTTGGCATGCCACGCATATCAAGAGTTGTAACAATAGGTTTTCCTCATCATCCTACTTAAAGGGGAAATTATCAGGAATGTGTTTCTGAAGACAAAGATGGTTTAAGGCAACGTCTGGGGTGTCCTGGAGATTACACTCAAAGAAACTTCTTGAAGATATGGGTATATTGTCCACAAGTAAGAATCAATAAATGGGCGCTGTCCCTATTAAACTAGGTAAAAATAAAGTAAAATCCTTATGAATAAAAGGTTTGAGTCTAGTCAACTTCAAGCCAGTTCTGGCTTTGAGAGAAAGGAGAATATTACCTATGGGAGAAGCAGCTCCGTTTATATCAGCTGCAAGTGCGCTCGTAGCAATTGGTTTTGCTATAGTTGTTTTCTTTATAAGTCGTAGGTCAATGCGTCGTATAGAGAGACCAGTTATTTCGCTGGTTAGTGTTAATATGCCAAAGCCCTTACACACATTGAATTTGAATTTGTGTTTTAAGAATATTGGTAAGAATCCTGCTACGGAAGTAAAAATACATATGTATGGCTGTCCTACGCAAGATCTTTCGAAAATAGAAAAGATAAGTAGTATCCATATAATAAATCAAAAAGATCCAGGGGTATCCTTTCCTTGGCGGGTGGATGTATCGTCCTATAAACAAGGAGTAAATTTTGCATTTTATATAAATGTGACCTATCAAGACGTATTTACCACTAAGCATTATCGCAATGAACTATGGTTGATGTATAGAATAGGGGAGTCTGATCTTGAGGATATGGACGTTAAAGCCTACCGTAAAATGAAGAAAGAAATGGAAAAAAACACGTTTTATCAGGCCAGTAAAAAGTTTTATGAGATAATAAAGAAAAAGAGAAAAAATAGGAACACAGAGAATTTGAAGAGATAAGGCTATGAGAAAAAGAGCCGAAAGCGGATACCTTTCTTGCTCTTTTTTGAAAATTTTCCCGAAAATATCCCTTAAAATATCGAAAATATACCCAAGAACGCTAGACATAGCTTTAGGGAAAAAGGGACAGCGACCATCGTTATTGACGAATTGAGTCGCTGTACATAGAACTTTTGACATCGTACGAATATCAAGAGCTGCAGTGACGAGTTTTCCCTATCATGTTGCTCAGAGGGGAAACTATCAACAACGTTTCTTTGAAGACAACAATGATTTCAGGCAATATCTATAATGGACTATTTATTTGTATTTGAAAAAGACAAGAGGAGGTGATTCATATGGCAATGAGACAAAAGTTCGGCCCGCTGAAACAGATCAACAAAATCAATCTCAAGAAATTACCAGACAAACCGGGAGTATATGGAATATTTACTAACAGTGGAAATATCCAGAAAGTTGGCAGAGCAAAAAGACACCGAACCAATGATAGAATTGTGGAGAGCCAGAATAAAATTAGGGATGCCAAAAGACAAGCAGAGAAATTCAGTTTCATACCAACTAACACCGTAGAGGATGCGAAGAAACTGGAAACAAGATTAATTGGATCAAGAAAACCCCCTTTTAATAAAGAGAAAAAAGGCAAATAAGAAAAATGGTTTTCTATCATTGCCACTATGATTAGATACGACATACGTTGCATAAGCGTTTATAAACCATTTTTAAACAGTTCAAATCTATGAAGGAGGCTAAAATGTTTGAAACTAAACTCTATGGATTCGATAAGGTCAAGAGAGAATTGGACAGACTGGGAAACAAAGCAAAGAAACTGGAAGGTACTAATAGTGTGCCTTTTGAAGAGCTATTCACCCAATCATTTCTAACAAAACATACAAAATTCTGTTCATTGGACGACATGTTTGGAAAGAGTGGATTTACGGTAAATTCGCAAGAGGACTTTGGCAAGATCCCTGACGAGGAATGGAACAAGTTCATATCAAATAACAGTCATTTTCACTCGTGGGAAGAAATGGTGTATGCTGCAGGCCAAGAATGGATAAAAAGACAACTCTTCGGGAAATAGTATCAAAAGTGAAGATTCGTTTCCATGAAAACGCCATATTAGAAAAAGGAATAACAAGAAATCTCGAAAGATTTCCAGAGTGTCCATTATTCAAGTACCCGTGATGTGTGGAAAAGGTAAAAGAGTAGAGAATAAAAGAAGATCCAGATTACGATACAGTAATTCAAAAATCAAGACCTGACCCCATATACTGAGAATCAACTTCTGTTGGACGGCATATCTTGACAAATCACAAAAGGGGATTATGATATATTGAGAGTGATGTAGGGGTGCTGGAATGCTAACCGGAGAGGGCCGATGGAAAGGGTTCCGTGGTACCACACACACCGACTGTAAAGAACGAACCGACAAAGCTCAAATGTCAGAGCCGGTCTCTTCCCACGTCTCATGCCATACCTTTTCAATCAACTAAGTCAAACAGGGCTCTGCACTAGACACCTTTAAATCCCTTCAGACTGTGACAGATGATAACCACTTAGCCTTACTAATGCATCCCGAAGAGTCCCATTGAGAGTCTTGTAGCGAGTGAGAGAAATAGACCTATCCTCAACTAGGAAAGGAGAACAGGGGTGATATATATATACGTAGACAATTTTAGAGGGTTTGGCGATACTTTTATTCCAATAAAGGATGTGAACTTTCTTGTCGGCGAAAATAGCACTGGGAAAACATCAATACTGTCCCTAATAAATGTCCTTTTTTCGCCAGATTTCTGGTTTGAACAGCGATTCAATTCTGGGGAAGTTAAACTTGGAAACTTTCGGGATATTGTGAGTATAGCTTCAAGCAATAAGAAATACTTCAAAATAGGAATTGTCGATTGCGGTGACAAGGTCAGTCCAAACAATCTGGAAACCATTAACGCATTTCTCTTGAAATTTGTTGAAGAAGATGGCCTACCAGTTATCTCAAGATATTCATACGTAAGAAAACAAGATGAGGTAAAGATTGCCTTTTCAAAAAAACTGATAAGATATAAAATAGCCAAGATTACTTATCGTAACAATATTTGCAAGGACGTATTATCAACTTTTAAGAAATGGGCCTCGGAGGAAGATGTTCAAAGAGGATTCACTACAATCAAAGAACGTATTCCTTTCGGCCGTAGAGGATTTCTTAGCTATGTACCAAACCTAATAGACAGTCAGGTACCAGGAGAAGATACCCGTAAGTCTGAATTCTCTGTTAGACTGCCTAATTTTCCACGTTTAGCATGGATTGGACCTATCCGAAGTAAGCCTAGAAGAACTCATGATGAGCTAAAGCCTGATTTTACTCCTGAAGGAGATCAGACTCCATATTTGATTAAGAGAATTCTCGGTAATCAGAATCAGAAAATCCGTGAATCTTTCTTGCGATTTATTGAGAATTTTGGTGCAAAGAGTGGCTTGTTTAGTTCAATTTCAATAAAGGAATTTGGAAAATACTCAGACTCACCATTCAGATTAGATATCATCCTGGCTAAGAATCCTTTAAGCATTGACAATGTTGGCTATGGTGTTTCTCAAAGTCTGCCAGTAGTCGTAGAGTTATTTGCAAGACCAAAGGCCTTTTGGTATGCAATTCAACAGCCTGAAGTACATCTACATCCCAGAGCACAGGCAGCATTGGGTGATATTTTTTACTATTTCGCTACAAAAGAAAAGAAGAAGTTCTTAATTGAGACTCACAGTGAGTATATGGTTGATAGATACAGGATGAACTATCGAAAACATAGAGAGGATAATAATCTTGATTCACAGGTATTATTCTTTGAAAGAACAAATGGAGGTAACATAGTTCATAGTATAGGTATTGATAAAAGCGGGAAATATTCAGAAAATCAACCCAAATCATTCCAGGATTTCTTCCTAAAAGAAAACCTGTCTCTATTGGAACTAGAATAGAAATGTGTATAGTTGTAGACATAAATTGTCTTCCAGCAGTGCTCAACAAAAAAAATGCTGCCCATGCTGAATTCAAGCCTGTTCTTGATTGGATTCAAGAGGGCAGAGGTAAACTTGTTTACGGGGGTTCAAAATATAAAGAGGAATTGGGACGTTTAAAGAGATGCCTCGGTACAGTAATAATACTCGAGAACAAAAGACGGACTGTGCATGTCCCTGATCAAGAAGTTGACGACAAACAGAACAAAATTGATAAGTCGTTCGTACATAGTCGCTTCAACGACAGCCACTTGGTTGCAATTATTATAGTCTCAAAATGCAGATTATTATGTTCCCAAGATAAAAATTCATTTCCCTTTATAAAGAGAAATGAATTCTATGCCGGAAATGTAAATAGGCCCAAGATTTATAGCACTCGAAAAAATGCAAAACTATTGATCGACGAGAATATAGCTGACATATGCAAACCCTGCAAGAAGGCGAATAAATCCTTAATGTCGGAACTAGGTTTGTGACCTATTCCGGTGCCTTACACCGGTCAAATTACCATTGAGTCCTTCGACACTTCTCTCTCTGGCTTCCTTCTCCAAAACTAGAGCCCCCAGATGTGAACCGACTTGGCATCTGACATTCAGAATTCCAGTTCTCCCACGTTATGACCATCATTGGCTATCCGGAACCATTCAACCCCCGGACATGAAAAATCTTCAACAAGAATGTTCATGGAATTGCAATAGGGTAGGGGAAGATTTTTCGGAAAATTGAAAACAAGATGAAAAAACAGCCAGTATGTAGCGCAAACCGAACTCCTCGGGTCAGTCTATTCCATCCAATAACCAAAATACGGCCATAGACGGATGAATTTGGGCACTTTCATTAAAAGATGTAATAGATTTCACCTGACAACGAATAAACAGCAAATACGGGCTATTTTAGCAGCTGGATCAAAATCCAGTCACTGGATGAGTGGTGCGATTCCATAAAACCCGTATCCTACCGTGAAAACGACTTGCTTTTTCCCCAAATACCACTATCCTTAGTGTAGGAAAGCAGGGTGACTTAAGAAATGCTCAAGACAACCAAAACTGCTACTGGAGCGACATTCAGGGTGAGAGTGCAGCCCGGGGCAAGTAAGAATGAAATCGTGGGAGTGCAGGAAGATGCTCTCAAGATACGGATCAATGCTCCTCCGGTGAACGGAAAGGCAAATAGGGCTCTTATAGATTTTCTGGCTGAGAAATTAGGAGTGAAGAAATCAGAGATAGAAATTGTGAGTGGTCACACAAGCAGAATAAAAAAAATTAGAGTACTAGGGGAGGGAGGAAAAATAGAAAAAAATCTCGAACGCTTTCTTCCTTAAGCAAATTCATACCTGACTAACTCACCAAAAAAATCTGGTCAGAAACTAAAGCTCATTTCAAACGGTTTCTCATACTGTCTCATTCTTAATCCTCAATTTTCCCAGAAACATCCAATTCTATGCTTCTTACCAAAACTTAAAGTGCCTTTTTTCAAACTTAAAGTAACTTGCCAATCGCTAACTTTAAGTTCACATTGGTTTCTCTTTCCCTGATACCAAAAGAACTCTAAAATATCTTATTTTTTTTCCTGTTTTATTTTGGTTTACATAATATATCTTATCGGAACATAGACGGCGGAAAGAATAGGTAAAAATGCGCTGATTTGGTGCTTCTAGAGGTCCGAAGCTAAGAAATAAAATTAGGTGAGAGGGCTAAAAGACGCTATTATAGAGCGAGAAGTTATTTATAATATCAGTATCAATCAATTTGCTACCAGAATTTACTCTATCCTGGCGAATTAGATTGCCCCGAAAATCAAAAAATGAATTCTTGCTAGAAATGGCTATAGATGCAGTTTCTTGGGTGACCCAAAGCCTGGTGTTTGTCTCTTGAAATGTTGAAATGTCCTTATAGAGCGAAGCAAGCTGATAATTTTATAGTATACTGTAAGAATTGTCTCTATAATGACTGTTGAAAGCCTCCTTTAGATTTTTTCTTCTGTTTTGAGTTTACTTTTAGTTAATTAGTCAAGGGAGCCACATAAAATTATTGGGTCAGACGAGGTTAATATATAAGGAGATTATCATGACCATAAAATTAACCAAGAAAAGGTTGAAAAAATAAAAAATTGGATTCCCCTACCCTATCGACTTAATGAGCTAAAATTGGATCAGTTTATTTTATATCAGCCTTGGAATCTTCTCAACAACGGCAAAAATTAAGGTACTCTGTGGTGCTCAGGGGGAATTCTTCGTCTTCTCGGAGAAAGTTCAAATTTAGACCCTCTTTGGGCCTATTTTAAAAGTTGATTGTTGATCAGCGTATCTTATTTTACTACTCTGGACATTCCCCAAAATTTTATATGGTTTTTCCCAATATGTTGAAGTAAGGGGGAATTGAAAAGATGAGAAAGCGGAAAAGGACTTTTTGCGTGACATAGCTCGATATCTTAGATAGGATTCGGGGAAACTCCCAAAAACAAGAAGGGATCTACCAATATGGTTACCCCAAGTGAGACAGTAGGAAAAAATTAAGGGATTTTGCCGACACCCGCTACCATTTTGTCATTTGAGTTAACGGGAAACTTGAGTAAGGTAGGCCCCGAGTGAAACGGGCGTATGCTGTAAGGTGCACAACAAAAGGATGGATAAGGAGTTAAAGGAAGGGTTGGATAAGTTAGAGGCTAGGTTGTAAGATGAAAGGAGGGTTAAGGTAATGTGTTGGGACTCCCATAAATGTAAGTGTGGACAACTATATTTTATATATGTGCCAAAGAAGTTGATACTTGAAGAGGCGGGAGGATTTGGTTCTGAGACGATAAGAGCAGCAGGAGAGATCGACGAAAGAGAACGCAAGTCCGGAGAAATAGAAGTAATAAAAAAGTCTGCAAAAAAAGATAGGAGCTAAATTTATAGATGTTAGGCTAAATAGAGTGCTCCGTTGTAAATGTGGAGAAACCTTTAATCCTCTTAGCTTTTTATCCAAACCAAATGAAGAAACCACCGGAGCATAGGCCAATAGAGAAGTAAACAATGACTAAGTTCGAAGAGAGGAGAACAGCCTCAGATATTGTCAGGGAGGTCCTGAGGAAGTATCTAAAAAATAAGTGAAATTTTTATAGAGCTAGTGCTTTTTTTAGTCTTTCATCCAACTCTTTTCTGATTTGTCTGCTTACCTTCCCGATTCTTTTTTGTATCAGTCTTTTATTTAAGGTTACAATCTTTGCCATCTTAAAAAGTGCATCGTTTTTTAAACCAGTGGCTTGAAAATCCAATTCTGAACTTCTGATTAAAAAATCTGTCTCGTTAATTTGAACAGGCACGACAGATGATACAAACGCTAAAATTATATCTTCGCTAAACCTATTTATGGAATCATTTGAGATAACTACAGCGGGCCGAACTTTTGTAGCGGTTAGGTCTGTAAAAGGGAAAGAAACCAATACAATATCTCCTCTATTCAATACTTTCTCCATCTGTTAAAAAATAGATGTCTTCTTGGGGATTGGAGAGAAAGTCAAAACTGCCTCCTTCTTGAGCTAATCTAGCTAATTCCATAGAAGTAATGTCTTCTTCGTTTTCTGTTTCATAGGGTAGAGTGATTTCGTTTTCTATGCTTCTTCCTTCCTCATTCCATCCCAAAGGACAAACAACAATTTTATCTTTGGCAACATATACTTCTGTCATTTTAAACCTCTCTTTGCTTATTATATTGGGTTAGAAAATTAGTTACATTTTTTACCAAAAAATCTCTTGCAATGCGTAAGTTGTCATGAATAACCGACAAGTTATCGATAGGAATGGGTCTAAAGAATCGGGCAGCATTTTCCAGCCAAATTTTAGTTACGTCTATCACTCTGGACTCTATCTTTACGTTAAAATCATATAGGAATGTCGATGTTCGGGGAAAATAGAATCTTAAGCCTAGTGTTTGAGCAGGTCGTTCGAAGAGGGATAAATTTTGAGGTTGGAAACTACAAACCATATTTCCAATAAATTGCCTTGAATCATTGACTGGCTTAGGATTTGCCAAAATTCTAATAAGACAAGTCTGTGAAAGAAATACAGGGATCTTAAAACTTTTTTGCGCTTTCTTGCTTAATGTTTCTACTCTTCGCCAAAAAAGCTCAAGGCCACCAGTAACAAACTGGTCACGAATAGTAATCCTATCTTGTGTTATAAGATATTCTACAGTTTCTTTACTCTCAGGAACTTGAGAAACAAATCGAAATCCATTAGGAATCTCTTTGCATTCAGTTAAATTTAGGGTATTACCCAGTTCCACATATATCTTTCTTAACAAACCTTTGTTAAGGATTTGGGGGGGATAGAATAATTGGGTTATATACCCAAGGTCTGTAATTGTTTCTGGATTCATAATTTACTTCCTTGGCGATTACATAAGGATGACTCTAAGGGAAAGCCACTGAAGCTTTAGGTCGGCTTCCGACTCCAGTTGTATACTTTTATATCTGGTACGTTCTCAAAATCTGGGTCAATAGTCAGTATCGCATCGATGTTCTCTTGCTGAAGCAGAGCAACATGAAACGCATCCCTGGGCATAAGAGGGACCGAGGACATCAAATTAAAAGCCTTTTCCACTGTCTCGTACTTGGTACCGACTAACCGAATCCTTCCCGTCCGGCTATAAGTAGTAACGAAATTATAGCAGTTGCGAAGAACTGTGAGGTATTTCTGAACACAAGCAGCCCACCACAACCTCTTGGGATGGATTTGTTTGTTCGGATTATCTTTCTTGTACAGACATGAAACAAGACTGAACCAAGTTTCATCTAGCGCGAGGTTCGAGATAGCTAAAACGGTACCTTCTGCTATAAGTCGGAACCACCAGCTTCGTGCTTTTTCCTGCCAGTTGTGGCCCTCATAGAACAAATATATCAGAAAGTTTGCATCCACATAGACCACGGGCGGGTAAATACTTGCATCAGACGTCATAAGACACCATAGTAGGCGTTTTCAGCCTCCTCAAGTACTTTCGAAATATTAAAGCCGCGTGGCAAGTGGACTGCTCCGATAAATTGTGCCATTGCCTCCAGCTCTTCCCGCGTATAGGTCTGCTCCGAGTGAATTGTCTTCTCGTAGATCGCAGGATTTGACTTCTTTAGTTGCGATAAAATCTTGGCAAGTCGTCTCTTCAGCACGGCATTCTCGCCGAAGTTGTCATCGATCCATTGTTTTAGAGTTTTCGCTACTGGCTTCACTAGGTGAACTCCTTTAATTAAGAAGTCTGCCTGCACCTTTTGTGTACGTGTTTCGTCCAGGACACCCGAGAAACGAACTAGGATGCCTGTTCTCCTTACTCCAACTGGCGTTATCTTTATAAGCGTTTCATCTACAGACTCTCGAGGCATTGAGGGAGGTGTCATTGGCTTACCCAGTTTCGGTGAGCCAATTCCCCCAGCATGATTTTCATGGTCTAAGTACGCAAAGCCTTGGACCTTCGTAGATGTCTTGACTGTGTTCGTCAGCGTCATTTGATTATTCCCCTGCTTTTGTCCGCTCTTTGTATCTTCGATAATTCTCCTGTAACGCATCGATAATCTTTGGCATCACTGTGGGGGCAACTGTGAGTCTTATCTTGGGCTTAGTCTTGATAGTCAGGACATTCTCAGTGCGAGGAATTTGTGAAGGTGTAGGTAGGGCAATTTCAGAAAAGTAGAGCTGAAACTCATCATCAGAGTGAACAACAAACATGTAATTAACGTATTGACCTGGCACTTCGTCCAACTTAATTGGTTGTACTTTGATTTCTATTTCCCTTTTTTGGCGAGCTTTCATTTCTGATCCCCTTTTTGTCCAATCTACTATTTCATCACAGACAACAGAGTCAAATACTCAGTACATTCGACTGCGGCTGTTCTTGCTTCGCTACTCCTAATGGGCTTTATGGAATAACAATTTTCTGCATTATCAGATTGCATTTCTCACAGTACAAACTCTAGCTCATTAAATATTGTACCTCACGGCAATTTTTTGTCAATATCTCAATTTCTTTTTGCTTCTGTTGCTATAGTCCGGCGGGCTTTCGCCAAAAAATTAAAAAAGGATTAAAAAATGAGAAAAATAGGTGAGTCCCCTACCCTATCGGTTTAATGAGCTAAAATTTGATCAACTTGTTTTATATCAGCCTTGAAATCTTCTCAACAACGGCAAAAATTAAGGTACTCTGTGGTGGTCAGGAATTCTTCGTCTTCTCGGAGAAAGTTCAAATTTGGGCCTTCTTTTGGCTTATTTTGAGAATGGATTAGTGTACCGTATTTTACTACTATATTGACACACTCGTAGATTTGGTTATAGTAAGACTGTCTGTTTAACTTGAAGGAGTTTCTATCCGGAGACTCATGACCATCGCTCCCATGGTAGAACTGGAGAAGACTCGACCTTACTTTCGTAGAATGAAAGAACTATTTGAATTGGTAAAAGTCGAGAAAATCCCAGAAGTGAAAATGAAATGGCTTTCTATAGGAATGAGTGATGATTTTTCTGTTGCTGTGGAAGAAGGATCAAATATGCTAAGGCTCGGTAGAGTTATATTCCAAGGATAGCGACTAGAATGCTAAAGAAGAGAATCGGCTTCATTGGAGCAGGTAAGATGGGATCGGCTTTAATTAGATCGGTTCTAGAAAAGGGGTTAGTCTCTTCTAAGAGTTTATGGGTTTGTGACAAGATTCCGGAAAAGCTTTCTTCCTTTTCGGAAAGAGGAGTTAATACCTCGGTCAAAATAAAACCGATGATAAAAAGAGTTGATGTTATATTCATAGCCGTCGAACCACAGCACATTTCCAAAGTTCTAGAAATTTTAAAGAATGAAATTCGATCTTCTCAACTCATAGTTTCTATCGCTGCCGGAATTACCACCTCCTATATTAGGGAAAAGTTGAGCCTTGAGATCCCGGTTGTTCGGGTTATGCCCAATGCGCCAGCTTTGATTGGGGAAGGAATATCAGCCATTTCCCCTTCCAGAGGTACAAATATCGAGAATATTGAAATAGTAAAGGAAATTCTGGGAGCAGCCGGGGAGATAGTAGAAGTTCCTGAGGAACTCCAGGATGCAGTAACCGGCTTAAGTGGAAGTGGACCGGCTTATATCTATACCCTTCTTGAGGGGCTAGTTGAAGGGGGAATAAAGGCAGGGCTCAGCAGGGAAGTAGCCTCGAGGCTGGCTATACAGACTACCCTGGGAGCAGCAAAAATGGCTAAAGAAAGTGGAATTTCCCTGGATGAGCTTCGAAGAGCGGTTGTCTCTCCTGGAGGTACTACTAGTGAGGGGCTTAAGGTTTTAGAAAAAGGAGAGTTCAAGAGCTGTCTAACTCAGGCGGTAATTCGGGGCACCGAAAGAGCGAGAGAGCTAAGAAAATAGATAAGGAAGAAAGCTATGGCCATAGATCCTTCCGAAATTGAGAAAAAAAAATTTGAGCTTTCCTTTAGAGGATATAACCAAAAAGAGGTAGATGGGTTCTTAGGAAAGATAAAAAAAGATTATGAGCAGCTTCTGACCCGAAATAAAACCTTATCAGAAGAGCTAGATCAAGCAAAAAAAGAGTTAGAAAAGTATAATTCAAGAGAAGAAAGACTGGAAGAAGCCCTGATCTCAGCCCAAAGAAGTGCCGGACTAATCACTGAGAGTAGCCAGGAAAGAGCTAAATTAATCATCGAGGAAGCAGAATCAAAAGCCAAAAGAATGGTGGAGAAAAGTGAGGAAAAAATAGGGAAACTAAAAGAGGAAATTGCCAAACTAGAAGGACAAAAAAAGCTCTTTCTTACCAGGCTAAGATCTCTAATTGCGGCTCATTCTGAACTATTAGACTTTTATGAAGAACAACCAGTAGAAAAAAAGACAAAAGAAGAGGCCAAACAACCCCTTGCCAAAGAAAATCCCCCACCCTTCTCTCTCCGAGAAACTTCCCCACAAGGCATCCTCTTTGAGAAGGAGTAGGCAAATTATTAGTTTTCCCGCAATTCAAGTAGACCGCGGCGATACCAAAACTTGCGGGCTGAAGGGGCTAGGTTAAGTGGCTCCTACAGAATCCTTCAGGGTAGTCCCCTACCCTATTGCTGCAAACCTGGTTTACGACTAAAGTAAATAGGCAAAAGATGCTGAAAATAGTTCTGACTATCCTAAATGGAGCAGTTCCATGTTTTTCTGCCTGTCGGCATAGGATTGGTCTTCCAGGAAAAAAACATGAGCCACCTGGAGATAATCTAGAGGGGTCAGTTTTTTGTCGGCTTCGATTGGCAAAAAACTTGCCCTAACAAGAATCAGCGATACGCCAGGAACAAAAAAGCTTGAGAGATCCTCCAAAGGGCTATAATCCTTATGTTTGATATATTCGTATGCAGGAGGATAAGCGAAAAGACGGACTATTCGAAATAATAGGGCGCAAAGAAAGATATTCTCTCGACCGAGTGGGCCGGGGGAAAACTGCGCTCTTGGTTGGCAAAGAATAATATATTTACCGTTAGGAGAGTTTTCTGTATGCTAGAGGGGAAAGAGAAGATTCGGTAGAGAAATCTTCTCGAGCATGAAAAATTGGAGGTAGCTAAGATGGAAGAGAAAATTAGAAAAATGGGAATTGATATTATAGGTGATGTTCCTTGGGGCACCCACTTCTGTCAGTTTTACCAGACCAAAGAAGATTTAGTTGATATTCTGGTACCTTATTTCAAAGCAGGATTAGAAAATAATGAGTTCTGCATCTGGGTTACTTCAGAACCTCTCAAGGAAAAAGAAGTCAAGGAAACAATGGGAAAGGCAGTGCCTAATTTCGATCACTATCTAAAGAAAGGACAGATAGAGATCGTTCCCCATACTGAGTGGTATCCCAAAGATGGTGCCTTCAACTTAGAAAGAGTTCTTAGTTCCTGGATTGATAAACTCAATCAAGCCCTGACCAAAGGTTATGATGGCCTAAGGGCAACCGGCAATACAGCGTGGCTTGAAAAAAAAGACTGGAGAGGTTTTGCTGATTATGAAGAAAAGGTGAACGATGCCATTGGCAAATATCGAATGATAGCTATCTGTTCCTACTCCCTTGACAAATGTGGAGCATCTGAACTCATAGATGTGGTCAGTCACCATCAATTCGCTCTTATTAGGCGGGAAGGTAAGTGGAAGCTTATCGAAAGCTCCGAGCGAAAGAAAGCAGAGGAGGAAAGAGGTAAACTTCTAAAAACTATCGAGATAGCTAAAGAGGCTATAAATATTACTTCCCCAGATGCGAAAATGATATATACAAATAAGGCTATGGATGAACTATTTGGTTACAAAAAGGGGGAATTAATTGGAAAATATCCATCAATCTTGAACGCAGGACCGAAGCTGGAAGCGGTAGTGAAAGAGACAATGGATACCATTGAAAAGGAAGGGTATTGGGAAGGCGAAATTCATAATAAAAGAAAAGACGGGACCGAATTCATAAGCTATGCAAAAATAGGCGCATTTAAAGATAAGGATGGTAAAATATTGAATTTTGTTTCAACCCAACACGACATTACCGAACGCAAGAGAGCGGAGGAGATGTTGAAGGAACGTGAGGAGAAGTATCGTAGGTTATTCAATTTCTTGCCTATTGGCGCGGCACTCACCGATCTAGAGGGAAGATATCTGGAGGTTAACGAAGCCTATGCGAAAATTCTTGGGATCTCAAAGAAAGCCCTTCTGGGAAGAAAAGCTACAGAGTTAACAGAAGAAAAGGAATCGGGGAAAATTCAAGAAGATATCAACGAATTACTTGCCAGAGGAGCTACAAAGGGTGTGAGGAAACTCCGAATCTATAATAAGGACCTCATTCTTTCCTATGTAAATGCCCTCATCTATGGCAAGGAGAGAAAGCCCGTTGGTATCGTGTCTATGGTTCAAGATATCACCGAGCGCAAAAAGGCCGAGGAGGAACTGAAAAGTTCCGAGGAGCGACTAAGGATATTATTCGAGTTTGCCCCGGACGCTATTTATTTGAATGATTTAAAAGGAACCTTTATTGATGGCAATAGAGCAGCGGAGGAACTGGTCGGTTATAAAAGGGAGGAGTTGATTGGAAAGAATTTTTTGAAATTGAAACTACTATCCCCAAAGCAAATTCCCAAGACGGCTGCTAATTTAGCCAAAAACGTACTAGGAAGGTCCACTGGACCGGACGAGTTTATTTTGAATCGGAAGGACGGCAAGCAGGTTACAGTAGAGATAAGCACCTACCCAACAAAGTTCAAAGGTAAATCTTTGGTGTTAGGCATTGCTCGCGACATCACCAAGCGAAAGGAGACGGAGAAGACTTTCATTGAATCAGAGAAGCTCAGAGCTTTAGGAGAGATGGCTGGGGGAGTGGCTCATGATTTTAATAACCTTTTGGCTATCATTTTAGGAAATGCTCAGCTTTTAGAAAGAGGACTGAAAAGATATAAGGAAGAGGAGATCAAAGACCGCCTCCAGACCATTGCCCGAACTGCCTATGAGGGAGGAGAAACTGTAAGAAGACTGCAGCATTTCACCGGCCGGAAAGTCGCATTTCGGGATCTCACCAAAATTGACCTAAATGAGATTGTGAGATCCGCTATCTCCTCTACTTCTCCTCGCTGGAAGGATGAGGCTGAAGCCAAGGGAATCACTATTGAGATAAAAGAAAGATTAGGAAAGCTCCCCCCTCTTTTAGGCAGTAGATCTGAGCTAATGGAGGTTTTAACCAATCTTATGTTCAATTCTGTAGAGGCTATGCCGGAAGGAGGAGAAATTACTATAAGAACCAAGGCCAAAGAAAATGAGATCTTGCTTTACTTTACTGACACTGGCAAGGGTGTTCCCCATAGAATAAAGGGAAAGATCTTCGATCCCTTCTTTACTACCAAAGGCCCAAAAGCTTCAGGTCTGGGTCTTTCCATCTGCTATGGTATCGTAAAACGCCATCAAGGAAAAATAAAGGTAGAAAGCATTGAAGGAAAAGGGACTATCTTTACCATCAGTATCCCTATTCCTTTAGAGGTTCCTCAAGATGAAGAAAAACTGAAAGAGGTGCAAAAGATTTCTTCTCGAAAGATTCTAATCATTGATGATGAGGAAGGGGTAAGAGATGTCTTGGGAGGAATCTTTCAGCATGAAGATCACCGGGTAACTTTAGCAGAAACTGGTAAGGAGGGACTAGAGGAGTTCAAACAAGGTGATTTTAATCTGGTTCTAACAGACCTCGGAATGCCTGAGATGTCTGGCTGGGAGGTTGCCAAAGAGATAAAGAAAATAGACCCTGATATGCCCGTGGGATTAATTACTGGTTGGGCAGTACCTACCCCTAAAGAAAAGATGAAGGAGGAAGGAGTAGATTTTATTTTATCCAAACCTTTTGATCTCACTAAGGTAGTAAGAGAGGTAAATGCTGTCTTAAAATCTAAGAATAGATAACATCTTGCTTTTCTATTTTCAAACACTGGTGTCTTCTACCGCTACTAAGAAATTGTCGTCTTCTGTGTAAAAGTAAGACATTGACTACTTCCCTCTAAACCAAACCCTTATTCTATCAATATCCTATTCCATAAATTGACGACAATTTGTCATCTTTTTCTGTTTATTGGCGGCGACTCATATCCTCACTCAATTATTTGTCCTCACAAATTTCCTCACCTGTTTTTCCTTGCCACTGAATCACTACCCCTTTTTAGTCCTACAGGTAAACACTAAAGAACCTTGAATACTTGTTTTTTTGCTCAGCAAAGGCTATAATGAATAAAACGAATTCCAACCAAGAGGAGGAGTAAGATGAATAAGGCAGAATTAATAGAAGAGGTAAGGACCGAGACAGGGCTAACAAAGAAGATCTCTAGGGAGGCGATTGATGCAATAGTCTCAGCAATAATCGACTCCCTGGCCAGAGAAGAAAGGGTAACTTTAGTTGGTTTTGGGACTCTTCAGGTCATGAAAAGAAAGGCGAGGAGAGGAAGGAACCCTCAAACAGGAAAAGAATTACAGATCCCGGCTAAAAAAGTCCCCAAGTTTAAACCAGGAAAAGGGCTAAGGGAGAGAGTAAAATAAGCAAAAATAGCTAAATCAGGACTTTATCCTGATTGACAAGAAAAAAGACATACATAGGAGCTCATACGTGCACTTTCTCAAGGCAAGGCAACCCATTACGACCTGGGTAAATTTAAAGCTCCTCTATCAAGAGCATTCTATCAAGCCAGTTGTGGGATAGAGGGATTCTTAGAGCAAAGCACTTTCTTGAGTAATATAATAAGGGTGCAACTTCTATACAGATAAAGGTAATGGGGGAAGCTAAATTAAATGGTTAGCGATTTTCGCAAAGAACTTTTAGTACAAAAAGTTTGCAATTATATTAAAAAGAAGGGAGATATATCAAGGTCAGAGCTATCACGACATTTTTCCCATAGTTTAACAAGTAAAGGCCTGAGTGAAATCATTGACTCCCTTGTTAATGCTAAAGTGGTCGGTGAACGAATGCAACAGACACACAAACCGAGAGGGAGACAGTCAAAGACTGTTTATTTTTCACTTCCAAAAGAATTAGAAGTCCGTGAAGTAATAAGCACTCTACAAATAGAAGAGGGTGGATTAGTAGCCTTTGGGTCAGATATAGCCAGGTCAGAATACGATAGAATAAAACGAATGGACGAGGAGTTTGAGGATTACCTTGCCAACTTGTTAGAAAATAAGTTGGAGGAGACAATAGAGTTTGGGAAAAATATGTCAGTTGCTTATATTGCTGAATACCTCAGGAGAATGTTTGGAGACATATTATACTTTGATAGCCTATTGAGCCTAACACAGCAGTACGGTCTAGCTGATGTGGCGGTGGTCAATCCTAAGGGACAGGAGCAATGCATACCGGCTTCAATCTCGCTTTCTTTGGGGCGCCAGGGACAGGGAAGACCTTTTCTATTAACGATATGGCCAGAGGGAACTTAAAGAGAGGTGTGAAACCCCATGGTTTGCCGGGAAGAAATAGATACTGTGGGGGGATAACACCAGCGAGATTTATAAGGATGGGAGAGGCTTATCAAGAAAGAAAGTTCAACTTCATCATCCCGGAGTTCAACGATTGGTTTAAATACAAAGGTATGGTAGAGCCTCTCAAGTTAGCCTTGGAGCAAGGAGAGATAACTTACGAGACTAAACAGGAGACTATTGGACCCTATAGGCTTAATTCTTTCTTCAGCACTAACTATAATACCAAGATTTTGGAGCAAGGATATAGAATAACTGTAGCTGACCCCAATTTTAATGCCATTGAGGATAGAATGCTGTGCAGGTTACACAAAATGACTGAACAAAGATATAGAGCAATCGCTAATAGCCAAAAAGCCTTAGCTTTGGGAACGATAAATATGGATAAAGCGGAAAGGATAAGAGACCACCTCACTTTGGTATACGCTATAGAGATACAGCATAAGGTGGTCAGAGATAAATTTCCTCTGAAGAATGTTATGCTAATTACCAAGGTTTATGAAAGGATAGATGAGGCAAAGGAAGAAATCCTATCCGCCCTCAGGCAATTAGACTCAAAGCTGGTTCCTTTCAGTCCTAGATTGGAGCGAAGGGCAATTCAGTTAGCTTGTGCTATGTCATTGCCTTCCTACTTTAAAAGTAATGAGCAACATATCAGAATAGACGACAACGCTTTAGACTTCGCTATCAGATTTTTTGTTGAGGGGGCAGCTACTCGCTCTCAAGAGAAAATCGACGAACAGGAAATTTTAAAGAGGCTAGGACTGTTTGCTTGAATATGTATCAGAGTCAACAATGATGTTTGAATCTTGAGGTTCTCATGGAGCTCTGCGGACATGAAATTTTAGTGAGTGATACTGAAAGGTGTGTCTGTGGATGCGTAAAATTGCCATTCTAAACTTCAAAGATGAAACAAGTAAAATTACTATAGCAGTCAATCTCTCACATGCTTTAATGCTTGGGCATTGATACAAAGAAGATCCCGAGGGAGTATCTAAAAAATAAGTGAAGGAGAGACTTACATGATTGGCCCAAAACAAGATGTTTTGATTATAAAATTAGAACGGGGAATAAAGACTAAAGCAAATATTCAACCTAGGATTAGTTTTTTTAATGGCGATGTAGATATAAAGAAGGGGGATATTGTTAGAATGTTAGTTTCAGGAGAAGAGAAAAGTGTAGCTAAAGTTAATCTTATTTATGGTCAGGGGAATAAAGTTCATCATAAGAAAATTAAGTTATATGAAACGACATAAATAATTGCGTATAGGCCGCCTCCAGATGCCCATGAATAAAACATCTTGGAAGATGTAATACGCAGATGAATAGGTCATCACATATAGTAAACATTAAGAAATAACTGCTCAGGGAAAATAGAAAGGTATAAAACCGTTGCCACGGTCAGCGGTAAGAAAAAATAGCACATTCTATGACTTTTAAAAATGGGGGAAGTCAAGATGAAAGAAGAATTTAGAAAGACAGGAATCGATTTTATGGGGGATTTACCTTGGGGCACCCACCTCTGTCAATTTTACCAGAGCAAAGAAGATTTAATCAAGATTTTGATACCGTATTTCAAAGCAGGGCTAGAAAATAATGAATTCTGCATGTGGGTCTGTTCAGAACCTTTAAAGACCGAAGGTGCAAAAGCGACATTAAAAAAGGTGGTAAAGAATTTGGATGACTATGTTAAAAATGGTCAGATAGAAATACTTGACGCTAGTGAGTGGTACACTAAATCAGGCAAATTTGATGCCGATAGAGTACTGCAGGGTTGGGTTGAAAAAGAGAATCAAGCTATAAAAAGAGGATTTGATGGGCTTCGCCTTACCGGAAATACTTTTTGGCTTGAAAAAAGAGATTGGAGGAGTTTCATTGAATATGAAAGAGCGGTAAACGATGTCATTAGAAAATATCGGATGCTAGCCATTTGCACGTATAACCTTGATAAGTGTGGACCAATTGAGAGCATTGATGTCATCAGCACTCATCAATTTGCTCTTATCAGGCGAGAAAGCAAGTGGGAGCTTATGGAAAATGCCGAGCGTAGGCGGGCAGAGGAAAGAATGAAAACATTAACCGCCATAGTTAATGAGGCCAAGGTTCCCATAACCACGGTTGACCTGGATGGAATAATAACAACATGGAATAAAAGCTGTGAAGAGATGTTAGGGTATAGTGCTGAGGAAACAATCGGTAAGATTCCTCTGAGCAAAATGTGTCCAAAAACAGACGAACAAATACAGGTTACTCTCAAGGAAGGCTATTGCCTAGATAAGGAACTGGAATACCTTGCCAAAGATGGAAGAGCAATTCCCTGCAGCACCTCAACTTTCCTGCTGAAAGACGAGGCAGGAGATCCGGTAGGAGTCGGCGGCATAGCTATAGACATCAGCGAGCGCAAGAAGACCGAGAAAGCTCTCATCCAATCAGAGAAGCTCAGAGCTTTAGGAGAGATGGCTGGGGGAGTCGCTCATGATTTTAATAACCTTTTGGCTATCATTCTAGGAAATGCTCAGCTTTTAGAAAGAGGACTGAAAAGATATAAGGAAGAGGAGATCAAAGACCGCCTCAGAGTTATTGCCCGAACTGCCTATGAGGGAGGAGAAACTGTAAGAAGACTGCAGCATTTCACCGGCCGGGAAGTCTCATCTCGGGATTTCACCAAAATTGACCTAAATGAGATTGTAAGATCCGCTATCTCTTCTACTTCTCCTCGCTGGAAGGATGAGGCTGAAGCCAAGGGAGTCACTATTGAGATAAAAGAAAGATTAGGAAAGCTCCCTCCTCTTTTAGGCAGTAGATCTGAGCTAATGGAGGTTTTAACCAATCTTATGTTTAATTCTGTAGAGAGTATGAGAGAAGGAGGAGAAATTACTATAAGAACCGAGGCCAGACAAAATGAGATCTTGCTTTACTTTACCGACACTGGCAAGGGTGTTCCCCATAGAATAAAGGGAAAGATTTTCGATCCTTTCTTTACTACCAAAGGCCCAAAAGCTTCAGGTCTGGGTCTTTCCATCTGCTATGGTATCGTAAAACGCCATAAAGGAAAAATAAAGGTAGAAAGCATTGAAGGAAAAGGGACTATCTTTACCATCAGTATCCCTATTCCTTTAGAGGTTCCTCAAGATGAAGAAAAACTGAAAGAGGTGCAAAAGATTTCTTCTCGAAAGATTCTAATCATTGATGATGAGGAAGGGGTAAGAAATGTCTTGGGAGGAATCTTTCAGCATGAGGGTCACCGGGTAACTTTAGCAGAAACTGGTAAGGAGGGACTAGAGGAGTTTAAACAAGGTGATTTTAATCTGGTTCTAACAAACCTCGGAATGCCTGAGATGTCTGGCTGGGAGGTTGCCAAAAGAATAAAAAAAATAGACCCTGATATGCCCGTGGGATTAATTACTGGTTGGGCAGTGGCTACCCCTAAAGAAAAGATGAAGGAGGAAGGAGTAGATTTTATTTTATCCAAACCTTTTGATCTCATTAAGGTAGTAAGAGAAGTGAACGCGGCCTTAACATCTAGGAAAAGATAGCCACCTCCTAGAGCTAGCTAACCAGGCCTTTTAGATAATTTCCGTAAATAGCCTCCCAGGAGAACTTGGATACCACTTGTCTAAACATAAGGTAAGTTGGCTGGATATGAAGAGACTCTATTAAAGGAAAACTTTTCAATTTGGGCATTTTCGGGCAGTTTTTCCCATAGCAGATTCAGGCGAGGATCGTTTTTCAAGATTAATTTTATTAAGGCATTGATAACTTTATGAGCCACTATCACTCCCGTTCCCTCTCTGGGGAGAATATTTTCAGTCCAGAAATCCCTCGCTCTTTGGAATGCCTCCCTCACACTCTCTCCTCCTGGAGGTGTAACTGAAGTAGGATCTTCTTCCCATTTTAAGTAAAGATCCGGATACAATCTTCTCACTTCTGAGACCTTCATTCCCTCCCATTTCCCCTGTCTAAGCTCATCCAGCCTGCTGTCGGTCAGGACTTCTAATTTATGAAGCTTAGCTATCTCAATAGCAGTCTCAAGAGCGCGGGAAAGCCTACTGGAATAAATATAACGAATGACTGTATGAGCCAGTTTTGAGGCAATATCCCTTGCTTGCCCCTTTCCCCGCTCATTTAAAGGGATATCAACTCCCCCCTGAATCCTATTTTCTAGGTTCCAGTCTGTTTCGCCGTGCCGCACCAAAATTATCCTTTTCAATTTGCCCTCTTGCGTCGATATTGCTCCACAGTAATCATAGGAGGCCTTTCAATGAGAGGAAATCTTTCTTTTTTTAAAAAGATATCTTCTCCTCGTCTCTTGACCAACTCAAACTCATCAGAGATTTCTTTTTCGAAAGTCACAAGACCCTGCTTCTGTAGTCTGGTGAAAAAGGTGTGCAGAATGGCAAACGACATCCTACCCAGAGCAGCTAACCTCTGGTGTTTGTGGACTCTTCTATCTAGATCTACCTGTGCCAAACCTTTTAACCCGCATTTTTCATAAATATCTATAAGGAGACCTACTTCTACTCCATAACCAACCCGAAAAGGAACTGCCTCCAGAATTTCTCTTCTGCCGGCATACTCACCTGATAAGGGCCCTATAAAACCGCATAGTTCTGGATAAAAATTAGCTAAAAGAGGCCTTACTAAGATTTCGGTAACTCTTCCCCCACCTGAGGGTCTTATCTTCGTTCCGAGCACTAAAGGTCTCTCATAGAAAGCCTTGACGTATTTAAGATGATCATATTCTAAAAGTGGTCCCACCGTCCCATAGACAAATTTGGGATGAATATTCTTAATGTCGGCATCTATCCAGACAATAATGTCGCCCTCCAGAACATAAAGGCTTTTCCAAAGGTTTTCCCCTTTACCTCTGATACTTCCAAACTCGGGAAGGCAATCACGAGCGAGATAAACCTTAGCTCCAGCCTCCCGGGCTAACTGTCTGGTTCTATCAGTGGAACCGCTATCCATGACCACAATCTCGTCTAACAAAGGATACTCCGTTTGTAGTTTCCTCTTTATCACCTTGATTTCTTCGGCGATCGTCTTCTCCTCATTAAATGTGGGAAGAGCTAAGCTAATCGTAAGATTCTTCTTTTTCTTCAGCTCAACCAACCGGCTTATGTTAGAAAAAGAGGAATGATGATAGGTATTGGTCTTGATCCATTCGTCTATTTTCATTGCTCTTGGCTTATAATCCACCTTCCCTTTAAATATTTCAGCCACGGGGTATCTCTATCACCCGTAACAGCAAGTAAAAAGTCAATTTATCGGTATTATACTAGTTTTGCCTAAAAAGACAATTAGCTTTGATGTATCATAAAAAAGGCTTAATTCCTCACGAAAGTATTAGATTTATACGTGTATCGAGGAACTTTCCCCAAAGGAGCCTTATATCAGCCACCTTAACGAGTCTTGGAGTTGAGGAAGCAGAAAGACGTGTTGTCTGAGGAGCGAAGCGACGTGCTCTGCCTGTTTTTGGATTGGGGGGGAGTAGCGTAGCGTCGAGGGGGGATGTTTCCCCCCTCGAGATCCTCATGTCTTTCCCGAGACGAGAAGACGAGCAGAAGCAATCCAAAGTCAATATACAGCGACGGAGGGGAAGAGTCCCGAGATATTCTTGACTTTGCCTTAGCAGCGGATATAATAGTTATGAATTTCTATTCTGTGTTAACGGTATCAAAATTTCAAGAATCCTAAGGCCAGAGAAAAAGCTTTTAATAAGGAAAAAAGGCATCAAAAGATAATAAGCTCATGTCTATGGGAAAGATTCTTCTTTATTTAGCTCTGGTGGTTTTTTTTAGCGGACTAGGAATCCTGGGGGGTTATTTTGTGGCTGATCTTTATAATCTTCCTCATATTGAGCAACTTGAGGAATATCAGCCAAGCCAGATCACCAGAATATATTCTGGTGATGGTGAAATCTTAGCCGAGTTTTCTCAGGAAAGACGAGAAGTCGCTACCCTTTCACGTATTCCTCTTTGGATACAAAATGCTTTCATTGCCGCCGAAGATCAAAGATTTTATCAACATCGAGGGATAGATTTCAGGCGTATTCTTAAGGCAGCCTGGGTTGACCTGAGAACTTGGAGTGTGGCAGAAGGAGCAAGCACCATAACCCAACAGCTAGCCAGAAATCTTTTCCTTACTCCTAAAAAAACTTTTCTTCGTAAGCTTAAGGAAACGATTCTAGCCATTCAAATTGAAAGAAGATACAGCAAGAAAGAGATCCTCCAGATGTATCTTAATCAAATATATTTTGGAAAGGGAATCTACGGAGTAGGAGAAGCTGCCACCTTTTATTTTGGGAAAAACGTTGGTGAAATAAATCTGGGTGAGTCGGCTTTTTTAGCTACCATTCCAAGAAATCCTACCTATTATTCTCCCCTAAGTCATCCGGACCATACTAACCAAAGGAAAAAGATAATCCTCAAAAGAATGCTAGAGCTTGATTTCATTACTGAGGATGAGTGGAGAACCACCAAGGAGGAGTTCATAAATGTGGCAATAAGTAAAGGAAAAGAAAGAAAAGGAGCTATCTTTCACGCTCCTTATTTCGTGGAATGGGTCCGTCAGAAAATAGAAAAAAAATATGGATATAGGAGGCTCTGGCGGGCAGGACTTAAGGTCTATACCAGCCTGGATTTGGATTTGCAGAAAAAGGCAGAGGAGACTCTAGTACCATATTTAAAGGAGAATGATCACCAAGGGGCTCTATTGGCCATTGACCCCCATACCGGCTGGGTTAAAGCTCTGGTGGGAGGAAGGGATTTTGCTGAATCCCAATTCAACAGAGCCACCCAGGCCCGTCGTCAAACTGGTTCTGCTTTCAAGATTTTTACTTATACAGCAGCTATTGATAGTAGAAAATTTACTTCAGTCAGTCCCTTCTACGATGCTCCCATCTTTTTCAGAAGAGCCAAAAAGGTAGGAAAAAGTGGAGAAATAAGAGAAGAAGGTGAGTATTGGTCTCCCGAGAATTTTGAAAAACATTTCTGGGGAAGAGTTTATCTTTGGCAAATGTTCACTCACTCTATTAATGTTAGCTCGGTAAAACTTCTGCAGGAGGTAGGAGTGGGCAAAGTCATTGATTATGCTCACAGATTAGGTATCGAAGGCCTTTTAAATCATGATCTTACCCTCACTCTGGGTACCTCGGGGTTGAGCCTTCTGGAAATGGTAAGAGGCTATGCTACCATAGCTAATTACGGAATAAAGGTCAAACCCATCTTTATCCAGAGGGTTGAGGATCAAAAAGGAAGGGTTATTGAGGAAAATTTTCCCCAGGGAGAAATAGTCCTTTCTCCCCAGGCTTCATTTGTAATGATTGATCTATTGAAAAAGACTATCGATTATGGGACTGGTCGAACAGTACGCTCCTTAGGATTCAACAGACCCTGTGCAGGAAAAACCGGAACAGTGGGATGGCCGGCAAAAAAAATTACCGATAAAACAATCGATGCCTGGTTCATAGGTTTTACTCCCGACTTGGTAGCAGGGGTTTGGATAGGTAACGATGACGCAACTCCCCTGGGAGAAAAGATGACAGGAAGTGCAGTAGCTATTCCTGTCTGGACAGAGTTTATGAAAAGGGCCTTACAGGAAAAACCGGTAAAGGATTTTCCTTCTCCCTCTGGAATAGTTTTCAAAAAGATAGATGTGGAAACCGGACTTCTAGCCAGTCCTCAGTCTAGGAATACGCTCTGGTTTGCTTTCCTTGAGGGTACAGCTCCTCAAAGATATTCAAACCAGGCTAACGACCTATCTAGATCTATGATTGAGGAGATTAATTCAATCAGATTTTTCCCCGAACTTGAATGAAGATTCCCTCCACGCCAATAATTACCCTAACCACCGATTTTAGTTCTGACCTTTATCGGGGACAAATGAAGGGGGTGATTCTTTCTATAAACGAAAAGGTACAGATCATTGATATTGGGCATCATACCAGACATTATGACATTTTAGAAGGGGCTTTTTTAATCTGGCAGGTTTCTTCTCGCTTTCCTCCCGGCTCTATTCATGTGGGGGTTATCGATCCCGGTGTAGGAACCTTCAGAGCCGGCCTGGCTATTAAAACAGACAAATTTTATTTCATTGGTCCTGACAACGGTCTTTTTTCCCTGGCCTTGAAAGACCAGAGGATCAAAACCATAATTCGGATTGATCCCTCCAGATTTGAAAAAGTTAGCAGCACATTTCACGGAAGAGACCTATTTGCTCCCCTGGCTGCTCATATCTCATTGGGGGAAAAAATAGAGGATTTTGGCCAAAGAATCGATAAAATCAAACTACTAAAGCTCAAAAAAGATTCAATAATTTATATTGATGAATTTGGCAATATCATTACCTCCATAAGAGAAATTTCTCCTTTAGCCAAGAAAGTGATTATACATTATAAAGATAGAAAGATCAAAGCCAAATTTGCTCAAGCCTTTGCTGGGGTAGAGGCCGGTGAGTTTGTCGTTTTAAGGGGAAGTTCTGGCTATCTGGAAATTGACAAAAATAAAGATTCTGCTGCCAGGGATTTAGGAGCAAAGGTGGGGGAAAGGGTTAAAATTCACCCTTGGGGTTCATAGTCCGGCTTGTTTTCTTAAACTCTCAGCAAGATCTATCCTCTCCCAGGTGAACTCGGGATCACTGCGACCAAAATGACCATAGGAGGCGGTTTTCTTATAAACAGGACGAAGAAGATCCAGCGTTTCGATCATCCCCCCCGGAGTAAGATCAAAGTTATCGTGGATAAGCTCTTTCATTTTGGATTCCGGGATTTTCCCGCTACCAAAGCTACCTACCATAAGAGAAACAGGCTCCTTCTTTCCAATCACATAGGCAAGTTGCACTTCACATTTCTCAGTGATCCCTGAAGCCACCAAATTTTTGGCAATATAACGGGCCATGTAAGATCCTGAGCGATCCACCTTGGTAGGGTCTTTTCCTGAGAAGCATCCTCCACCGTGGGAACCCACTCCTCCGTAAGTATCCATGATTATTTTTCTTCCGGTAAGGCCGGTGTCTGCTTGAGGACCGCCTATTTTAAAGCTCCCGGTCTGATTTATATAATAACCCATCTCTTCATTTCTATATCGATCGGGAATGCAGGGCTTTATCACTTTGTCTATTATCTCATCTTCGATATCCTCTACTTCCACCTCAGGACTATGTTGAGCAGAGATAACCACCGAGGTTACCTTTTTTGGTACCCCATTCTCATATTCTACGGTGACTTGAGCTTTCCCGTCCGGTCGAAGATAGGCGAGAACTTTCTTTTTTCTCACCTCGGCTAATCTGTGCGTCAACCGATGGGCCAAAACTATAGGAAGAGGCATGAATTCAGGGGTTTCCGTGGTAGCATAACCAAACATCATTCCCTGATCCCCTGCTCCATCCCGGTCCACACCCAAGGCAATATCTGGTGATTGCTCGTTGATTGAAGTAATAACTGCACAACTCTTATAGTCAATACCAAAACTTGCCTGCGTATACCCTATTTCTTTTATTGTTCGGCGAGCTATCCTGGGTATATCTACGTAACATTTCGTGGTGATCTCTCCAGCTACAAAAACGAGACCTGTCGTGACTAAAGTCTCACAGGCCACTCTTCCCTTAGGATCTTCTTCTAACACGGCATCTAGTACAGCATCCGATATCTGATCAGCGATTTTATCTGGATGTCCCTCTGTCACTGATTCGGAAGTGAATAAGTACCTTTCTTGACTCATCACTCACTCCTTATGCCATTCACGTTGCTGACTTAACTACGTTCTTTTCTCCTTGATATCTTTAACCGTCTTCTGCCTCGATAATCTCTTCAATTTCCTCGACTGTCCGTGCTTCCATCAAAGCCTGGCGAGACTTTTTACGTCTTAAGAGACGGGAGATTGTCGCCAAGGCTTTTAAGTAATCTCCGGCGGCATTTTTGGGAGCAGCTAACACAAAGAATAAATTAACTGGCTCCTTATCTAAAGCGTCGAAATCGATACCCCCCTTGGATATACCGAACGCCCCTACCAGAGATTTGATTCCTGAACAACGAGCGTGAGGAATGGCTATATTATATCCGATGCCTGTACTTCCCAATTCTTCCCTTTCTTGAATGACTCTTAAAAACTCTTCTCGATCGGTAATCTGACCGGTTTTTTCCAATAGGTCAGTTAACTCCCTTAGTACCTCTTTTTTGGTGCGGGACTCTAACCTTGGTTTAATGGCTCTTTTATCCAGAAAACTCTTTATCTGCACCTTAGCCTCCTTTTGTTAGTAGTGAGCATTCTAGAATGGAAATGGGCCAACTTTAACTATCAATATTTATATTTGGGGCTCTATTAAATCGAAGTTACCATCATCTGTTAAGTAAAGGACATTAATCTGGTTGGTATCGGTGTTTAGAAAGAAAAAAAATCTATCCTGCGATAAAGAGAGTTCCCCAACTGCTTCATCCACGGTCATAGGCTTGGCAATCGCTCTAGTGATGTGGGTTATCTGTGGATAATTGCTATGGACAGACTCCTGGGAGATAGTGGACAATAAATCTCTTTTTTTCGTCCGTATGCGGGATCTGTGTGACTTGATTTTCTCTTTAAACTTCTTAGCCTGTTTGTTTACTTTATCAATGGCACTCTCCACCGAGCTATATAAATCAGGACTCGATCCATCTCCATGGATGGTAAGGCCATCAACTACAACATTAATCTCAGTTAGATACCTCTTTTTTTCCTCTTTAATCCTTACCCGTGCAGAGAAGACCCGCCGCAGGTATCTATTTATTTTTTGAAGTTTTTTCCTGATATGCTTATCAAGATCCGCGTTCACTGGAACGTGAGTCCTGCTTACTTCCACCTGCATTGTCCCATCTCCCCCCCTGTGATCTTTAACAATCAAGACAAATCCCGGCCGAACAACTATAATAAAAGTTTCAAGATCATAATATTGAACTTTTCCCTTTCTACTATACCCGTTCAGCCGGGTAAAGTTCGGAAAATCAAGCGTGCTATTTATTTTTTGACTACGTTGACTGCTTGAAGACCACGCTCACCTTCCTGGACGTCGAAGGAAACTTTCTCGCCTTGTTCCAAACTCCTAAATCCTTCTCCTCCGATGTTGGAAAAGTGGACAAAAACATCCTCGCCATTTTCCCTTTCAATGAACCCATAACCCTTACGGTCATCAAACCACTTGACCGTTCCTTCTTCTGACATACTTCACCTCCTGAAAATTTGAAAAATGCGTTAAAAAGTCTTTTTAACGCTTCAAAATCGTAAGTATTCAGTGAACCCCGTCATTTTTGGTAGTCGCCGGTAGCCGCAGGCTTCAGCCTGCGTAAAACCTATCCTGCGCACCCTAAAGGGTGCGGCTCCTGAAAATCCAATGTGACACGGCGTTTACTGAGCATTTACTCAAAATCAATTATGGGAGATTATAATATAGGAAGATAAGTTTGTCAACATAGACTTTCAGGAAGCTCTGGCCAAGGTAAATATATAAACGTCCCCAGCCTTTGCTTTTTTAAGGACTCTTGCTGCTTCTCTAACCGTTGTTCCCGTTGTATAAACATCGTCAACTAAAAGTATTTTTTTTGCCTGGAATTTATCTTTGTTTCTGAATTGAAATGCTCCTTTTATATTCTCTATCCGTTTTTTCTTGCTCAATGAAGTTTGGCTTCTAGTTGCTTTGACCCTTTGGAGATTGTTCTTAACTAATTCGAGGCCAAAATGTGTAGCTATTACTCTGGCTAATAACTCAGCTTGATTGAATCCTCTTTCCTTTAGTTTTTTCCGATGTAAAGGGATAGGAACTACCAGATCAAATTTAGAGAAAGGAAGATCTGTCTGAAAAAAATAGACCTTAAGGATTTTTTCTAATCGCTTCATTATCCCTTTTTTTCTGCGGTATTTAAGAAGATGGATCGCTTCCTTCATCACTCCTTCGTAAAGAGTGGGAGCAAAGATCTTCTTAAGGGGTGATAAGTCCTGGCGGCACTCTGCACACAAAAGAGAGGGAACTTCCCGGGAGGCCAGAGAGGCAGGAAATGGTTTGCCACACCTTGAGCAATGGGGCATCTTTAGCCATTTTGTTTTGTCCCAGCAGTTTTCACAGATATAGCTAAAGTTTAAAGGCTCAAGAGCTTGGCCGCATATCTTACAGTCTACCGGCAAAAAAAGACTAAACAGGCCACTTGCTAGGCCTTTGAAATTCAATTCCGTTTACTCCCACTGTCCAGATTATAACAGACAAAAAGAAGTTGTCAAGTAAAAAGAGAGATTCTCCAAGAAACAGGTAGGTTTTTTTTCCGAAGAGTTTTCCAGGGTAGGCAAGATGGTTTAAAAACTATGGAAAGGTTCGAAACAAGCATGGTACATCAGTGATTTTTCAAAAACAGCTCGATTTCTCACCCTCACCACAGCTGTCTCGTAGCTGACCATATCCCTATCAACCAAATCCTTGAGTGCCTGATCCATGGTTCGCATTCCCAATTGATTTCCCGTCTCCATAACTGTGGGTAATTGGTGAGATTTGCCACTCCGTATCAGGTTCCTCGTGGCAGAGCTAGCAATTAATAGCTCCACCGCAGGTACTCTTCCTTCGCCACTTTTTTGGGGAAGAAGAATCTGGGCAATTACCGCCTGTAGAGTATTGGCTAGCTGAGTCCTTATCTGGGGTTGTTGGTAAGAGGGGAAAACATCGATGCACCTATCCACCGCCCCGGGGGCATCGGGGGTATGCAGGGTGGCCAGGACCAAATGTCCGGTCTCAGCCGCAATAATAGCGCTACGAATGGTTTCTAGATCTCTCATTTCTCCAATCAAAATGACATCGGGGTCCTGACGAAGGCAGCGCTTCAAAGACTCAGCGAAGGAGAAAGCATCTGAGCCCACCTCCCTTTGCTCTACCACACTATTTTTATGGGAATGCAGATATTCCATGGGGTCCTCCAGGGTGATAATATGGGCGGACCTGTATTCATTTATTATTCCTACCATGGCAGCCAGGGTAGTTGATTTGCCACAGCCAGCCGGACCAGTTACCAGGATGAGCCCCTTCGGCTCAAGAGCTAACTCGCCCAGAATAGAAGGAAGATTGAGCTCGGAAAGAGAGGGAATATGGTCAAGGAGACGTCTAATGGCCACGGCTATCGATCCTCGTTGGATATGGACATTGGTCCGGAAACGTCCCACTCCACTTACTCCGAAAGAAAAGTCAAGCTCATGACTATTTTCAAACTGGGCTATTTTCTCAGGACTCATAACAGAATAAACGAGGGATTTTACCTCCTCAGAGGTGAGAGATTTCTCCTCCAACGCCTTTAAATCTCCATCAATACGAATAATCGGAGATATTCCGGCTACAAGGTGCAGGTCTGATGCACCTCTTGCCATCTTTTCCTTTAGCAGAGAATGAAGATCCATAATTCACTCCTTTTCCTTACAAAAAGTTTCCGGAAAAACGCTGCCTCAACTGCCAAAGCCTTCATTATCTGCTAATAGCAAGTTCTTTGCCAAATCTTGGCGAGATAAGAAAAGCCACCTAGTTTCACTCTGAATGGCTTATCTAAAAGACTTACCAATTTTTCTTACCAACCACAGATACATCCTCCTTATTCTCTTTCGGTCAAATTTGTACATCTCTTTCCATTAATGTAATGCTTTTCGGCGACTTTTGCTACTTCATTTTGACATAAAAGAACTCCATAGTAAGAACATTTTCGGCCTACTCTGGTCAAAATTGTACTCCTCTCCCCAATGAAGTTGCTGTCTTCATCTTACTCCAATTGAAATCTCCTTTCAGTAAAAAGCTTCAGGCACGCGTCTACTACTTGAGGATCATAGAGAATCCTTTTTTTTTGGGATATTTCTTCTAATGCTTTATCTATACCTAAAGCTGGCCGGTAAGGTCGGTGAGAGGCCATAGCTTCGACAACATCAGCTACAGCTAAGATACGTGCTTCCAGCATAATGTCTCTACCTGATAAACCTTGGGGGTATCCAGAACCGTCCATCCTTTCATGATGTTGAAGTACGATTTGGGCAATCGGCCAGGGGAATTCTATTGTCTTCAATATGTCATAACCAACTTGGGTGTGAGATTTAATTATGTCAAATTCGCGTTCGGTTATGCGACCCGGCTTACTGAGAATCTCAGCAGGTACAGCTATCTTGCCGAGATCATGAATCATCCCGGCCATGCGGATTCCATCAATCTGATCCTTTGAAAGATCCATCTCTGTAGCTATAGCACTGGCGAGATTGGTCACCCTCCGTTGATGATTGGCTGTATAGGGATCCCTGACTTCAACTGTCGATGCCACGACTTGAATGGTCTCCCTGATGGCTTTTTGCAAATTCTCAAAACTTTGTTGAAGTTGTTCCTCTGTCCGCCTCAAGTTGGTAATATCATGCAGAACTATGGTTTTTCCAATGACTGTACCCTGGGCATCCTTGATAAATGAAATACTGGTATCTAGGACTGCCTCCCGGGGGTTAGTTATCCTCATTTCTCTTCGTATCTTACCGTTACCTGATCGTAATAATCCATCCTCGCTTAACTCAGCTAAATCGCTATTCTTGAAGAGCTCTGTTAGGTTATTATTCTCTGGATGATCTTCGTCCTTGACCCCCAACAGCTTTTTGGCAACTGGATTTGCCACTACTACTCTACCGTCTCCATTGACCATGATTACTCCTTCACTCATGCTTTCCACCATAGAGCGGAGTTTATTCGCTTCCGCCTGCCGGAGAGATTCTAGCTTATCAATACAAGTGGAGGCATGATTGGCTACGGTGTAAAAGAAGCGGATGTTTTCCCTGGTGAAGGTATTTCCCTCAGGAGAAGAAATATTGAGCATCCCCCTAACCTTATCCTTAATGATGAGGGGGGCGTTGAGAAAGGATTTTATCTCACCCTTCAGGCGTGGACTATGGGCATTAAAACTCTCATTTTTGGTAACCCTGGTCTTCACCTGAGCTTCTTCAATTTGCTGCCCTGATGTCTTCTCAAAGGCAGTGAAGAGCAACTTCTTGAAGTTCTGGATGATTGAATCCTCGATTGGTCTGGTGAGGTTAATGATTAGTTCGGCTCTGTTTTCCCTAAGTAAAAGGAACCCTGAGATCGGGCAGTCCGTCACTTTGGTTAAGGAGGAGCAGATAAGGCGAAAGAGTTCCTCGTAGTTTAGCACATAACTGATTTTTCGGGAGAGTTCGTAGAGAACCGCAAGCTCAAAAGTCCTCTTTTTAACTCGCTCCTCTAAGGTTTTGGAATACTCCTCTACCTTCCTTCTTGCCTCCTCGGCATCCTCCAGCAGGGAGAGGATAACCGCTTGATTATCGCTTGGTTTCTCCTCTACCTTCCCTAATTCTAACTGCTTTAATTTGGTCATTATTCTTTATCTTGGCTTAATTCTTTCTCTAGTTGCCTAATTTTCTTTTTCAATTCGACGATTCTTCTCTCCCGACCCAGGCTCGATTGATATAATTTCTTTAATTCTTCCGTCTTATTCTTCAGTTCCTTCTCAACCCGAGCCAGAGCCTCCTCATTTTTCTCCGTAGCTATTTTTCGATTTCCCATGTGTTTATCTCCCTTTTTTTAAGACTGCTGATTTTTAAGACGATGGGCCCGATTTTCTAGAGCCATCTTCACTACCATGGTCAATTGTTCTATATTAAAAGGTTTGGTGATGTAATCCGCCGCGCCCAGCTTCATCGCCTCAACCGCTGTCTTGATAGTGCCGTAGCCGGTAATCATAATCACTTCGGTGTGAGACTTGTGTTTCTTGATGAAGCGAAGCACCTCCATTCCATCCATTCCGGGCATCTTAATATCTACAATGGCAACTGCAAAATCTTCTCTTAAAACTTTGTTTACCGCTTCCTTACCGTCCTCTGCCAGGCTTACCTCGTACCCCTCCTCATCAAGTATCTGGGAGCAAAGATTCCGCATTGCTTTCTCGTCATCAACTACCAATATTTTTTCTCTAGCCATCATTCTCCCTTCTTCGTTTAAGAACCCCTAAACCATCACTTATATTACTCCTTAACTTTCCCTTTGTTGTTGCTAAGCTGGGAATTTATTCAAGACCATCAATCCTGAAGGATTGAGTTACTCACCTCCACGCATATGCCTGGAGGGTCAAATCGATTTCTACCTTAGGCAGAATGTCTTCCTTTACCTGAACCTTTAGATTAGTAACATTAATCATTCGATGAAGATTCTCCAGTCGATTTAAATATTCAATAAATTTCAAAAAGGGAGATCTTAGTTTCAGGGTCAGGGTTATCTTTTTAACCTTTCCCGCCTCCGAAGCTGCCAGAATAAATACTGGCTTACCCAGGTCAAGAAATTCGATATCCAGTCCCTGGCTTCCAACTAACAGCTCCCTCAGTAGGCTGGTGGTCTCCTCTCCGGAAGGCAATGCTTCCTCCATCAAACTTACTGCAGCCTGTTTTTGCTGATGTCTTTTTTCTAACTCTTCTAGATTCTTAAGGCTTGCCTCCGCCTTCCTGATTTGTCCCTCCAGGATTCTTATCTCTTTCTTTAAGTTCCCTATTGTCTGGATCTTAGGTTGGTAGCCATACCGATAAAATCCAGTCACTATGGGTAAGGAAAGGACACCAACAAGCAATACCTTCTTGACTCTACCTAGTGGAACAAATTTCATCAGCTCTGGCTCCTTTCTATCCTCTCGGCTGACCCGTGAGTGGATGAGGGAATCTTCTCTTTCCTCAGGAGGCGAGCGCCTATGGTAAAGTCAATCACCTCGTGTCCATAGCGGGTATTTCTATCAGCGGATTCTAAAGAGACATCATTGACATAGAGGGATTTTTCCAGTTGGCTTATAAATTCCATTAGGGAAAGATTAGCCACTAGCTTTTCCCACTTTATACTTCCCTTAATTATCAAGATGGAGAAATTTTTGTTCGGGCTAGTGTCGGCTGGGCTTGTTCCGAGGGAGAGTTCCCGCAGCCAGGCCTTCTCGGGAATGACTTCACTAAACTGAGCCAGGATCTGCACCCAGGGAATGGAGCTCTCTCTCAATTGTATTATACTGCTATATCGGCGATTCCATCTGTTTAGATCCCTCATAAGGGTCCGGGCCCTATCAAGCTTTGGCTGCAAGGAGGTAATCTTAGCCTTTTTGGATTGAAGCTCCTCTTCATAGACAGCCGCCTTTTGGTTCAAGGAATTATATGCGGTGGCCAAGAGGAGGAAAAGGGTGACAAAGTAAAAAGAAGGCACGAGAATCGTCCTCGTTCGACGAGCTAACTTGGCCCTTTTTTCTTTAGCTGGAGAAAGATTGATATCTTCTCCTTTCCCCAAGGCCAAACCAGTGGCAATGTTAAGACTGGGAGAGAGAAGCTGGAATTTCTGGTATCTTTTCTCTTCAAACTGGGAGTCGAGGGGAATTTTGTCCAGTGGATTTGCCGTTTCCACCGGGATTTCCAGGCTGGTGGTTAAAAATTTATCCAGGTTCTTCTGTGGGACCAGGCTTCCACTTAAGACTATTCTATCTATCCTCTCTTCCAGGGATTGAGCCCGATAGGAGTTGAAGGAAAGCCGCAGCTCACTTACCAGTTTGCCTAGCTCAATCTTCATTATCTCGGAAACTTTGAAGGCTTTCTCTTTTTCTTCTTTAATCTCAACTTTGCCTTTCTCTTTTGCTTCATCAGGGCCTTTTTCAGTTCCTTTATCAGAGTCCTCATCGAGGATTCCGTACCTTTCTCTCATTTTCTGGGCGCTTCGCGCATCCGATAAATCTAGCCTCTCCTTGAAGCCTTCGGTAATTGTATCGCCGCCAAAGGCAATCTCCCGGCTAAATTCGATCTTAGCATTCTTGACTATAGCTAGGTGAGTGGTGTTCGCCTCAACATCAACCAGAGCAATGATCTCATCTTTTTCCCACTCATTATTTACCTTAAATGAATTTAAAAGAGCCAGAGGTACCACATCTACGGTGGCTAACTTGACTCCGGCCTCTTTGAGTAAGTCCATCTTTTCCTGGACTACTTTATTTTTAGCCAGTGCGACTATCATTTCGGATTTTTGAGCCCCATTATCCATGACCTTATCTAACATTGAGTAATCCAGAGTGGTCTCCTTCAGATCAAAAGAGGCCTTTTCTTTAACCATCCATTTAATGGCTTCTCTGAGCTTTTCTCCTGACAGGGAGGGGAGCCTGGCCAGTTGAATGTGAACTAAAGGGCCCGAGACAGAGGAGACAACTTTTTTTCCCTTTATTTTTTCTTCAGTTAAGATCTTTTCTATAGCCGAGGAGATTTCGTTTTTCTCTGTCTCACTCGAACCTTTCTTACCCCGTGGCAGCTCGGCAACAGCAAATCCCATCAATTTAGGACTTTGCCGGGTGTGTCTTAACTGGACCATCTTTACTGAATCATTTTCGATGTCCAGTCCAACGATGACCTTTTTAGAACTAGAAAAAAAGGACATTATTCTCCTCTTCTCACTTAATTTTAATGGCGTTGATCATGTCAAACATGGGAAAATATATGGAAACCACAATGAAGCCGACAGCCAGAGCCATCACTCCCAAAAGTAGGGGTTCGAGTGCGGAAGAAAGACCTTTAACCGATGATTCTATCTCCTCATCATAGAAATCAGCTATTTTTTCCAGCATTACATCCAATTTACCGGTTTCCTCTCCTATTTTTATCATATAAACTGCCATGGGAGGAAAGACTTCAGTTTCCTCCAGAGGCTTAGCAATACCTGTTCCCTCTTCTACATTTCGCCGCACCTCGGATAGGGCCCTGGCTACTACCTCGTTACCGGCTACTTCCTTTACCGTCTCCAGTGCCTCCAAAAGGGGCACCCCGCAGCCATAGAGAAGTCCAAGAGTGCGGCAGCACCGGGAGATAACGACCTTACGAACCAGTTTTCCGATCACAGGCAACTTCATTTGTAAAAGATCGTAATAGAATTTGCCCTTGCCGTGGTTTTTGTATCCCAGGAAGGCCAATATTGAAATGAGACCTGCGCCGCCGATCAGATATTTATTGGTATTGATAAACCTCACCAAGGCTATCAAAATCCTGGTGGGAAGAGGAAGCGCACTCCCGAGTTGGGCAAACATATTGAGAAATTGAGGAAGGACAAAGGTAAACACAAAGCCAACTCCTACGATGATTACCCCTATTAACAATTTTGGATAGATGGTAGCGGCCTTAACATCTCTTTTTATCTTTTCCTCTTTTTCTAAAAACAAGGCCAATCTATTCAAGATTTCATCGAGTACTCCCCCGGTTTCTCCGGCCTGGATCATACTTACATAAAGATGGGAGAAAACTTTAGGGAATTTAGCTAAAGCCTCAGAAAAACTGGTCCCAGAGCCAATATCCGCCACCATTTTCTTTAAAGTTTCACTCAGTTTTCTGCTTTCTGTTTGCTCTGATAAGACCCTTAAGTTATCAATAAGGGGAAGGCCCGAGCTTATCATAGTAGCCAGCTGCCGGTTAAATATTACTAAATCCCTGGGTCTTACCCTTTCCAGCCAGGGAAGACGAATTGGCTGAGATAGCGGTAAAACCAAAGGTTTCTTATCTTCCTTTAAAGGTTTCTTTCCTTCCTTTAAGGAGATAATATAATCGCCCGAGTTTCTTAACCGGGAGGCGGCTGCCTCGGAAGTTTCTGCCTCCAGAGTCCCTTTTCTCACCTGGCCGGCTTCATCGCAAATCTCATAGGTATATACAGCCACTTACATCCTCATTCGTCACTGATAGTTCTGAATCAAATCAAAATAGATTCCTGATTAGTACAAAGCTCTCTAGTTCCAGGACTGGATTATCATTGGCTTTGAACTTCATTTTTACCCCCACCGCTTTTACCTCACTCACATCCACGGGAAAAGAGAGGGGACTGGTAATATCCTCTCCATAATAAGAGAAAGAAAAATCGATGACTTCGATTTCCTGGCTGTTGAGTTGATTTTCAGCCTCATCGTATACATTTTTGTTCTGGCTGTCCCAGTAATACCTGCGGCTGTCAGGATCAAAAACTATGTTAGCTTGTTCAGCCGTAGTAACGCTGGTGGCCTGCCTTAGTTTATCAGTCATGCGGTCCATCACACTTCTTATATCGCTTTGCACCACTAGCTCGTCTCTTTCAAAGAAGAAACTTTTCATTCCCTTATTAAAAATTAGCAGAATCCCGGGGGCTAGAATGGCGAAGATTACCCCGGCCAGTATTAGCTCCATTAAAGTCATCCCGGCCTCTGATCTTAAGGTTTTTAACATGCATCTTCTCTATTTTAGACTCTCTACGGTAGCAACCAGCTCTGCCGAAGAATCAGTGGCTGAGCTCCTAAAAACTTTCACCGTGACTTTCAAGGGGGTGCTGGGATTGCTAAACTCATAGATAGTACGCCAGCTTGTCTCATCAACGGTCTGGAGGGAGTCTGGATATTCGTAGATGATATCAAATCTGTCCTTAAAGCCACCTCCGGTAATGGCTACATCGGTGACATCAGCCAAAGAATCTCCTTCTAAGTCAATTATGGTCCCCGGGCTGGTATCAGCAGGGATGGTGCCGGTTGCTGCCCCAGAGTTTATACTCAGGGAGATCTCCTCTGAGCCCATCTGCCCCACTCTTACCTTTAAGGCTTGAGGGGTAGGGGCGGTGTAGCCGTCCACAAATGAACCCTGGTCAGTGCCAAGAACATAAAAATTACCCAGGATGAATCTTGAACTCCTAACCTTCTCCACTCCCTCTTTTGCCAGATTGAGAGCTATGGAGGCATTCCGCACCTCACCTACCTTATTCAAATTCCTGCCAAAGTAAGCAATTATAGGAGTCAAAACCGCGGCCAGGATAAAGACAGCTACCAGAACCTCCATCAGGGTAAGGCCTTTTTCTTCTTGGATTACTGATTTTCTCAAAACGATCATTTATTTCCTTAGCTTGATTGCCAGCTGCCTGACTCCAGGCTAACCTTCCGAGTGGTTCCGCCGCTGGCAGAAGTTCCTCCCCAGAATCCGGGTGGGGAGACCTCTTCATATTCGATCTCGTTGTTCGGCCACACTGTTATCTCATCAGCAATGATAACCCCCTCGATCTCGATTTCAGGATCATTGTGAGTAGTGACAGAGCTCGATGCGTAGATGAGACCATTTATCTTAGTTTCCTTTTTAATGCTGACATTTCCAGTTCCGCCATAAACCACTATGGCTGGAAAATCTCGCTTGAAGGAGTCTGGATTCTCTGAAGGATCTATTTCGCACTCTTTCTCAATAGTGAGCGTTCCCCCGTCCACGATAATGGTTCCCTTCAAGGTTGTCTTTTGCTTCAGCTTGGCATCACCTTGGACATAATAAACCCCGGCTAAATTAGCGTTTTTGCTCGAAGTAAAACCACTCTTGATATAGTCCGCGTTATTCCGGAAGAATCCCATAATAGGGGACGGAAGAACCTCCGTCTGACAGGCTTCGGTAATAATCTTGTCGGAGCAGGAGCTGGTATAGTAGGCTACGTACTTAGACTCCTTAAACTCCTCGATGTCAACAGTTACCTTATAGGTTGCCTGAGCCTGCCGGCTAACTCCATCAATGTCCCCCGTGGAGGTAAGCTGATATTGATAATACTTGGGGTTATCAAGCTCTCCCAGACTGCCGTGCTCGCCAGTAGCCTCTACTCCCCCACGGGAAGGCATGGCTGCTGTGCAATTCACCGAATAAGAGCCGTCTCCCAGGGAGGTCTGGGGAACTGACCCTAATCCTCCCCCATAATAATCCACGGGGAGATAGCCGTCGCCTTTGATTTCCCGGATAGCACTGCTTATCCCGGCTTCTGCCAGATAAAGAGCCTGAGCCCGGTCTTTACTGAACTGGCAACTTTTGTAGCCGGTGGAGGTGAGCAGAACCAGCCCCCCTATCAGGGCTAGCAGAGCGGTGATCACAATTATGATCATCACCACAGCCGCTACCCCTTTTTCGTATCTCGTATTGCGCCTCCTCTTTTGGCGGATAGCGGACAGCGGTTAGCGTTTAGTTTTCTATCCGCTACCTCCTAAACGTAAATATTCAGTGAAGGACGTTCCATGTTGTTGACTGCAAAGAGCAGAACAGGTAGCCGCACCCTTTAGGGTGCGCATAAACGCAGGTTAAGGTTTTACGCAGGCTGAAGCCTGCGGCTACCGGCGACTACCGAGATTGCGGAGTTTATCCCGAGCTATCTAAGAGATCGCCACGGTTGCTTTTAGCAACCTCGCGACGCTTCGCGGATATGCTTCGCTCTCGCTCGCAATGACACGATAAAATGTAATTTTATTTAGAAAACACTCTACTAGCTCTTGGGATCGTCTATGGTCGTGGTATAACTCATTGCCGCTGCTGCATCATCATAGGCAGTAACTGTTACCTGACCAGAAGTTGTCCCGTCAACCTGAATCTGTCCGGCAGTGGGTGTGGCGGTATTAGCGACTACAGCAGCTTTGGTGGCGTCGAAAGGATTGGTAAGATCAGCATTAGAGTTGGTAACAACATCAGTTTCCACTGAAGAAGCAGTTGACCCTGGAGCATAGAGAGCGGCGGAGACTTCTGTTGTAACCGCATCGTAGTTGGCAATGACCATTCCCAATTTGGAAGTGGCAATACTGGAGAGATACCTGGGTATACCGTAGGCAACTAGGATCCCTAGAATCAGCACAACTACCATGAGCTCCATCAGGGTGAAACCCTTTTCTGCCTTTAGCTGCCTTCCTTTAATAAACTTCATTCTTTCTCCCCCCTTTCATTTTTCATATCTCGTTGTTCGTACTTTTTTCGAACTACGATTCACGAGATACTAGATACGAATCTATCATTCATCGCTGGTGACTCGCATTACTTCAGCGATAGTGGTAATTCCCTGAAGCACTTTTTCTAATCCATCCTCCCGCAGGGTCTTCATCCCTGCTTCCCGGGCGGCTTCTTTTAAGATATTGGTTGGAGTTTGGCTCATCACCAGCTCCTTGATTTTATTGTTCATAGTCAACAATTCAAATATGCCCACCCGTCCATAATAACCCGTTCCTCCACAATAATCACAACCTCTTCCCCGGTAAAGCTTCAATTCATTCTCGGTAGACAAGCCCAATCTGACCAGCGTTTCTCTATCCTCGGTATAAGGTTCTTTACATTGGGGGCATATTTGTCGAACCAGCCTCTGAGCCAATACTCCGATAATGCCTGAAGATACTAAATAAGGAGCTGCTCCCATATCAATAAGTCTGGTCAAGGCTCCCGGAGCATCGTTGGTATGGAGAGTGCTAAAAACAAGATGTCCAGTGAGGCTGGCTCGAATGGCAATCTCGGCTGTTTCAAAATCTCTTATCTCCCCCACCATAATGATGTCTGGGTCCTGTCGCAAAAAAGACCTTAAGCTCTTGGCAAAGGTCAAGCCTGCCTTGGGGTTAATCTGTGACTGTTTTACCATAGGTATGGTGCATTCTATAGGATCCTCTATAGTGATGATATTCTTTTCCACCGATTTGATGGTGTTAAGGACAGCATAAAGGGTGGTACTCTTGCCGGAGGAAGTGGGCCCAGTGACCAGGATTATCCCATGAGGATTTTCTATGAGAGAGTTAAATATTTTCAAGGTCTGGGGCAAAAATCCGAGTTGCTCTAATCCCATCAAGAATCTCTCCCTGTCTAAAACCCGCATTACTACCTTTTCTCCAAAAGCCATGGGAAAGGTGGACACTCTCAGGTCAATGGGTCTATTTTCCACGGTTACGGTAAAGCTTCCGTCCTGAGGGATTCTTCTTTCGGCAATATCGAGATTAGCCATAATCTTTATGCGAGAGACAATGGCTAGTTCTAGTTTCTTAGAGAGAACTTTTGCTTCACGCAAAACACCATCAATGCGGAAACGAACCGGAAGATTTTTCTCCTCCGGCTCCAGGTGAATATCGCTAGCTCGCTCACGCGCAGCCTCAAGAATTACCTCATTTACCAGGCGAATAATAGGAGGGATAGCAGCCAGACTTTCAAGCTTTTGCTCGCTTACCTCGACTCCAGAGATAAGATGGTCCTCATTGTCCTTACCAGGCATCCCTTCAGGCTGGCGGGCTTTAGAATAATATTGGTTGATAGTCTTAATAATATCCTCTTCGCTGCTAACCATCGGCTCAATAGTCAATCCTGTATGGTGAGCCATAGCATCAATGAGGGCAATATTTAGGGGATCTACCATGGCCGCAGTTAAGTTATTCTCAATCTTGAATAAAGGAACTAGCTTGCACTTACGAGCCATCTCTTCTGGCACTAATTCTATTACCCGGGGATCAATGAGGTATCCCTTTAGATCCACATAGGGGATACCTAAATGGCGTCCCAAAAAATCTATTATCTTCTCCATACTGACAAAGTCTAATCTCACCAGGATCTTTCCTATCCCTTCTTGAGTAGATCTCTGCACCGAGATAGCTGTCTTTAATTGATCCTCGGTGATTAATCCCTCGCTAACCAGTTCTTTTTTGATGATATCAACATATCGATAGGATATGGATTCTTCAAATTCTTTTTTGGTCGCCATTCTTCACCGCCTACTTAATTTTAGCGGTTAGCAGATAGCGTTTAGCGTATAGTTTTTTTCTATCCGCTCTACGCTATCCTTTTATTTTCTAATATTATATCGATTCCTCTGGCTCAAAGGGCTTGGTCGTATGCTCGTCGGCTTTTGCAGACCTTCTATCTTTTGCTTTCTTTAGCCTTCTGGTTAAATGGCAGCAAGTTTTTTGCCAACTTTTATGTCCGAAAAAAGCCATCTAAATTATCTCCGGATGGCTTGTCCATAAAGGACTACCGGTTTTTAAGGAGGTTAACTAGTCCTCGGGTAAGCTTATCCGGGTATAAATTTGTCCATTTTTCTCCTGTAGTGCCGGTTATGGATTATTTATCCTTGCTATTAGAAGGTTATCTGATTGGACATTTCTGAGCTTCTTTGCTCAAAATCGCACTAACTTTTGTTTAAAAAGGAGAGTCTAACAAGTTCGTATATAGATGGTCTTTCCTCTTACCGTTAACTCTCACTATCCCATATTTTTTCATTTTGTATCTGATGATGCGGCGGGACGTGCCTAAAAGTTCAGCCGCTTTGGTCTGGACCCATCCGGTCTCCTCTAAGGCACTCGTAATAAGCTCTTTTTCCAGCTCGCCTACCCTCTCTTTGAGGGAGAGCCTAGAGGAAGGAAGGGTAAGGCAAGATAGCTCGGAGAGTTTCTGGGTCTCTAAAGGTAGATCTTGGGCCAGGATAGCATCACCCTTTCCCATAACCACCGCCCTTTCAATTACATTCTCTAGCTCCCTTACATTACCCGGCCAGTCGTATCTCATCAAAAGATCGAGGGTCTTAAGGGGAACATGTTTTATCCTGCCTTGAGATTCTGAGCTATATCGGCGAAGAAAGTGCTCCACCAAAAGGGGAATATCATCTTTTCTTTCCCTTAGAGGGGGAAGATTGATGAGAACCACATTTAAACGGTAGTAAAGATCCTCTCTAAAGGAGCCTTCCCTTACTGTTTTTTCTAGATCCTGGTGGGTAGCGGCGATAATTCTCCCATCAACCTGAATAGATTCCGTTCCTCCCACTCTTTCAATCTTTTTTTCTTCCAAAGCCCTTAATAGTTTGGTCTGGATGATGAGACTTGAATTCCCGATCTCATCTAAAAATAAGGTGCCTCCAGAGGCTAGTTCAAATTTACCCATTCTTGGAGCTATGGGTCCAGTGAGAACATTATTTTCATATCCAAACAACTCAAGATCCAAAAGATCCTGAGGTAGGCCAGTACAATCTACCACTACGAATGGTTCCTTCCTTAAGATGCTGTTAAAATGGATAGCCCGGGCCACCAGCTCTTTACCGGTTCCCGTTTCCCCCTGGATTAAGACCGCGGCTTTATTACCTACCGCCTTTCCGATTGCTTTGTAAACCTCAAACATCCTGGGGTTCTTACCTATAATATTCTCGTTCTCGGATTTATCCATTTTTTTCAACTTTTATTACCAGACGTACATCTTTATATATTTGTACTTACCTATTCTTGCTTCCAATTTTATATATGAGTGCAACTTTTCTGCCAACTCTAGGCTATTAAAAAAGGCCGTCCGGAGATACTCCAGACGGCCTTTCAGTAAAGGATTAAGACCTTTTTAGTGAAAATTAGCTAACCTTTATTCTTCCTTTCTCTTCCTTTTTGGAGTAGAATTGGTACATCTTTTTCTCAGCCTCACCAGTCAACATCTATTTAAATGGTGACATATAAGACTTAGCGCCTCTGGACAATTCTTATACGTCTTGCCCAAAACCGTACGCTTTGCACAAGGTAAGGAGCCACGTTCCCTTTTATTTATACTCTATCAGTTTAATGATGAATCTCTTAGAGCTATAGCGCACCACTACCCGGTCAAAGTCTATCTTCACTATTCTAGCTCCCTGGATAGTATCGCCCTCTTTGACGACCAGGCCATTGAGCAAGGCCAGGGGCTCGGTTTCATCCCAGGCAATACCCTTCAGCACTAATTTGGGAGGCTCGACAGGTAGGCTCTTTTTTACTTTCTTTTTGACCGCGGGCAGGAAAGGATCCCGCCGACCTTCATAATTAACAAGCATCTTATTTTTCTTCTCCTGCTTTTCCAGCCAATGGAAGAGAGAAAGAGTGGTCTCCTCGGCTTTTTTCTTCAATTCCTCAGGACTCGTCTTTACAGTGACTGGTCTTTCTATCAGTTGTTTAACCGTCTTTTTGATAGGTACAATTCCCAGAACAAACATCCACATTCCCATCAGAATTATCGCCAGAATCACTACAATTATGACTCCCCTTTTTACTTTCATTTCCCCTGCCCACTTTCTAATAAGCTGATTCTGGAGATAACTGACTCCATTTCCTATTCGCCGAGGACTTTCTTGACTTTGGCAACGAGTTCTTTGGAGTCAAAGGGCTTGGCGATGAAGCCTTGAGCACCAAGTTGGACCACCTTCTCCTCCACCTCCCGGGGTGGCAAAGCAGAGACAAATATTATCGGAATTAACCTGATTTGCACAGACCTCTTCAGATTTTCAAATACAGTATAGCCATCCCCAGCGGGCATCTTGATATCCAGAAGAATCAAATCAGGCCTTTCCTTGTATGCCTCTCTTACTGCCTGAAGTCCATCAAAAGCAGCTATCACTTCATAACCATGTGCTTTCAATCTCATGCTGAGCATCTTTACGATATCGGGTTCATCATCGGCAACAAGTATTTTCTTAGCCATTTCTATTTCTCCAGATTTTTTTCTATTTTCTCAGAACTCGATTTAGGAAGACTGAAGTAAAATTTTGAGCCCTTGTTGAGCTTGCTTTCTGCCCAGATCCTGCCCTTATGCAGTTCTACTATTCCTTTGGAGATTGCAAGTCCCAGGCCCGTGCCTTTTTCTCCCGGACCCGGTTTTCTACCAAACTGGGTGAATCGATCAAACAGGTTCGGGATATTTTCCTCCGAGACCCCCATTCCTGTATCTTCAACAGAAACTATGACCTCATCCTCTTCTTCCTTACAGATGACCTTTACCCTACCCTCCCGGGGGGTGAATTTGAGGGCATTGGAAATAAGATTTACTAAAACCTGCCTGGTTTTATCCGGATCACAGGAAATGTCCACCTTGCCTTGGGAGACTTCATAATCAAGCAAAATTCCCTTCTGTTCCGCCATATACTTAAAATCAGATACGGTATTTTTAATGAGCTCGCTCATATTTACAAGTCTTATGTCCAATTTCATTTTTGCAGACTCAATTTTGGAAACATCCAGTAAAGCCTCGATTATGTTGGAAAGCCTGCCTATATTCCCCTGTGCTGTAGTTAAGACATCCCTCTGAGGTTCAATTATCTTACCAGGAATTTCATCCATAACAAGGCTTATAGCTTCTTTGATGATAGCAAGCGGGGTTTTTATCTCATGGGAGATACTGGAGATAAACTCGTTCTTCATCTGCTCGATCTCTTTTTCCCTGGTGATATCCCTTAAAACCATACTAATCCCCATAACCTTATCTTCTGAGCCTTTAACAGGAATCATCTCGCAATGCAGGGTTTTACTCCCTTCTTCGTGAGGCAAAACCATCTCCTGGACAATTGGAAAATTCCCTAAACCAGACCGAAATTTCTCTTTCTCTTTCTCTTTTCCTATTTCAGCACTCCGCAACTTATCATACAGGTCTTTACTTGTTACCTTCTGATGATCCTCAAATCCCAGCATCTTCCTTGCCTGAGGGTTTAATACTACAATCTCGCCCCGCTCATCCAGCATAATCACACCTTCAAGCATACTCTCAACCAAACTGTCCATTTTGGATTTCTCAGTCTTTATGATTGTGCGCAGGCGCCCAATAGCATCGGATGCCTGATTAGCTATGGTATAAAGAATGCGCAGCCTCTCTTCCGGAAAAAGAGTCTCTTTACAGCCTGAAACATTGATCATTCCAAAGACCTCGCTACCGACAATAAAGGGGAGGTTAAAGAAAGACCTTATCCTGGTAAAATCTCTTTCTTCCTCTGGCCTGCTCCGTGAGATAGGCGCAGCCGGTATCCCCTGAGGCTCGGTATCAGAACCTGGAGGAATAACGAAAGTACTTATCTCTTTTTTATGGATATCTTCACCAGTCAATAAGAGTGTAGCCTCACAAAGGTTATTCTGGACTTCCTGAGCAAATCGGGAACATTGAAGATGGGCAGGCTTTACGGTAATATCGGCACTGTGCTCATTATATATAAGGGAGGCGCAGATATCATAATCAACTATCTTATACAGGGAATCCATAATAATATTCATCAATTTCTGATAGTCCAGGGTATAGGAAATGGCATTGGAAAGCTCGTAAAGGATGGATAATTCAAATGTCCTCTCCTTGACTTTTTCCTCTAATCCTTTGGAGAACGCTTCCAACTCCTTATTGGCCTTGGCAAGCTGTGCGGTTAGTTCTTCAACCCTCTTCTCCAGGGTCTTAGACCTCTCCTCAGTTTTCTCCTTTAACATTTTCGAGATTATTTTATTCCTCTTTGCTTATATCTCATCAAGTCCAAGAATGATATTTCCTGTAAGGGACTTTAAGATTTTAAGAAAATTGTTTAGGAATTCCTCAAAACCTTCTATAATAGTTTCTGCGGAACTAGTTCCGGCAGCCCCAGAAGGGTCTTTTATCACAATTCCCTGCTCATTCATATCCAAATTATTTATAAATCCATATTTTTCCGCCGCGTTTCTCTTTGCCCTGTGCACCATCAACGTAACACAGTCTAATCTCATTATCTGCATGCACTTGGCACGAATTGTGCGATTGAATGCCTTGCACAAGAGCCTAAGGAGGTTTTCCTTATCGTCTGTTTCTTTGAGGGTAAAAATAAAACGCAGCAGAGCTAAATCAATTACTCTTTTGGTTTTCTTTCTTGCTTCGATCTCGGCGACAATATGTTTTGTCCGCTCCAGAAAGTAATCTGTTTCAAATGGCTTTAAGATAAAATTATCTGCCCCAGCATCCAAACTCTCAATAATTGTAGCTAGATTGGTGCGGTAAGTCATTAGTATAAGGGGGATATCTTTTGTTTTTCTATCTTCTTTCAGTTTAGAGCAGACCTTTAAGCCTTGCTTTATACCTTCAGGAAAATCTATATCCAGGATAGTCGTAAAGAAAGAATCGGTGTGGATTTTACCTTTCGCCTCCTCTAAATTAAAAACTGAAACTACAGAGAAGCCCTCTTCCTCAAGCCACTTTCCAAAGACCTGTGCCTGCTCCCTATCGGGCTCTATGAGGAGAAGGCGAATTTTCGAAGAAAATCCGTCTTGATCAGCCGCTTTATTGGAGGGGCAGATTTGAGGATTTCTTTCTGATTCTCTCACAAATTCTCCTCCTTAAGAGTACGCCTAAAAAACAATAACAAACCGCCCTTTAATAGAGGATCCAGAGTAGTAT